>RRZU010428146.1_pt1 | contig 19438 bp, 19 predicted proteins | sample 2165561 | NCBI WGS metagenome assembly RRZU01 (sample SAMN10456909, study PRJNA506462) | wastewater metagenome | isolation source: wastewater sludge | place: USA: Moscow, Idaho | reverse complement strand
TGGGCGGCGGCACCGGCCTCACCGCCGAAGTCCGCCAGGCGCTGCCCGGACAGCTGGCCCGTCATCCGACCGCCTTTGCCCTGCTGGCCGAGGCAGACGGCCAGCCCGTGGGTGTGGCGGTCTGCGTACTGGGACTGTCGACCTTCAAGGCGCAGCCGACCGTCAACCTGCACGATCTGGCCATCCTGCCGGCCGCCCGCGGTCGCGGCATCGGCCGGTTGCTGCTGGACGGCGTGGCCGCCGAAGCCCGCCGGCGCGGCGCCTGCAAGGTGACACTGGAAGTCCGGCCGGACAACCATGTGGCGCGCGCGCTGTACGACAGCGCCGGCTTTAACCTGTCGAGCCTGGGCGGCCAGGCGTACCTGATGATGGAAAAACTGCTCTGACAGCAGATGGCCAGCCACAAAAAACGGCACCGGGATTCCGGTGCCGTTTTGCTTGCGCCTGCCGGGCTCAGATGCGGGCAAAGGCCTGACGGGCAGCATCGACCGTGGCATCGATGTCGGCGTCGGTATGCGCAGCCGACACGAAACCGGCCTCGTAGGCGCTCGGTGCCAGATAGACGCCGGCTTCCAGCATGGCGTGGAAGAAGGCATTGAAGCGCGCCCGGTCGGAGGCAGTGACTTCGGCATAGGAGGTCGGTACGTCAGCCGCAAAATAAAGGCCGAACATGCCGCCCACGCAGTCGCCGGAGAACGGGATACCGGCCTCTTTGGCCGCAGCCACCATGCCGTCGACGAGCCGGGCGGTCCGGGCCGCCAGCGCATCGTAAAAGCCCGGCTGCTGGATCAGCCGCAGCGTGGCCAGACCGGCTGCCACCGCCACCGGATTGCCCGACAGGGTGCCGGCCTGGTAGACGCTGCCCAGCGGGGCAATGCAGTTCATGATGTCGGCCCGGCCGCCAAAGGCGCCGATCGGCATGCCACCGCCGACCACCTTGCCCAGCGTGGTCAGGTCCGGCTGGATGCCGTGCAGCGACTGCGCACCGCCCAGTGCCACGCGGAAACCGGTCATCACTTCGTCGTAGATCAGCACGCTGCCGTGCTGCTGCGTCAGGGTACGCAGGGCCTGCACGAAGGCGGCCGACGGACGGATCAGGTTCATGTTGCCGGCTACCGGCTCCAGAATGACGCAGGCGATGCGCTCGCCGATTTCGGCAAACGTGCGCTCCAGCTGCTCGACGTTGTTGTACTCCAGCACCAGCGTATGACGGGTGAAGTCTTCCGGCACGCCGGCCGAGCTCGGGTTGCCGAACGTCAGCAGGCCGGAGCCGGCCTTGACCAGCAGGCTGTCGGAATGGCCGTGATAGCAGCCTTCAAACTTGATGATGGCATCGCGACCGGTAAAGCCGCGCGCCAGCCGGATGGCGCTCATGGTGGCTTCGGTGCCGGATGACACCAGGCGCACCCGCTCGATCGACGGCATCAGCTTGCAGATTTCTTCGGCAATCCCGATTTCCGCTTCGGTCGGCGTACCGAACGACAGGCCATGCACGGCCGCCTGCTGCACGGCCTCGACCACGGCCGGATGGGCATGGCCGAGAATCATCGGGCCCCACGAGCCGATGTAGTCGATCAGGCGGCGGTCGTCGGCATCCCACATGTAGGCGCCTTGCGCCCGCTTGATAAAGCGCGGCGAACCACCGACCGAGCCGAACGCGCGCACCGGCGAGTTTACGCCTCCGGGAATCACGTGCTTGGCACGTTCAAACAGCTGTTGATTGCGATCCATCTTCACACTCCTTCAAAAACCGCGGCCGGACCTGCCGGCCGGATACATCCTGTTGCGTTCTGCGGGTCCCGGCCGGATGGCCGGTCATACCGGCACCGGCTGCACGGGATCAGAACGGCTTGACGATCACCAGCAGGATCACCGCCAGCAAGACCAGTACCGGTGCCTCGTTGAATACCCGGAACCAGCGGTGCGAGCGCCGGTTGCGCCCGGCAGCAAAGTCGGCCAGCAGCTTCCGGCACCAGAAGTGGTATCCCACCAGCCCGGCCACCAGCAGCAGCTTGGCATGCAGCCAGCCACCGGAAATACCGAAGCCGAACCACAGCCACAGCCCCAGCAGCAGCGCCAGCCCGGCCAGCGGTGTCATGAAACGGTACAGCTTGCCGGACATCAGCAGCAGGCGCTCACGCTCGGCCGGGGTTTCGCTCATGGCAAGGTTGACGTAAAGCCGCGGCAGATAGAACAGCCCGGCAAACCAGGCCACCACAAAAAAGAGATGCAATGATTTGACGACGAGATAACTCATGCAATCAGGAATCCGGTTGAACCCGGGATACCGTTTCACGTGAAACGGTCATCCGGAAAACGAGACAGACAAGGTGACCGATGATGCCTGAATGCGGCCGCTGCCGGCCACCTGCTCATGCACGCCTATTGATCTGGCATCAGGATGGCCCCGACCATCCGCACAGGTTTTGCAGGCAAACCCGGCCGACGGGGTAGAATCGGAACATCATCCTTTCCCACCCTGCCCACCGTGACCGAAGCCGCCATCCCCGTCGTTCTCGCCCTCAACGCGCTGGATCCAGCCGGCATGACCGGCCTGCTGGCTGACACCCAGACCCTGGCGGTACACGGCTGCCATGTCACCGGCGTGGCTACGGCGTATCTGGAGGCCGACTCGGAACAGGTATTCGAAGCCGAAGCCGCCGATGCCGAACAGGTGGACGCCCGCATCCGCGCCATCCTGGAAGACATGCCGGTCGCCGCCATGAGCATCGCCGGACTGGCGCGTGCCGAAACCGTCAGCGTACTGGCCGAAATCCTGTCCGACTATCCGGACCTGCCTCTGGTACTGGCGCCCGTGCTGCTGGCGGAGGAAGAAGAGCACGAAGACGACCTGCTGGGTGCGCTGACCGACCTGCTGCTGCCGCGCAGCGACCTCCTCATCGTGTCGCCCTTCGTGGCCCGCCATCTGGTACAGGAGGAGGAAAGTGCTCCGCTGGACCTCGAAGCCCGCCTGACCCGCTGGAGCAGCCAGCTGGCATCACTCGGTGCAGAAGACCTGCTGATCACCGGCGAACAGGCCGCCACCCGCGAAGTGATCCATCACCTGTATCACGCCGGCAAACTGGTCCGCCGTGACAGCTGGCCGCGTCCGCCCGAACGCATCCGCGGCAGCGACGACCTGCTGGCCGCAGCACTGACGGCCCAGATCGCCCACGGCACGCCACTGGAAGAGGCGGTGTACCAGGCCGGCCACTACGCCCGCTACGCCCTCGAAGCCGCCTACCGGCCCGGCATGGGCGCCTGTACGCCGTGGCGCCTGCCGGCGCCGCCGGAAGGCGAATCCGTACCGGCAGATTAAGAGTCGCCAACAAAACCTGCTTTCTCTATGCCCGGGGCATGCCTGATCAGGAACTTGCCAGTCCTCACCTGCGGCTTTGTTAGCCGCTCCAAGAGCCGTCAACACTACCAGCCTGCGTTGCCGTCAGTCCTGGGGACAAGGACCGCAAGCCTGTCCGGCCCGAGCCTGTTTGCCGGTTGAAAAATCATGCCGGGCATGTCGTCTGCACATCGCTGACCGGCCAGACCGTCATTACGCAGCATGCTGGATTCGTTCGTCGCAACACGGTTTTCCGGCCGTTTCAGCATCCTTGCCGGCCGCCTTGTTCCACAGGCAGAAGCACGCTCCGTCCCCGCACACGCAACCCTGCTGACACCATTCACCATGAATCGTCGGCGAATTGCGTACATCACACGGCATCTTCACCATGTAAAAACCACGGTCAAGCGGGATTCGGGAGCCGGAATCACCCTGTGCCAGCGGAGCAGACCTGCCATGCAAAAAGCCAGGATCGCAACCATGCCATCACCACCGGCAAGCCTTGCCCGCGCTCGCCAGCACACCGGACCACCCGGCACGTCCCTCCGCCGTGCAGGTTTTCTCCTGGACAGCATCCGTTACACACGATGACCGCCTGCACACGGAATCCGGTCCAGCCCCATGCCTGACTGACCAGACTATGCGCTGCCCTGTTTTGCGGATCGATCGGATCCAGAGTGCACCAGCCGGCCGGCAGCAGATGACGCGCTGCCCCGCCCCGGATTCAGGGCAACGCCGCCACCAGCCAGTCGGCAATCCGTTCGCTGGCGCCGCCAAACCCGGCAGCAAACGCCTGCCCGGCCTGTCCCATGCACCGGAGACGGGCTTCGTCATGCAGCAGCAAGGCCGCCTGCTGCCAGCAGTCTGCCGCATCACTGACGGTCAGCAAGGCACCTTGCTCGCGTGCCGCCTGCACGATGGCGTAAAAATTGAAATCCGACGGTCCCATCAGCACCGGACAGCCGACGCTGGCCGGCTCGATCGGATTCTGCCCGCCCAGCGGCAACAGGCTGCCGCCAACGAATGCCAGCGTCGCCAGCCGGTAATAAGCAAACAGCTCGCCCATCGAATCGCCGAGCCAGACCCGTACCTCCGCCGCCACGGCCGTTGCCTGGCTGCGACGGGCATAAGGGATGCCACGCTGCTCCAGCAGGGCCGCCACTTCGTCAAAACGCTGCGGATGCCGGGGCACCAGTACGATGCGGGCAGGAAAAGCCGCCGGCAGGGCATCCAGCAGCAGGGCTTCCTCGCCTTCGCGGGTACTGGCCAGCACCATCACCGGCCCGTCACCCAGCCAGCTCCGGAACTGCTGTGCCAGCGCCACGCTGTCGGCCGGCGGGCTGACGTCAAACTTGGTATTGCCCAGCACGGCGACCTGACGGGCCCCGAGAGCAGTCAGGCGCCGGGCATCGTCTTCGGTCTGGGCGGCTATTCCGGCAAGCTCCGCCAGCGCCGGTGCAATCAGGGGCCGGATCCGGGCATAACCACGCGCCGAACGCCCGGACAGCCGGGCATTGGCCAGAAACAGCGGTACGCCGGCCTCGTGGCAGGCCCGGATCAGGTTGGGCCACAGTTCGGTTTCCATCAGCACGCCAAAGCGCGGGCGCAGCTGCTCGACAAACCGGCGGGCATTGTCTTCGCTGTCATAGGGCAGGTAGCGCACGCAGGCATCCGGAAACAGCTGCCGGGCTGTCTCGCGCCCGGTCGGCGTCATCTGGGTGATCACCAGCGGCAACTGCGGAAACCGGGCCCGCAGGGCGGCGACCAGCGGCGCCGCAGCACGGGTTTCGCCCACCGAAACGGCATGCAGCCAGATGGCGTCCGGTGGCACGGCCAGCGGCGCCGTGGCAAAGCGCTCGTCCCAGTGTTCCAGATACGCAGGCTGCCGCCGTCCGCGCCGGCGCAGGTAAACCCGTGCCAGCGGCAACAACGCACGTACCAGCCAGCCGTAGGCGCGCCGCGCCAGCGTCATGCCATGCACTCCTGCAAGGCCTGCCAGACGGCATCCACGTCCGGACACTGGCCGATGCCGCCGAGATTGCGCGCCCGGGGCGTGGGAATCACGCCGGTCAGTTGCGGATCGGTATCGGTATAGATGGCCACCAGCGGTACCGGCAGCGCGTTGGCCAGATGGGTCAGCCCGGTATCGACGCCGATGACCGCCACGGCATTGCCCAGCAAGGCCGCGGCCTGCTTCAGCGTCAGGCGGGGTGCTACCCGGGCAAACGGGCGGCCGGCAGCAATCCGCTCGGCCCGGGCCCGTTCGGCCGGATTGCCCCACGGCAGCATGACCGGCCAGCCACGCTCGGCATGAAGCCGGTCGGCCAGCGCCATCCAGTGTGTTTCCGGCCACAGCTTGCTGTCGCGCGAAGTCGCGGTCAGCAAGACCGCCTGGCCTGTAGGCAAATCCCCCGGAGCCGGTGCCGGCACACCGAAATCGCACTGGTCCAGGTCGGGCTGGTAACCAAATGCCTGGCCGAACAGCAGGCGGTTGCGGGTCACCGCCGACAGGGACCGGCTGACGGAATAGGTCTTGTCGTAAAACAGGCTGGCCAGCGGCTCGCGGATGCTGCTGCGGTCGTAGCCAGCCAACGGTGTATCCGGTACCCAGCGGGCAAACAGCACGCTTTTCAACAGGCCCTGACTGTCCAGCACCAGATCGTAATGCGTCTGCCGCAACGTGTGGCGCAATGCTCCCAGTTCACGCCAGGTTGCCAGAGACCACAACTGGCGGCGCCAGCGCCGCCACGCCAGCGGAATCACGTTATCCACAGCCGGATGCAAGGCAGCGATATCCACAAAGCTTTCCTCGGCCAGCCAGTCGATGGCCAGCGCAGGAAAACGACGTGACAGGTCAGTCACGGCAGGCAGGGTATGTACCAGATCACCCATGGACGAGGTACGGATCAGCAAAAGTCGGCTCATGGTCCGCATTGTATCGGGGCCATCCGTATTCGGCTTGTGGACAATCCGGACAACTGCACAGGAACGTCCTGTGGATAAAGTGTCAGCCGGAGACACCGGCAGATTTATCCACAACTTGCTGTTGCATGAAAGTTATCCACACACACAGGATGACATCAACTCAAGGTACTGTTTTTATTAAGTAATAGTGAGTTATCAACAGATTTACGATTCTATATCTATATCTTCACATTACTTATAAACAGAAAAGGAACTCAGATGAGCACAAATGCCGGAATCCAGTTTTCCACTGGACAGAACAGTCTTCCGGAACGAACGCTGTGGATAACAGTGAAAAACCGGCAAGCCTGATATTTATCCACAAGCTGTATACGGACAAACCGTGATGGACACCCAGTGTTACCAGCGAACTGACTCCCTGTTTACAAAAGAAAATCTGATGTTATCCACAGAAAACTGTTTAATCATCCATTTCTTTAATTTTTAACTATAAGAACAAGAACAGAGCAATCACATAGTCAGACAAACGCTCAACAAAACAGGAGCCCAAAAAAAGAATATAAAAACCGTTATAAAACAACGATATATTTGTATACTACAATTTTGCCGCTTATTCTTCCAGAGCCCAGTTCACCGGCAACCGTCCTTGTTCAGCCAACCAGTCATTGGCTTGCCGGAAATGTCCACAGCCCATAAAACCACGCCAGGCAGACAAGGGAGAAGGATGGGGAGCGCACAACACCAGATGCCGCCGGTCATCAACCAGATGTCGCTTGGCATGGGCATCCTTGCCCCACAGCAGGAAAACCCGTGCACCGGGAGCCGACGATACGGCCTGGACCAACTGGTCGGTCAGAGTTTGCCATCCCAGTGAACGATGACTGGCTGCCTGGTCTGCCGCTACTGTCAGGACGGTATTCAGGAGCAATACGCCCTGACGTGACCAAGCAGACAGGTCACCATGCGCAGGCAGCAAAATGTCCAGTGAATCCTCGAGTTCCCGGTAGATGTTGCGCAGGGACGGCGGGATGCGGATGCCGCGCCGTACGGCAAAGGCCAGCCCGCAGGCTTCTCCGGCTCCGTGGTAGGGATCCTGCCCAAGGATGACGACTTTCACGTCAGCCGGTCCGGTGTCGTACAGCGCACGCAGGATGTCCGGGTTGGGGGGATAGACTGTTTCGCCGCTTTCCAGCCGGGCAGAAAGCCGGTGGTCCAGATGTGCCAGCAAGGCTGTGGACAAGTGGGGTTGCCAGTCTGGATGTACGAGATTCAGGGTCGGGGCCAGGCAGGAAAGCGACATGTTTCGGCAGGGGATTGTTTGTGGATAAGTCTGCATTGTCCCGGCAAGCCCCTGCTTCGTCTAGGGAAAAACAAAAAGCCTTCCCGACGGGAAGGCTTTGCTGGTGTGGATAACCTGAATGCTCAATAACGGGGCAGGTCAGGATCGATTTCGGCCGACCAGGCATCCAGTCCGCCCTGAAGGCTTGCAACATCGCCGAATCCGGCTTCTTCGAGCCACAGGGCCGCGTAATGGCTGCGCACACCGTGATGGCAGATCACGACAATCGGCTGGTCATCAGGCAGCTCAGCCTGCCGGATCGGCAACTCGGCCATCGGCAAGGTCACACAGCCGGGCAGACAGGCCAAGGCCGTCTCCCAGGGCTCGCGGATATCCACCAGGCAGGGGGCCGGCCGGCCGGCATCTGCCAGCCAGTCGGCCAGTTCACGTACGCTGACAGTACGCATCAGAACACGAAACGGCTGGGTACCTTGACCTGTGCCAGCGGTTCCACGACGGTTTCAAACAACACTTCTTCGCGGAAGTTGTCGCCTTCGCCCCGGGTGATCAGGACTGCTTGCATGGCCGGTGCTTCGCCTACGACAGCGACCAGCCGTCCGCCGGGGGCCAGCTGGGTTTTCAGCTGTTCCGGCATTTCCGGCACCGATCCGCCCAGTACGATGACGTTGAAAGGTGCGTGCTTGCTGTCGCCATCGATGCCGTTTCCGACCGACAACGTGACATTCCGGACACCGTTACGGGCCAGGCTGGCGGCGGCGATTTCGCTGGCCTGTGCCGACAGGTCGACCGAATACACATGACGGGCCATGTTGGCCAGCAGGGCGGTCAGATAGCCGCTGCCGGTACCGATCTCAAGGGCGGCATCGTCCGGCTGGACATCCAGCGCCTGCAACAGCCGGGCTTCTACCCGCGGAGCCAGCATGTGTCCGCCGGTGGGCAGCGGCAGCTCCAGGTCGGCAAAGGCCAGCAGGCGGCTGTCAGCGGGAACGAAGTCTTCGCGCTTGGCTGCAAACAGGCAGTCCAGCACACGGGGGTCCAGGACATCCCAGGGGCGGATCTGCTGTTCGATCATGTTGAAACGGGCGTTTTCGAAATCCATGTTCGGCTCCGGCTAGGCAAAGAATGAGGGCTTTCCCGGTCATGCTGATCGGGAAAAAGGGCTGGTGGCGATTATTCCACAGCACTGCATCTACGCCCATCCCATGCTTGATGCCGGATTCTCTGGCTGATCGCTGTTTAAAAACGGATGGTTGCGTCGTATTAATTCATAAAAGCGACCGTCAAGCCGTGGGTACCTCACCCTGCTACTTGTGTCAGGAAGACAGATACGTATAATTGCGCGATTTTTTTCGAAATGGACGAGAATGGTTCTCAACAAGACTGTTTTGACCAGAAATAACGATGCTTTACGCACCGCGACTCGTCTGTTTTTTCTTTTTCGAAATATCAGGATTCAGTAACGAATCGATGCCCCATTCCCGTGGGGCTTTTTTTTCGCCTGCTGATTTCGCTGACCCGTGTGTTTTGGCTGTAAGGAGGATGGTAATGAAAAACTCACTGTATCAACGGCACATCATTTCGATATCCGATCTGAATCGGGAAGAGCTGGAAATGGTGGTGAAAGTGGCTGGGGACCTCAAGCGTACGCCCCGGCATGAACTGCTCAAGAACAAGGTGGTCGCCAGCTGCTTCTTCGAAGCATCCACCCGCACCCGCCTGTCGTTCGAAACCGCCGTGCAACGGCTGGGCGGCACGGTGATCGGCTTTTCTGACGGTGGCAACACGTCGCTGGCCAAGAAGGGTGAAACCCTGGCTGACTCGGTGCAGATCATTACCAGCTATGTTGACGCCTACGTGATGCGTCACCCGCAGGAAGGGGCTGCCCGTCTGGCATCGATGTTCAGCAACGGCAAGCCGGTGATCAACGGTGGTGACGGTTCCAACCAGCACCCGACCCAGACCCTGCTCGACCTGTTCTCCATTTACGAGACCCAGGGCCGGCTGGACGGCCTGAAGGTGGCGTTTGTCGGCGACCTCAAGTACGGCCGTACCGTGCATTCGCTGGCACAGGCCCTGAGCCTGTTCGGCTGCCGCTTCTACTTCATCGCTCCGGAAGCGCTGGCCATGCCGGAATACATCTGCGAAGAACTGGACGACAAGGGTATCGAATACAGCCTGCACACCAGCATCGAGGAAGTGGTCGGTGAACTCGACATCCTCTACATGACCCGTGTGCAGAAAGAACGCTTTGACGAAACCGAGTTCAAGCACATGAAGTCGAAGTTCGTGCTGAACGTCGACACGCTCAAGGGCGCACAGGACAACTTGCGCATCCTGCACCCGCTGCCACGCGTCGATGAAATTGCCATCGAAGTGGACCACACGCCGTATGCCTACTACTTCCAGCAGGCTGAAAACGGTGTATACGCCCGCGAAGCGCTGCTGGCGCTGGTGCTGAATGAAACGATCTGAACTGGCAGGAGATGACGCAATGGACAACAAGGAAAAGATCGATTACACGCTGAAGGTGGAAGCGCTGAAGGACGGCACGGCCATCGACCACATTCCGGCCAGTGTCGGGACCAAGGTGCTGCGCATGTTCGGCCTGATGGAGTCGGGCGAGCGGCTGTACGTGGGCCTGAACCTGCCGAGCCGCCGTCTGGGCAAGAAAGACCTGATCAAGGTCGAAAACATCCTGCTGACGGCCGAGCAGGCCAACCAGCTGGCGCTGTTTGCCCCGAATGCCACGGTCAACGTGATCCGCAATTTCGAGGTGGTGGAAAAACACAAGCTGGAGCTGCCCAACCAGATCGAGGGCGTGTTTTCCTGCCCCAACTCGAACTGCATCTCGCACAACGAACCGGTCCGCTCCCGCTTCAGCGTGCGTCGTGCCAAGGATGGCAGTGTGCGCATGAAGTGCCACTACTGCGAAAAGTCGTTCAGCCAGGACATCGTGGCCGAACTGCAATAACCGGTCAGGCAGTCGTCACAACGGCCATCCCGTTTTCCGGGGTGGCCGTTTTTGTTTCACGTGGAACGCATGGGCGTACCGTTACATGTTGGTACGGATCCAGCTGCGCCAGACCGGAAAATGGCGTGGTGCCAGCGTGGCAATCACCGTGCGCTGCCACAGGCCGCCTTGCCAGAAATCATCCTGCTCGATGCAGCAGCAACAGCCGCCGGCCTCTTCCAGGATCAGCGCTCCGGCTGCGTAGTCCCACAGCCGCTGTCCGCCATGCAGGTAAAGGTCGTAGCGGCCGGCTGCGACATGGCACCAGTCGAGGGTGGATGAGCCGAGGTTGCGCAGGCTGCCAAAGGGAGAAGTCGACAACAGGCGGCTGGACAGCCGGCCACTGCGCAGGTACTTGATGTCGACTGCGGCAATGGTTTCGGTCAGCGTCGCTGGCGAGCCGGTCAGCGGCAGTGCCACCCCGTTCAGGTATGCTCCATGTCCGCGCTGGGCATAGAACATTTCATCTGCCACCGGGTTGTAGATCACTCCCAGCTCGGTGCGCCCCTCGCGCATCCAGGCGACCGAGATGGCAAAGTACGGCAGTCCATGGACAAAGTTGGTGGTGCCGTCGATAGGGTCCACCACCCAGATGCCGTCATGCCAGGCCTGATCCCACAAGGCCTGTTGCTCTGCCGGGTTCATTTCTTCACCGAGTACCGGACAGGGCAGGATGGCCGGCAAGGTCCGGCTCAGTGCTGCCTGGCTGGCGAGATCGGCTTCGGTAAACGGCGTGCCATCCTGCTTGCGGGAAACCCCGACGCGCAAAAAGCGCGGCATGACCTCGGTCTGGGCAATCTGCCGCACGAGCCGGATGACCTGATCCACCACCTGCATGATTGTTGTTTCTCCTCTGCCGTTGGCCCGCGGGTGCACACGGGATGGCGATGACTGGCAAAATACCGATTTTGCCGCCGCCATGTCAAAAGCACATGGCATGGCAAGGTCCGTGCTGTCGAGATGCCTCATGCCCCGTTTTCTTGTTGATTCCCTGCCACTGGCCACTGGCGAACTCAGCCTGCCTGATGATGTCGTGCGTCACCTGCAAGTCCTGCGTTTGCGCACAGATGATCCCCTGATCCTGTTTGATGGCAAAGGAGGGGAGTGGAGTGCCCGTCTTGTCGAACTGGGACGTCGCTCGGCACGGGTGCATGTCGAGGCATTCCAGGCGGTCGAGCGAGAATCCCCTTTGTTGCTGTCGCTGGCACAGGGCGTCTCGACCGGTGACCGGATGGAGTTCACCCTGCAAAAAGGCGTGGAGCTTGGCATTGCGGTATTCCAGCCGCTGGTGACCGAGCGGGCCATGCTCAAGCTGGCCGGTGAACGGGCCGAGCGCAAGCATGAGCGCTGGAACGACATTGTGCGTGCTGCCTGCGAGCAATGCGGCCGTAACCGCATTCCGGAGATTCGTCCGCTGATGACCCTGGCGGCCTTTCTGGCCCAGCCCCGGGCTGATGATGCTGCGCGCTTCATCCTTTCACCGGCAGGAGAGCGGCGACTGGCGGACTATCCCGCTCCGCAGGCGGCCTGGTTACTGGCCGGCCCCGAAGGCGGGCTGAGTACCCAGGAAGAAGCCGCTGCCATGGAGGCGGGCTGGGAGCCCTTGCGGCTGGGGCCTCGAGTGTTGCGGACGGAAACCGCTGCACTGGCGGCAGCGGCAGCCATGCAGACCTTGTGGGGCGATTTCGCCTGAGGTTTCTGGTTTGACAGAAGGGAGCCGGCTCTTGTGTACGGTGCCCGTGAGAGGACTGTCGTCCGCTTTCCCGTCCAGGTGGTACGAAAACGGCACTGTCCGGGTCATGCTTGATGTTGTCCGAGTCCGGCCTGTAATCCGGAGAGATACTGCTTGCGCCGGAAACTGCTGCCCGCGCATGCCTCCTCCTGGAGGCTGGTGTGTCTTGTAGGCTGGTTAAAACGGCCTCTGCTCAGCGCGAGCAGCATGAAAACACGGTCGGCCTGATTGTACGGGTCAGGCCGACCGGTGTCGGGGATCAGTTTGCCTGGCGTGAACGCCGGTAAACCAGCCGCTGTTCGTAGCACACTTCGTCATGCGCCAGCTGGCTGGCAGAACGGCCTACGACCGGACGCACAAAATCGTACCGCTCGCCGTCCACATTCAGCCAGGCCGGAATCGGTGCGCCATCAAACTGACCGAGCGTTTCCCCGGACGGGGTCATGACCCGATTATCCACAGGTGGCGGCATCAGCGATTCGTTCGGCTGGTTCGTGGAAGCATCCGGAGAGTATTCCCAGTCGGATGAGCGGCTGGGCACACCGGCAACCGGTGGCATGGGCGTGCGCAGCAGCCACCAGCGCAGCATCCAGTACGGCAACATCACCTTGTGCACCTGCTTGTCGTCGGTAATGACACAGGTCACGGCAAATTCGGCCTGGCATTGCGGGCAGCGGGCCTTGGCGGCAATCACGATGCGGTTCTGGATGGTCGAGGCCACTCCCTGCATGTCGGTGGCAGTCACCAGCGCATTGCAGCGGACGCAGTGCTTGGCAAAGCGGCTGATGGTCTGACCGTTGTTGAAACGCAGCGGCAGGAAACTGGAAAGGCGGTCGGATTTGGGCATGGCTACGGTCGGTTACGGGCTACTGGCGCCTTGTATCTTAACAAAGCCGGGCACATCCGGTCGCAATTGCTCCAGACAGGCTGCGCATCCTGCCTGTGGATATCCTGTGCATGTTTTTTCGTGCCTGTGCCTGCCGGTATCCGTCGCAGTCCATCCCGGCTCCCGGAATACCGCTTCGTATGTGGATGAATCCCGAACATGACCGGCGATGCTGCCGGCTGATGGTTATCCACAGCCGGAGCTCTTGCCGGCACAAACCGGCACGATACGGGCTGGCACAAGTTGTTCCAGCCTTGGCAAACCGGGTTTCGTAACTGGTTGAGGGATGTCCGATGGTTTTTCCTGTCTGACGGTGAAATGCGGGCCGGCATTTTTCGTCTGTCCGGATGGGCCGGATATTGGTGGATTCCAGCTGACTGGCAAGCAGGAGAAAAGGCAGATTCCCCGGCGTATATCGGGCGTGTTTGTCCTGATTGTTGAGTAAATTATGTTTTACATAAAGAATTTAATGGTAAAAAAACACGGGCCACCTTGTGGGTGGCCCGCTGCGGGGTGGGGGTAGTCAGTCCGGTCAGAGGATATAACGCGCCAGGTCTTCGCGCTGGGCGATGCCCTCCAGCTTGGTGTCAACATAGGTGGCATCAATGGTGATGCTGCCGGTACGGGCATCGAACGAGACTTCTTCCAGCAGTTTTTCGATCACCGTATGCAGGCGCCGGGCTCCGATGTTTTCGGTTTTTTCGTTGACCTGGAAAGCGATCTCGGCCATGCGGCGGATGCCGTCGTCGGTAAAGTCGAGCTGGGTACCCTCGGTGGCCAGCAGGGCCTGGTATTGCCGGGTCAGGCAGGCATCGGTATTGGTGAGGATCTGCACGAAATCATCCACCGCCAGCGCTGCCAGCTCCACCCGGATCGGGAAGCGCCCTTGCAGTTCCGGCAGCAGGTCGGACGGCTTGGCCAGATGGAAGGCACCGGAAGCGATGAACAGGATGTGATCGGTATGGATCATGCCGTACTTGGTACTGACGGCCGTACCCTCCACCAGCGGCAGCAGGTCGCGCTGCACGCCCGCCCGCGATACGTCGGCACCGCTCATGCCCTCGCCGCGCGCCGTCACCTTGTCGATTTCGTCAAGGAATACGATGCCGTTCTGCTCGACGTTCTGGATGGCGGCGAGCTTGATTTCTTCTTCGTTGACCAGCTTGGCGGCTTCCTCGTCGGTCACGACCCTGAGTGCTTCGCGGATCTTCATCTTCTGCGTTTTCTTGCGCCCGCCCCCCATGTTGGAAAACAGGCCCTGCAACTGCTCGGTCAGGTCGTTCATGCCCGGCATGTTGGGCGCAAACATCTGCACCTGCGGAGCCTGAGCAGCAATCTCGATGTCGATTTCCTTGTCGTCGAGCCGGCCCTCGCGCAGCATCTTGCGGAATTTCTGCCGGGTATCGGCGTCGTGCCGCTCTGCGGCCGGGACGTTTTCACCGCTGAAGCCCGGCTGGCGCGGAGGAGGTAGCAGGGCGTCGAGGATACGGTCCTCGGCAGCATCCTCGGCGCGGACCCGGTTGTCACGAATGGCTTGCTCTCGTGCGTTTTTGACGGCGATGTCTGCCAGATCGCGGATGATGGTTTCCACATCGCGTCCGACGTAGCCTACTTCGGTGAACTTGGTCGCTTCGATCTTGATGAAGGGTGCATTGGCCAGCTTGGCCAGCCGGCGGGCGATTTCGGTTTTGCCGACCCCGGTCGGGCCGATCATCAGGATGTTCTTGGGCGTGATCTCGTTCTTGAGCGGTTCGGCTACCATCTGGCGCCGCCAGCGGTTGCGCAGGGCGATGGCAACGGCCTTTTTGGCCGCTGCCTGACCGATGATGTGTTTGTCGAGTTCGGAAACGATTTCCTGCGGAGTCATCTGGGCAGACATGAATTCAGTCCTTGCGGTCCGGGTCGCAGCTGCGGCCGGGAAAGTGGCGCGGTCAAAACGGTGTATCGAAAACGTCAGAGCGTTTCGATGACATGGTTGTGATTGGTGTAAATGCAGATATCACCGGCGATCTCCAGCGATTTCTTGACGATGTCGGCCGGCGGCAGCTCGGTGTTCTCAAGCAGTGCCCGGGCGGCGGACTGGGCGTAGGCACCCCCGGAACCGATGGCGGCAATGCCCTGTTCCGGTTCCAGCACGTCGCCGTTGCCGGTAATGACCAGCGTGCGCTCGAGGTCGGCGACGATCAGCATCGCCTCCAGCCGGCGCAGTGCCCGGTCCGAACGCCAGTCCTTGGCCAGCTCGATGGCCGAGATGGTCAGGTTGCCCTGGTATTTTTGCAGCTTGGCTTCAAAGCGCTCGATCAGGGTAAAGGCATCGGCCGTGCCGCCGGCAAAGCCGGCCAGCACGGTGTCGTTGAACAGTCGGCGCACCTTGCGGGCCGTGGCCTTGATGACGATGTTGCCGAGCGTGACCTGTCCGTCGCCGCCCAGTGCGACCTGATTGCCCCGGCGAACCGAAACGATGGTGGTGCCGTCGAATTGCTGCATGGAATGTTCCTGAAACACGGGAGACGCTGCCGGGGCAGCATCACGCCATATAAGGTAAGGGACCGCGCATGGCGGGCTGGATGGAATCGATATGAAGCCGTGGCGGCCGGATTGCAAGAGCCGGGTCCGGAAGGGCGGCACGAGCGGCGTATAATCGCGGCCATTGCACCGTTTATTGAGGATGGCACCCATGAAACGCTTCCTTTTCATCATCAATGCCAGCCCGTATGGCGAAGAGCGCTTCCTGTCGGCTGTGCGGCTGGCGCTGATGCTGACCGATCCTGAGCAGGAGCCGGTGGCCCTGCAGGTTTTCCTGATGTCGGATGCCGTGGTGGCCGGTCTGGCCGGGCAGGAAACCGGTGGTACGGCCCAGAATCTGGGCGTCATGCTGGCCGAGCTGGTCGAGGCCGGGGCGGAAGTGCGGCTGTGCCGGACCTGCCTTGCCTCCCGTGGCCTGCTGGACGCGCAGTTTGTTGCCGGTGCCGAAATCGGCAATCTGGGACAGCTGGCTGCCTGGACGCGGGCTGCCGATCAGGTTCTGACCTTCTGAGAGAGTTATGCGTCCGATCAAAGCCAGCTCTTCCCTGCCGGGTGACCCTTTCCTGCCCAACCGTTTCATCTTCGGTGACGCTGTCGATGAAAACGGGCTGGAAGAATTCGAGTACATGGTGCACACCGAGCACCCGGCATTCATTTGCCGCATCCTGCCGCAAGACCTTGATTTCCGCGGCTCCGGTGGCGAGGGCTTCCGCTCGGCCATGCTGTTCGACGAAGCGGAAAACGTCAGCTACTACGCCTGTAACGACGGGCTGACGCTGACGGATTTCAACTTTTTCACCGATGCCGAGCCGACGGCCGGCGAGCTGAAAAAAATCTGCGACCAGGGCATTGCCACCTACTGGAAAATCGACGAAGCCTACAAGAAGCGTGAGGCCGAGCCGTTGCACCGGCTGCGGGTGTTGCAGCGTGAGGCCGGTGTGGCCGACCGGGCCGGGCAACTGGCGTGTGAACTGGCCGAGGCGGCGCGCAGTGCGGTCGACAATCCGGTACAGGAACTCAAGCTGGCTTCCGAGGTGCAGTCTGCCCTCAACGGCAACGAGCCGCGCATCCTGACCGAGGCGCAACTGTCGCTGCGCGATGCTCCGGCAGCCCGGAAACTGTTGCTGGAGCGCGCCCGGGCACTGATTTCGCTGCCCGATGTAGTGCGGCCGGACGGCTCGTTCAAGCCTTATGAGCTGTGGGCAATCCCGCTCATGTATACGGTGGGGCATGCCGGCGACAACTGGTATCTGCCCGGACTGGCTGATGTGGAGCAGGTGCTGCGCGAGCAGTTCCGGCTGGCGCCCAAGGTGGCCCTGCAGGTTTCGCCGGTACTGTTCACCCATGAATGGCTACGCGATTCCGGTTGCCAGACGCTGGTGCACGTTGCCGCAGCGCTGGATGCCGGCGAGGCAGTGGCACCGGAAGAACCGGAGTCGATGCTGCGCCGCTACGAGGAGGACCGGCAGCGCTTTTTGCCCCGGCTGACGCTGAACTGGATCGTGTTTGCCGTCGAGCGCGGCGCGTTGCAGAAGGCACAGGTCAACGACGAACTCCTGCTCGATGCCCTGATGCCGGTGGTGGAGTCTGCCATGGGTAGCGCCATTGACTATGGTGAAGCCACCCTGTTTGCTCCGCAGCCCTTGTGGCAGGCCCTGTCCTCGGGGGTGGAGGAATACAATGCCAAGCGTCTGATGTTTGCCGCCGCGCTGGTGGAAAAGAACATCGGGCTGGCCGAAATCGACGCCCGGGTGGAATACCGGCCGGAAGCACTGGCCTGGTGGCTGACCTTTCACCGGCGCAGCGACGGTGAAATGCTGACCGGGTTTGCCTGGCTGGTGACGCCGGATCTGGCTCCGGACCGGGAGGCTGCGCTGGACGAGTTGCGGGCCGTGCTGGAGCGGCTGGGGCTCTTGCTGGAGCCGCCGCGCGACGGCCGGCATTAGGATTGGATTCAGGATTTGAACTTCGCGGATCACCCTGGCGCTGGTGCCGGGGTGAACGCTTTTTCCGGCATGGCCCGCAGGGGCGACAGGAATTCTTGGCATGTTGACGTTTGACGTACTGATTGTGGGGAGTGGGCTCGCTGGCATGACGCTGGCGCTGCACCTGGCGGAACACAAGCGGGTGGCGCTGGTCACCAAAAAGGATTTGCTGGAGGCGAGCTCCTGCTACGCTCAGGGCGGCATTGCGGCGGTGCTGGATACCGGCGACAGCGTGGAAGCGCATATCCACGACACGCTGGTGGCGGGAGCCGGCCTGTGCAACGAGCTGTCGACCCGGTTCATCGTCGAGCATTCGCGCGAGGCAATCGACTGGCTGATTGCGCTGGGCGTGCCGTTTACCCGCGGAGACGACCTGGACCAGGAAAACCAGTACCGCGGTTTTCACCTGACCCGTGAAGGCGGGCACAGCCACCGCCGCATCATCCATGCGGCCGATGCCACCGGTGAAGCGGTGATTCATACCCTCGGGCAGAAGATCCGGGCGCATCCGAACATCACCGTGCTGGAGCATCACATCGCCATCGACCTGATCACCAGCGACAAGCTGGGGCAGGACGACAAGCGCTGCCTCGGTGCCTACGTGCTGGAAACCGCCAAAGGGCGGGTGCATACGGTGACGGCCCGCCATACGATCCTGGCAGCCGGCGGTGCCGGCAAGGCCTACCTCTATACCACCAACCCGGATACGGCCACCGGCGACGGTACGGCCATGGGCTGGCGGGCGGGCTGCCGGGTGGCCAACATGGAATTCATCCAGTTCCATCCGACCTGCCTGTACCACCCGCATGCCAAGTCGTTCCTGATTTCCGAGGCGGTACGCGGCGAGGGCGGCATCCTGCGCCTACCGGACGGTACCCGTTTCATGCCGCAGCACGACGAGCGGGCCGAGCTGGCGCCGCGTGACGTGGTAGCCCGGGCGATCGACTTCGAGATGAAGCGGCACGGGCTGGATTGTGTCTATCTGGATATTTCGTACAAGCCGGAAAGCTTCATCAAGAGCCATTTTCCCAAGATCTACAGCACCTGCCTTGAGCTGGGCATCGATATCTGCAAGGAGCCGATCCCGGTCGTGCCGGCAGCGCATTACACCTGTGGCGGCATCGTGACCGACCTTCAGGGACGTACGGATGTCACCAATCTGTACGCGGTGGGCGAGTCGGCCTGCACCGGGCTGCACGGTGCCAACCGGCTGGCATCCAACTCGTTGCTGGAATGCATGGTGATCGGCCGGGCGGCTGCCAACGACATTCTGGCCGCACCCTTGCAGACCATGCTGGCAGTGCCGGACTGGGACGACAGTCAGGTGGCGGACCCGGACGAGGAAGTGGTGATCTCGCACAACTGGGACGAACTGCGGCGGGCGATGTGGGACTACGTCGGCATCGTGCGGACCAACAAGCGGCTGGAGCGGGCCTTGCATCGCATCCGTCTGCTGCGTGGCGAGATCAATGATTACTACAGTCACTTTCAGGTCTCCAATGACCTGATCGAACTGCGCAATCTGGTCGAAACAGCCGAGCTGATCGTCCGGTCAGCGCTGCTGAGGCATGAAAGCCGGGGATTGCACTACAGTCGTGACTATCCGGGGCAACTGGATCAGGCGCTGGACACGGTGCTGGAGCCGGGAGAGCAGGCGGCATTTGCGCGTTGAGCCGGGGTGGGCGGAGTTTTTTTCCGGGAATTTCGTTTTGAAACAGGTGGATGCCGGATTGTTGC
>RRZU011262936.1_pt1 | contig 19444 bp, 15 predicted proteins | sample 2165561 | NCBI WGS metagenome assembly RRZU01 (sample SAMN10456909, study PRJNA506462) | wastewater metagenome | isolation source: wastewater sludge | place: USA: Moscow, Idaho | reverse complement strand
TTTTTTCACAGATATGATGAACTTTTTAGAAAGTCAAAATTATCTTATCAAAGAAAAATTTGATTATCAGTTATTGAAACCAAATGATTCTACCTACAAAGATATTTCGTTTAAAAAAATAATCTTTGCCGAAGGAATGGCAGTCAAAGAAAACCCATTTTTTGCTAAAATTCCAGTACATCAGAATAAAGGCCATCATTTAGAAGTTCAACTTTCTGTGCCTTTAGAAGATGATTTTACCATTAAAAAGAAGCATTTTATTTTTCCATTGAACAACGGGAATTATTATTACGGTGGAACGTATGACCGTGAACAAATCCATCATAAAATAGACGATGTTGCGGTAGAAAAACTCACCAATGCTTTAGCAGAGTTTTATACTCATGATTTCGAAGTAAAAGAGGTGAAATTTGGCTTTAGACCTACCGTTAAAGATAGAAGACCGATTTTAGGACATCATCCAGAATTTGGTAATTTATATGTGTTTAATGGATTGGGAGCAAGAGGAATTCTTAATGGAAATTATTTCTCCATAAACCTTTACAATCATTTAGAAATAGGTGAAGAAATTCATCCAGAAGTAGATTTAAAAAGATTTCAATAAAAAAATCCGCAATAGTTTGCGGATTTTTTGCAGAGAAGAAGGGATTCTCATCTTATGTATTTCTAAATACATTAAAATATTAATTTATCTAATATTCAGGGTATTAAAGATGTTTCTAACTTTAAGATATTTCTTGAATATCATTGTGTATCATAAAAAATGGCTGTAAATTTGGCTGTAAATATTTTTTATGATAACTATTAAAAGAAAAATAACTGTTGATGTTGAAAGAAGAAAAAAGAAGGGGGTAATCATTAATGAAAATGCACCCATATTTATTCGTTTAACTTTTTCATCTAATAGAATAAATTTGTATAGTGGACATAGAGTTGACATAAAAGACTGGGATTCTGATAAAAAAGAAGTCATTTCTGGCAGAATAAACTCTAGTGGACAAACAGCTGAAGAAATTAACATCACTATTTCAAAATATAAATCTGCTATTCAATCGTTCTTTTTAGAACATCAAATAAAAAACGAAATACCCACTATCGAAGAAACGAAAAACGCTTACGAGAAAATAAAAAATAATGGTGTAGAAATAGCGAAAGTTGAGGAACTGAAAAATGATAAACTAAAAAAAGAAACATCATTTTATAAAGTGTTTGATGAATTCACTTCCTATAATGGGAAAATCAATAATTGGACAACTGACACATATGCGAAGCTCAGCACTCTTAAATCTCATTTGGAAGCTTTTAATCCGAAACTTAAATTTGAGGATCTTACATTAGAAGGCTTAAGCAATATTCTTTCTTTTTTCACTAACAAATTAAAACTTAAGAATACTACCACAAAAAAATACATTGAAAACATTAAATGGTTCTTAAGATTTGCTGTTAAGAAAGGATATACCGAGAATAAATCATTTGAGGATTTTCAACCAAAACTTAAAATTGGAAAAAAGAAACTTATTTTTCTTACTGAATCTGAAATTTCTCAAATAAAAAATGTTGAGATACCTGAATCTAAATTATACCTAAATCGAGTTCGTGATGTACTGCTCTTTTTGTGCTACACAGGTTTGCGGCATTCTGATGTTTATAAATTGAAAAAATCAGATATTAAAAATGGAAAATTTGATGTAACTACTTTAAAAACTAATGATAGTTTAGTAATCGAACTCAATAAAACATCACAAGAAATCCTTGATAAATACAAAGATATTCCATTCAAAAATGATAAAGCTTTGCCTGTAATCTCTAATCAGAATATGAATGATTATTTGAAAGAATTAGGAGAATTGGCAGAGATTAATGAACCGATAACAGAAACTTTTTTTATTGGTAATCAAAGACATGATGACACAAAACCCAAGTATGAATTATTAAGTACACATTGTGGCAGACGTACTTTCGTATGTCTCTGTATTGCAAAAGGAATTGGTTTACAGATAATTATGAAATGGACGGGACATTCCGATTACAAATCCATGAAACCATATATTGAGGTCACAGATTCAACAAAAGCAACAGAGATGAAAAAACTAAATTTTTAAAAAATGAAGACAACAGAGCATTTAGCCCTTCTACAAAAGATAAAAACGAATTTAAATTCAATAAAAGAAGTTGATGATATTGGAAAGGAATTATTGGATGATATTATTAACTTTTGTGAAATAGATGAAAATTTGGTTTATGAAAATTTATTAAATCAGGAAAATCGCGCACTTTATCTAAAAGAATATCAAGCACTAATTCCAGAATCCAAAAATATTTTAGCGAATCGTAAGTTTATTTTTGATAAATTTTTAGCAAGAAATTTATTCAACAAGCTAATACGTCCTTATCAATTTAAGTGGGATTTTGCCTATAAAGAGCTTCGTGAACCTTCAGACAAGAAGGATGAACTAAATAATAGATTAGATTCTTGGGGGTATAATAATGATAAAAATTCTGATGATATAATAAGATTGACTAAAGATTTAGACTTTGCAAAACAAGAATATGATATTTTCAAAAAAAAATTAGAAATCATTGAAGATGAAAAAAATGAAGCATTTAATGGTAATTTATATCTTCTTTCTTTTAGTTTTAAAGCATTTATAAATAAGTTAAATGTAATAGAATCCAATGTTTCACGTCTTACTGAATCGAATGATTTTTTTCAAAATGTATTTAAGAACGAGAAGGCAATACTTCTTGCTTTTTCAGTTTTCGTAAAGAATAATCTTCTTAAAGAAATTCCTTACCTTGATTTTTATAATCAAATTACACTTAGTAAAACGCTGACTTTGGAAAAAAATAAGAGTAAAGACAAATACATTGCTTATGCAATCAATAAACTCAAAGATTTTATCATTGAAAGTGAAAAAGAAATTTGGGAAAATAAATTAGTACAGTATTTTAATATTAAGGACTATGAGAAAAAGAAAACAGTAAATATAGATGATTCAAAAACTGAAGAACATAAAAAAATTGATTTTGAAATAGAACAATATTTTGAAATTTTAAAATCATAATGAATCCAAATAGTCTATATAAATTCATTTTTGTGAGAAAATAAGCTTAAATGACCTCATAAAATCTCTTGACATTTTTTATAAGTTATATTTATTTTAAAAATAGCTTTAAATAATTGAATATCAATACTTTAAATATTGATATTTTTTTGTGCCCATTTTTCGCCATTTATATTTTGTTGTCAATTTGGGGTGTTCGAACACTCAGAAAATTGTTAAACATTTAAAAAGAAAATTAAAATGAAAATCGAAAATTTATTAGAAAAACCCTTATGGCAAATGACTGGTCAAGAATTTTTAGCATTAAATGAACAAACTAAAAATACTGTTCAAAATCTAGAAAGCTCACCTATTTCTGAAAACACCTTAAATAAAAAGTATGTGTACGGAATACGTGGAATCGCAAACCTTTTGAATTGCAGCATTGCAAAAGCCAATAGAATTAAAAAGAAAGGAATTATAGATGAAGCAATAATTCAAGAAGGAAGATCCATTATGGTAGATGTAGAATTGGCTTTGAAATTAATCAAAAACAATATGTAAGATGGAACAAAAGAAAAACGCCCCGTTATTCAACGAAAATAACAAAGGCGTATTGTTTTTAAACTCAAGCAAAAATACGGAAAATATTAATATTCTCAACAGTTTAAAAGAAGATTTCAAACTTATTTCAGGCAAAAATATATTTCCCACAGATATATTCCCTTTGATTTTACAAAAGCTAATAAGAGAATTAGAGTCAACTTTGAATTTTTCTCCGGATTACACATCGGCTTCCATTTTATATGCAGTTTCGGTTTCGATTGGGAATAAAATACAACTTAAAGTGAAAAATAGTTGGCTCGAAAAATCCAATTTGTATATGGTTCTTGTAGGTAGAACAGGCGATGTGAAAAGCCATTCGGTTTCGTTTTGTCTGAATCCATTAATGAAAATCGATAAAGTAAATTTTGAAGAATATTTGCTAAAGAAAAAAGAATATGAACAATTACCAGTTGAAGAAAAATCTAAAAATACAATTCCAATTCTTCGGCAATTGCTTCTGAACGATTTTACCCCAGAAGCATTTGTAAAGGCTCATTACTTCAATTCAAGGGGAATTGGTTTGTACACCGATGAAATTGCAGGCTTTTTTAATTCCTTCAATCAGTATCGAAAAGGAAGCGAAGAAGAATCTTATTTGTCGGCTTGGAGTGGAAAACCAATCATAAAAAATAGAATTTCTGGCGAAGAAATGCGGGTAGATAATACGAAAGTTGATATTATCGGAACGATGCAAGAAGCAATTCTGTCAAGTGTTTTTCATTCCAATAAAATGAAAAATGGATTTATCGACCGGCTACTTTTTGTTTTGCCACATAAATATGTTGATAATAAATGGAACGACCGTGATTTAGATAAAAAGTATATTGAATGGTATTCAGAATTCATTGCTAAAGTCTTTATGATTGCCGAACAATCAGAAATAATACTTGAATTTGATTCCGAAGCTAAAGATTATTTGTACCAATGGCAGAATAATCAAAAAACCGATTTTGAATTTGAATATCAAAGAGGGATTTCGGTCAAGCTGCAACAATATGTTTTGAGATTTTCAATTCTTATTGAAGTGATACAGTCGATTTGTAATGATGAAAAACCGCAAACGATTTCTTTAACAACATTAAAATCAGCCATTCAATTGAGAGATTATTTTTTTGAAAATGCAGTTCGAGTTTTTGAATTGATTGACAATACTTACTATGATTCACTTACCGAAATTCAAAAAAATGTGTTTGATAAGTTATCTCCACAATTTAAAACAGGCGAAGGAATTGAAATTATTTTAAGAGAAAATCTCATGAAAGAGCGGAGCTTTAAAAAATTTCTGAAAGATGAAAAACTCTTCAAAAAAATTGCTCACGGAGTTTATGAAAAACAGGTTTTTTAAATAGGGCTATAAATTCTGCAATGCACTTTTTGCACTATTGCATTTTGGTTTTTAATAAACTGATTTTCAGTTGTTTAATTATTTTTGAAAATGCAACAAAATGTAAAAAGTGCAAATGTTATTTTCTTCAAAGTGCAGATAATGCAAAGAAAGTGCAATTGAAAACCTACTTCAATTGCCGATGAATAAAGAAAAGTGCAAAAAGTGTAAATAATGCAAACTGTAAAATCATACCGATATATTTTAGACCCAAGTTCAAAGAAATATAAATGCCCGAATTGTGGTCAATTTTCGTTGGTTATTTTCATTGATTCTGAAACAGGAGAAATCATGGAAAGTTACGGGAGATGTGACAGAGAATCGAAATGCGGATTTTTCTATCATCCTTCAAAAGATGGATTTCAAAATAATAAAACATCTATGATTGTAGAAAATTCATTTTTTGAAACCGTTCCTACTTTTCACAAAAATAACTTGGTGGAATTATCGATGAATTACGACAATAATTTATTGAAATATTTAAGATTACGATTTGGTGATTCAATAGCAAATTCTATCAAGAAAAAATATAAAATCGGAACACTTCCGGAATTTAATTATGGAACTGTTTTTTGGCAGATTGATGATAGAAATAAAGTAAGAGGCGGGAAAGTAATTCAATATTTTGAAACTGGAAAAAGAACAAAAAAAATTACATGGATGCATCAGTTTTTAATGAAGAAAAATGAAATTTCAGACTTCAATTTATCGCAATGTTTATTTGGTTTGCATTTGACGAAAGATGACAAGGCAAGTGTCATTGCTTTGGTGGAATCTGAAAAAACAGCTTGTATTATGAGTGTAATATTTCCGGAATTTTTATGGTTGTCTTGTGGTGCAAAAGGTGAGTTTAAATTGAAAAAATTAGAACCAATTAAACATCGAAAAATCATTGCATATCCTGACTGCGAAATTCAAAAAAATGGATTTACAACCTATCAAGAATGGAAGCGAAAAGCGGTCGAATTGAATGCGAAAGGATTCGATATTTATGTATCGGATTTACTTGAAAAACAAGCAAAACCCGAACAAAAAAGAGAAGGAATTGACATTGCAGATTTCTTTATGATAAACCAATGAAAAGATGAGTAAAACAGGTTTTACATCGAGATGTGCCGATAGAGCTACAATTCGTTCCGAAATTGCACCTTATCGGCATCTCGCTTTTTCTCCCGATGGTCAAAAAAGGGAAAATTGCTCTACAATTTTAAAATTAAAAAAATATGAAAAATAAAGTTTTAAGGTTCAGAGTTTCATCTCTCGAACATCAAATTATTCAGAAAAAAATTACAAAAACAGGTCTTTCTATGTCGGAATTTTTTCGAAGACTTTCCTTAGAATTAGACCTCAAAAATACGTTAACGGAAGATGAAATTGAAGGCTATAAAAACCTCTCAAAATACGCTGATAATTTCCGGAGGATTTCCAATTTATTTAAACTTGGAGATGTTACGGGAATGAAAAATGAAATGCTTGAAACTTCGAGAATAATAAAAAGTCATCTAGAAAAATTTAAGTAAAATGATAGCCATGGCAAAATCTTGCATCGGTGGTTTTTCACTTTTTAATTATGTAATTGATGACCAAAAAGGAATAGAAATATTGCGAAATAATCTTTGTGGCGAAACACCTATTGAACTTTTTCAAGAAATGAAAATTCTGCAAAATCTAAATCAAAACGCAACCAATAAACTCATTTCTATGGTTCTTTCTCCGCATGTAGCTGATGGTGAAAAATTGAGTAAAAAGCAGTTGCAGAATCTCACAAAAGAATTTTTAAAAGAATTAGAAATTGATACCAATCAATCTCAATTTATTGCTTTTATGCACACAGAAAAACGCCATCGTCACATTCACATCCTTTTAAACAGAGTAGATGAAAAAGGTAAATTGTTGAAAGACCATCATATTGGGAAGAAAGCGCAATGGGCAGCGCACAGAGTTGCAGAAAAAAATGAATTAGTATCTGCAAAACAAATGAGAATTGATAAAATAAGAGCTTCCGAAAGTTTCGAATTTGATTCTAAGAATTTAAGGAAAGAAATGTTTCGAAAACATCTGAACGTAATGGCAACAAAGCCAAACACGATGGAAAAATACTTATCAGAAATGCTGAAAAAGGAAATAAAATTCATTCCTACAATCAATAAGCAAGGTGATTTACAAGGTTTTCGGGTGAGAGATATGGAAAGTCAAACAGAAATGAAAGCGAGCGATGTTCACCGAAATATGGGACTGAAAAAACTTTTAGATTCTGGTTTGTTTTTTCAGGATGATAATTTCAATTTGAGTAATCCAATGCACGAATTAAATCAAAAAAGCATTCAAAATTTTAAAAAAGAATTAGAAATGATTGCTCTTCAAAATAAAATATTGCTAGAATCTAAAACATCTGAAACCAAAATTGTTGATAAAATTGAAAGAAAAATAATAGAACGTAGTACATTTAGAAGATAATTATATGGCACAAAAAATAAGAACCCAAGATGTAATGGAGCTTTTTGCAGAGAAGCTTGACAAAGCAATTGAAAAATTTGATTTGAACGAGAAAATAATTACAACTGTAGATGGGAAATTGGAAGAGATTAAAAAAACATCTCTTAAAGTTGAATTTGAACCACTGAAAGAAGTAATAAAAGAAATCAGTCAAATATTTGAAAAACAAATAAATGAATTAACTCGTATTTCTGAAAAACATAACAATCAAATTAAAGATTCTGTTAAAAAAGAAGGAAAACAGCAATTGTATTTTTACGGTTCTTTAACGATTCTATTTTGTTTGTGTGTCGCTTTTTTATCATTTGGAATTAATCAATATCACGAAAAAAAGTATGCTGAAAATGAAATGAAATTCTATTCAAAAGAAGCTCATCGAAGAAATACTTATCTGAAAGAAAAAAATCTTACCGAGAAGTATGAAAAATGGCTTGAAGCTAAACAGAACCCAGAAAATGATAAAAAATAAATCTATTAAAATATGGAAAAATCAGCCAGCGCAAACCAATGGATTTTCCCACATTTTAACAGATTACAACAACAATACTTAATTGACAACCAAATATTTGAAATGCTATTGGTGTTTAAAATTTCATTCTCTGTATCCTCACAGCATTTAAAATTGCCAATAAAGCAACGCCAACATCGGCAAAAACGGCTTCCCACATTGTGGCTAATCCACCTGCTCCGAGTACTAAAACAATTGCTTTTACTGCAAATGCTAAAATGATATTTTGCCATACGATTTTCTTGGTTTGCTTACCTATGTTGATTGCCATAGGGATTTTGCTGGGCTTATCATCCTGAATAACCACATCGGCAGTTTCTATGGTGGCGTCACTTCCTAAACCGCCCATTGCAATACCTACGTCGCTCAAAGCTACTACTGGTGCGTCGTTCACGCCATCGCCTACAAAGGCTACGGTTTCATTTTGGGCTTTTATTTCTTTTACTTTATTTACTTTGTCTTCGGGTAATAAATCGCCAAAAGCATTATTAATTCCTAATTTATCTGCAACAAATTTTACTACGGTGCTTTTGTCTCCGCTCAACATTGTGGTTTTTACGCCTAATGCTTTCAGTTTGTCAATTGTAAGCTGTGCATCTTCTTTGATGCTGTCTGCAATGGTAATATATCCTGCAAATTTCCCATCGTAAGCAATGGCAATTAGGGTGTAAACAATTGTGGTCGGGTCTAAATCATAATTGATGTTGAATTTATCCATCAACTTAAAATTCCCGACCAATAATTCTTTTCCATTTACATTGGCTTTTAAACCGTGACCTGCAATTTCTTCGGTATTTTCTAACTTTATTGAGCTGTCAATTTCTCCTACGTATTGATGAATAGCGGTCGCGACCGGATGTGTACTTTGGCTTTCTAAAGCGTTCACCATTTTCAGGATTTCATCTTTATTAAATTCAGATTTTAATACCACTTCTTGAACCTTGAAAACGCCTTCTGTCATTGTTCCGGTCTTGTCCATCACTACGTTTTTAATATCGGCAATGGCATCTAAAAAGTTGCTTCCTTTAAACAAAATTCCGTTTTTGGAAGCGGCTCCAATTCCTCCAAAATATCCCAACGGAATACTGATGACCAAAGCACACGGACAAGAAATAACCAAGAATACCAATGCTCTGTACAACCATTGACTAAACAAATAATTATCAACAAAAAAATAAGGAACTACGGTAATTAGCACTGCCAACAACACGACAATTGGCGTGTAGATTTTTGCAAATTTTCTGATGAATAATTCGGTGGGCGCTTTTTGTGCGGTGGCGTTTTGTACCAGTTCCAAAATTTTTGAAAGCTTGCTATCGGTATAAGCGGTGGTTACTTTTACCTGTGCAACGGTGTTTAAATTTATCATTCCTGCCAATACAGTTTCGCCTTTGGTTTTGGTGTCGGGCTTGCTTTCTCCTGTAAGTGCAGCGGTGTTGAAAGAGGCGGTTTCGGATAATAATTCGCCATCTAATCCTAATTTTTCTCCTGGTTTTAATTGAATGATATTGCCGATGTTTACGGTTTCCGCTTTTACCGTTTTTGCCTGATTGTTTTCTAAAATTGTTACTTCATCGGGTCTTTGGTCGAGCAAGGTTTTAATATTGGCTTTAGCTCTTGTTACAGCCAATGTTTGGAACACTTCGCCAACGGCATAAAACAACATTACGGCAACACCTTCGGGATATTCGCCAATGGCAAAAGCTCCGATGGTGGCAATGCTCATCAATAAAAATTCTGAAAAAACATCGCCTTTTCTAATGCTTTCAAATGCTTCTTTAATTACGGGAAATCCTACAGGTGCATACGCTACCACATACCAAACAATTCGCACCCAACCAGTAAACCAAGATTGAGGAAGCCAATTATCTAAAGCAATTGCAATCATCAATAATGCGAAACTGATGATGGCTGGTAAAAACATTTGAAAGGTAGATTTATCGCTACTTCCGTGGTTGTGCCCATCGTCATCGGTGTGTTCGTGGTTGTGCCCATCATCGTCGGTATGTTTTTCCAATAGCTTTTTTGCATTGGCATCGGTATATATTTTTTCTTCTTGTGGGGTGCAACAAAGCTGTTTGCCTTGTGCATCATATTTATGTTTGTGTTCCATTATTTTAATATTTTAGATTAAGTTTAAATGTTTTGCTTAGAAAATTCTGACAAGGATATTGAACAGAAAAAAAGCTACATTTCATAATACAAACCTTTATCTTCTTTTGCAGGCACGTCTTTTTCTCCCATCATTTGAAGGATATTGATTTCTATTGTTTGCGCAATAGAGGTCATTGGCGTATCTACAGGACTGTTCTCAAAAGGGTCTTGCATAATGATGGCTGTTTTTTCTACCGCAATAAATAGCAAGGGAATAATAATAGATATTGCTATTTCTGTGACGAATTGATTATGATTTAAGCTAAAAGGCAAAATCGCTGTGAAAGCATAAATCAATATATGCAGTATTAGACTATAAGAACGTGGGAAAACAGTGTTTTTAATCCGCTCGCACTTGCCCATACTGTCGCAAAGACGGCTTACTATATCATTTAATTGCAGTTGCTGAAAGTCGGATATTTTTCCTTCTGTTTTCAACTGACCTATCTGATGAGAATGTTCATCTAATAGAGCATTGGGAAGATTTACAGCATTGATATTGTGAAATTTCACATAAGCTTCTACTTTCGGGGAAAGCGGAACTTTTCTCAAAGTTTCTCCCAAAGCGTTTACAAAGATAATTTGTCGTTCGGCAAATTTTTTCTTTTCTACACTTTCATTTTCGGGTAAAAACTGCAATACGGTTCTTGTAAGCGTTCGGCTATCATTTACGATGGCGCCCCAAATTGTTCTTGCTTCCCACCATCTTTCATAAGATTGTGATGTTCTGAATGCCAATAGAATAGTAACAATCGTACCCAATAGTGTAAGAATATTCAAAGGTATATCGATGCCTTTAAATTCGGGACGCAAGTGAAGAAATCCGACCGCTAAAGCAAATGTTATCACAAAAAGTATTTGCCACTTTATATTATTGACAAAGTACAGAATTGATATTTTACGGTTTAGTAACATAATAATTTTTTATTAAGTGAATAATTGTAATTTTCCTTATTTAATGTCCGTGCCCACCTGTATTGCTCAGTTTTGCGTTTACAAAGAATGCTCCTTTTACCACCACTTTTGCATCGGCAGGAATTTCATTTACAAAAGTTACTGCGGTATAACCCATATCAGATACGCCTTTCAGCACTTCAACTTTTTCAAAATTCTTACTGGTTTTATCTTCTTTGTGGTCTTTTTCTTCTTCCTCTTTATGACCGCCTTCTTCTTCGCCTTCTTCGTGATGTTCATCTGCTTTTTTATCGGTTTGTACAAACACATAGAATTTTCCATCGGCGTTTACAATGGCATCATTGGGTACTGCAGGTGTCGTTACATTATTAAGACTTACAATTCCTGTGATGTTCATCCCATCAATTAATCCACTTTTATTGCCATTTACTCGACAGTGTACCGCAATGGTTTTACTCTCGTTTTCAAATGATGAACCAATACTGAAAACCGTAGCATCATACTCGGTTGTAGGATTATTGGTTAATGTAAAATGAATGGTTTGTCCCACTTTTACTTGTGGTAAATCTTTCTCGAAAACCTGCAAATCCAAATGCAAGGAACTGTTATCTACAATTTCTATAACCGGTGAAGACACATCTGCATAGCTTCCGATTTTGGCAAAAACGTTGCTAACCGTACCATTCAGCGGACTGGTAACAACCAAAGCCGATTTTAAATTACCGTTTGATAAAGAACCGGGATTAATACCCATTAATTGTATCTGTTGTTGCAAAGATGCTCTTCTGGTACGTAAACCATTGAGCTCTGCTGTGGCACTTTGCAAATTTTTACCAGCACCTGCATTGCCTTGGTTCAGCTCTTTTTGTCTTGCCAACTCTTGTTCTGCAAAGGTTATTCTGCTTGCTGTACTTAGATATTCTTCTTGCAATTGTATAAACTGCGGATTGGCAATTGTGGCGATTACTTGTCCTTTTCTTACGTAATCTCCAATTTGAACTTTTAGCGTTTTTATTACACCGCCATACAAAGAAGTTGCATTGGCTTTGTTGTTATTGGGCACTTTCAGCAAACCGTTTGCACGGATGGTTGCCGTTAATTCTTTTTGCTCGATTACACCTAATTCTATACCTACCGTTTTTATTTGTTCTTCGGTAAGTGTGGCAATGGTTGGCGCTTCTTCTTCGTGAGGAGCTTCAGCTTTTTCGGTTGCTTTTGCTTCTGTAGCCTGACCTTCTTTTTGTTTATCGTTTTTACAAGCGGAAAAAGTAAATATTAAAACAATTATCGCTGTGATAGACGTGATTTTATTTATATTGAATTTCATTTTTGCTTATTGATTGATGAATGAATAAATATTGATTACGGATTGGTTTACCTGCTGAATACTTTTCAAGTAATTCAACTGAATATCGGTGGCGGTTTGCAAGGCAAAAAGATATTCTACATAGCCAATATCTCCAGTTCTGTAACCCAATTGTGTGGCTGATACAATTTTCTTGGCATTAGGCAATGCTTCTTTTTCAAAATAATTGTACTGCTGTATATCTTGCTGGTATTGTTGCAAGGCATTTTGCATTTGCGTAGCCAATGTTTTTTGTTGCTGTTGTGCGTTGGCTTCGGCAGCTTGTTTTCTATAATCCAAAGATTTTATCCTTGCTTTGGTTGCACCATAAGTAATGGGAATTGCAATACCAATATTTACAGAATTAAAGCGATTTCCACCATTGAAAAACTTTTCTGCTCCGTTTACATTTTGAAAACCAATTAAAGACTGATTGACGTAACCAATGGTAAAATCGGGTAAGCCTTGCGAACGTTCTACCTTTTTGGTTTGCTCTGCAATAACGGCATCTTGATACAAAGATTGAATGGCAGGATGATTGGCTACAGCTTCATCACCCAACAAATTAGAAATTTGCAAAGGCTGAAAATTTCCGTTTTCTGCGATGGCAAAATCGTCTTTTGTGTTCATCAATGTTTTTAGATTGGCAACTGCATTGCTTAGGAATACTCCGTTTTGTTTCAGCAATAAATTGATTTCGCCTTTCTTGGCTTCCGCTGTGCTGATGTCCACTTTTTTGGTGTCGCCAGTTTTGTATCGAAGCTGTGCTATTTTGATAAAATCATTGTACAAACTATCCAATTGTTGCAATTGTTTTTGATTGTGTTGCAAATACAAAATTTGATAATAATAAGTACGCACCTGATTTTTCAACTCCAATACCGAAAGGTTTTTCTGCAATTCTTTGCCTTTTATCTCAGCGTTAATCAATTGTTTTTTTGCTCCGAATAACGATGGAAACGGAATGGTTTGCGACACTTGAAAAGACTGATCGAACTTGGTACTGTTGTACTGTCCCAACTGTGCATTAAAATCTAGTTTGGGTAATTCTCCGGCAGTTTTTTTCAAAGCTTTGCTGGCATCAATTTCTAAATCTGAAGCTTTAATGGTTTGATTATTTTGAAGTGCAATATTTATCGCATCATCTACGCTTGATAAATTATTGGTTTGTGCATTTGCTGTAAAGCCTACCAATGATAGGAGCAATACAATTATAGTTGCAATGGGTTTCACTTTTGGTTTTCTTTTTAAATTAATTTTTGAATTGAAAATGATGTATAATAAAGGCAGAACAAACAACGTAAGGAATGTTGCTGTAATTAATCCGCCAATAACTACGGTTGCTAAAGGTTTTTGAACTTCTGCACCTGCACTGCTACTCAATGCCATTGGTAAAAATCCTAAACTGGCTACGGTTGCCGTCATTAATACTGGTCGAAGACGGATTTTAGTTCCTTCGATTACTCTTTTAAAAACATCTTTTATTCCTTCTTTTTCCAATTGGTTGAAAGTGCCTATAAGTACAATTCCGTTGAGAACTGCCACACCAAATAAAGCGATAAAACCAATTCCTGCACTAATGCTGAAAGGCATACCACGAAGCATTAAAGCCAATACGCCACCAATGGCACTCATTGGGATTGCGGTAAATATTAAGCCCGCTTGTTTGAAAGAACGGAAGGTAAAATAGAGCAACACAAAAATCAATAATAAAGAAACCGGAACGGCTATCATTAATCTATTGCTGGCTTCCCGAAGGTTTTCAAATTGTCCACCATACGTGAAATAATAACCCGGCGGTAATTTTACCTGTGCATTTAATTTTTGCTGAATTTCTTCTACCACACTTTGTACATCTCTGCCATCTACATTAAAACCAATAACAATTCTACGTTTTCCTGCTTCACGACTTATCTGTGCGGGTCCTAATTTATAATCAATAGTGGCTACTTGTGAAAGCGGAATTTGATTGCCTGTAGAAGTTGGTATCATCAGATTATTTACATCTTCTATACTGCTACGGTAAACACTATCCAGCCGAACTACCAATTCAAATCTTCTTTCGTTTTCAAAAACTACACCTGCACTTTTTCCTGCAAATGCAGTGCTTACTACATTATTTACATCTTCTACCGTTATTCCGTAATTGGCTAAACGAGTGCGGTCGTATTCTACATTTATTTGTGGCAAACCGCTTACACGTTCGACTTGTGGCGCAGTTGCACCTTGTACAGTTTGAATTACTTTGCTAACCTTATCGGCATTCAAAGCCAATGTGTCTAAGTTTTCGCCAAATATTTTTACTGCAACATCTTGTCTAATACCCGTCATCAACTCATTGAAACGCATTTGTATCGGTTGGTTTTTCTCAAAAAACACTCCAGGTATTGCTTCCAGTTTTTCATTAATGGCATCAGCCAATTCATCATAAGTTCTACCGCTTTTCCATTCACTTTGAGGTTTTAGCAATATCATCATATCGGTTGCTTCGGGTGGCATTGGGTCGGTTGGTACTTCTGCCGCTCCGGTTTTGCCTACTACCATTTTCACTTCATCAAATTCTTTAATAATTCTTGAAGCTTGCATAGAGGTTTCGATACTCTGGCTTAATGAACTTCCTTGTGGTAAAATACAGTGAAAGGCAAAATCTCCTTCCTGCAATTGTGGTATAAATTCGCCGCCCATTCTTCCAAATAAAAATAAGGTAAAGACAAAAATGGCAACGGTAATTCCCACTAACCAATATTTTATTTTGATGGCTTTTTCTAATAATGGCTGATACATTTTTTGTAGCCAATGCATCATCTTATCCGAAATGGTTTCTTTGAGCATCGGCTTTTTAGACAAAAACAAAGCACACATCATCGGAATGTAGGTTAACGATAAAATCAATGCACCAAAAATGGCAAAACCAACTGTTTGTGCCATCGGACGGAACATTTTTCCTTCAACACCCACCAAAGTCAAAATAGGAATGTAAACAATTAAGATAATGATTTCGCCAAATGCAGCACTGCTACGGATTTTGGAAGCAGAGGTAAATACTTCATTATCCATTTCTTGTTGTGTAAGCCTTTGTGTAGATTTCCTTAAACCTAAATGATGCAATGTGGCTTCTACAATAATTACCGCACCATCTACAATTAATCCAAAATCTATGGCTCCCAAACTCATCAAATTGGCACTCACACCAAAGACATTCATTAGGGCTAAAGCAAACAACATCGCCAAAGGGATGGCGGAAGCTACAATCAATCCCGCTCTGAAATTTCCTAAGAAAATAACCAATACAAAGATGACAATCAGTGCACCTTCTATCAGGTTTTTCTGTACGGTACTCATTGCTCTGCCTACCAAATCGGTACGGTCTAAATAAGGTTCAATAATAATATCATCGGGTAAAGATTTTTGAATAATCGGCAATTTTTCTTTGATACGATTGACCACCTCATTACTGTTTTCGCCTTTCAACATCATCACTACACCGCCTACAGCATCCACTTCGCCATTGTAAGTCATTGCTCCGTATCGTACCGCACTCCCGAAACGTACATCTGCAACATCTTTTATAAAAATAGGAATACTGCCGCCATCATTTTTTACACTGATATTTTTTACATCATCCAATGAAGTAACCAAACCAATTCCTCGAATGAAATATGCATTTGGTTTTTTATCAATGTAAGCTCCTCCGGTATTTTGATTGTTTTTTTCTAATGCGGTAAAAATATCGGTAACGCTTATGCCCATTGCTTTTAAGCGGTTGGGATTTACAGCAACTTCATATTGTTTCAGTTCGCCACCAAAACTATTTACTTCGGCAATTCCGGGTGTGCCGTACAATTGTCTTGCTACAATCCAATCCTGCATTGTTCGCAGTTCTTTGGCATCATATTTTTTCTCACTTCCTTTTTTTGGATGGATGATGTATTGGTATACTTCGCCCAAACCTGTACTCACAGGAGCCAATTCTGGTGTACCAATTCCTTTGGGTATTTTTTCTTCGGCTTCTTTTAATTTTTCATTAATGAGTTGCCGGGCAAAATAAATATCTACTTTGTCTTTAAATACAACTGTAATTACCGACAAACCAAATCTTGAAATACTTCTTGTTTCTTCCAAATCTGGAATATTGGCAATGCTTTGCTCAATAGGAAAAGTAACTAATTGTTCTACTTCTTGCCCTGCCAATGTGGGACAAACTGTAATTATTTGCACCTGATTATTGGTAATATCGGGTACGGCATCAATGGGTAGTTTTGTGGCACTCCACACGCCCCAAATGATGAGCAACAAGGTCATTATACCAACGACAAGCTTGTTTTTGATACTGAATTTTATAATATTATCTAACACGTTTATCTGTTTAAATTTTTGATAAATAAATTCCGACTTCTTTTACTAAGAAGCCTACAGATAATCAAATAGCTATTGAATGAAGGTTGTAACGCCAGTAATTATCACTATAAAAAAACATTTATAGCAAAGACATAATGTAAGCACGAGCGTGCAAACAGAGCCGTAAACCTAACAAAAGGAATACGAAAAACTGAGGCTTATAGCAAAGCATCAATAGCATTAAGAAAATCTGAAAAAATTAAACAATAAACTTGGGTGGTTGCCAGATATTTCCGTAGTAGTTGGAAATTATAGTATAATCACGAAGTGTGATTTTTTTTGTAACGAAGGCAACGTTTGGCTGCTTTATTTCAAAAGGTTTGAAATGGTAAGAAGCAATACTTACACTGCAACAATTGCAAGTGCAAAAAGGACTGCAATTATCATCGCTATCTTGGTTATGGTCGTGAGATTGGGCGGTTTCAATTTTTGGAACAGTATCTTCACACTGATTACTCGCATCGCTGCAAGGCAACGAAGAAAGTACCATCAGGTAAAAAGTCCATATTGTGATTATCCATCTCATTATGTTGCAAATATAGAAAAATAATCTTTGCAATCGGATTGCAAAGTTTTATTGAGTATTAATTGCATCTGTCGCACCGTCCTTTCAGTACCAAATTGATGCCTTCTAATTTAAAATTTTGAGGAATATTGATTTTGGGGATTTCTGCATCTGTAAGGCAAAAAGTTCGTTTACAATGTGAGCAATGAAAATGCGTATGTTGTTCTGAAGGATTGCAACTGCATCCCGATTGGCAAAGTGCGTATTTCACAACACCCGTTCCGTCGTCGATGGTATGGATAAGCTTATGTTCCAAAAAAGTTTTTAAAGTTCTAAACAAAGTGACATTATCGGCATTTTCAAACTGTTCTGCTAACTCTTTATGACTGATAGCATATTGTTGTTTCAGCAATTTTTCTACCACCAATAAACGCATTGCTGTGGGTTTTATATTTCTTTGCTGTAAAATATTTTCTTCATTTTTCATAAAGGCTAATTTATGTATTTATCTACTGCATTATCTAATTCCTCACTTACAATTTTGGCATACACCTGTGTTTGTTGGATGGAAGAATGGTCGAGTAATTTGCTCACATATTCAATCCGCATTCCGTTGCTCAAAGCATTGGTAGCAAAAGTATGACGGCTTAAATGGAAATGCAGGTTGAAAGGCAATTTCAAATCTTCGCCCATTTTCTTCAAATGCACATCGCCCAAACGGATTTTGGAACGGATGCGTGTACTCTTGTGAATTTCATCAGCAAATATCTTTTCCGGATGTTCCAAAACAGGAAATATAAAAGCTTCGGGGTCTATCGTTTTAGGTTTGTATTTGTTGAGAATGACAATCGATTTTGCACCTAATCTGAAACTGTGTTGTTTCTGCGTTTTCTGAATAACCTTGGTAATTTTCTGGGTTTCTTCGTCATAACATTTCCACTGCAACAGCATCACATCGCTGATGCGCAAACCGCCACCAAAGGCACTGAACAAAAACATATCCCGATGCACCTGGGCTTTTGGTCTTTGGCTCAAATCTAAATTTTCTAATTCTTCAATCTGCTTTTTGTTGAGGTATTGGCGTTCTACCTTGCTTTTCGAAATATTGACTTTATAGAAAGGAGAGGGTGCCATTTCAATCAATTCTTCCTCCATTGCATCGTTGTAAAAGAAACTCAAAATTCTGATTGAGCTGAAAATAGTGGTGTTGCCATTTTTCAATTTCTTTTTGCAGTAGGTTGCATAATCGTTCAAAATACCCACATTGATATCCGAGAAATAAAACTCCCGATGTCCTAAGAATTTTTGAAACTTATTGATGTAAACGCCATAAATAACGGTTGTACGATAAGAAACAATGCCTTTCAACACTTCCAATCTCTTTTCGCAATACTCGAAGAAATTAGGGTCCGTTTTGCCTTTAATGGCTTCTTTAAGCTTGCGTGCCGAAACTGATTTTTTGGTGCGTTCGTGGTCGGCTACTTGTGCTTGTGCATCGGCTACCTTTTGCGAAAGGAAAGCATTCATTCTGGCACTGTTGGTGTAATTCTTTTTAAGCCTTTGTTTTTCATCATCCCATTCGGTCGCTTTCGCTTTAACGCCAGTTGCTACAAATTTGGCTTTGCGGTCTTTGATTAACCGAATGTAAATAGGGCTTTGACCTGTGGCGTCTTCCTGCTGTGTACGCAGTATTAATTTAATTGAAGCCATAATAAAGAAGTATTAGATTGTTGTACTTACTAAACTCAACGAATGCAATCTGATGAAACCATTGATTTACTGTATGTTTCAAAGTAATGCAACCGAGTACTAAGGTACAACTTTTAGTACAACAAACCAAGTATTTCCTTGCTTTTTTATGCTTTAATCTGCATTAGTTTGTTTTATAACTATCTGATTAATAGTGTAATTAGGTGCAAATTGGATTTTTGAATTTGATTGTTCGTATAACACTGAAATATACGAAATTTAATTATAAAATACCAACTCCAATAAATTATTCATTTGTATATGATTGCAGGTATCTGTTTGAGTTTGGTATTTGAGTTTCTGCTTACTAGTTTTAACAAAAATAATTAAAATAAATGAA
>RRZU012076731.1_pt1 | contig 19450 bp, 17 predicted proteins | sample 2165561 | NCBI WGS metagenome assembly RRZU01 (sample SAMN10456909, study PRJNA506462) | wastewater metagenome | isolation source: wastewater sludge | place: USA: Moscow, Idaho | reverse complement strand
TGTGAAGAGCTGGGCGATGTGCTGTTGCAAGTGGCGTTTCATGCTCAAATTGAAACGGAAGCGAGCACGTTTTCGTTTGGCGATGTAACGGACGGCATTTGCAAAAAGCTGATATACCGCCACCCGCATGTGTTTGGCGACGTAGTGGCCGAAACAAGCGGCGAAGTGCTGCAAAACTGGGAGGCCTTAAAGCGTGCCGAAAAAGGCCGTTTAACTGCAAAAGACAATCTTTCCAGCGTGCCGAAAAACCTGCCCGCCTTGCTACGCGCCGAAAAGCTTTCAAAACGCGCGGGGGATTGCGGCGTGCAATTTGCATCGCCCGCGGCGGCACTGGACGCGCTGGAGATGAGCATACAACACCTGCGCGCGGCAATAGCCGATGGCACGGATGCCGCAAAAAAGGACGAGCTGGGCGATGTGCTACTGGGTACAGCGCATGTGGCGCGGCTGCTGAAAATCAATGCCGAGGAAGCGCTTGGCCATGCAAGTGACGCGTTTACCGCGCGCGTGGTAGCCTTGCAGGATGCACCGCCGTGCGAAGAAGCAAACAAGGCAGCTTTGCAGCGCATATAGGGCAAAGCGGCAAATGCATGCAAACCTTTTGGATAAAGCGGCAAGCGCCATACAGCATGCGCTAAAGCGCCGCGTACATATTATCGCTCTATCAGAGCAAAACAACGGGTTTTACAGATTCTATCTGTGAACATAAAATTATCGGAGGTTTTTTAAAATGACAAAAGTAGAACTTATTGCAAAGGTAGCCGCAGATGCTAGCCTTACCAAAAAAGATGCCGAGAAGGCTGTTGCTGCAGTGCTTGAGGGCATTACAAGCGCACTCGTGAGCGGCGACAAAGTTGCTCTTGTGGGCTTTGGCACATTTGAAACCCGCAAGCGTCCCGCGCGCAAAGGCCGCAACCCCCGCACAAAGGAAGAAATCACCATTCCGGCAACCACTGCTCCTGCTTTCAAAGCTGGTAAGGCTCTGAAAGACGCCGTGGCGAAATAAGCTTTGCTTTTTTGTGGGATTGTTCTGCCTGGCAGAACAATCCCATTTTTTATACCAGCGCAAATCGTATAGGCGCCGGAATATAGGCGTTTATCCACTGCCTATACAGGGCAAAGTATATAGAAAAAGGAGAATACCATGCGCATTGATAAATTTTTGAAAGTAAGCCGCGTTATCAAACGCCGCACCGTTGCAAACGAGGTGGCGGATGCAGGGCGCATCACGGTGAACGGCAAAAGCGTGAAGGCAAGCTATGCGGTGAAAACAGGCGACATCGTGGAAATACAGTTTGGCACAAAGCCGGTTTTTATTAAAGTGCTGTCTACAGATACGCCCACAGGCAAGGACGCGCCCAGAGAAATGTATGAGATTATCGAATCATAACGGCTTAGGCGCTCTATCGCTTTTGCATAAGCGCCAGCTTCCTGTATGAGATTATCGAATCATAACAAGGCTGCGTTTTTGGGCATCGGTGCTAGGCTATCTCTATGCCCCCACTTGCAAAGCGCGGGATGACCCTTATGCCAAGCCGCGAAAGGCTGTGCGTCTGCGCGGCCACGCGGGCTTTGCCGCAGAATATGCGGGAAAGCTTGTCAACTGAATAATATCATCGGATGCCCGCCCCGAAAGGGTTATATTCGGCAGCATTTTTGCGTATAAATAGCGTAGAATAGTAGCGCGGAAAACGCGCTATACATTCAAAAAGCGCAAGCGCCCACCGCTTGCGCACAAACGCCGCTTATGCGCAAACATCCGTTCCTTTTGATGGACTATTTGTGCTTTAAGCAAAGTGATAGGAATCAATTTTAACAGGAAAGGAATGGATGAAAAAATGACTACGGAAAAACCCACCACTCTTTTGGCGGCAAAGGCGCGGCATCACCTTGACATTGAAAACCGACACCTTTTAAGCGCCACGGGCATTGTATCCATTATCTCTTACGACGAATTTGCGGCCACAATGGAAACAAACTTTGGTACGCTGGTGGTAGGCGGAAAGGATATTCATGTCAGTGAACTATCTGTGGAAACAGGCGAAGTGAAAGTGCAGGGCGAAATCGAATATGTGCAATACGCTGCCAAAAAGGAAAAAGCCGAACCGTTTTTTAAAAGGCTGGTGAAGTAATGGTTGCCCATATCCCGCTGCCGCTTGCCGCGGCGGACGCTTTGTATGCGGGCGGGCTGGGACTTGTGCTGGCCGCTGTGTACTCTTTTTTGCGGATGGTGCTGCCTTCGGCAAAGCCGATTGTGCTGTTTTGCGACATTTTGGTGTTTGTGTTAGGCGCGATTTTATATTATAGCGCGGCAATGGCACGCTTTTATTCCGGCATACCGCGCTGGTACACAATGGCGGCACTTTTAGCGGGGTATTTGGCGTGGCGATTATGTTTGCACCCATCGTTACATGCGCTTGCAAAAGTGCTGGAAACTGCATTTTGTGCGCCGTTTAAATTGCTGTGGCATGCCGCGCTGCGCCCGCTTTTTCTGTACGTAAAAGGCAAAAGCGAAGCGCATCGTGCAAAAAGCAAAGCCAAACGAAAAAAAGCCAAGATAAAACACGCAAAACAGTTGCAAAACCCGTCACAAGTGTTGTATAATTCAAAATGAGATGTAATATCCGCTTTGTGCGCATAAAGCCCATATCGCATTTGAATTTCCTTTGAAAGGAACGCCGGCCACTATGCAAAATACGAAACCACAACAGAAAACAAAGCTGACTACAGTTCTGCTACGGCTGGGCGTTTGTGTAATCGGCTTATATTTGGTGGTGTCGCTGATTACTACGCAGGTGGAAATCGTGGCAGGGCGCAATCAATTTAACGCGGTGCTTGCGGAAATTGAAACGCAAAAGGCGCAAAACACGGAAATTCAGCGCGTGCTGGAATCCAGCACTGAAGCAGAGCTGGTGGAGCGCATTGCCCGCGACAAGCTGGGCTATGCAAGGCCGGACGAGCGCATTTTTATGGATATGTCCGGCAAATAAATACAGGTCTTTAGCGCCGTGTGGCGTTTTATATTCATAACAAAAAGGAGTAAACGCAGTTAATGGCATTAGAAGTAGGGAGTATTGTTGAGGGCAAGGTAACAGGCGTTAAAAAATTCGGCGCGTTTGTGGAAATGGCTGATGGCTCCACCGGTATGGTGCATATCAGCGAAGTGTCGAACGAGTATATTCAAGAGCTTTCCGAGGTGCTAAGTGAGGGGCAAGAGGTAAAAGTGAAGGTGCTTTCCATTTCGCCGGACGGCAAGGTGGCGCTTTCTATTAAGCGCACATTAGAGCGCCCGAAGCCGCGCAGCGATCAAGGCCGCACATGGCAGCCGCGCACACCAGCCCCCGTGGCGGGCGAGCCAACCTTTGAGGATATGATGGCGCAGTTTAAAACCCGCAGCGAGGAAAAAATATCCGATTTAAAGCGCGTCACCGAGGCGCGCCGTGGCGGCGGATATTCCCGCAGAGGCCGATAATATACGCAAAAACCCCATAAAGCGAGCTGCGATTGCGCTTTCGCTTTATGGGGTTTTCTTTTGCTTTTTGCTATACGCATTGCACAATAAATTGCTATAAAAATAAAAATAAACTGTAAATTCCTTATATTTTTTATTGTTATTTTGCATGTTGTGTGCTATACTAAAGCTAGAAGCAAGGACGCTTTCGGCAGCGGGTTCCGCCGCGCGGCGCCGCGCTTTTGCGTCTTGCTCATAGAGTAAGGAGGCTTTGCTATGAAGATCACATGCACAGGACGAAAAGTCAATTTGAAAGAAAATTTCCTTGAAAAGGCAGAGAAAAAGCTTTCAAAATTGAACAAGTTTTTCTCGCAGGAAGCGGAGGCGCAAATTACCGTTACGGTTGAGAAGGATTGGCAAACCGTGGAGGTGACAATCAAGGACAAGGGCTTTGTTACGCGCTGCGAAAAATCGGCCGACCGCATGGAAGATGCACTGGATGTAGCAGTGGATTTGCTTTCGCGCCGTATTGTGAAAAACCGCAAGCGCCTTGAAAATAAAATTCATCAGCCCATCGCGGACGAGGCAGGGCAAGAGGAGCCCGCAGAGGACGAGCCATATAACGTTATCCGCGAAAAGCATTTTTATGTGAAGCCCTCTACGGTGGATGAAGCCATTTTGGAAATGAATATGCTCGGGCACGAGTTTTTCCTGTTTCGCGATGCAGCATCGGATGAAATCAATGTGGTGTATCGCCGCAAAAACGGCAGCTACGGCCTTTTGGTGCCGGAACGATAAAATAGTAAACGATATCCCCTGCGCAATATGCGCGGGGGATATCTTTTTGGCACGGCTGGCGGCGTATGTCAAGTATGATATGGTTTGCTGTGCCTGTGTTCGCTGTGGAATGATAGTGGGGTTTTGTGTACGCTGTTGTCATCAAGCGCTGCATAAACAGGGTAACAAATCCGATGAAAGGACGCGCTACCGTGCATTATTGAATAAATCAACGAAATTAAACCGCCGTGGGCAAAAGCCCACGGCGGTTTAATGGTCGGAGTAGGGCGGCAATAAGGAACCACGCAGCTCGAAACAGTGTACTACACTGTTTCTCTGTCGACTATTGCCTCCCTGTGGTCGGCCTCGCTCCGAAGCTCGCTCCCGTTCGGTCGCGTTTTGTCGGCGCGATGCGCCACAAAACCGCTTGTGTCCTTTCAGCCTCCACCGGAGGCTGAATTGCTGCGCAACCGGACAGCTATTCAAATCGCCATTCAAAAATAAAATCAGCACAGGCAAATACCTGTGCTGATTTTATGGTCGGAGTAGGGCGGCGATAAGGAACCACGGCGCTCGAAACAGTGTACTACACTGTTTCTCTGTCGCTTACTGCGGCGCGTTGCGCCTTGTTCGCTCCGCGCCTATTCAAATCGCCTAAACGAAATTAAACCGCCGTGGGCAAAAGCCCACGGCGGTTTAATGGTCGGAGTAGGGCGATTTGAACGCCCGGCCTCTTGGTCCCGAACCAAGCGCGCTACCATCTGCGCTATACCCCGAAAAAGAATGGCAGCAAATGCTGCTGCCATTGGTTGCGGAAGAAGGACTCGAACCCTCACAAACAGAGTCAGAGTCTGTCGTGCTACCATTACACAATTCCGCATCGTGCCGAATATTTACTTTTTAACAGCTTTATTATTATATCGTATCGCCACTTGCGTGTCAATACTTTGCGGTAAAATTTCGATGTATTGTGATTAGCGGGTGGATGCATCCTTTTTAACGGTATTTTGCAGGCTTTTTGCGCGCAGGTAACGGAATTTTGGCGCTTTTTGCTTGACAAAGCGCTATAGCGGCTATACTCTTATTATAGAAGAATCTGCAAAGAAAATGGGGCAGGCTTGCAGCGCTTTTGCAAAATCCGCTGTTTACGGCGGCAATTGGCCAGCGGCGCGCAAGCTGCGAATATGGCAAAAGCGCCCACCGTACAGAAAAGCAACAGAAAGCGGTTAAAAGAACAAGCTTTTAACCTGCATTTGGGGTTTTGCTTGCAAAAAGCGAGAGCATTTTGTTAATACAGGTGGTTTCAGCATGCGGGCAGTTTCGATTGCCTAAGAAAGGAAGGGTTTACAGTATGAAAAAACGTGTTGGTATCCTTACGTCTGGCGGTGATTGCCCGGGTTTAAACGCCACAATTCGTGGTGCGGCAAAGGCGCTGTATCATCGTTTTGGAGATGAAGTGGAAATTGTGGGCATTTCAAACGGGTATTCGGGCCTTATTAATGGCGAATGGCGCGAGATGCAGCCCCATGAATTTTCGGGCCTTTTAACAGTGGGCGGCACCATTTTGGGCCCTAAGCGCCCGCCGTTTAAGCTGATGACGGTGGTGGAAGAGGACAAGGTGGACAAGGTGGCCGCCATGAAAAAGCATTATGCGCAAATGAAGCTGGATTGCCTTTTGTGTCTTGGCGGCAACGGCACGCATAAAACGGCCAATCTTTTATATGAAGAGGGGCTCAATATTATTGCGCTGCCCAAAACCATTGATAATGATATTTTTGGCACAGATGTGTCGTTTGGTTTTCATACGGCGGTGGACATCGCCACCGAAGTGATTGACCGCATCCACACAACGGCGTCTAGCCATCGGCGCGTGATGGTGATTGAATTGATGGGCAACAAGGCGGGCTGGCTGACGCTGTATGCGGGCATCGCGGGCGGCGCGGACATTATTTTGATTCCAGAGCTGCCGTATAATATCGACAATGTCTGCGCAGCCATCGGCAAGCGCAGCGATAAAGGCAAAACCTTTTCAATAGTGGCGGTGGCCGAGGGCGTGTATGACATTGAAGAAGCCGCGATGAAAAAGAAAGAGCGCGCGGCAAAGCGCGCAGCGGCAGGCGAAGTGACGGCCACAAACCGCATTGCAAGGCAAATTGAAGCCGCTTCGGGCTTTGAAACGCGTGTGTGCGTGCCTGGGCACATGCAGCGCGGCGGCAGCCCGTCGGCGTATGACCGCGTGCTGGCCACGCAATTTGGCACCTATGCGGCAAAGCTGGTGGAGGCCGAGCATTACGGTGTGGCGGTGGCCATGAAAAACACGATTGTTACCGAAAACGCGCTTTCGGACGTGGCGGGCAAATCGCGCTTAGTGCCCGATACCTGCGATATGCTTACGGTGGCGCGGCGCATGGGTGTGTCGCTGGGATAATAAAGGAGATAGGGCGCTTGCGTTTGTTCAGCTGCGTTTTGCGTGTGTGCATTTTATGCCAAAAAGGCATGCAAAAAAGCGGCAGCTGCATAAAAAACAGACGCAAGAGGCGGGAGGATATTTTTGAGTTTTTTGATTGTGCTGGGCGTATTTGTGATTTTAGCAGCGGGCATTGCTGCCGCCCTAAACTGCAAGATGGCGCAAAGCTTGCCGCTGACAGGCTTTGCGCTGGTTATCATAGGCTATTTAGCAGGTATATTTGGCGTTTTGCCTGCTGCGGTGTGGCTGGTGCGCATTTTGCTTGTGGCTGCGGCAGGGCTTGCGGTGTATCGGCTTATTATAAAACGGCGGGCAGATTTTACCGCCGTTTTATTTGAAACATTGGTTTTTTGCGCGATAGCGGCACTGTTTTGGTGGTTTTGCCGCGGGTGCGCGTTTGTGGACTGGGATGACATGTCGCACTGGGGCAAGGCCGTCAAATTTATGTTTTACGAAAACCAGCTGTACACCTCGCCAGAGTATGTCAGCGGGTTTTCGTCTTATCCGCCGGCCACAGCGATATTGCAGTATTTGCTTTTAAAGGTATGCGGCTTTGGCTTTCGCGAGGATATTGTGCTGTTTACAAACGCTTTGTGGATGGCATCCATGCTGGTGTTTCCGCTGGGATATTTTGCGTTTGCAAAAAAGCCGTTGCGCAGCGTTTTGGCGGCTGTGCTATGTGTTACGGTGCTATTGGCGTTTCCGGAATTTTATAAGCGCGCGGGCGTGGATGTTCTTTTGGGGGTGCAAACGGGCTTTCTTTTGCTAACGGCCATTTTGCCGCGCACGAACGCTACTAAATGGCTGCAACTTTGCGGCTTATTTGCGCTTGTGCTAACCAAAAGCTCCGGCGCGGGGCTGGCGGTGCTGGCGGCGCTGGCGATTGTAGCAGAGCAATGGCTGCAAAGCCGCGCCGAAAAAAAGCAAGGCACGCAAGCTGCCCGCGTAAAGCAGGTGCTGCTTTTGGCTTCTCCGTTTTTGGCGGTGGCGGCGGGCAAGCTGACGTGGAGTGTGCACACAAGCCTTATGGGCGTAAGCGAGCGCTGGCAAAGTGATGGCTCGCCGCTGCAAATTTTGGGGCAAATGCTGGGCGGCACGGCACCGTCTTATCGGTATCAAGTGCCATCGCTGTTTTGGAAAAGCATCACAGGCGAAAACAATTACGGCGTGGCGTTTTCGTTTTCGTTTATATTTTGGTTTGTGATAGCCGCCATGTTATTGGCCGCGGCGTTTATCATTACAAAGCGCGAAGACAGAAAACGCATTGCGTTTGCGGCTGTGTCGGCTTTTGCGGTGGCGGGGATATTTGTGCTGTCGCTTTTGTATACATATGTTATACTGTTCAGCGAGGGTGAAGCGCTGGACCTTGCCTCGATTTCACGCTATTTAAACACCTGTGTTGTACTGCTGATACAAGTTTCGATGGCGGTGTTTGCGTATGCGCTATATAATTGCGAAGCGCGCGGCGTTTGGATGGCTTTGCCAGTGGTGGCGCTTGGATGCACGTGCATTTTTAATGTGCCGTATATTATGAACAGCATTGCCAATGCGCCGATTTATGCGGCCAGCAGCAATCAGGATCGATATATTTGCCGATATTCTGCCCAGCGCATTTTGTCGCTTGGGGTGGAAAATCCGCGCTTATATTTAATCACCGCGAACGATGCGGGCATCTCGCAAATGCGCGTGGAATATGAGCTTTTGCCGCAAAAGCTTCCGCAGCAAAGCTCCATCTTAGCCACGAATGCATTCCTTGAGGATGAATGGGTGAAGCATTGCACCTGGCAAGAATGGAGCCGCGAATTGTATGAGCGCTATGATTATGTATACATATTGTGCCCAGAGGATCAGTTTGTGCGCGAGTTTTTGCCAGTGTTTGAAGACGAAAGCAAAGTGGTGGTGGATAAACTGTTTTCGGTGACGAAACAGCAGGACGGCACCGCAAGCCTGCGCTGTTTAGATGATTAGCCGATGATAACGGCATATTTTGCAAAAAGGGAGATAGAGATTTGCGTTTTAATGGGCAACACGCCGTGATTATTCCGGCATATAAACCGGCCGATAGCATGCTGACGCTGATTGAGGAACTAAAAATGCACGGTGTTGGCGCGATGATAGTGGTAGACGACGGCAGCGGCGAGGAATATGCCCCGCTATTTAAAGCGGCGCGCGAGTGCGGCGCAACTGTGCTTTGCCATGCTGTCAACATGGGCAAAGGACGTGCACTGAAAACGGCGTTTAATCACATTTTAAGTGCAATGCCGCATATCACGGGCGCTGTAATGGCCGATGCGGATGGGCAACATGCGTGCACGGATATTGTGGCCTGTGCCGAGCGCCTTTTGGAAAGCCCCGATGCCTTGATTATGGGATGCCGACAATTTGATGAAAGCATTGTGCCGTTTAAAAGCCGCTTTGGCAATAAGCTTACGCGCACGGCAATGAAAGTTTTGTGCGGGGTAACGGTGTCCGACACGCAAACGGGGCTTCGCGCACTGGGCACAGGTTTTATGCGGCGGCTTTTAACCCTTTCGGGCGAGCGTTATGAGTTTGAAACCAATATGCTTTTGGAAACAAGGCGCGCCGGCATTGCCATAGTGGAAGTGCCGATTGCAACGATATACATAGACAATAACGCGGCTTCGCATTTTAACCCTTTGCGGGATTCGCTGCGCATTTATGGGCTTTTGTTTAAGTTTGTGGCATCGTCTTTGGCATCCAGTATTGTGGATATCGTGATGTTCAGCGTGTTTGTGGCCATTTTGCGCCCGTTTGCACTAAGCAATTATATCGTGTTTGCCACTGTGGCCGCGCGCGTAATTTCGGCGCTGTTTAATTATTTTGTAAACAGCAATTTGGTGTTTGAAAGCAGCGATGCAACGCATAAAACCATGCTGAAATACTTTGCACTTTGCGCGGTACAAATGGCGGCCAGCGCGTTGCTGGTGACGGCGATTTTCTCGGTGCTGCCGTACTCTGAGGTGGGCGTGAAGATTGTGGTGGACATGGTGCTGTTTTTAATTAGCTTTCAAATACAAAACCGCTTTATTTTTCGATAAAATACCGCCGCAATTGGGTTTTAGCGTTAAAGAGTGCATCTGCTCCAGCAAAAAGCAAAATTGCGTGGCAAAAATGTGGGTTTTGTGATAAAATACAGTTTAATAGTTATAAACCAGATGCATGGATGCGGCTTTTATTATAATAAATGGCGGTGATGGTATCAAACGAAACACAATCGGCAAAATGCGCATTTGGCCCACAATTTTGGGCATGGCGGTTTTATTTATCGGTGTGGCGCTGTTTTCGGCGTTGGCGCTGATAAACACGCTAATCAACACGTTTTATATGGACTGCGCCTCTGCGGACAAGGTGGCAGGGCAATTGGCAACGGTGCTCGAGCAAAGCCTTGCACAAAAAACCCGAACACTCACATTTTATGCGGATGTTTTAGCGGCATCGGAAAATATCAGCGAGGCAGAGCTGCAAAAAAACCTTGCCGTTATTTTAGAGCAGGAAGAGTTTAGCGCGCTGGGTATTATCAGCGGCAACGATAAAAATGTGTTTACGTCGAACGGCGCATTTACGGTGATGGAAGCGCGGGAGTTTTATTATGCCATCCAGGCTTCCAATATGCAGCGCATTTTTACAAATGGAACCTTGACGATATATGCCGTGCCTTTTGCGGCGCCCGGCTATGAAAACGCGTATTTGCTGGGCGCGGTGAACGCCTGCATGTCTGCCCAAAGTGTGGGCAACGAGCTGGGGCAAGGCGCAGTGCTGTATTTGCTGGATGCCGACAGGCATGCGGTGTCGTATTACGGGCAGGGCAATACGGCGTTTAATTATGCCGAGCTGGATAAAGCGTCGTTTTATTCCGCCGCATACCAATCGGCATTTGCAAACGCCGTGAAAGGCGGCGATGAAAACCTTGACACGGGGCTGCCAAGCTTGTTCATAAGCCCTGCGCAACTGGGCAAAAAGATGCAGGATTTTGGCAATATTTTAACAACGAGCAGCCGCATTTGGTATGAAAAACCCGTTAATTACGCCGATGCCGCCGACATGACGCTGCTGGTGGGGCAAAAGGCGGCCTTTTCGGGCGAATCCATTTCAATTATGCTCAACATCGGCGTGCTTGTGGCGATAATATTGCTGCTGTTTTTTTTGATAACGGTTTATCTGATTGGTACGCGCTATCACAACAATGTGCGTTTATCACGCACGGCATATTTGGATTTTGTAACGCAGCAGGGCAACTTTGCACGGTTTTTGCTGGATGCGAAAAAATACTTGAAAAAACGGCGCAGCCGCCGTTATGCACTGGTAACGTTTGATATCCATAAATTTCGCATTCTGAGCGACACGGACGGCGGCGAAACCGAACGGATGCTTTTGCAAATTGCCGAGGTTTTGCGCGGTTATGTTGGCAAAAACGAATGCTATGCGCGTTACGCCAATGACGAATTTGCTGTGCTGATGAAGTATCTTACGCCAGACGAGCACGCCGCACGCGTGCGGCGGCTGGATGCAAGGCTGAAAAAAATGCCGGCGCTGGCAAAGCTGTGCTTTCATTATGGCGCGTATTATATTACGGACTATGAAATGCCGGTGCAGCGCATGTATATCTATGCCTCGATGGCAAAGGACGAAGCAATACAGCAGGGCGTGGGCGAAGAGCGTTTGGGTGTGTTTTCTGATGCGATGCGCCAGGCGATGCTGTTTGAAAAGGAATTGGAAAGCAATATGCGCGCGGCGCTTGATAACGAAGAATTTGTGGTGTATTTGCAGCCGAAGTATTTTGCAAACGGCGTGCGCGTGGGCGGCGCAGAGGCGCTGGTGCGGTGGAACAGCCCTACAATGGGTTTTATCCCGCCGGGCAAATTTATACCACTGTTTGAGCGCAACGGCTTTATCATGCAGCTCGACAGCTATATGCTGCGGCATGTGTGTGCCTTTCAGCAAAAGCAAATGGCCGCGGGGCGCGCGCTTGTGTGCATATCGGTGAATATGTCGCGCGCGCATATGCTGGACCCCATGCTGGTAGAAGAAATTACGGCCATTGTAGATAGCTATCAGGTGCCCTATAGCGCCATTGAATTGGAATTAACCGAAAGCGCGTTTTTTGACGATAAGCGCGTGCTGCTGGATGCTGTGCATGCGTTGCGCAGCCGCGGATTCTCTGTGTCGATGGACGATTTTGGCTCGGGCTATTCGTCGCTGAATTCACTGAAAGATTTGCCGCTGGATGTCATCAAGCTGGATTGCGAGTTTTTTACACAAACCGAAGATGCTGCGCGCGGGCGCACCGTAATTGCAGACACGATTGCGCTTGCAAAGCATTTGCATATGGAAATTGTGGCCGAGGGCATCGAAACCGAAGAGCAGGTGGCGCTGTTAAACGAATTGGGCTGCGATTTTATACAAGGCTATTATTTTGCAAAGCCGATGCCGCTGGAACAATTTGAACAATTGATGGACGAAGAAAGACGCAATGCGCCTGCCCTGTGCGAGGAAAGCACGCGTTTTGGTGAAGAGCCGCAGCCGGTCGGCGCCGCGCTTGTAAACGCAAATGCCCAATCTCTAACTTGACAAAGCGGGCGCGATTCGCTATGATAGTAGCAATGAAATGCATTGATAAAGAGGTTGCGCGAAAGGCCTTTTCTAAAGAGAGCCGGGCGGAAAACGCAGGACGTTTTTTGTGGTGAAAACCGGTGAATGGGCGGCGCGCATGGTCGCTTTTGAGCAGAAGCGGTAAAAGCAGGGTGCCGATTGGCGGCGAATGCCTGCACTAGCCGGTTTCGTTTTGCCCGCGTTAAGGGTTTTTAAGTGGCAGGGGCTTTGCCGCGCATAGGCGCGTGCCCTTGCAATTTGGGTGGTACCGCGGTAATTTTATCGCCCCATACGGTCAAACGTGTGGGGCGTTTTTGTTTTTTACCACGCAAGTAGGCAGCATTTTCAATACGGCTTTGCGGCTTTGGCAAATCAATCAGGGCGCTTATTTTACACGCGCTTTAAGCCGCAGCACAACAAGAAAGGAACGGTTAGCATTATGAAAGAGCTTGAAAAAATCTATAATCCCGCCGAGGTGGAGGACAAAATTTACGAGGCATGGGAAAACGGGGGGTATTTTCATACCGAACGCGATGCCGATAAAACACCGTATACCATTGTGATGCCGCCGCCCAACATTACGGGGCAGCTGCACATGGGGCATGCGATGGATAACACCTTGCAAGATATTTTGATTCGCTTTAAGCGCATGCAGGGCTATGCCGCGCTTTGGGTGCCGGGCACGGACCACGCCTCCATTGCCACCGAAGCAAAAATTGTGAATGCCATGAAAGAAGAGGGCATCACCAAAGCTGCAATTGGGCGCGATAAATTTTTGGAGCGCGCTTGGGAGTGGAAGGCGCAATACGGCGGGCGCATTGTGTCGCAGCTGAAAAAGCTGGGCTCCTCGTGCGATTGGCAGCGCGAACGCTTCACTTTGGACGAGGGGTGCAGCGAGGCCGTGCTGGAGGTATTTACACGGCTTTACAATAAAGGCCTTATCTATCGCGGCGAGCGCATTATCAATTGGTGCCCGCACTGCAAAACCTCGATTTCGGACGCCGAAGTGGAATATGAAGACCAAGACAGCTTTTTCTGGCATTTAAAATATCCCGTAGCGGGCACAAACGAATTTGTGGAGCTTGCCACCACCCGCCCCGAAACCATGCTGGGCGACACGGCCATCGCTGTGCATCCGGACGACGAGCGCTATCGCCATTTGCACGGCAAAAATGTTGTGCTGCCGCTTGTAAATAAAGAAATCCCGATTGTTTGCGACACCTATGTGGACATGGCATTCGGCACAGGCGTGGTAAAAATCACACCCGCGCACGACCCCAATGACTTTGAGGTGGGGCAGCGCCATAATCTGCCGCTGGTAAAAGTGCTTACAGACGACGCGCACATCACGGCCGAATGGGGCAAATATGCAGGGCTTGACAGATACGAAGCGCGCAAAGCGATTGTGGCGGATTTACAGGACGGCGGCTTTTTGGCCAAAATTGAGCCGCACGCACACAGCGTGGGCACGTGCTATCGCTGCGGCACAACCATCGAGCCGATGGCCAGCCTGCAATGGTTTGTAAAAATGGTGCCGCTGGCAAAGCCCGCCATTGAAGCGGTGAAAAGCGGCGATATTCAATTTGTGCCCGAGCGTTTTGACAAAAACTATTTTCACTGGATGGAAAACACGCGCGATTGGTGCATCTCGCGCCAGCTTTGGTGGGGGCATCGCATCCCTGCCTATTATTGCGACGCATGCGGCACTGTGCATGTAAGCGCGCAGCCGCTAACCGCTTGCCCAAAATGCGCAGGCGCGGTGCGTCAGGATGAGGACACGCTGGACACATGGTTTTCCTCGGCGCTTTGGCCGTTTTCCACTTTGGGCTGGCCCGATGCCAAAAGCGAGGATTTGCAATATTTTTATCCTAACAACACGCTGGTAACCGGCTATGATATCATCACGTTCTGGGTGAGCCGCATGATTTTTTCGGGCCTTGAATATACGGGCAAGGCACCGTTTAACACAGTGCTGATTCACGGCCTTGTGCGCGATGCGCAAGGGCGCAAGATGTCGAAATCGCTGGGCAACGGCATTGACCCGCTGGAAATTATCGACCAATACGGCGCGGATGCCCTGCGCTTAACACTTGTAATCGGCGCAACGCCAGGCAACGATATCCGATTCTCGGACGAAAAGGTTTTGGCATCGCGCAATTTTGCCAATAAGCTGTGGAATGCCGCCCGCTTTGTGATGATGAATCTGCCGGAAGATTTTACACCGTCGATGCCCAAAAGCCTTGCACTTTCCGATAAATGGGTGTTATCGAATTACAATACTTTGGTGAAAACCGTTACCGAGCATCTCGAAAAATTTGATATCGGCCTTGCCGCGCAAAAGGTGCAGGACTTTATTTGGGACATCTTTTGCGATTGGTATATCGAAATTGCCAAGCTGAGCCTTTATGGCGAGGATGCGGCAAAAGCGGAAAATGCGCGTCAGGTGCTGGTGTTTGTGCTTACGGGGGCGCTAAAGCTTTTGCATCCGTTTATGCCCTTTATCACCGAGGAGATTTACACGGCTTTGCCCGGCGCCGCCAAAACCATCATGACGCAGGACTGGCCAAAATACACACAGCATCTGGATTTTTCTGCCGAAGAAGCAGATTTTCAAAAGACAATGGATTTAATTAAGGCAGTGCGCAATATCCGTGGCGAGATGAATGTGCATCCCGCAAAGCGCAATTCGCTTGTGATTGAAACATCCGATATCGCCGCATTTCAAAAGGGCGAGGCGTATCTGAACAAATTTGCGTTTGCCACCGATATCACGTTTACAAGCGCATTTACCGGCGATGCGGCCGGCATGGTGCAGGTGGTGACGCACAATGCGCGTGCGTTTATCCCGATGATGGAACTGATTGACAAGGAAAAAGAACTGGCGCGTTTAAATAAAGAGCTGGCCATCTGCGAAAAAGACATCGCCATGCTGACGGCCAAGCTTTCCAACGAGGGCTTTTTGGCAAAGGCACCGGAAAATGTGGTGGCGGATATCCGCGCAAAGGCTGCTGCCGCCGCCGCTAAAAAAGAAAACATGCTCGTCGCGATCAAAGCGCTGGGCTAAGGGGGCATTATGAAAAAAGCGCTATCTTATTTTTGCGCTGTTTGCGTTTGCCTTTTCGCCACATTGTCTGTCATTGTGATTGTGATTGAGTACTGCTCGTATGACAGCGCTTTTTTTCAAAAGCAGTTTCAAAGCTACGACGCAAAGGGCGTTATCGGTATCACCGAAGCGGAGCTTGCAGACGTAACCGCGGTTTTACAGGGCTATCTGCGCGGCGATGTGCCCACGCTTGACGTAGAGGTTGTGCGCGCGGGCGAGCGCGTGCAGTTTTTTAATGAGCGCGAAAAATTTCATATGATTGACGTGCTAGTTTTGTTTAACTTTGCACGCTTTGTCAAAGGCTTTTCCCTTGTTGCCGCCTTTGGTTTTGCGCTGCTGCTCTTTGTTTTGCAGCGCAAGAATACTTTGGCCTTTCTTTCAAAAACGGTGCTGTGGTTTGTGGGCTCGGTTTTTGCAATCATCGCGGCGTTTGCCCTTGTGATTTCGCAAAACTTTGAAAAAGCGTGGAACTTTGCCCACACCCTCGTTTTTTCAAACGACCTTTGGCTGTTAGACCCATCAACGGACATGCTGATAAACCTTGTGCCGCTGGAGTTTTTTATCGCCATAACCGCACGCATCGCAATTCTTCTTGTACTATACCTTATAATTATAGCGGCGCTCGCGCTAGTAAATAGGCGGAGCGCGCGGCGCAAAAACGCTTCGGCAAAGGGTGTGACAATATGATTCCGTGCTATCTTGAACAGCTTGACTGGGTGCATTCGCTTCCTCGTTTTTCAAACGACGACAAGCTGGAAACGATGCATCTTCTGCTCAAAAAGCTAGGCCAGCCGCAAAACGCGCTTAAATTTGCCCACATTGCAGGCACCAACGGCAAGGGCAGTGCCGCCGTTATGTTATCGTGCATTTTGCGCGAGGCTGGCTATAAAACAGGGCTTAACATAAGCCCCTATGTCCTTTGCTTTCGCGAGCGTTTTCAAATAAACGGCGAAATGATCAGCGAAGAGGCGCTTGCGCAAATTTTATATGAGGTGCGCTGTGCTAGCGAAGATCTGCAAGCGCTGACGGAGTTTGAAGCTGTTACGGCGGCGGCGCTATTGTGGTTTGCAAGAGAAAGCTGCGATATCGTGTGTCTTGAGGTGGGGCTTGGTGGACGGCTAGACGCCACAAATGCCATCCAAAACACGCTTGTAGCCTGCATTATGCACATCGCCCGCGACCATACCGAGCTTTTGGGCGACACGCTCGACAAAATCGCCGCCGAAAAGTGCGCCATTTTCAAAAACCAATGCGATGTCGTTGTCTATCCCCAGCAGGACGCGCTTGCTATGGAAACCATTCTTTCGCTATGTGCACAAAGCGGCTGTGCCGCGGTTGTGCCCGATATGCAGGATTTCTATTTTTACAAATCGCGCCCGTTTGAAAACCGCATTTGCTACGGCGGGTATGACCTGTGCGTGCCTTTTTGCGGCGTTCATCAAGCGTATAATGCAAGCGTTGCGCTTGAAGCGGCGCTTTGCCTTTGGAAAAAGGGCTTTCAAATCGAAGATGAACACATTATACAAGGCATCGCAAATGCACGTTTTCCCGCTAGAATCGAAAGGATTTCCGCTTCACCGCTTGTGCTTTTGGATGGCGCGCATAATCCCGACGGCGCCGAAGCGCTGCGTTTGGAAATTCTGCGCAGCGAGGCGGCGGGCATGTCTTGCGTGATGGGCGTTTTGCACGGCAAAAACCCCAAAGCAATGCTTGCGGCGCTAAAGCCCTGCTTTGGCAAGGTGTATACCGTTACGCCAGACAATCCGCGCGCAATGTCGGCGCAGGACTTGGCGGTGCTGGCGGGCGAATATTTTAAAGAAGTAAAAGCCTGCGCCAGCGTGCGCGAGGCATTGGCGCTTGCCGAGGCAGATGGCAAGGGTGTGTGCGTGTGCGGCAGCTTGTATCTTGCCGGCGAAGCGCGCGATATTCTATTGCCAAAGTAAATCGCACAAGCACTAATTGCCAAACTTTACCAGTCGACCGAATACGGCAAAAAACCACAAGGCATATCGCTTATGATAGTCACAGAGCTTGTCTCTTTGCTATCGCAAGCGATATGCCTTTTTCCATTATAATGTATATATATAATAAAGGGCATTGCGCTGCAAAGAAAACAGTATTTTTCCGCGAAAGGAACGGATGTGAAAAATGGCAACAGTTACATTGAAAAAAAACGGCGACGTGTTGGCGGCATATTTAGAAGGCGAAATTGATCATCACACGGCAAATCTTCTGCGCGAGCGCATTGATGCGGCCATTACAAGCGGCAGCATAAACGTGTTGATACTGGATTTCACGGCAATCAGCTTCATGGATTCCTCAGGCGTGGGGCTGATATTGGGGCGATATCGCCTGATGACGGCGCTGGGGGGCAGCTTGCTTGTGCAAAGCGCACCGCCCAATATTAAACGAATGCTGGCCATTGCGGGCATTACATGCGAAGAAACAGCAAAAGTGTAAATGCAGGTTTCCAAGAAAGGAAGGTATAAACAGTGAAAGCACAAAATCTTGTAAAAATCACATTTCCCAGCAAAAGCGTTAATGAGGCATTCGCACGTGGTGCGCTGGCGTCCTTTGTGGCGGCGCTGGACCCTACCGTAGAGCAGCTTGCCGACATTAAAACAGCCGTGTCTGAAGCCGTAACAAACGCCGTTGTGCACGCCTACCCCGACACGGTGGGCGCGATTACCATCACGGCGGCCATTTATGATGGCGGCAGGCTTGTAATTAGCATCGCAGATAAGGGCCTCGGCATTGCCGATGTAAAAAAAGCAATGGAGCCGCTGTTCACTACGGGCGGCGGCGAGCGCGCGGGCCTCGGCTTTGCCGTAATGGAAAGCTTTATGGATGCCGTGCGTGTGCGCAGCACGCCCGGAAAAGGCACAAGGGTAACACTGACAAAGAGAATGAATTCGCGCGCGGACAATACATAGGGCAAGCCTTTCTATAGAAAAAGAAGGGCAAACTGTCGGCAAAACCGAAACCGATTATTCTTGCCCGAAGAAAGGAAGGCGAATTTATGCCTGTTACACTGGGGCCTCGTGCGGAATTTATTGAAAACAATCTTGGGCTTGTGCATTCATGCGCCACGCGCTTTCGCGGGCGCGGCATCGAATATGACGATTTGTTTGCCGCGGGCTGCATGGGTATTGTGAAAGCATACGACGGTTTCGACGAAACGCGTGGACTTTGCTTTTCCACGTATGCTGTGCCGGTAATCCTCGGCGAGATTAAAAAGCTGTTTCGCGATGGCGGCACGGTAAAGGTTAGCCGCTCTTTAAAAGAGCTGGGGCTAAAGGTAACCTATGCACGCGAAAAATACATTAAGCAAAACAGTGTCGAGCCACCCATCTCGTGGCTGGCACAAACGCTGGGTGTCAGCGCCGAGCAAATTGCCGATGCCATTGCGTCGTCCATGCCCGCGCTTTCCCTTACACCTGAAAGCGACGATGATGCAAGGGGCGAATTTGATATTCCGCAAGAAAGCTGCGAGGAAACCCTTGCGGATTTAATCAGCCTTAAAACCGTGCTCGCGCAGCTGCCTGCTGCCGACAGGCGCTTAATCTATTTGCGCTTTTTTCAAAACAAAACACAAAGCGAAACGGCGCGTGCGCTTGGCACCACGCAGGTGCAGATATCGCGCAGAGAGCGCCGCCTGTTAACTGGTTTGCGCGCGCGTCTGGCTGAATAAAAAAATCGGCTAATTTTAGCGCTTTTTGTAAATATTGAAAAACTTGTCGAAAAAACTTTCAAAAAGGTGTTGACTTACTGGGTAAGCCTATGGTATTATAACTAAGCCGCACGAAACGCGGCGGTGCAAAACACCTCGAAAACTGAAAAACCTGATGAAAAAAATCAAAAATAATGCTTGACAACAAGCACTAAAGTATGGTAAGATAGTCAGGCACCTCAAGTGAGAGGTTGCACGCAGGACCTTGAAAATTAAACAATATTGAAAGAAGCTTAACGGAACCCTATAAGTGAAGAAAACACTTTAAAAAATTCCAAAAAGTAATGACAGGACGCAAGCGATTGCGGACTG
>RRZU010729318.1_pt1 | contig 19470 bp, 14 predicted proteins | sample 2165561 | NCBI WGS metagenome assembly RRZU01 (sample SAMN10456909, study PRJNA506462) | wastewater metagenome | isolation source: wastewater sludge | place: USA: Moscow, Idaho | reverse complement strand
AGCAATACCCTTGTTAAGGGCAGCGTAAGCACCTAGTAGAAGTTGCTGTCCGGTTTGTCCCTTAGCGTAGAAGGTACGAGAAACCTGAGCACCACCAAAAGAGCGGTTGTCAAGTAGTCCGCCGTAATCGCGAGCAAAAGGAACACCTTGAGCAACGCATTGGTCGATGATAGCGCCGCTTAGTTCAGCCAAACGGTAAACGTTGGCCTCGCGAGCACGGTAGTCACCACCCTTAATCGTATCGTAGAACAAACGGTAAACCGAGTCGTTATCGTTTTGGTAGTTCTTAGCAGCGTTGATACCCCCTTGAGCCGCGATAGAGTGCGCACGACGTGGGCTATCAGAAATGCAGAATACCTTTACATTATATCCAAGGTCGGCAAGAGAGGCAGCTGCAGAAGCACCACCTAAACCGGTACCAACAACAATAATGTCTAGCTTTCTTTTGTTTGCGGGACTAACCACTTTAATGGCAGCCTTATGATTTTTCCACTTGTCCGCCAATGGGCCAGCTGGAATCTTAGAATCAAACTGTTTCATATCGTAATCTTTTTTTCTTTTCAATTTAGAACGATTGCTCGATCGAATTAAGCATCAAGACCTAAAAGGAAGAATAGTGGGATGATAGCAAAACCTACAGCAACGATAGTTGCGTATGCATAGGCAACTGCCTTCCAACGTTTAATCCAGATTTGGTTGTTAAGTCCAACAGTTTGGAATGCGCTCCAAAAACCGTGGGTTAGGTGGAACCAAAGGGCAATTATCCATACAACGTAAACAACAGAGTAAATTGGGTTGCGGAATAGCTCAACAACTAGACCGTAGGCATTTTCCATCATAACTCCATCAACGTCAACCTCGGCCAAAAGTGGCGATCCGGTAAACTTGATCTTTACGAAGAAGTTGGCAAGGTGGATAGCCAAGAACCCAAGCACGATAACACCAAGTACGAACATGTTACGAGAAGCAAAGGTTGCATTACCTGATTGGCTGTTTACGGCATATCTTACTGGGCGAGCTTGCATGTTGCGTAGGGTGATGGTGAAAGCCCATACGATGTGAAGCAGGAATCCAATAGCCAATACAGGTTCAAACACCTTGATTAGAGGGTTTGTAGCCATAAAGTGAGCGCCTAAGTTGAACAGTCTTCCCGTGTTGTCGAACATTAGAAGAGAGTTTACTCCGAGGTGCACCAATAGAAACACGATTAGGAATAAACCGGAAAGACTCATTACCAGTTTTTTCCCAATAGAAGAACTAAAAATGTTACTCATGTCGGAATTATTTGTTTAAAAAATCGTTCAGTTTTGCACATTTATAGCAAGTTACGTTGGTTGTATCCCGCCAAATAGAGCTACGCAAAAGTACCCCGTTGTTTATCAATTAACAAAAGAAATAGCCCCAAAAAACAGTTCCCCATGGCAAAAAACCTTAATTTAAATCGATTCTAGAATAGCAAAGCTTGCTGTAAGTTGTGGCCCATACTTTCGAATGGCGTATATTTGCACAAAAAATTAGCTTATGGAAAAGTTCGTGATGTTTGGTGATACCCCTTTGTTTTACATTGATGAGGGACGAGGGATTCCGGTTGTGCTGCTACATGGCTATCTCGAGTCGTCGCTTGTGTGGGACGATTTTGCTTCAAACCTTAAGCGGACTAATAGGGTTGTTCGCTTAGACCTTCCGGGTCATGGGCTGTCGGGAGAACATGGAGATGTTCACACCATGGAGTTTATGGCCGATTCGGTTCGGCATGTTCTTGCGCTGGCAAATGTAAATAAGTGTATTTTGGTGGGCCATTCGATGGGGGGATATGTTACCCTTGCTTTTGCAAAGAAGTATCCCGAATTGCTTAATGGTTTTGTGCTCTTTCATTCAACGCCTAATCCAGATTCTGAAGAAAAGCGAGCGCTGCGGGATAAGGAGATAGAGCTGTTGAAGGAAGATAAGCTCGAACTCATAGCACGTACAACGGCTCCTAATGGTTTTGCGCGAGACAATCGTAAGCGTTTTGCCGATTTTATAGATGAATGTGTAGAGATGTACAGCGTAAACGAAAAGGCTGGTGTTATAGCAAGCCTTAATGGGATGAAGATACGCGAGGATATGAATGAGTTTGTTGCGTCAACAACTATTCCCCATATGTTTGTTTTTGGCATGAAGGACTTTTACATAAGTTGGGAGGTTGCCGAAGGTTTAATGGCAAAGTTTCCAAAGGCCGAGGCGCTAGTTTTAGAGAATTCAGGCCATATGGGATTTGTTGAAGAGCCTAAAAAATCGCTAGAAGCCATAGTGGCTTTTGCTGAGAAGTGCGCATAAGCTTGCATTAATGGCAAAAAAAGGGCGCAAATGTCTTTTTTTGATGCGATTTTTTGATAACACATTTTAATACTTAGAAGATTTTGTTAAATTTGCAGCAGGGATTAGTGTTTAGTGATCCTTGGTTCTAATCGATTATAAGGTGTTTTTGCTTCTTGGCTTTGTTTGACTTGGGATATGGGATATGGAGAAGCAAGAGAATTTGGCTGTAAAAAACAAAAGTTTCGAAAAGATGAGGAAGGCATTACTTTTATTAGTAGCCGCAGTTTTGGGGGCTTGCGGGGAATATGAGAATAAGGATGCAGATAGCAATACGCTGAATGTAACCACAAACAAGGAGGTCGTTATATCCGACGGTGTCTTTTTGAAGGTGCATGAAGTGGTTGATATGCGTAAACCTATAGGTTCTGGTTATGTAAGGCAAGGCGAAGCAAAGCTTAGGCTCCAGCTTTACACCGGGAAGCGTTCTGTTGATACTGCTATTAGTACAAGTTTTCCTAATGAGATTGTTTTGGATGGAATTCGCTTGAAGCTTAATTCTGTTTATCCCTATCCAGAGTTTAATAAAACTCGTCGTCAGTCCGATTACGTAATTCAGCTTTCTTACGGTAAGGCAAAGTAAGAGGGTTTATAACAGAATATGAAGAAAGGAAGCAGGTTGGCTTCCTTTCTTCATATTATAAAGTTCCGATTAACACTAACTCTTGCCATTAAGAGGTGAATTGTACGGCTCTTTTAGAATGTCTGTATTATCGCCCCATCTCTCGGTTATAGAGTTAAGCACCGCAAAAAGTTCTTCCACGTCATTGAGGGTGACAAGCTTCATGCGGGTTTCCTTAAAGTTGGGTAATCCCTTAAAGTAGCTGCTCAAGTGGCGGCGCATTTCCAGAATACCAGTTCTGTCCCCTTTTATTTCTACCGATTTTTTTAGGTGGCGCTTGGCAATCTCCACACGCTCTGGTACGGAAGGAGGCAGCATTAGCTCGCCTGTTTGCAGGTAGTGCTTTATCTCCTTAAAAATCCAAGGGCGTCCGTAGGTGGCCCGTCCAACCATTATGGCATCTACGCCATAGCGATCGAACATCTCCTTCGCTTTTTCGGGAGAAGCAACGTCTCCATTGCCAATAATCGGGATGTGAATTCGGGGGTTGTTCTTTACTTCACCTATAAGCGTCCAGTCGGCTTCGCCGGTGTACATTTGGGCGCGAGTTCTTCCGTGAATGGTTAGTGCCTGTATTCCCACATCCTGAAGGCGCTCTGCTAGTTCGACAATATTCTTCATCGAGTCATCGTAGCCAAGGCGGGTTTTAACCGTAACAGGGAGCTTTACCGCCTCGACAATCTGGCGGGTCATCTCTACCATAAGGTCGGGGGTGCGCATCATGCCCGAGCCTGCACCTCGCCCGGCAATTTTGCGAACGGGGCAGCCAAAGTTGATATCGACAAGCTCGGGGCCTGCTTCTTCGGCAATCTTGGCCGCTTCCACCATGCTTTCGATGATGTGGCCGTATATCTGAATGCCAATAGGACGCTCGTAGTCGTATATGTTGAGCTTCTCTACCGACTTATGGCCATCGCGTATCAGCCCATCCGAAGAGATAAACTCGGTGTACATCATATCGGCACCGAACTCCTTGCAGATAAAACGAAACGAAGGATCGGTTACATCCTCCATTGGGGCCAAGAAAAGAGGTTGCTCTCCCAACTCTATTGTTCCAATTTTCATGTTTTGCAATTTGGGCTACAAAAATAGAAAGAATTATCAGAGTTCGAGTTAGCTACATTTTTGTAGATTTGTGCCTGTAAACATTGTTAACAGAACACAAATCTGCGAAGGGACTTTGCTTGATAAAAGCATGATCCAGTGTGTTCGCCTTTCGAAAATTTAAAGTTTGAATGAAAACTTCCGGTAGTATTCTTGTAAAGCTTATTTTGAGCATATCCATAATAGCCCTGTCGATACTTGCAACGCTGCTGATTAGCGAGGCCATTTTCCCGGATTCGACAGCTACGCTTCAGCGTTTGCTGAAGATTCAAGCACCAGCAAACCCTTCGTTGCAGGAGTTACTGTTTAGGATGAAGCTTTCTCAAGGGGTGCAAACTATAGGTGTTTTTCTTGTTCCAGCATTAGCTATGGTTGGAGTGCTGTATGGGCGTAAGGGAATCTCGTTGATGCTTGCGTCTAAAGTACACTGGCGCGATCTATTTGATGCGGTTTTTCTTGTTTTATTCTCGACAACGATAATGGTGCTTGCCTCGCGGTATAGCCAGCTGTTGCCTTGGCCTCAAAAGTATATGGAAGCCAATGCGCAAAGCGAAAAGCTGACGAACCTGTTGCTTTTTGGAACCTCTTACTTCGATTTGACCCTTAATCTCATTATTGTTTGCGTTATTCCTGCGTTTTGCGAGGAATTCTTCTTCCGAGGTTTTCTACAGCGCATCTTTATGAAGTGGATCAAAGATCCTCATCTCTGCATATTCTTAGCTGCGGTTCTATTTTCGGCTTTTCATTTTGATGCGGTGATGTTTTTGCCCCGATTCTTACTTGGTGCTATGCTTGGATACCTATTTTACTGGACAGGAAGTCTTTGGGTGCCTATGCTGGCTCACTTTATAAATAATGCGCAGTACGTAGTTTCCGCTTTTATATTAAACCGAATGGATAAATCGCCAGCAACAGCGGCTGGAAGTGGTGGTGATTTTGAAATCAGCAACTTCAACGTTATTTTTTCTCTTGTGCTGATTGTGCTGCTGCTTTTTTCGATCTACATGAGGCATATGAATGTTCGGGAATTCCCTAAGCTACCATAAGCGGTGATGTGCAAGTGCTGTAACTTTCAACTAATGTGTGCAGTTGCTTGTATAGATTAAGCGTACAGGCTGTTTAGGCTATAAATTACTATAACTTTAGCTGTAAATAATAATATCTTATAAGTATTTAATTCATATTTTTGGTGCAGCTAATAGCACAAACACTCTAAAATATAAATCGCTATGTACGGCAAAATTCAACAGCACCTTCAAAATGAACTTGCAGCTATCGAAGAGGCAGGACTGTACAAGAAGGAGCGCATTATAACCAGCCCACAAAAGGCTGATATTACGGTTAACGGCGGCCAAGAAGTTCTAAACTTCTGTGCCAACAACTACCTAGGTCTTTCCGATAACCAACGCGTGATTAAGGCAGCCAAGAAGGCTATGGAAAAGCGCGGATACGGTATGTCTTCAGTTCGATTTATTTGTGGTACTCAGGATATTCACAAGGAGTTGGAGCACGCTATCTCTGACTACTTTGGAACAGAAGATACCATTCTTTACGCAGCATGTTTTGATGCTAACGGTGGTGTGTTTGAGCCGCTTTTTGGCGAAGAGGATGCCATCATCTCGGATGCGCTTAACCATGCTTCTATTATCGACGGTGTCCGCCTATGTAAGGCAGTAAGGTATCGTTACGCTAATGCGGATATGGAGGATTTGGAAAATCAGCTTAAGCTGGCACAAGCACAACGCTTCCGTATCATTGTAACCGACGGCGTATTCTCTATGGATGGCAACGTTGCTCCAATGGATAAGATTTGTGAGCTGGCCGAAAAGTATGACGCACTAGTAATGGTAGACGAATGCCACTCGGCTGGTGTTGTTGGTAAAACTGGACGTGGTGTAACTGAGCAGTTCAACGTTCGTGGCAAGGTTGATATCCTCACAGGAACACTAGGTAAGGCATTTGGTGGTGCTATTGGTGGATTTACCACCGGTAGAAAAGAGATCATCGACCTACTTCGTCAGCGTTCTCGTCCATACTTGTTCTCTAACTCTATTCCACCTGCAGTTGTAGGTGCAAGCCTTGAGGTTTTCCAAATGTTAGGCGAGTCGGATGAGCTGCATGATAAGCTAGTTAGCAATGTTGAGTATTTCCGTACTAAGATGGTTGCTGCCGGATTCGATATCAAGCCAACTCAATCGGCTATCTGTGCCGTAATGCTATACGATGCTAAGCTGTCGCAAGATTTTGCCGCTAAGCTTCTCGAAGAAGGCATCTATGTAACCGGATTCTACTATCCTGTAGTGCCTAAGGGACAGGCTCGCATCCGCGTTCAGGTTTCGGCAGGCCACGAAATGGAGCATCTCGACAAGTGTATTGCGGCCTTTACCAAGGTTGGCAAGGAGATGGGCGTTTTGAAGTAAGCTCATCGAATACGATAAAAGGAGGGTCGCCCATGCGGGTGGCCCTTTTTGCTTTTTTGGGGAGCGCGTTAGGTGGGGAGTCGCAATGCTCAAGAAAGTCCCATAGCCGTCAAGCTAAACTATTTTTTCAAAACCTAAATGCATAATCATGGCAGGTTATCCCCTCCTTGGAGGGGGCAGGGGGTGGGTTTGCTCGTTAAAATCAACATCTGACTCCTCTTAACCCACCCCTACCCCTCCCAAGGAGGGGATAAGCAGTTTCAATCATGCGCTGGTGCTTGATATCTATCTTTTTCTTTCAAAAAGATAGTTTCATGCATTCGCTTAGATTGATGGCTAGGAAGCGCTACCACGCCTCGCAAACGGCCTTTATTTAGCTTTAGCTAGTAAATATGATGTTAAAAGCTTGAGGCGGGAAGCTAAAAGTGGCAGACGGGAAGGCAAAAGCATGAGACCGGAAGCGAAAAGTCTGAAGCGGGAAGCGAAAAGCTTGAGGCAGGATGCTAAAAGCTACAACCGGGAAGCAAGAAGTGTCGAACCGGAAGCTAAAAGTATCAGGCCGGAAACCAAAAGTGTCAGGCAGGAAGGCAAAAGCTGCAGACGGGAGGCAAGAAGTATCGGGCAGGAACCGAAAAGCGGCAGCAGGGAGGCCTAAAGCTTGAGAACGGCTACTGGAATAAAGAAGGCGGAAGCAACCTTACGGGGTGCTTCCGCCTTTTATGCTATGGGGGGGTGCGGCAATGCTCGGAAGCCGAGCTGCCGGAGCGAGCTGGCTATGCCTTGGTAAAGTCGATCTTACCTACCAGCTTGTACTCGGGGCTGGTGGCGCCAAATAGCGACTTGATGTAGGTTTTGGCATCGAGGGCTACATCTACCAGGCCGGTTAGGGGGGTGTAGAGCGCACGGTTGCGGGCCATGCGGGCGTTGTCGATGGCAACCTTGGCGTTGTTGCAGGCGGTATTCTTGGCGCGCAGCTCCACCGCTAGGGCTTGGAGTACGGGTAGCTTGATGTCCTCCTCGTTGGGCGCGTACTCGGGGGTTGCTGCCAGGTACTGAACGTAGCGCTCGTAGCTGTCGAGTACGCTGTCGTAGCTCTGCTGCGAGGTGGATACGGTGGCCACCTTAGTGTCCGTTGCAGCAGCGGCTTTGGCCGAGGTGGTACGGTTACCCCTTATCTTGCGAACGATGGCCGTGGCGGCCTCGTCGGTTTGCTCGGACGAGCTGGAGGCGCGAAGCGCGTTGAGCGAGCGGGTTACCAGCGGGCCTAGCGGACCAAAGGCGCTATCGCGCTCGATGGTGGCACGGCTATAGGTGGGCATGGCGTTGTTAACGGCTAGAATGGCGGCGCGTCCGTCGGCTTCCATTTTCTTAAGCGCTTCGAGTAAAATAGCGGGTTTGGTGGGCTTGTACCGTTCGCCGTAGCTGGCGATGTTGGCGATTAGTAGTCCTAGGTTATCCACGTTCTTGGCGTGCCCGGTTTCGTAGGTGCTGGTCATAATAATTTTAGCTTTTAATGTTTGTAGTTTAGTTTCGAATCGACCTAAAGCTAGAAATCTCGGTTAACATAACCAAGGGTTTTTACAACTTATTTTAGCTGCACCCAAAAATATTTTGAGGCTATACGGCTGTGGTAGCGTGTAAAGCCATTTTGTATGAATTATATTTTAGCTGATGGTTGGTGATGGGTAAGGGAAAAGGGTATGTTTGGGAGGCTTTGTTCTTCTAGTTGCGGACTGGAGACCGCTATTTAGTAAAAACGAAGTCACAGACTTCGCCTAGCTTTGTGATTCTACTATTCAGTAGTACCCAAGGGTCAGGCACGTATTCGTGTTCAGGTTTCGGCCGGCCACGAAATCGAGCATCTTGATAAGTGTGTGGCTGCCTTTACTAAGGTGGTAAAGAGATGGGCGTGATAAAGAAACCCATTTACAAGCATAGTTCGAATAAAGAGGGGGCTTCCGGATGGTTGCCCCCCTCTTTTTGTACAAAGTCCGTTTTCAAAAATTCAATAGCTATCTTTGTAGGATAAATGTATGACTTTGTGGCTTGGTGTTTAGGCCGCATATAATCGGAATTAACTATGCAGATACGTAAGCAGCTTACATGGATTTTACTTATTCTTATAGCATCCTCCGCGAGTGCACAGAATATTGCAGGGAAGATACTTGATAAGCAGGGTAATCCTGTTCCTTTTGCAACCATTTTTATTCGTGAAGCCAACAGGGGCTTAGCCGCAAACGATAAGGGGAAGTTTCAGGTTAATGTTGAACCAGGAACTTATACCGTTAAGTTTCAGTCAATCGGATATAGGCCTGTTTCGCAAGTGGTAAAGGTTGGTGATGGAACTACTAACGTAAATATTGTACTGGAAGAGGCCGTTTACGACCTCTCGCAGCTTACCGTATCGAGTAAGGATAACCCCAGCGTATGGATTATGCGTAAGGCCATAGCCCTTGGCCAACAGTATAAGCGTTCGGTGAGCTCCTATTCGTCCGACGTCTACCTTAAGCTGAGCTTTAATGCTAGTAAGTTTTCGCGAATACTTAGGTATATGACGCCTAAAAGTATAGCTATCCCGAAAGAGGGGAAAACCTACTTTGGCGAGATGCTTAGCAAGATAACTTTTAATGCTCCCGAAACCTACAGCCAGCGGGTTATCTCGTTTAGATCGACGTTGCCGGGTGCCGACTCTAAGGATAACTTCCCTGGCCTCGAATTTCTTAGCACGAGCATCTACGACAACTCTTTTAGCGATATCCCATCGCCTCTTGGCCTAAACGCTTTTTCGTACTATCAGTTTAAGCTTATTGGATCGACCTTGGAGAACAACGTGCCAATCTATAAAATACAGGTACTTCCTAAACGTCCTTCAGGAAAGTTCTTCTCGGGCTATCTCTACATTGCCGACAATACCTATGCAGTGAAGGATGCGGATCTTAACTTCGAAATGAGCTTTGGTAAGGCCAACTTTAAGATAGCATTCGATTTAATTGACGAGAGCGCGGTACTACCTTCGAGCTACCAGCTGTTTGCCAACGGATCGATGCTGGGTAGCTCGGGCTGGGTAAAGAGTAGCGGTTCGCTAAAGTACACTAATGTAAGGATTATTGGTAGAGGTGGCTCCCATAATCGCCCTCAAGTTGCAGGCGTTACTCCCCAAAAGCAGCCTTCTCCTACCGTAGTAAAGAAAAAGACGGAAAAGGAAAAGAAGCGTGCCGAAAAGATCGAGAAGCTGATGAGCAAGACTGCCCTGTCGAACTCTGAAATGACCAAGCTTGCAAAGCTGGTGAAGGAAGAGGAGGAATCTAAGCGTCCCGACACATTACTAATGAAAAGCATGGAGATGCAGGGATTGGACAAGGTTGAATTCTCGGATGATTACAATAAAAAGGATAGCTCTTTCTGGACAGGTCTTCGACCTATGCCGCTGGAAGAGGACGAAAAGGAGGCTTTTACAAAAAGCGATAGCATTAAAACCATTAAGGATAGAATTGCCGCATTCCAAAGCCTTTCGCGTGGAAGCGAAACCGTTTCGTGGGGAAGCTTAATTGGTGGTGGATACCTTTACAACAAGGGTGGACTAGAGGTAAAAACAAAGGGGTTCATCAATCCTAACTATACCTACTTTAACCCTATTGATGGATTTACCATTGGTACCCGTTTTGCAATCTTTAAAACATACGAGAGCAGTAGAGAAATAGCTCTCTACCTATTTCCAAAGTACTCGTTCAACCGCACAAAGGTAATGGGAGATTTCTCGTTTAACTACCTGCTTTGGCCTCAGAAGATGGCTTGGGTGCGATTTGGTGGAACTTATGGAAGCCGAGATCTTAATGCTGAACAACCGGTACAACCTCTGGTAAACAGCGTTACTTCGTTGTTCTTTAAGGATAGCTACACGCGAGCAATGGATAACAGGGGTGGGTTTGCCAACCTTAGCTTCGAGGTGGCAAATGGGCTACAGGCTAAGTTCGAGTTGAGCTACTACGATCGCCGTTTGCTGAACAACATCACCAACTTTTCCTTCTTAAAGAAGAACGAGAGTTACGATCCAAATATACCGGGTAACGAGTATTTGAGCAGCCATCCTCTAACCAATCATAAGCAGGCTGCCTTTGAGGCTTCGCTTACTTATACGCCCGAGCAGTACTACCGTATGGATGGAAATCGTAAGAAGTATGTTAAGTCGGACTACCCAACCTTCGAGGTGCTTTACCGAAAGGGCATACTAAACGAAAGCGCCAGCCCCTATCAGCTGCTAAAGTTTAAGACTTGGAAGAGGTGGGACTTAGGCCTTCTCTCGGAGTTCTGGTATGAGGTTGCAGGAGGCTCTTTCTTTGACTCTAAGGCTATGCAGCTACCCGACTTTCATATGCCAAATGTAGATCATATGCCGGTATCGCTACAGCCTACCAAGCAGTCGTTCCACCTGATTCCATACTACCAGTATGCTACTCCAGGATGGTTTGTGGAGGCGCACTCGCTTTACGAGGCCGATAACATTATCATAAAGCAGCTACCCTTCTTTAAGGGAACCGTATTTACCGAGAATCTTTACTTAAGCTACTACAACACCAAAGCGCTGCGCAACTACGTAGAGGTTGGTTACGGTATCGACAAGATATGGGTGCTTATGGAGGTTAAGGCGATTGTCGGATTCGAGGATGGCAAGTACCGCTCGTGGGGAATCAGCATTTCTATAAATAGGGACTAGCGACAACGTTGTTATTCGGGACATAAACGAGAAGTGATCTCGCATCATTAAGCTCATAAATGTAGGCAGCCGCAGATAAACTAGCGGTTGCCTATTTTTTTATGGACCTATGCTTAATCGAGGAAATGCTATCTTTGCCCGCCAATTGAACATAGAACAAAAATAAAAACTAGAAAGGACAATTATGAGCGACGAGCACAAGTGCCCAAAATGCGGATCGGAGAATACGTATCAAGACATGAACCTATGGGTTTGCCCAGATTGCTTCCATGAGTGGGACCCATCGGAGCAGGCAGAGGCTGCAGAAGCAGAGGCACAGGCAAGCCGTGTTGTGGATTCAAATGGGAATGTTCTTAGCGATGGCGATTCGGTTACCGTAATCAAAGATCTAAAGGTAAAAGGCTCTACATCGGGAATTAAAGCCGGCACCAAGGTTAGGAATATCCGTTTGGTTGATAGCAGCGATGGACACAACATTTCGTGTAAGATTGATGGTATTGGTGCCATGTATCTGAAATCGGAGTTTGTGAAAAAAGCATAGTATTTTTGGAGTGGGACAATAGCCCTTGGCTACTTCAAATAAAAAAGCGTAGGCAATCCGCCTACGCTTTTTTATTGTCTTTATCTTTAGTTGTTCGGTAAATGTACTGTCTTTTTTTACTTCCTATTTCCCGATAACCTGGTAATGATAGAATCCTCCTCTGCTGCTTTAAACTTAATGATTTGTTTTGTTTGGCTGTTGGGGATTGTCATCGACAGGACGTACTGCTGAATCTTCCATTCGTTGTTCTGCTTTACAACGACTCCCGAACCTCTGCATATCTTCATCTGCGTGCTTAGCAGCTCGTCGAACCAGGCAATGTCTCCACCTTTGCCAAAGTAGATATGTCGTTGGATAGATCTAAAATTCCAGGTTCTCTTTTTGTCGAAGAAAGGCTTTGCCCAAACCATAAAGCTCGCTTTATTCCAATGCTCTGTTGCATCGGTACCTATGAATATGGCATCGGCGGTATAGAAGTCGAAGTAGCGGGTATAGTCTGCCCTTGCTGCCGCCACGTTAAACGAGTCAAGCATTGCGCCGATTAGTGCTCGGTTCGCTGCATTGGCACTAGTGTCGGCTTGAGATTTGCTGCTTATGCTATGGTTTTGTGCGCAACAGCCCCAAAGTAGTAGGACAGATACAGCAACCATAAAGCTGTTTGTTACGATCCTCATATTGCGGTTATTTATGAATTTAAAACGTAGGCTTAATGAGCTAATCCTTCCGTCGGGCAAAAACTTCCTGTGTTAGCTGCCACTCCTTTCCTTCGTTCTCCGAAATGAGTGCCTCCCACTTAAACGACTCGGACGTTATATCCTTAATCACCCATTTGGATAGGCTTGGCTTTTTCCCGATTGCTATCTCCTGTTGGATAATTTGATTGTCTATGAATGTAACTCTGAAAAGGTTTACCTGTGGATTAGCGGCGCCAACCCAAACCACCTTTACGCAATCTTCCTCCTTATCGTAAAAACGAATGGTTGTGCCATACTGCCCTGTTGGATATTTTCCGGTGCTACGGAGCTCAATGCTTGGGCATATCCAGTTATCCTGAATGGCTCTGCCCTCGAGTACCCACGAGAAAATCCACTCTCCGGGGACGGTCCAAGTGGTGCCATTCCCGTTATGGCCAACCCAATCGAAATCCCAGCTGCCTATTAGCGGTTCGTACAATTTCAGCTGTTCGTGTACAGCGGGATGCGAACCTGCTGCTACTAATGAATTGACAAATGGAGAGTTCATATGGTTGTTTATTTTGTAAAAGATGTTTTCTCTGGATTAGCAATACTCCTTAGCCAAAGTGTCCGTTACTTGGCGGATATTTCAAACGGCATTCTTACAGAAACTCCTCTTTTGGTAAGTTCCAGCAGGTTGGGGTATAGCCTGTTTTTGAACGAATCCCAATTGCGGAGCGGCATCTGAGTCCAGCCTGCTTCTGCTAGCGCCAAACCGCGTGGAAAGGTCATATATGTAGCGCGGTTAATATCTTTGATAGCCTCGCCCCATAGCGTTCCCATTAACCCTATGATGTGTTGGGTTTCTGAAGTGGCTAGGTTGTAGGTTGGGTTAAACTCGTAGCTCTTTTTGAGCGTTGTTGTTGGCATACCCCAGTTGTTGTACTCGGGCAGATCGTTCTTGTACTGCGGATAGTCGAAGTAGCAATATTCGCCGGGGGCAAGTATTAGCGAGTTCTTCTTCTTTCCAGTTAGCTCGATGCACTTTGGTGTAAGACCATAACGCCATGTAACCAGCGTTACATCTTGGGAGTAGTCGAACAGGTATTCGTTGGCAGGCATGTGGATGTTATCCAACTCGCACCACAAAATGGCGTGCATTCCGTATTTCTTTGCAGATGCCAGTACCTTCCCGAAGAAGATATTCATCAGCTGTTCGGGTTTTGTGTAGCCATGCTCTTGCATTAGCCTCAGGTCTTCGGTGCTTTTCCCCCAGTTCTTCTCTATTGCCGATTCGTCGCCACCCAAATGTATCTTCTTGGAAGGAAAGATGGTTGACATCTCGCGAATTACATCGTCCAGTACCTCGTAAACCTTTGGGTTGGCTGCCGAAAGCATTACGTTGTTAGTCTTGTTCAAGTCGAATATGGAGTCTTTGAGGAAACCACATCTAAGTTCGGGATATGCTGCAAGCAGCGCTGCCGTATGCCCAGGAACATCCATCTCGGGAATAATCTCCACGTTGCGCTGCTTAGCGTACAGCACCAAATCTTTTAGCTGTTCCTGCGTGTAGTAACCGTTGTCGGGTGAATTAACGCCGCCTTTTGGATTTCGGAATGCTCCAACCTGGGTTAGCTTTGGGTGGTTTTTTACCTCTACACGCCATCCCTGATCGTCGGTTAGATGGAACTGCAGCACGTTATACTTGTAGCGTGCCATTTGGTCTATGTAAAACTTCACATCGTTTACGGGTAGAAAGTTACGTGCGGGGTCGAGCATTAACGCGCGGAAGGCATATGCCGGCTTATCGTCGATAAATACGGCTTGTATTTTACCTTGCTTTGTACTTACCACATCCCCCAGAGAGACTGTTCATGCAACTGTGTCTGCAAAATGATAACGTTAACTTTGCAGACAATGGAAGAGAAAGAAAAAGCAGCGAGCTTCAGCTACGAGGATTTTGAGAAGGAGGCCATCAAGGGTCTTTACGAGCGCAAGAGCCTAAGCGGCGAAAATGGGGTGTTCGCCCCGCTGCTGAAGCATTTTTTGGAAAAGGCCCTAGCGCTGGAGCTGGAGCAGCACCTGAAGGATTCGGAGGGCAACAAGCGCAACGGCGTTACCAGCAAGACGGTTAAGTGCTCGAACGGCGAGTTTGAGCTCAGCACCCCAAGGGATCGCGAAGGAACCTTTACCCCAGCGATCGTGGCCAAGCGGCAGGTGCTGCTGGACGATGGGCTCTGCGAGAAGGTGCTCTCGCTCTACGCCAAGGGGATGAGCTACGGCGACATCCGCAAGATGCTCATGGAGGTTTACGGGCTCTCGCTCTCCCCAGCCCAGATGAGCGAGCTCACCGATCGGCTGATCCCCGAGCTGCAGGAGTGGCAGCAGCGCCCGCTCAGCCCGCTCTACGCCATGGTTTGGTTCGACGCCATCCACTTCAAGTGCCGGGACAACGGAGCGGTGCAGGGCAAGGCGCTCTACAACGTCTACGCGGTTAACCAGGAGGGCTTTCGGGAGCTGCTGGGCATCTACATCGCCGAGAGCGAGTCGGCCCGCTTCTGGCTGGAGGTGCTGCAGGACCTGCGGCTTCGGGGCGTACAGGACATCCTGATCGCCTGCACGGACAACCTCAAGGGCTTCAGCGAGGCCATCAGCAGCACCTTCCCCGCGACGGTCGTCCAGAGCTGCATCGTCCACCAGGTCCGCAATACGCTCAAGTACGTGGTTTGCAAAGATTACAAGGCCATTACGGCTGACATGCGGGCCATCTACAGCAGCCCCACGCTGGAGGCTGCCGAGGGTGAGTTGACGCGCTTTACCGAGCGCTGGGAGAAGAAGTACCCCACCGCCGTCAGAAGCTGGCAGGAGAACTGGTACAAGCTCAGCTCCTTCTTCGACTTCGGCAAGGAAATCCGCCGGCTGATGTACACCACCAACCCCATTGAGGGCATCCACCGGCGCATGCGGAAGGTGACCAAGACCAAGGGGTGCTTCCCCTCCGATATGGCCATTAAAAAGCTGGTATACCTCGTTATTCGGGATATCAACGCAAGCACCAAGGCTGAAGTTGCGGGGTGGAAGCTCATATATGGGCAGCTTTGCATTAAATTTGCCGAGCGGATGGCCAAATTCGGAGCATGAAAAACACCCGCGAAGAAGGGCTAGCCCTCTTATCGGAGCAAGGGTATACAAGTGGCTCCGTTCCCTCGCCACCCTTGCTCCGATAAGATGCCTAACCTAAAAGGCAGGTGTAATTCCTGCTTCCGAGAAAATATGGTAGACACAGTTCCGTGAATACTCCCATAAAAAGTACCTCTCAGCGACTTCTTTATAGTTTGAAAGTACTTTTAAGTCCCTAAAACCGAGAAAAAAGTCCAAAAAAGTGAGAAAAAAGTCGCTTTTAAAGTGGCAGAATATACAGAAAGGGGTTGCCTAATATGGCCACCCCTTTTCTATATATGCTTTTCAGAAAAAGCATTTACTGCTTTATTGGTTTAGTCACCCTATCCACCAGGTAAACGATGGACATGTAGGGAATCTTTCCGTTGGTGGTTAGCCCAATCTCGCAGGTACGGCTGTTGGAGAAGCCCTGCCTAACACTTGCCGTCTCCAGCTGTGGGCGCAGCTTGCGCAAGGCGTAGGCGTTAACCTCGGGGTTGGTAAATCCCTTATCGCCGGCAAAGCCGCAGCAGCCCACCTCTTGAGGAACGAGCACATTTGTAGAGCAGCGCTTCGCTAATCCAATAATGGTATCGCGCAGCTGCATTTTTGTTGTCGAGCAGGTTATATGAAGCGCCACAGGCTCGTCGATGGGCGTAAACTCTAGCTTATCCACCAAGAATGCCTCTATAAACTCGGCAGGCTCGTAAAGCTTCATAGACTTTATGCAGGTACGCATACGGTACAGGCAGGGGCTTTGATCGCATAGCACAGGGTACTCCCCGTTGTTGCTCGCGTTCCAGAGCGCCTCCTCCAGCTGCTTAGTCTTACGATCGGCAATATCGGGCATGCCCTTGCTTTCCCAGATGGTGCCGCAGCAAAGCTGCTCCATATTTTCGGGGAAGATAACCTCGTAACCGGCCTTACGAAGCAGCCCCATCATCTTATCGGGCAACGGTGTTTGATCCGGATCACCCTTTGCTGCGCCCATCGTCTGGTTGATACAGCTAGGGAAGTACACCACCTTTAATGCAGATGACTTTTGCACTAGAGGTTTTACCTTATTGCTTTTGGGCATCGATGGAGTCCAAAGCGGAATCCCCGTTGTCTTATGCAGCGTGCGGGTTACAGCCCCCAATGCGGCCGATCCCATAACGGTATGGGCCATGTTGGCTGCAGATAGAACCGGACGTAGGGTAGACTTAATCCCAGCAAAATGGTTGGCCGCAAAGTTGCCCACCTTCCAGGCAAAGCCCCCCTGTGGGATGTTGGCCTGGCGAACATCGTGGGTAAGGTGCGCCGTGTTGATGCCCATTGGGCAGCTGGTGGCGCAGAGGCCATCGCCGGCGCAGGTAGCATCGCCAAGGTAGGCGTATCCTTTTCGCAGGTCGTTTAAAAGAGCGGCATCTTCGCCGCTAGCCTCAAGTCGGGCTATTTCGCGCTGCACAATAATTCGCTGGCGCGAGGATAGCGTTAAACCATAGGTTAGGCAGTTAACCTCGCAAAAGCCACATTCGATGCATTTATCAACATGAGGATTGGTTAACGACAGCTCTTTTAGATTCTTGATATGGCAGTGCGGATCGTCGTTAAAGATAACGCCCGGATTAAGGATGCCCCGTGGGTCGAACAGCGCCTTAATACGCTTCATGATGGAGAACGCCTCAGCGCCCCACTCGTACTCTACAAATGGAGCCATGTTGCGGCCCGTTCCATGCTCGGCCTTCAGCGAGCCCTTGTACTTATCCACCACCAGGTGGATAACATCGTTCATCAGGGCCTCGTAGCGGTCAATTTCGCTTTGGCTGTCGAAGCTTTGGTTGATGATGAAGTGGTAGTTACCCTCCAGCGCATGCCCGTAGATTACGCCATCGGCATACCCATGCTTAGCAATGGTTTGCTGTAGCTCGGCAGTTGCCTCCGGAAGGTTATCCATATGGAAGGCAACATCCTCGATAAGGCATGATGTACCTACAGGACGCATTGCGCCTACCGAAGGGAAGATGCCAGAGCGAATAGCCCAAAGCTTGCTGTACTCCTTCTCATCATCAAGGAAATCGACAGGCATCAAAATCTTATAGCTCTCTATGATTCCCTTAATCAGGGCAACATTCTCCGCCAGCTCGTGCTGCGATTCGGCCTTTGTCTCAAAGAGAACCGCAGTAGCAGAATCGGGAAGCGTTTTAAGAAAATCGGGCATTCCCGGCTTATCCTCAACCGATTTTAGCGCCAACCTATCGAGCAGCTCAGCACCAATAACAGGCTCCGTCTTCAATCGCTGAATAGCTAAGCAGGCCTCCCGTATGCCATCGAAGTATACCATAGCGCTTGCCCGGAATGGAGCAAGAGGCTCGGTAGTAACGGTAGCCTCCTCCAAAAACGCCAGCGTTCCCTCCGACCCTACCATTAGGTGGGTGATGATGTCGAACGGATCGCTATGCTCTATAAGCGGAAGGATATTCAGTCCTGTAACATTCTTGATCGAATACTTGTAGCGAATCCAACGATGCAGCTCCTCATTGGCTAAAATTTCCTTGCGCAGCTCGAGCAAATCGTTGCAGAAGGTTGGATAGCGGTTGTTAAACTCTGTACGCGATTTCTCATCGCCCGTATCCAACCTAAAGCCATCGGGCATAATCATTCGAACCGAGCGAATAACCTTATCGCTATTGGCATGCGTGCCGCAGTTCATCCCCGATGCGTTGTTCATGATAATGCCCGCAAGCATGGCCGACTTAAGCGAAGCCGGATCGGGCGAGAACTTACGACCTAGCGGAGCCAGAATCTCGTTAATCCGCTGGCCTACGATGCCGCACTGCAACGTAATTTGCGAGGCATCGGGAGCAATCGAATACTTTTCCCACTTCTTACCCGCAACAACAAGAACCGAATTGGTGATACTCTGCCCCGAGAGGCTTGTTCCGGCAGCCCTAAACGTAATCGGAATGTTAAGCGAAGTAGCGCACTCCAATATATACGAAACCTCCTCAGGGGTTTCGGGAAAAACAACCACCTGGGGAATCTGGCGGTAGAAGCTCGCATCCGTACCCCAAGCAAGGCGATCAATTGCTCTCGTGGTAATGTATCGGCGATTTACCTTCGCCGATATCTTTTGTATAAAAGCCCTATGGGCAGCATCAATGGTCTCCATAGATAGTAATATAATGCCGGTAAAAAGTATAGAAAAAGAGGATGCAACAAAGCTGCATCCTCAAATATAAAAGACCAATTAATGATTACTTATTCCAGCCTGGATTCTGAGTCAATTCAACACCCTCGGTTGCATATAGCGTAATTTCACTTAATGGAATAGAGTTCAAATAATTTTTAGGTGACTCAAAAGTACGAACTGAAGATGAAGTGTATGGTAAGATATAACCATCTGCATTCACTTTCGTATTTTTCAAAGTTACACCTACCAACTTGGCTCCAAGCATAACATCAGGATTTTTACTAGAATCTAGATATTCACCTTTATTCCATCTCATTAAATCATAATATCTAATAAAGGTCCAAGTCATTAATTCTGACCTTCTTTCTCGTCTAATTTCCCACAAAAGAGGAGAAACAATACCACTGATTGATTCCAATGTAGAAGTACGCTTAGGATCATTTATGACAACACCATTAACAGTTACATCCGAACCTAAGATTGTTAAATTTGGTAAACCAGCACGAGTCCTCAACTTATTAATCGACTTATCAAGATCTGCTTGAGTACAAGTTCCCAACTCAGCACATGCTTCTGCATAATTCAATAATACTTCTGCATAAGTATAAACTGGAGCATCAATATGGTTCTGTCCATTAGTAGTGTTCTCCGTTACAGGCTTTACAGGAGGAATCCAACTATTATACAAACAAATAATATATCCAGT
>RRZU013219926.1_pt1 | contig 19479 bp, 18 predicted proteins | sample 2165561 | NCBI WGS metagenome assembly RRZU01 (sample SAMN10456909, study PRJNA506462) | wastewater metagenome | isolation source: wastewater sludge | place: USA: Moscow, Idaho | reverse complement strand
GGATCGGCATGCGGCTGTTGGCCAAGGCCGGGTTCGATCCCCGGGGAATGAGCGATTTCTTCGCGATGCTGGAGCGGCTGTCCGGCGGCAGCCCGAAGGATCAGATCCCCGAAATGCTGCTGACCCATCCGCGACCGGAAAGCCGCCTCGCCGACACCCAGGACCGGATCGAGGTTCCGCCGGTCAGGCGGGCCGCGCCCCGCGATCGGAAAGCCTACGAACTCGCCAAGGCCAGAGCCCGCGTGCTGGCGACCGAGGATATCCATACGCTCCTCCGGGAATTTGAAGCCACGCCGGCCAAGGGCGATGCCGCCGGTGAAGCCGCCGCCCGCTATGCCCGTGCGCTGGCGCTGCGGCAGGCCGGCCGTTACGGCGAGGCCGAGCAGGAGATTGGCCGTCTGCTGAAAGGCGATCCCGACCGGCTGGCGTTTCGCGTCGAAGCGGCCGAAATCGCGCTGGCGAGAGGCGAGCGCGCCCAGGCGTGGCGGCAGTTCGAGGAGGCCCGACAGCTTTATCCGGATGATTTCGTGCTGGCGATGCGTTACGGGCAGGCGCTGGCCACCCAAGGCGATCCGAAGCTCGCGTTGCGGTTGTTGCAGCCGCATTTGCCCCGCCGCCCGAACGATCCCCTGCTGTACGAAACCTACGCCCAAGCGGCCCAGCGAGCCGGCGACATGGCCGCGACTCACGCCACCATGGCCGAGTATCATTATCTGAACGGCGAGCTGTTGCCCGCCATCGAGCAGTTGGAGCTCGGGCTGCGGGATCCGGGGCTTTCCCCGAACCAAGAGGCCCGCTTGCGCTCCCGGCTCAAGCAGTTCAGGGCCGAAGCCATCGCCCAGAATCTGCCGGTCGCCAAGCAGGCCGCCCCCTGAACGGGCGGTGTCGGGCCGCTTTTCCCGGCAAGCGTTGCAATGCCCGGCTATACTGATGCCGACGCCCATACCCCGTTGACCCAGCACCCGCAGCCATGGCCGATCCAACCGATGCTTCCGCTCCATACCCATTCGATACCGAGTTCCTGCTCGATCAGGCGCGCGGATACTTGGCCTTCGGCGAGCAAATGGCCCAGTTGTGCGAGCGCTTTCGGGATAATGCCCAAGGCGGAGCCGACTGGGGCGCGGTGTTGCGCCAGAATTTCGATCAGCTCAAGACGGCCATCGCCGAGTCGGCCGACGGTCCCGGCGCCAATCCCGAGCTAGCTCGGCTTTGGACCCAGACGCTCGATCTGTGGCAACAAACCTCCGCCAGCCTGGGAATCGTCGCTCCCGAAGGCGGAGAGACCGACGCTTGGCAGGCTTATCGCCAGGTTCAAGGCCAGTACCTCGACATGCTGCGGCAGGCGGCCAAGGCGGCGTTGGATCTGATGGAGCAACAGTTGGTCGAGCGGGTCGGCGCGGGCCAGACGATCGACAGCTTGCGCGAGCTGTATAACCTGTGGGTGGACTGCAACGAGAAAACCTACGGTCAAATGCTGCGCGGCGCCGAGTACAGCGAACTCAGCGGTCGCCTGTTCAACACCTTGCTGTGCTGCTATCCGCCCAAAGGAGCGACCGCCCCATGATCGGCCTGACGCCCGAACGGATTGCCGAGGAACTGCAAGGCTATAGCGCCCGAATCACCGAAGGCCTGCAAACGCTGCGGAGGGTCGGCGAGATCGAGGCGGGCGTATCGCCGCGCGATCCGGTTTATCGGGAAGACAAGCTCACCTTATACCGCTATCGGCCGCGGGTGGCGGAGCCGAGCGGGGTGCCGCTGCTGATCGTTTACGCGCTGGTCAACCGGCCCTACATGATGGATATCCAGGAAGACCGCTCCATGATCCGGGGCCTGCTGGATGCCGGCCTGGATGTCTACCTGATCGACTGGGGCTATCCGGACGCCGGCGACCGGACCCTGACGCTGGGCGACTACGTGCATCGCTACATCGGCCACTGCGTCGATTTTCTGCGCGAGCGCCATCGCCAGGATGCGGTCAATTTGCTGGGCGTGTGCCAAGGTGGCGCTTTAAGCCTTTGCTTTTCTTCTCTTTATCCAGAAAAAATCCGCAATCTGGTCACCATGGTGACCCCGGTGGATTTTCACACGCCCGACAATTTGCTGACGCATCTGATCCGGCATGTGAACGTCGATCTGCTGGTGGACACGTTCGGCAATTTGCCGGGCGGATTGCTGAATTTCGCCTTCCTGTCGCTCAGCCCGTTCCGGCTGGCGGGCCAGAAATACGTCGATGTGGTGGATATCCTCGACGATGCTGAGGCCTTGAAGAATTTTCTGCGAATGGAGAAGTGGATTTTCGACAGCCCCGATCAGGCCGGCGAAGCGTTCCGCCAGTTCGCCAAGGACTTCTTCCAGCAAAACAAACTGGTCAAGGGCGAGGTCGTCATCGGCGACCGCCGCGTCGATCTGGGCGATGCCGCCATGCCGGTGCTCAACGTCTACGCCACCCAAGACCATCTGGTGCCGCCCGCCGCTTCCAAGGCCTTGGCCGACCGTTGCGGTAGCCGGGACTATTCGGAATTATCGTTTCGGGGCGGTCACATCGGAATCTATGTCAGCGGTCGAGCCCAGCGCGAAGTCCCTCCCGCCATCGCGGCTTGGCTGTTGGCGCGTTAGCTGCCACCCCGATCGAGTCGCTGGCGGCGATGGCCAAAACGAGCCCGCCGGCAGAGGAGCGAGCGATCCGGGCTCGCGCCGCGATGTTCAGCCGGGTTCTTTTTTGCTTTTTCGTTCCTTGGCGAGTTTGTCCCGTTCGGCGGATGGGTCGGGGCTCTCGGCCGCGGTGGCGGGCTGGGAGAAGAAGGCCGAATCGCCGCCGGCTGTCGCGGGCGGAACGTACTGTTGCAGGCGCTCGTTGACGCTCTTCCACAGCGACAGGTTGTGTTCCACCAGCTCGGTCATCATCGACAGCGGGTTCTTGCCGATGAGCGTGCGCATCTGCTCCCGGAACAGGTGTTGCTGGTCCACGAAGGCTTGCAGGCTTTTCTCCAGATAATTTCCCATCATGCCTTGCAGGGTGTCGCCGTAGAAGCGAATGATGTGGGCGAGCACTTCCGTGGTGAAGATCGGGTTGCCCTGCTCTTCTTGTTCGCTGATGATTTGCAGCAGAATGCCGCGCGTGATGTCGGTGTTGGTGCGCGCATCGATGACGTGAAAATCGGCGCGATCCAGCACCAACTGCTTGACGTTTTCCAGGGTGATGTAACTGCTGACAGCCGTATCGTAGAGCCGGCGATTGGGGTATTTCTTGATGATGCGCGGTTCGCTCATGGCAGGCCGTGGACATGCGGCGGCGCCGCCCGGTCGGGCGGCGCCGCACGGTTCAAAACTTAGTGGTAGTAGAGACCACCGTTGACGGTGATATCTTCGCCGGTGATGTAGCCCGCGTCATCGGCGGTCAGGAAGACGACGGTGCGCCCGATTTCGGAAGGCTCGCCCAAGCGACCGGCCGGGATGCCGGCAACGACTTTAGCCAAGACATCCTCGCGGATCGCCCGCACCATCTCGGTGCCCATGTAGCCGGGGGAAATCGAGTTGACCGTTACGCCCTTCTTGACGCACTCCTGCGCCAGCGCCTTGTTGAAGCCGTAGATGCCCGCCTTGGTGGCGGAATAGTTGCTCTGGCCGGCTTGGCCCCGGAGGCCATTGACCGACGAAATGTTGACGATGCGGCCCCAGTTCCGTGCCACCATCCCTTCGTAGACCTGCTTGGTCATGTTGAAGACGCTGTACAGGTTGGTCTTGATGACCTGATCCCACTGCTCGGGGGTCATCTTGTGGAACATGGCATCGCGGGTGATACCGGCGTTGTTGACCAGGATTTCGATGGGGCCGACCTCGGCTTCGATCTTTTTGCAGACTTCGGCGCAGGATTCAAAGCTGGTCACATCGCCCAGATAAACCGGGATGTCCAGACCTTCCGCCTTGCGGTCGGCTTTCCACTTGTCCACGACTTCCGCCTTGATGCCGTGGAAATCGACCGCGACGGGCTGCCGGCCCGCTTCGGCCAACGCCTTGCACATGGCCGTGCCCAGACCACCGATACCACCGGTAACGACTGCGACTCGAGACATCAAAATTCTCCTCGTTTTTTGGGTTTATCGATCAACTGCGTTCGACGGCCAGCGCAACGCCCTGGCCGCCGCCGATGCACAGGGTCGCGAGACCCTTCTTGGCGTCACGGCGGACCATTTCGTGCAACAGGGTGACCAGGATGCGGCAGCCGGAAGCGCCGATCGGATGGCCCAGTGCGATGGCGCCGCCGTTGACATTCACTTTGCCGGTATCCCAGCCCATTTCCCGGTTGACGGAAATCGCCTGAGCGGCGAAAGCCTCGTTGGATTCGATCAGGTCGAGCTGGTCCACGGTCCAGCCCGCTTTTTTCAGGCAGGCTTTGGACGCCGGGATCGGGCCGGTACCCATGATTTTCGGATCGACGCCGGCCTTGGCGTAGGCCGCGATGCGGGCCAGCGGTCGGAGGCCGAGATCGCGCGCCGCGCCGGCGGCCATGACCAGCACTGCGGCGGCGCCGTCGTTGATGCCCGAGGCGTTGCCGGCGGTGACGGTGCCGTCTTGCTTGAAGGCCGGTCGCAGTTTGGACAAGCTGGCGCGCGTGGTTCCCGCGCGGGGGAATTCGTCGGTGTCGAACACCAGCGGGTCGCCCTTGCGCTGCGGAATGCTGATCGGCACGATCTCGTCCTTGAAGCGGCCGGCGCCGATGGCGGCGATGGCTTTGTCCTGGGAAGCGGCGGCAAAGGCGTCTTGCTCCTCGCGGGAAATGGCCCAGCGAGCGGCGATATTTTCGGCGGTGATGCCCATGTGATAGTGGTCGATGGCGCAATGCAGGCCTTCGCTCAGCATCGAGTCCACCAGCCGGGCGTCGCCCATGGTGGTGCCGCGCCGCGAGCCCAGCAGCAGGTGCGGCGACAGGCTCATGCTCTCCTGGCCGCCGGCGATCGCGATCCGGTTGTCGCCGTCGCGAATGGACTGGTAAGCCAGATGCACCGCTTTGAGTCCGCTGCCGCAGACCTTGTTGATGTTCAGGCAGGGGACTTCAATGGGAAGGCCGGCGTTCAGCGCGGCCGTTCGGGCGGGGTTCTGGCCGGTGCCGGCGGTGAGAACCTGCCCCAGAATCACCTCGTCGATCTGCTCGGGCTTGACCCCGGTTTTACCCAGCAGCTCCGCGATGACCCTAGCGCCTAGAACGTTCGCTGGAATGGTTGACAGGGAGCCCATAAAATTGCCGATCGCGGTCCTGGCGGCAGCGACGATGACCACCTCTTCCATCGAGTAACCTCCGGATAGCCTCTTTATAGTGCGATGTTTTGAGGAGAAACGCCTTGCCGCGCGAACATTGGCTGGTGGCCGCAAGGGTTGGGAGACAAACAAAGCAAAAACATTGGCCGATTTTAACAAACGGTGGCCAGAAGCGGCCACGATTGGATGAAATATCGTATAAGCATGTGATATTGAAGCTTGCCAGAATCCTTGTCAACCAATTTGGTTTTGCGCTGGCGGTTCGGGGAAACGGTCGGGTCAGGCGCCGTGCCGGGTGACGGAAGGGGGGCGTTTCGGGCGGGATATCGCGAAATTCGAAAAGCGGGCGGTCGAATTCGGTCGCCTGGACCCGGATCGAATCGCCGATCGTCGCCGTCACCGTTTCCCGGATTCCGCGCCGAAAGGCAGCAACTCGAAGTAAACGAGCAACGTCGTTTGCATGCCGTTGCAATTGTCGTCGCTGATCATGAAGAAGCGCTGGTCCCGCCGGCGGGTGAGCCCTTCGAAATTGTCCAGCAGCCAACCTCGGTCGCTGTCGAAGACCGCCACATCGCTCACCTGCAACGGCGCCTTTTTCTCCGACGCCGGTAATTCGGTCCGGCGCAGGCTGATGGCGAAAGGCCGCAAGGGCGAGACATAAGCGCGCTCCAAGGTCAGCAAGCTCCCGTCCGATAACGTTTCCATCGCGACCAGGGCGCTGCCGGGCGCGGCGCCGAGCGGGTACAGCCAGAACCGGCCACCGGCGGCGAAAATGCGAATCAGACCGGGCGGGTCGTTGCGCAGCGGCGTCTCGGAGCCGGTCAGAACACCCCAGCGCGGATCGAGGGTTACCGCCTCCAGCGCCTCGTTGCTGTCCCGATAGTTGTGGGGGTTGCGCAGAGTGGCGGGAAGCGGCACGTCGCCCCGCCACTGTCCGGTGGCGCTGTAACGAACCACGCGCGGTCTCGCTTCGAACGACACCAGCAACTCCGCGTCATCGGGAATATGGTCGTCGCCGTTGCGGATGGCTAAGCCTTCGGAATCGTTGAAAGGCCGGCGCAGCGGCTTACCGGAGACATCGCGCAAGGGATATCCGGCCACTGCCCGCGCGCCGACCAGATAGCCCCGCTCGTCAAAAAGCGGACTGAGATGAAATAGGTTGCCCTTGTCGGAAAGGGCGTACAGCAATCCCGCATCTTCGTCCCAGGCCAAGCCCGACAAACCGCAAAGCCGCAAGCCGTCGATATCGGCGGGAGTCAACCGCAGGGCGCCGAGCAGCCGAATGTTTCCGAAGGTATCGCCGACCCCGATGCGATCGTTCAGCGAAACCGGGGTCGCCTCGAACTCGCGAGACGAGCAAGCGCCGATCGGCAGGGCGAGGAGCAGGGCGAGGAGCGGGATGAAGCGGGGCATGGGGGTCCGGGGCGATGATGGTGACAGCTGATGAACAGGGCGGCCATGCTACCATTTCGCCGCCTGATTCGAACCGGCCAAGCGCCGGGTTCGACCGACTTTTCGCCCCAATTCCCTCATGAGAAAGGCACTGGCATGAACCTACCGGTCTGGAACCCGGCGATCGAATTCATGGAGCGAGAGGCGCTGGAGCGGCTGCAACTCGCCCATCTGCGCCAGACGGTGGCATGGGCGCTGAAAACGCCCTTTTACCGGGGCCGGCTGGCCGAAATCGGTCTGAGGCATCCCGAGGACATCGCCGGCCTTCGGGATTTGCGAAAACTGCCCTATACCACCAAGGACGACTTGCGCGAGGCGTATCCTCGCGGTTTGTTGGCGGTGGATCTGGAGCAGGCGGTGCGCTTGCACACTTCCAGCGGCACCACCGGCATGCCGACCGTGATTTATCACTCTCGACAAGACCTCGACCGCTGGACCGAGCTGGTCGCGCGCTGCATCGTCGCCACCGGCGCCACCGCCGCCGACGTGTTTCAGAACATGACCGGTTACGGGCTGTTCACCGGCGGTCTCGGCCTGCATTACGGCGCGGAGCGCGTCGGGATGCTGGTGATTCCGGCCAGCTCCGGCAACACCGGCCGCCAGCTTCACCTCATGCAGAGTTTCCAGACCACCGTGGTTCTCGTTACCCCCTGCTATCTGCTGCACCTGCTCGCCGCGCTGGATGTGGAGGGCATTCCCCGCGACCGGCTCGCTTTGCGCAAGGCGTTCATCGGCGCCGAGCCCCATTCGGAACAAACCCGACGCAAGATCGAGGAGCTGTTTCGGATCGATGCCTACAACTCCTACGGCCTGAGCGAAATGAACGGACCCGGCGTGGCGTTCGAGTGCGTTTACAAGACCGGACTGCACCTTTGGGAAGATGCCTACATTCTCGAAATGATCGATCCCCGGACCCTGGAACCGCTGCCCGAGGGGAAGACCGGCGAAATCGTGATGACCACTTTGCAGCGGCAAGCCACGCCGCTGTTGCGCTATCGGACCCGCGACTTGTCGCATCTGCTGGAGGGCCATTGCCCCTGCGGGCGCACCCACCGCCGGCTGGCGCGGATCAAGGGCCGCAGCGACGACATGCTGATCGTCAACGGCGTCAACATCTTCCCGTCCCAAATCGAGGACGTGCTGATGAAAGTGCCCGAGGTGGGAACCAACTATCTCATTCAACTGGATAAAAGAGGTTCCCTGGACCGCTTGGTGGTCAAAACCGAGATTTGCGCCAAGCTGTTCACCGGCGAGCCCAACGCCCTGGACGATCTGCGGGAGCGGATCGGCGAATGGCTGCGCTCGGCCATTTTGGTCAAGCCCGCCGTGGAGCTGCACGAACCCGGCAGTCTGCCGGTGTCCGAGGGCAAAGCCAAGCGAGTGGTCGATTTGCGGCCCGCGTTCTGAGCGGGCGGGAGGAACCGATATGGCGGAACAAGTCAGCGTCTTCATCGAGAACAAGCCGGGACGCTTGAACGCGATCACCCGCATCCTGGCCGAAACCGGGATCGACATCCGGGCGATGACCATCGCCGATCATCGGGATTACGGCGTGGCCAAGCTGTTGGTGAGCGATCCTCGCGCGGCGCAACGGGCGCTGGCCGGGGAAGGGTTTGCCGCCGCGCTCAAGCCGATTTTGGCGGTCGCCATCGAAGATCGGCCGGGCGGGTTGCACGAGTTGCTGGAGATCCTGGCCGAACACCAGATCAATGTGCGGGATGCCTACGGGTTCGTCGGCGAGCCGCATCGCCGGGCGGTCTGGTGCATGGAGGTCGCCGATCAGGCGGAAGCCGCCCGGCTGGTCGCCGCGCGGGGTTTCCGGGTGCTGGACGACGACGCGCTTTACCGTTTGTAGCGGGGCGGTATCCGGGCGGTGTCATCGCCGGTAGAAGATGCTCTGGAGGTACTCGTCGCGGGCGTGGCGCAGCACGACCGCGATCACCGCCGCCGCCGGTAGCGCCAGCAGAATGCCGAAGAAGCCGAACAGATGGCCTCCGGCCAGCACCGCGAACAGGACCGCCACCGGATGCAGGCCGATGCGGTCGCCGACCAGCTTTGGCGTCAGGAACAGGTCGCTGATCACTTGCCCGACACCGAAGACGATCAAGACCGGCACGATGCTGAGGAAGCTGTGGAATTGCAGGAGAGCGGCGATGCTGGCGGCCACGATGCCGATGATCAGGCCCAGATAGGGCACGAAGCTGACCAGGCCCGCCAGCAGGCCGATCAGCAGCGAAAATTCCAGGCCGAAGATCGCCAGTCCCACCGAATAGATGATCCCCAGCGCTCCCATGACGATGAACTGGCCGCGCAGGAACGCGCCGATCACCTCGTCCGATTCCCGCGCCAATTTGCTGACGGTCGGCTCGATGCGGCGCGGCAGCAAATCGCGGACCTTGGCGACCAGCAAATCCCAGTCGCGCAGCAAATAGAAGGTGACCACGGGCACCAGCACCAGATTGGCCAGCCAGTTGAAGATCGCCGTGGAAGAGGCCCGAAACGACGCCAGCAGACCGCCGGCCAGATTGCCGATTTCCTGGGCGTAGTCGATGAGCTGGGCGCGCAGATGGCCGAGATCGAACAGTTCCGGATCGACGCCCAAGACATCCCGCAACCAGGGCAGGATGCCGGATTGGAACCAGTCGATATAGGTCGGCATGCGCTGCATCAACCCTTTGAACTGGTGCGCGGACAGGGGGATCAGCAACAGCAGCAGCAGCAGCAACCCCAGCAGCAGCGCGCCGAACACCATCGTCACCGCCCAAGAGCGGGAAATCTTGCGCGCCTCCAGCCGGTCGATCAGGGGATCTCCCAGATAAGCCAACAAGCTCGCGACCAGAAAAGGGGTCAAGACCGGCGCCAACAGGTAGAGCCCACCCAGACACAGAGCGCCGACGATGAGCCAGAAGCGGGTTTGAGACGCGGGGGGCATGGACTGTTCCCTTGCGATGGGGTAAAAGCGAGCGGTGGAAAAACCCGCACGCCCAGGAAGGCGGGGCCGTTCATACTACAATATTCCCCGCGAATCGATCCGGTCGGTCGCCCGCCGATCCGAGCCGCTTTCGAGACGGATCGATGCCGGTGCCGATTTCGAGGTCGCCAAGCGAGTGATCGACCCGCTTCGAAGTGTTGAGCCACTTTCCGGTACAATCGGCTGAACCGGTGCCGTTCCGCTGGAGGTACGTACATGACGGAAATCTACTTCGCTCGCCAGCCCATCTACAACCGCGACTTTCAAGTGGAAGGCTACGAGCTGTTCTACCGGCAGGCCGGGGCGGAATCGGCCCAGTTTCTCGATGCCGAAATCGCCACGTCGCAAGTCGTTCTCAACACGGTGACCGAGGTGGGGCTCGACCGGATCGTCGGGCCGCACAAGGCGTTCATCAACATCGCCCGCGATTTCGTGGTCGGCGGCTATCTGGAGATGTTCGCGCTGCCGCAACTGGTTTTCGAGGTGGTCGCCGATATCGTGGTGGACGAGCCGCTGCTGCGGTCCCTGCGCCAGTTGCGGCAACAGGGCTACCGTTTCGTCCTCGACGATTATACCGACAACGAAGCCTATCGGGCGCTGCTGGAAATCGCCGACTACGTCAAGATCGACATGCTGGTGACGCCGGAAGAAGAGGTGCGGCGCGTGGTGCCGCTGCTGCGGCAACGCGGGGTGGCCCTGATCGCGGAGCGGATCGAAACCCAATCGATTCTGGAGCTTTGCCAAACCCTGAAATTCGACTTTTTCCAGGGTTACCATTTTTCCCAGCCCAAGATGCTGAAGTTTCGCGGGGTGCCCGCCAACCAGTTGGCCATCTTGCAACTGGTCAGCAAGCTGCACGAACCCGAAATCGATCTCAAAGCCATTGAATCCCTGATCAGGCAGGATGTTTCCCTGAGCTACAAGCTGCTGCGCTACATCAATTCGGCGTATTTCAACCTGTCCCGCCGCATCGATTCCATCCAGCGCGCCATCATCTTGCTGGGCACCAAGAACATTCGCTCCTGGGCCACCCTGATTTCGCTCGCCAACATCGACCACCATCGCAGCGATCTGATCACGGTCGCCCTGGAAAGGGCCAAAATGTGCGAGCTGTTGGCCGAGGCGGTCGGGCTCAAACACAAGGAAAGCGGCTACACGGTCGGGCTGCTCTCGGTGTTGGACGCCATGACCCAGGCGCCGATGGAGCTGATTTTGGCCGCCCTGCCCTTGGACGAGGAGATCAACGAGGCGCTGTTGCAGCACAAGGGGATGCTGGGGCGGATCCTGGCCTGCGCCCTGGCTTACGAGCGGTGCGACTGGGAATCGGTGGACATGCTGGATCTGGAGCCCAGCCAAATCAACGATGCCTACATGACGGCGCTGGCGGAAGCCTACCGGGCCTCGTGCGAGCTGCTGAAAAGCTGAGGAAGGAAAGCCCGCTTTTACCGGCCGGATTTGGCCGGGTTCGGGTTCCGCTCTGCCCGCCAGGCCCGCCGCCCCCAGCGCCACACGTAGGCCGCCCCGCTCCAGACGGTCGTCAGCGCCGTCAGGTGGATCAATCCCGCCAGCGACCAGGGCGGCAGGGGGATCATCCCGTAATTGACGATCACCGCAAAGACCAGCGTCAGCTGCATCAGGGTGTTCAGCTTGCTGATCAACAGCGGACTGGCCTGGACCCGCTCGATCATCAGGTGGTAGCTGACCGCGCCGGCGACGATGACCGCATCGCGCAGGATCACCAGCGCCACCAGCCAAACCGGCAGTTCGTTCAGCCAGCCGAGCGCCAGGATCGCGCCGATCAGCAACAACTTGTCGGCGATCGGGTCGAGCAGGCCGCCCAGCTCGCTGGTCCAGCCGTAATATTTGGCCAGGAAGCCGTCCAGCGCGTCGGAAATGCCCGCGATCACGAACAGCAGCAAGGCCGCTCCGTAGCGCTCTTGCAGCAACAGCCACAGGAAGGGCGGCACGAGCAAGATGCGCAAGCCGGTGATGAGGTTGGGGATGTCCCGGGCTTTCAAGGGCCACCACGATGCCACGATGCGAGATCCGTTCCGGTTGGGTTGAAGTCGGCGCCAAGGGCCTTGGCAAGAGTCGAATCGGCGCCAAGCATACCGAATTTTTATCGGTTCGGGCCAAGCCGACAACCGCAATCGCCGCTAGAATGAGCGCGCGAAGGCATTATTTCTTCGTTTCAATCTCCCGATCGGCGGCTTAGGAGACTACCCGATGACCGAACCCACGCATGGCAATCGACTCGTTCGGGCGTATGACCGCATGATGGAGCGGGTCAAACTTCGCTTGGAGGAACTCGAACAGGCCGAGAAGGATGCGATTCCACGGTTGAGCGCCAGCATCGAGCACGCCATGGAAAAAGCGGTGGAACTGGGCGAGTTGACTCGGGAGGAAGCCCGCTTGATCGGGGGCTACCTCAAACGGGACTTGGAGGATGCCGGCCAGTATCTCACCGCCACGGGCAGCGATTTGCGCGCCTGGATGCGGTTCGACCTGGAAATGATCGAGGATCGGCTGTTGGATTTTTTCCAAAGCGGCGTCGATCAGTCGCGCCTGGACTTTTTGGCCTTTGAGGCGCCGGAGACTGGAACCGAAACGGAGCTGTATCGAAGCGGCGAGGTCACGGGACCGGGAACCTTGCAGTGCGGGGAGTGTGGCGAGCTAGCGGTTTTTCGCGCGCCGACGCTCATCGAGCCTTGCGCGGCTTGCGCGGGGGAGGTTTTCGTGCGCGTGATCGAGGAGCTGTAGCCCGCGCATAAGTATAAACCCTTACTGGGTTGGAAATCGTCCCGATTTACCCGAGAACCGGATTGCCGTTTACTAGCGCCCGCTTAAGCTGGTTTCTTCAGCGAAGCGTGTTTTAAGCTCAATATCCTGTACTTTGACCGCCAGCCGGATTCGCTGGCGGTTTTTTTATGCCCGATTGCAGATCTCTGGGTCTAGAGAACCGGGCGCATCAGTCGAACGGGTGCCTGAAGTTGGAGGGGGCGGCGCTTGGGACAAGGTTTCCATCCGCGGCTCGCAGCGGGCCAGTTGCGCGCGGTAGCGGTCGGCTTGCTGGCGCACGCGCCGCGCCCGTTCGAGCAACCAAGCTTTTTTCAGGTGCGTGCCCTTGGCGAAGCCGCCTTGGCCTTCGTGATAAGCCAGATATTGATTGTAGGCGTCGCTCTTGGCGATGCGGTTGGTCTGAGCGGTTTCATCGACGTACCAGCCGATAAAGTCCACGGCGTCGGCGAACTCGTCGCGGTCGGCGCCGCGCTTGCCGGTCGCGGCCACATAGCGCTCCCAGGTTCCATCCAGCGCTTGGCTGTAGCCGAAGGCGGAGGAGGGGCGGGGGCCGGGAACGAAACCGAGATACCAAGTGCGCTGTGGCCGGGCGTCGGCCCGAAAGGCCGATTCCTGATGGATGATGGCGAGCAGTACCGGCAACGGCACCCCCCAACGCCGGCTGGCGGTTTTGGCTTCGGCGAACCAGTCGCCGTACTCGGCAAAGATGCTGCAAGCGTCATCGACGTTGCGCGGAGGCGAAGTGGTGCAGGAGGCGATCAGCAGGAACCCGTAGGTCACGGCGACAGCCCACGGCCAGCGATGACGGGTCAAGGCGCGCAAGGACGACCGCCAGCGGACGGGCGGGAACCGCCACGCTTGCCAGCGCGGCCGATAGCGGGTTCGAGGTTCGGTCATGCCGTGATTTTGAGCGCGCGTCTTGCCAGCAACAGCCCCAGCGCCAACAACAGTACCATCAATAGCACCGCCGGCAAATCCCCGAACCGACCGTGGGGCGTCAGGCCGCGCAGGGGCCGGACTTCTCCGCGAACGACCGCGGGCTGAAACTGGGCGCCTCGGGCCACGATGCGGCCGCGCTCATCGACGATGGCCGAAATGCCGGTGTTGGTGGCCCGAGCCAAGTAGCGGCCCGACTCCAGAGAGCGCATTCGGGCGATCTGCAAATGCTGGTGCGGGGCGGTCGAATCCTTGAACCACGCATCGTTGCTGACGTTGATCAACCAGGTCGCTTCCGGCAAATCCTGTCGGATGTCGGAGCCGAACACCGCCTCGAAGCAGATCGACACCCCGACGGGTTGGCCGCCGGCGCGCAACAGCGGTTGATCGCGGTCGCCGGGGAGAAAATCGGCCATCGGAATGCTGACCCAGTCGCGGAAAAACAGAAAAAACCAGCGCAACGGCAGATATTCGCCGAACGGCAGCAACCGGCGCTTGCTGTAGAACGCGAGGGAGCGGCCGACGCTGATCACGCTGTTGTGGAATATGCCGGTTTCCCACGAGCCGGTCGGAATGCCGGTCACGTAATCGACCCGATCCTCCCGGGCTTTCTCGCCCAGCGCCTCCAGAAAGGGAAGAACGTCTTGATAAAAGGCGGGAATCGCCGTTTCCGGCCAGACGATCACGTCGCTGCGGCCGTGTTCCGGCAAGCTGAGTTCGACGTAGCGCTCCAGCGTCTCGTCCAACCGGTTCGGTTGCCATTTCACGTCTTGACCGATGTTGCCCTGCACGATGGCGACGCGCAGCGGTGAGCCGGCCGATTCGGTCCAGTTCGTCCACTCCAACCCCCAGGCGCCGAACCAAAGCGCCGCCAGCGGTGCCAGCCAGCCCAGCCGGCTTCGCCAGTCGCGGCCATGCAGCGCCGTCCACAGCAGCCCGGAACTTAAGAGGACCGCCCAACCGACGCCGAATACCCCGACATAGGGCGCGAGTTGGCCGAGCGGTGCATCGATCTGGCTGTAGCCCGGCGCCAGCCAGGGAAAGCCGGTCAACAGCCAGCTTCTGACCCATTCCAGCAAAGTCCACAAGGCCGGGAGGAACAGCAACCAGCGAATCGGGCCCGGCGGCGGACCCCAACGGCACAGCAGCCAGCCGGTCAGAGCCGGGTACAGCGCCAGCACCAGCACCACGGCGGATGTTGCCAGCGCCGCGAACGGAGCGGGAGCGCCGCCGTAATCGTGCAGGCTGATGTAAATCCAGTAGATGCCGAAACCGAACTGCCCCAATCCGAACAGCCCGCCGCGCCGGGCGGCCCGGCCCGGCCCGGCGTGGTCCCAGCTCCACGGCAGGACGACCGGCAGCAGGATCGCGAGAGGCCAGAAGCCGAACGGCGCGAACGCCAGCGGCATCGACGAGCCCGCAGCGAAAACCAGCAAATCGGTGACGAGAGGATGGCGTTCCTTGAATTCGTGCATGGTGAATGTAAAACGGTGGCTGATAATACTGGCCGGCCAGATTAGCGGACCGGCATTGCAGTATTCCGATCATCATGCTGGCCGCAAACAAAACGCCCTCCCCCGACGAGGGGGAGGGCGCGGGGGGGGGCAGACGGGCGATCAGGCGGCCGACTCGGTTGAGGAGGGTAGGGTTTCCTGACCGTTGCGCAAGGTCATTTGCAGCAGATGAATCCTCCGGTTGTCGGCGCGCAGCACCTGGAAATGGACGCGGCCGATATCGGCCATTTCGCCGCCCTTGGGCAACCGGCCCAGCTCCATCATCACCAACCCGCCGATGGTGTCGGCCCGCTCGTCGCTGAGTTCGGCCTGGAAATAGCTGTTGAAATCCTCGACCGGGGTGAGCGCCTTGACGATGAAGGCGTCGCCCTGGCGGCGGATGAACGCGTTCTCGGCGTCCAGGGCATCGTGCTCGTCGTCGATCTCGCCGACGATTTCCTCCAACACGTCCTCGATGGTGATCAGGCCGGCCACGCCGCCGTATTCATCGACCACGATGGCCATGTGCAGGCGGTTGGCTCGAAATTCGTTGAGCAGGATGTTCAGGCGCTTGCTCTCGGGGATGAACTTGGCCGGACGCAACAGGGCTCGCAGGTCGAAATCCTCCCGGCGGTCGAAGGCGTGGATCAGCAGATCCTTGACGATCAGAATGCCGATCACGTTGTCCTTGCTTTCGTCGATCACCGGAAAGCGGGAATGGCCGGATTCGACGACTTCGGCGATGAGGCGCTCCAGGCTCCAGTCGTGCTCCAGCACCACCATCTGGGCGCGGGGGATCATGACGTCGCGCACCTGGGTTTCCGATACCCGCATGACGCCTTCCATCATTTTCAGGGCTTCGGGGTCCAGCAATTCCCGCTGCTGGGCATCCCGCAACAATTCCACCAACTCGTCCCGATCCTTGGGTTCGCCCATCAGGGCGAGGCTCAAACGCTCCAACCACGACGGTTTATGGATGGGTTCGGATCGTTCTTCGCTCATGAGTCTTGCAGGTCTCCATAGGGATCGGAATAGCCGAGTCCCGCCAGGATGCGGATTTCCAAGGACTCCATGACCTCGGCTTGCTCTTCATCATGATCATAGCCCAGCAGGTGCAAAACGCCATGCGCGACCAGATGCGCCCAGTGCGCCGCCAGCGTTTTACCTTGGTGGATCGCCTCGCGCAGCACCACCGGGGCGCAAATCACGATGTCGCCCAGCAACGGCGATTCGACTTCGGGCGGCGCCTCGGACGGGAAGGACAGCACGTTGGTCGGCCCCTGTTTGTGGCGGTAGGTTTCGTTCAGGGCGGTGCTTTCGACCTCGTTGACGATGCGGATGGTCAGTTCGGCGTCCCGCGCGTAATTCGCGCCGGCCAGCGCCGCCTCGGCCCAGCGCCGCAAGTCGGTCGCGGCCGGTAATCCCGGCATATCCAGGGCGATTTGCAAGTCCAGTTCCAAGCTCATGAGGGGTTGTCCTGTTCGTAGCGGGCATAGGCGTTGACGATCCGCTGCACCAGCGGATGTCGGACCACGTCGCGGGCGTTGAAGAACGTCATGCTGATGCCGTCCACATCCTTGAGCACTTGCACCACTTGGCGCAGGCCGGAGGGGACGTTGCGCGGCAAATCGACCTGGGTCACGTCGCCGGTGACCACGGCCGTCGAGCCGAAGCCGATGCGGGTCAGGAACATCTTCATCTGCTCCACGGTGGTGTTCTGGGCTTCGTCGAGAATGATGAACGAATCGTTCAAGGTCCGGCCGCGCATGAAGGCCAGTGGCGCCACTTCGATGATGTTGCGCTCGATTAGCTTGGCGACGCGCTCGAAGCCCAGCATTTCGTACAGGGCGTCGTAGAGCGGCCGGAGATAGGGATCGATTTTCTGGGCCATGTCGCCGGGCAGAAAACCCAGCCGCTCGCCCGCTTCCACCGCCGGCCGCACCAGCACCAGCCGCCGGGTGGCGTTGCTGTCCAAGGCGTCCACGGCGCAGGCCACCGCCAGATAGGTCTTGCCGGTGCCGGCGGGACCGACCCCGAAGTTGAGGTCGTGGTGCTGGATGTTCCACAGATAGCGCTGCTGGTTGGGGCCGCGTCCCCGGATCAGGCCGCGCCGAGTGCGGATGACGATCTCGTCGGCTTCCGGCTCGATCGTCTCGACCAGGGCATCGGCGCCGGCTTCTTGCAGGAACAGGTGGACTTGCGCCGGGGTCAGCGGCTCGCTCTGGGCGGTCCGGTACAGCGCCTGCAACACCGCCACCGCGACGGCGACCGCGCCCGGTTCGCCGATCACCCGGAACTGATGGCCGCGATTGTTGATTTCCACGCCCAGCCGGCGCTCGATCTGGCGCAGGTGCTCGTCCAGTTGGCCGCACAATCGGGCCAGCCGCTCGTTGTCGGCGGGTTCCAGCAGCAAGTCTTGGAATTTGGGCGAGAGATTGGGGGCCAAGACAGTGGCGGCGGGCGCGCTCATCAACTGGCTTGCTTCAGGGCGGCGGCCGGCAGTTCCGGGCAGCCCAACAGCCGGCCGCGCAGGGAATTGGGCAGAGCCTCGGTGATGGCGACCTCGGCGAAATGGCCGATCAGTCCGGCGGGACCGTCGAAGTTGACCACGCGGTTGTTTTCGGTGCGGCCGGACAGTTGCCGGCCGTCCTTGCGCGAGGGTTTTTCGACCAGCACCCGTTGCATCGTGCCGACCATGCTGCGGCCGATGGCGTGCGCCCCCGCCTCGATCCGCGCCTGCAAGCGGGCCAGCCGCTCTTTCTTGACCGCCGGCGGCGTGGGGTCGGGCAAACCGGCGGCGGGGGTGCCGGGCCGGGGGCTGTAGAGGAAGCTGAAGCTGTGATCGAAACCGATCTCGTCGATCAGCGCCATCGTGGCGGCGAAGTCCCGGTCGGTTTCGCCGGGGAAGCCGACGATCAAATCTGTGGACAGGCTGAGGTCGGGCCGGACGGCGCGCAGCTTGCGGACCTTGGCCTTGTACTCCAAAACGGTGTGGCCGCGCTTCATCAGCGCGAGGATGCGGTCGGAGCCGCTTTGCACCGGCAGGTGCAGATGGCTGACCAGTTGCGGCACGCGGCCGTAGACCTCGATCAGCCGCTCGGAAAACTCCACCGGATGGGACGTGGTGTAGCGGATGCGGTCGATGCCGGACACGGCGGCGACGTGTTCGATCAGCAGCGCCAGATCCGCGATCTCGCCGTCGCCCGTCGGCCCCCGATAGGCGTTGACGTTCTGGCCGAGCAGGTTGACCTCGCGCACGCCCTGTTTCGCCAGCGCGCCGACTTCGGCCAGCACCGCGTCGAACGGGCGGCTGACTTCCTCGCCGCGGGTGTAGGGCACCACGCAGAAGGTGCAGTACTTGCTGCAACCCTCCATGATCGAGACGAAGGCGGTCGGACCTTCGGCGCGCGGCTCCGGCAGCCGGTCGAACTTTTCGATCTCCGGGAAGGAGACATCGACCACGGGCCGCCGGTCGGCCCACACCGCCGTCAGCATCTCGGGTAGCCGGTGCAGGGTTTGCGGGCCGAACACCAGATCGACGCAGGGCGCCCGCTCGCGCAGCGTCTCGCCTTCCTGGCTGGCCACGCAACCGCCGACGCCGATGACCGCGCCGGGCCGCTGCGATTTCAGCGCTTTCCAGACCCCCAGTTGCGAGAACACCTTTTCCTGGGCCTTTTCGCGGATGGAGCAGGTATTCAGCAACAACACGTCGGCTTGCGCGGGATCGTCGGTGCGCTCCAGGCCGTGAGCCACGCGCAACACGTCCGCCATCTTGGCGGAGTCGTATTCGTTCATCTGGCAGCCGTGGGTCTTGATGTACAGTTTGCGGGCCATGGGCGATTATTGAACAATAGCGGGGCGAAAACTATAGCACCGCCGGTGGGGGGCTGCCAGATGGTGGCTTATCCCGCCGCAGCGACAACAGTAATCGTTAAGTCAACGGTCGAGCGGGACTCGGGTAGCCGCCGCTCGACGATGCCTTGGGAAAGCCGGTGGGGATGCCATGAAAACCGACGCCTTGTTTTATCGGTTGTTTCAGACCTTGCCGGAGGTGGTATTCGAATTGGCGGGTCTCGACGAACCGGACGGGCGGCGCTATCGATTCCGTTCGGAAGAGGTCAAGCAGACCGCGTTCCGCCTGGATGGCGTGCTGGAACCGCCCGAGACGAATCCCGAGGGGCCGGCGGTGTTCGTCGAGGTCCAGATGCAGGCGGAGGAGGCGTTTTACGGGCGGTGGTTCGCCGAGATTTTCCTGTGTCTGTACCGGATGGCGCCGGTGCGGCCGTGGCGGGCGGTGGCGATCTATCCGAGTCGGCCAGTGGAGCGTCTGGACGAGCGGCGGTATGGCACAGTGGTGCGGTTGCCGGAAGTGCGTCGCGTGTATCTGGAAGACTGGGCGGACGTGCCGGCGGACACCGTGGGGCTGCGGCTGGTGCAATTGCTGGTGAGCGAGGCGACCGAGGCGCCGACCAAGGCGCGGCAACTGCTGCGGGAAGGGCCGGCGATGGACGGTCCGAAATTGCCGGCGAGCGTGCTGCTGGATTTAGTGGAAACGATTCTGGTCTACAAGTT
>RRZU010487402.1_pt1 | contig 19485 bp, 17 predicted proteins | sample 2165561 | NCBI WGS metagenome assembly RRZU01 (sample SAMN10456909, study PRJNA506462) | wastewater metagenome | isolation source: wastewater sludge | place: USA: Moscow, Idaho | reverse complement strand
CTGGGAACCCAGTCCCACACTCCAAGGCAAATCCCGGTCAACCAGTTTACGAGGTGCGCCACTGACACTCGAATTGACGAGCCGTTCATTTTCTCGTGCCAATTTTTGAACATGCAGCATTTGTTCGGGTGTCAAAGGCGCCAACGCTCTATCAAGCTCTTTTTGTTTCTGTACTACACCAGAACGTTTTTCGCTGTCCAATTTGCGACTTGCGGCCAAATCTTTGCGCAGTTGTTGGTCCAATACCGGTGGAGGGGGTGGCAGCTGCTGCAAGACGGACGCGGGACGCCTGGCAGGAGCGTCCTGGGCGTTGGCTGGGCCAATCCCAAACAGGCAGGAGATAAAAAGCGGGACAATCAATTTTTTCATAGCTTTCCTTAGCGGGCTCCTGGCATTTCTTCCTTGACACTGTATATGGCCAAACCAGAGGCCCGTTCGGTGTAAGGCACTTGTTGGACATAGACTTTGTAGCGGTACGTGGAAGATTTGGTGGCTGCTTTGTCGGTTAACGTACGCAGGACATCCACGTACAAGATCCAGATATAGCGACCACCATAAGCACGGCTTGCGTTTTTATCAAGTTGTGGGACATTGACCAAGGTGGTACGCATCAACAGTTGCTTCTCTTCTAGCTGTTGGTAGATCGTACCCCGGCGCAAAGCGTCATCCCATTCTGCAAAACCACGGTCTGTAAAGTAGACCGCCGCTTTTTGAAGGCGAAACTTGTAATCGTCGTACGTAAAGTTCATGGCTTCGAGAATGCCGTCCGTCGCAAATTGGCGAACCTGATCGTCCGTGCGTTGTGGTTCACTCAGGGGGAGCAGTTCCACAACTTGATTTTGCGCATTGCGAGCAAAAAATTTGGGCTCTGGCGTACCCAAAATACCAATTGCAAGTAGTGCCAGCGTGAGGAGGGCGATGATGGCAAGTTGAACTCCAGCGATTTTCAAGAGCTTGTAGTAGCTGTCGCGGTAGAAGTTCCACTGCAGCGAATACAGCACCTTGACCTTTTGGTCGGCGCTAAGCTTGGCATCTGGGAGGTCTTTTTGTGTTGGAACTTTAAACATAGGAGGTCTAAACGACTATACCGGGTGCAACCCGGCATGTGTCAATAAAAGATGCCTTCGCCTGTAGGGTAACCTTTGTCAAACGGGCCGGATGGAATAGATGGCCAGCCCCAAAGGTTTTTCGCTGAGAGGAAGATGCTGCATGGATACTTTGTACTTACGTTCAATGGCAGTTGGGCCCGATTGCGTACGAATGGTGTGCACCACACTAACGTAGTAAACCCACACGAAAGTTTTCTCGTACACTTTTGAGGCCTGCTGATCCACCACAGGAGCTTCCGAAATATCGGTTGTAAAAACCAGGGGGCCCTCCTGCAATTTTTTTGCGACACCGAGGTCTTTCAGAATGTCGATATAGTTTTGATATCCTGTACCCGTGAAATACGCATTCATGGTTGGCATTTTTTGAACGTAGGTATCCGATGTCAGTTGAAACATTTCTTGGATGGCATCCGTTAAAAACACCCGCGATAGTGCTTCATTCACACCAGGCTTTATTTCCAGCATTGGAAGCATCTGGCCTTTAACGTTGCGGGCAACGTAGGGAGGTTCAATTGTCCCATGCAAAATACGCCCTGCTATAACCAGGGAGAGAAAGAGAATGACACCTCCCAGAAAGAAGACCACTTTGTGCATGGCAGCAGAAAGTTTCTCGTACTGCTGGGGGGTGCGAAAATACGTGGACGGGTTTCGAGGCATGCCGTATTGTAAAACGTAGCGGTCGTCTAGTCATCCAAAAAGCAGCTCTTCGCTCCGGCGCAGGGGATAAGCTTTGACAAATGGAGTACTCACCCCCTAGACTTCACAGAGTTTACCTAATTTTGGACGGGAGTATGGCATGCGCCTTCAACAAATCGGCTTTCTGTTTACGACGCTTACTTTGACGTTGACCCTCACGGGTTGCGCGTCAACGCCGTCGTTTTTCACCAAGCCATCGCAGCTACTGGCGCAGGATGGCCAAGTGCAAATTCCACCAACCTTCATGCCTCAACAGCAATCGTTGGACCCAATCGCCCTTGCGATTGCGCAGTCGGCCCAACAAATTCAAAAAGCAGTGCACGAAATGAAAGAAGTGACCATCGCGGCCAGACTGCCCGATATCACTCCAAACAAAAAAGCACAAATGGACGCCATGGAGATGAGTGTTCCTCCCGGTCTCGGCAGTCGAATTTCTCTGTCCTTTGATGGCAATTTCACAACCTTGGTAGAAGGAATCGCAAAATCTACTGGTTGGTCTTATATTGAAGAAGGTAACCGTCCACCAGTGATTCAAGTGGTCCACAAAGAATACAAGCAGGTCCGCGCAGTTGACGCCCTGCGCGATATTGGATACAGCCTGCAGGGCTCCACGGTTATCCTCGACTCCATCAATCGCCGTGTCATTGTGCGTTTCTAAGGACCATACGATGCGCAAATTCGCCACTCTGCTGCTTACTGCATGCCTTGCGTCCAGCGTCATGGCGCAAGCACAAACGCAAATCAAAGATCCTTTTCGCATCGCGACCAAGGAAAACATTGCCGCCGCGAACGCCGCCGCTGCCAACAATGTTCGTATCTCCGCTCTTCGCGAATTCGCCCTGACCAAAGGTTTGGCAGATGGACGGCAACAAAAATTTCAAGAAATTCATCAATACTTTGAAGCCAATAAGCGTGTCCTGGACGCGCTTTACCAAGTGGACCATCTGTACATGCAGCCACGCAAGAAGAAAATCATCAAGGATGTGACCGGTCGTGAAACGTCCCGCATGGAAGATGATAGCAACTTCAATGGCTTTTTGATTCAGCCACCCATCGTGCTCAAAGGCACGGACATCATGCAGATTGCGAATGGTGGCCAACGCAAGGAAAGCTCCAACATTCGGTACGCGATTGCGGCCAATGCTCAGTTTGTAGCCAACCCCATTTACTGGCAGACATTTTTGGTAGCGCCAGAAGATTTGTTATCCCAGTCACCGGCCGACGACCCGCTGCTCCAGCCTCGTGATGAAACGGAGCGGTCCATCATGCTCAATTTCTACAAAGTGGGTTACATGGAAGGTCAAGCGCAAGCGGTAGCGGAGGTTGAAACGCGTACGAAAACGTTAACAACCATGGTATCCGGGATGACTTTCGGCCGTGTCCTGATGGACAAGGGTGTCATGACGGAGCCACAAATAAGCACACAATACGTTCCGGTATCGGGCAACAAAACACTGCTCACGCTTAATACCAATGCTGCCTACATTAGCGTACCTTCCGGTTTTGAATTGGATCCGAGCAAATACAAGGTTATCATCCATCAAGCCAATCCATTTTCCAAAGAGTAATTCATGTACTACACCAGCCGAGCAGACCTGGATGCGCTGCTTAAGGCTTGCGACGCAGCCGACGCAGCCGACCTGCACCTAGGACCCAGCCGCCCACCCATCATGCGTGCCCAGGGTCGCCTCCAACAGGTTCCCGGGTATCCCTACGATCTCACCACGGCCGACATGGATTTGATTTTGGAGTTTGCTTGCCGTTCCGCGACGGGGCCATCCTCTGTTCAAGCGCTCGATGACATGGACTTTGCGTACCTTCCTGCGATTACCAATGATGTGAACCAAGGAAAGCTATCGGTGTACCGTGTGAATGCGGGAATGACCATCGAAGGCATTCGCATGGTCTTTCGACGCTTGCCTTCGGAGCCGCCAACACTGCAACAAATTGCGGCGCCACAGCCGTACATCGATATTCTCGATTCGCAAAGGCAAGGCCTCATTCTTGTAACGGGTCCTACTGGTTCAGGTAAATCCACTACCCTCGCTGCTGGAATTCGTCATTTGATTGAAGGCAACAACAGCCTGCACATCATCACTTTGGAGAATCCCGTCGAGTACCGTTACACCGGTCTCAATCAAGACGCCGCATACGTGACCCAGCGGGAGCTTGGTCGCAGCTTGAAAAACTTCACGATTGGTATGAAGTCGGCTTTGCGGCAAGACCCTGACATTATCCTGGTGGGCGAAATGCGAGATTTGGAAACCATGCGCATGGCCATGGAAGCCGCCGAAACAGGGCATTTGGTCTTCGGTACTGTGCATACCACAGACGTCGCGGCCACCATTTCACGTATTGTCCAGATGTTTCCGACCGAAGAACAACAAGCTGCACGTGTTCAATTGCTGTCGTCGTTACGGTTTATCATTGCTCAGCAACTGCTTCCCAAGCTGGGGGGTGGTCGTGTCGCTGCCCGTGAGTTTTTGGAGTTCACCCCAGATTTGCGCAAAAAGTTGCTAGAATTGAATCCCGCGACGTTGTTCAATGAGCTCAAAGATGCAACAGCATTGGAAGGCATAACCATGATGGGCGCAGTTCGCGCCAACTACGACAAGGGACTCATTACTCCCGAAGAATTGCGCCGTTGGGAATTGATTTTGCAAGAAGCAACCACATAATGTCAGACGTATTAAAAGGCCCAGAGCGATACATTAGCCTGCCCATCCGCGTCTTCGGGATGGACTCGTATAGTGCCGTCGGTATCGTACCCGTGGTCATCTTTCCGTTTGCGCTGTGGTCGTGGATTACAGCCCTTATCGTGTTCATTTTGGTATTCACGGCAAGCCGGTTCCGTCTTCCGTCGTACCAGCTTGCTCGTTTCATACGTTGCAGAATGGGGCCCAAAAGTCTGGCACCCTACCGCCAGCAACAATACAGAACAAAGCGAGCTACCAGGCCATGGCCCTACTAAAAGCACAAGCCTACCAACCGGTGGGCGTTGTTTTCTTTATACCACCCGCATGGCGCCAGGGTTACTTCTGGCGCGAGGGGATGGCGCAAGCCGAATTTTTTGAAAATCCCAAACAATTGGCCAATGACACGGTTTGGCTGACCAACGCCCATTTTGATGTCACCAAGAATTACGGTGCATACATCAAGCAGTACAGGTTTTTCCGTGTACCCATGCACCGCATCGTCCATGAACTCAACGTTGCCCATCTTCCGCTGGACGAACAAGCGTCCGCTGTGGGTCCTTTCTTCTCGCGTTTGAGCTCGACCATGGAATCGAATTTTCTGTACCATGCCGACTCCATGGCAGCCTCGTTTCAACAAACCTTGCGGCAAACATCAATTCCAGACATTACATGGCAGCAACTTGGGCACGAAGCCCGTAGTTGGTATTGGAAAGGGGCCGTCAAACACAAGCTTTTGATGGGCGCTTCCCTGTACGTGCCCCGCTTTGATTTTGCTCGGCAACTGATCAAATGCCCGGTTCCAGACTTTTCCCGCTCGCCCAAAATTATCAAAGGCGATTTCAAAGGGCCTATTCTCGCCAACCTATTGAAAGAACACGTCGGATTTGTTCGGGTACGAATTGAAAAAGTCAGCAACGATATTATCGAGTTCATCGATTTGAGCCGTACATTGCTTACTTCCTACGAAGTTTTGTGGCTCATGCAATTTGCGGATGTAACTGCAAAAATTCTTTATCTCACAACGCCCATGGCGCACCCAGGGGACGACCCCGCCAAGCTTGGAGCGAATTTTAAACCATTCAGTTGGCTAGATGGTTTGCGGCTGGAAGCACTGGCTCTGTCGCCTTCGTACAAAAATACCCCCATGGAGGCATTTTTGAGGGGAACTGCCCACGTCGGCATGGCCCATTACGCCTGGTACCTCACAAAACATCATAGTTTGGCTCCCATTGCACTTTCTTATGGTAAATTGGGTATCGCCTTCAACCGTCAGGAAGAAGCCAAGATTCGAAAGCAATGCCGCGACAGTGGGCTGCTTTTTGTACCGGCGGAAGAAGAAGGCCTCGATTTGTCCATTGGAAAGGGATTGTAATGTGGGTACACCATGAAACCAAGAAGCCGTTGCCGTTGCGGCGCTTTCTGTTGAGCCCCGTGGACCAGCAGTTTGCGGTCCCGGAAGATCTCGCCACGGCTTGCATCGTATCCAACGGCATGTACGAGAAAAAACAAGAGTGGTTACTGGCCTTAGAACGCTTGGCGTCGGAGAAAGATACCGTTACCCTAGAAAAAAAGTTGATGCAACTTTTGAAACAGGACAGTCCCCTATAATATGGCCAAGAAATCTCCACCCCCTTCGAACAACGACGCTCCGCCTGCCCGCTCCGGCTCTCTTCTTGGGAGCATTGGCGCTAGCATTGCTGACCTCTTGATGGGTTTCGATAGAGTTAAAAAGACTGCCGTGGAGGATTACTGCCCTATCCGAGGGGTGGTGAACGATTACACCTATTTCTTGGACAATACCGGGCTTGTAACCGTTTTCGAAATCAAAGGTGCAACATTCATCATGGGCCCCTCCGAGCGTAAAACGTTGGTCAGCGAACTGCAGGACATGTTTTCAACGATTTTGAGGGAGCAAAACGCCGCCATTCAAATGGTCTACCAGCGTGATCGAATTCAAGTGGCCGATAAGCTGAAAGCTTATTACGCACCGCTGGTGGGCAAGGCCAAATCGTTGCGCATGAATGCCGATGGCCTACTGCAAGAGCGCGCGGCCAGCATGCTCCCTTACTTATCGGGAACCGAAGTCTACATCGTTCTCTTTACCTATCCCGGTCAGCTTATTTCCAAAGAAGCACTCAAAGAGTTTCGGGCGCAAGAACGTGCCAATCGTGATCCCGACTTCCCGCTTGAGCGTGTCGATGGTATTCAAGTCTATCAAGAGCCCGATGTGGTCGAACATCGCCACGATGCAACTGCTCGCACGTTGGAAGGCTCCTTGAAAAAACTGCGCCTGGACGTCAAAAAGCTCAAAGTAAAAGACTCCATCGCGCTGGCCAAACGAATGCTCTTCCCCGCAGAAACCAGCTCTTCATGGAAGCCACGTCTGCCTGGAGATGCATTCGATGTGCGCTTGCATCAGATGGACCCGAACTACGCCCTGCACGATGTGGATGCCCATATCTATCCGTCAATTGGCCGCCAAATTGCTGCTGCGGAGGTACGCCGCTCCGAGTCCATCGATTCTGTAGTTCAAGTTGGAGCCCGTTTCGTCGCAACACAGCTCTTGGAGTTGACCCCCACCAGTCCCAAACCGTTTGAAGACCTCTTGGAACACATCAACGACATTGACTTGCCTATCCGTGCGTCCATGACGTTTTACGGAGGCAACGACTATTTTGCCGGCAAAATAAGCAGCAAAAAAGGTTTGGCGTACCTCGCTGCGCTGACGTACCCGGCGCACAATCGAAAGATTTCCGCAGCTGGCGAAACGCTGGGTGCCGACATCGACGAAAAAGGCCGCAATCCCTGTGGATTGAGCATGGCAGTTTCAACGTGGGGCGAAACACGCCGCATGGCTTCCGAACGCATCAAAAAACTTGGCCGCGCCATGGACGCATGGGGCGATACCCAATCGGCCCCAGAGGTTGGGGACCCATTCTTGGCGTTCACCGCTACAGTCCCGGGGTGGCCAGATAACCTACGGCATACCCTCATCACGACGGTGGACCGAATGCTGGGCTCCATGCCCTTCAACGTGGTGACTTCGCCTTGGAAAGAGGGGGTTCTCTTCTTCAAAAATAGGCAAGGCGGGATTTTCCCGTACGCCCCGCTATCCTCGGAGCAACAAACGACCAATATTTTGACGTTTGCTCCCCCTGGTGGCGGTAAGTCGGTATTGATTTCCACGTTGATCCTCGCAGCTATTTTTGACCCCGTGTTGGAAGGCTTGCCCAAAATTGCCGCAATTGATATCGGGAACTCATCAAAAGGCGTTATTAACTTGCTACGGGAAATCAGTCCTCCCGACATGCGGGACCGGTTCATGCACGTTGAGTTCGAACTCAGCGAGCGTTTTGGTATCAATGTGATGGATACCCGCGTGGGGTGCCAAAAACCCACGAGTGCTGAACGGGGTTTCTTAACAAACTTCTTGACCCTTGTTCTTACGCCGGTGGGTAGTACAGAACCTATTCAAGATGCGACGCAAATTGCAACAATGCTTATCGATGAGCTTTACACGGTTTGCGCAGAAGACAATCCAACAAAATACATCGACGGCCAAGACAAATTGACCACCGCCTGGCTGCAAAATCAACGCGATTTTGAAGTCAACAAATCGACCACTTGGTGGCAGGTTGTGTATTTTGCAATGTCCAAGAAAGCGTACGATGTCGCAGGCTCGGCGCAACGATTTGCAGTGCCAAGCTTGAAAATGATGCCTTCGCGTCTGGCTATGTCGGATTCGCTGAAAACTCTTTATGGGCAAGATAACCCTATTTTGGTGGATGCCAAACGGCTTATTTTGGGTTTCATCCAGCAATATCCATCGTTGTGCAAACCAAGCAATTTCAACTTCCAGGAAACGGATGTTTGCATTATTGACTTGAATAAAGTAACGCAAGACACAGGGCCAGAAGGAACACGCCGCACCACGATTGCATACATGGTATCGCGTTACCTGCTGGGCAAGGATTTCTTGACCAACAAAGACATTTTGAACGAAATGCCCCCGGTGGCCCAAGAGTTCTACCGCAGCAAAGTTGCTCAACTCGAAGTTGTCCGCAAATACTTGATTTACGATGAATTTCACCGTACCCAAGGGGCTACAGCTGTGCAACGCACGGTACTGGACGATATGCGCAATGGCCGTAAGTTCAACTTGATGGTGATGCTTGCCTCACAGAACTTCAACGACTTCAGCGAAGATATCGTCAAACAAGCTACGGTTCGTTTTGTAATGCGCGTGGATAGTCCTGAGGACGCCGATGCACTGGTGGCCAAATATGGATGGAGCGACACCATTCGTACAGCGCTCATCAAAGAAGTTCGGGGCGCAGGCCGCCATGGTGCAACAATGCTGATGCATGCCTCGGGTCTCAAAGGAGATGAAGCCTCTTGCACCCAGGTTTTGACCAACATCATTGGAACCACCGAACTTGCCGCTTATGCTACCACGCGTGAGGACGCCGCGTTGCGCGATGCTGTCCTGGAAGAAGGCATTCCGTACTGGGAGGCTGTCACACTGATTGGTCGATTCTTCCCCGGTGGTGTGAAAAGCATTGTGGAAGAAAGTATGCGTACCAAGCGGGGTAGCATTGAGGCCGTTCAAGTTGAAAACGAAGACGAGCAAATAAAAGGTGCCCTGGCCCCGATGATTCGACAGATAAAGGATGTTTACGCTGCTGCCAAGCTCAATGGCGTACCCGTATAAGCGTTTGCCTAGTTTTTTCCGAGAATCGACGCGTGCTTGTTTAGCGACCAGCACGCTTTGAAGCGGGTCCCATCCGGCATCGTACGCCAGAACATCAATCCTTGGCAGATGCTACAAACACCACAAGGCGCGTCAATGCCCCCTTTGGGTTGTTCAGACATTGTGTTTTTGCATCGGTGGCAGAGGTAGAAGGGGCCGTGCTTGCCCATCTTGCGCTCGTGGAATATTGCGCAGCCAGTCGGGCAGTTGCGCGACTCGATAATGGGATCCAGTTTATAAATCGTACTCATTGAACTCTTTTTCGGGTAAAATTAGTTTAAACGACGATTCACTCTTTGCACAACATGACTTCTACGACCCCCCAATCCCCCAAAGAAAACCGCAGCGGCAGCAAAGGCGGGCTCGCATCCGTTGCGAACGGCCGCTGGGTTGAGATCATGTCGGTACTGGCCCCAGAACTCGAAGAAGCCATTGACTCCCACCAATCACGATCACCGCACGTGGGCTGCCCCAACCATGGCGGAGCCGATGGCTTTCGCCTATTTGCTGGAACGGGAACAGGTTTCAATGATACCGGTGGTGGTATTTGCAACACCTGCGGTTCCATGCGCGATGGTTTTCGCATGTTGAGTTGGGTGTACGCTCAGCGCGAACTGGGCAAGGTGGAATCGAATTTCAACATGGGTGATCATCCGGATATCATGCGAAAAGCATACGCGGACGTCGCATTTTACCTTGACCATGGTTATGCCCGTAATCCCGATTTGCGCAACCGAGCACCCCGAATTATTGCGGCCAAGTCCGCCGAAGAAATTGCTGCGCAAGAAGAAGCCGAACGTTCCCGGCGGGCTGCTCTCATGAGCATTGGTCAAAAAATGTGGGGTGGTGCCCGGGCCATGGACCCGCTTATCAATGCCTACTTCGCTACGCGTGGAACGGCAGATATGGAACTGTCCGAAATGATGCGGTTGAACCCCCAAACACCCTATTACGCGGACAGTGGTACCACCTACCATCCGGCCATCGTAATGCCTGTATCGCGGGTGGACGATGGCAAACTGAAAGTTGTTGCTTTGCACCGAATTTATATCGACGAACATGCGGATGGGCGTGTCACCAAAGCCGCTGTAAAATCGCCCAAGAAAATCATGCCTTGGGGCGATTTGGAAGGTGCTGCCATTCGTTTGTTCAAGGCCAGTGGGAAAGTTCTTGCCGTAGGTGAAGGCGTGGAGACAATGCTCAGCGTTCACACCATGACGGGTCTTCCAACATGGTCATGCGTTACGGCCTGGGGCTTGGAAACGATGCAGATTCCAGACGATGTGGAAACCATCCTCATCGCAGCTGACTACGATATGTCCGGCAAAGGACAAGAATCGGCATTGAAGCTTGCCGCGCGAATCGAAAAAGCGGGGAAAACCGCAATCATCATGTCGCCCCAAGATTTTTACAACCAAGCCGTGCACACCAAGGGTGTTGACTGGGATGACGCATACCGTGAGGATCCAGCGCGCGCTAAGTTGATGTGGGAGCCCTACATGGAAATTGCACCCCCAGAAATCGAGCCTACCAATAGCAATACTTGAAAGCACGCGACGATTGCACTAACGTAGGCAAAGAAAAGGCCTACTATGAGCGGTGGAAAAAATGACCAGGGCGACATGTCCCTGTCGGCAATTATTTTGGGAATGATCCTGATTTTCGGCTTGGTCTGGGCTGGAACAGCCTACGCCGAAATTGTATTGATTCCTTGGAAGGCGCTGCGCCTTTTCGAATTGGCCATTACCTTTCAATGGGGTACTCTCATGAAATTGTGGCATGCCGATATCGTGACGTATGACCAACGCTTTGACTATGTCAATGACCGAGTTTGGTTTGCAGCGCGCTTTTTGGCTATTCCCATGGCCTACTTTACCTTCAAGGCGTTGAAATCTGTGAATCTAGGTTGGAACATGGAAGACCACTTGCAAGTGCTCAACCAACGTTTTCGCTGGTTGAGCCTTGTGGTCGAAATGCCCAAAGGCATTCAATTGATGAAAAAATTCCCTTTTTTCAAAATTTCGTTGGCCCCAAACTATTTGGATGCCGATTTCCCTGAGGGCATTGAACCGTTGGATTTTTTTGCAAAATACCGGGAAGATTTGCCCGAGAAGCTTAAAAATCAATTGGGTCCCATGATCAAAACCGAGAACAAGAAAATTGTCTGGGCCGATAAATATGCTAAAGATTTAGCCATGGAGTGCTACAAACGTATTCCTGACAAACGCCCGATGCCCGACGCAAAAAGCTGGCGCGAGCAAGCGTGGCAGACTTGTGTTCAAAACCATCGTTTCGAGCGTACATTTGCCTTGGGCATGCTTCAAGCCGCCCGAGATTTCGGTGTCATGAGCGCCATGGAAGTGTTGTATTTGCGCAAAGCTGCTGGGATGGAGCTTAAACAAAACAACGAGGGCGCCTTCAATTTCTGGCGTGCTGTCGTGAGTTTTGGGGGGCGTTGCGTGTACGCGGAAGGCTCTGGCATCATTTGCCACTATTACTTTGAAAAAGGTCTGACGGATTATTTGGTGCAAAATCCCAAGGATAAAGAGGTCGCGTGGTACCTTCGTGCACAGCCATGGATCAAGAATGCGTTGGATTCGTTCTTCGATGTTGACAATACCGTGCTGAATGCACCTGACGTGGTAGCTCTAAGAAAAGCTGGCCTGCTGCGCCGGTAAGCGAGCAGGCCATGCAAAAGGCAATACGAGACGCATTTACATGTGGAATTCGGGATTCCACATCCGGTCAAGCAACTTGTCGATATTCGAAGAGCGTTGGCCCGGCAGATTTTTCAAGACGCTTGGAAATTTCTCGTTGAGAATGCGGGCCACTTTGTCCTGCAACTCTGGGGGAATTTCATTGAAAAAGGGATGCTGGTACGCGAGGATGTTGAGCTTGGCCAAACGGACATCGGTGTCGCCCCGCCAGAGATCAGATTTCGTTGGATCATGTTCGGCAATTTCAGCCAGGATGTCCAACGCAGCCTTTAAAGGTTTCTTGGTGCCACTGTAGGGATTGATGAACATCACGGTCAGTTCAAATTCCGCCAACGCCTGGTTGCGGGCATGGGTCGACTTGAATGCTGGCAACGGATTGCGGAGGTACTCCGCATGCATGTTGATGAGGTAGTCGTAAAATTTGAAATAGCCCTCGGGATCAGAATCAGGGTGGTCGATTTTGCTGACAAGCGTCATAAATATATCCTTTTGAAACAAAACAAACAGAGTATACCAACATTTACCTCCTGCACCAATAGGCACTTGTCGATTTTTTCAATTTTTTGTAGGATGGGGCATGCCTGACTTGACCTTGACCAACATTCCCCCTGCCTTACTCCAAGAATGGACGGAATACGCCAGCCAGTCTGGGCTTCCATTGGAATACCTTATTTTGGAGGCTGTTACGTACAGTGTCCGCAGCGATCGTCTCGGTGTAGAGGCGGCCAGGCTTTTATGCGCGCAAAGGCAAAAAAACCTTGCGTTGGCAAAAAAACACGTCCAACGCAATGGCCCCACCCCACAAGAGAGTTTTCAAGACCCTGCACCATTGGGTGCGCCCTCAGCACAACCTGCTACGCATCAGCCCGTCCCAATGGCTACCAGCGACAGCGATGAGGCCTCCCAATCGGCACAGGTTGTCCATAATGTACCCAAGGAATTCATGGACTCCAGTGAATCTTCCGCTGCACTGGAAGATTTTGTTCCCCGGCATCTCTAAGCTTCACGGTAAATACGGATCTAATGTTTGACTGGCTTCGGGCATGTCGCTACGCTTACCCTATTACTCGATTGTCACTGCGGAGAATTTAAACATGGCCCATCGACTGCTTCTTGGACTTATCGCCAGCACCCTCACCCTTGTCGCCAACGCACAATTTGTCGTGCTGGAACCAAATACTGCGGTGCAGGTTGCTCCTACTGCTGGGCCCACCGTGGTTCGCACCAACAATGCCGTTGCGGTTCCCGCACAAGGCGGTTTACCTGTGAGCGATTCAATTCGTGCACCGTATCTCAAAGATACACTGCGCAAAATTGTTCCCCCAGGCTGGAACGCCTACGTGGACCGCAACTTGAATGTCACCATGCCGGTGGACTATGTCCCCGCTGGCGATTGGAAAGAATCGCTGCGCAATCTCGCCAACCGCTACAACCTTGTGTTCAAAGTGGACAATGACGGCAAGAAGGTGTTTGTCGATGCTGGCCCCGGCGGCATGCGCGACCTTCAAGCGGACAACCGCAACCTCTCCACCGGTCCAACATTGGTGGCAGAACGTCAGCCCGTGTACCAAATGCCCGATGGCCGCTTGCGTTTTGAAGTTCGCAATGGCCAACGCCTGTCCGAATCGCTGCGCCAGTTCTTGGCCGCCGGCAATTGGAATTTGGTGTGGGAAGCCGGTTCGGACGTCGTGCTGCCACGTGGGTTTGTTTCCGCAGGAACCGACATCAAGGCCATCATGGACGATGTATTGCCCAATTTCCGTATGCACGCTGTGATCCATCGCGGCAACAATACGGTGGTCATTATGTCCAACACAGCCATCACCGAATAAACAAGGAATATCAACAATGAAACGCAATCCCTTTTTCCTCTCGATCCTTGGTGCTGCCACGCTGGGTGTGTTGAGCGGCTGCTCGACTTTTTCGTCCAAAGAGATGGCCACCAGCGTTCGCCAGGAAGTGAAGGCAACGACGACAGCACTGACTGCGCCCAACAAGCGCGTGGTGGAAAGCAAAGTTGTTGACTCTGCCTACATCAACGGCAACATTGTCGACTACATCGATCCTGAAAAAGGTTCGATTTCCATGAACGTGGCGGGTCAGCCACTGTTTGCGGTCTTCCAAAGTTTGGCTGAGCAAGCCAAGTACTCCGCAACGATTTCGTCGGAAGTCCTGGCAACCAAGCCTATCACAGTGGACCTGCGCAACGTTACGCATGAGCAGGCATTGCGTGACGTTGCGTCCGCCGCTGGCTACATTGCTGTGTTTGACCATGCCCGCAAAACAGTCACCTTGACCGAGACGGCTTCGTTCACGTTCCGCCTGCCTTCGCGTCTGTTTAGTGACACCGTTGCAAGCAAGTTCAAAATGAGCAACAACCCTGGCAGCTCCGCTGGTGGCAGTGGCACGTCAACGACAACAGATGCTAGCGTTGAAGGTGGCTCCATCAAGCAGGGCAGCAAGATGCTGATGGACTACATCAAGAGCATTGCGGGTCCTGGCGCCGAAGTGCAAGTGCTGCCCGAAGCCGGTATCATCACTGTGCGTAGCAAGGCCCAGCAATTGCGCCGCATCCACCAGTCGTTAACCGACTACGCGCGTCTTGCATTGACGCAGGTGGAGCTGGAAGTGTCCATGATGGAAGTGAACCTCAGCGATGACATGGCTTCCGGCATCGATTGGAAAAAGCTCATCGAAGTCTCGGGTGCTCCTTTGAACATCGCTCTGAGCACAGCAGGTACGGTCACGAACAGCGCAGCTAGCGTGAACTACACCAGCGCCAGTGTTCAAGCCATGGTCAATTTGTTGGAAAAGAACACCAATGCCCGGACGTTGGCACGCCAACGCTTCCCCGCGTTCAACAACTCGTTGTCCATGATGTTCGACGGTCGCAAGGTGCCTTACGTTGGCAAGATTGAGCAGTCTGTCTCAGGTACCTCGGGTACAACCAGCTCTGGCGGTTCTTTCGAATACGCCATGGACGGTATTTCGACCGCTGTCTACACCAACGTGCTCGACAACAACCAAGTGGAGTTGACCCTTCTGCCAGTCCTGTCGAGCATCGAAGGATTTGAGCAAGCCGTTATCGGTGGCAACACCATTCGCGCTCCCATTCAACCCCTGCGCCAAGGCTACTTCCCATTCATCGGCAAGCATGGCCAGACGCTGGTATTCGGTGGCGGACGCTACGGACGTGAATCCATGATTGCAACCGGTCTGCCTGGCGTTTCCGGTACAGTGCTGAACAAAGCCCTGGGCGCACAAAACTTGGCCCAGACGCAAAAAGAATTGGTGTTCTTGGTCAATACCAAGATCATTCCAATGACCAAATTTGAACCTCTTGTCCGCGAGTCCCTGTAATGGCAAAAAAAGCACGTTCACTTAGCCCTGGTCGAACGTTTGACACGTTCTGGGTCATGATCAACCTGTCGGGGCCGCGCTACTGGAAAGTGTCCCCTACGGGCATTGAAAAAGTGGGTGCGCCCTTGCCGCATGAAGGCCCCGTGCTGTGCTTCGATGAGACGTCCGATTTTCGAGTGGCATACCCGAAAAATGGCTCCATCAAGCAAGCGGCAAAATACTTCTTGACCGAAAAACAAGAGAAGTGCCGGGTCTTCATGGGCTCCAAGTACAATCTTGGCGCCGGAAACTACACGCCATACTACGGTACGGCTGTCAACCGCGTTGACCAGTTCGCCCACCGTTTGTTCCCTGGTGCGTATTTCATCGACCAATTGGTGGTTCGTCAGAAGATCAAGTTGTCGGAAGACCGCGTCGTCGGTTTCCGATTTGAGGAGCAAACCGATTCGGGCGATGGTTTCAGCATCATCATCTTGTACGGTCTGCGCACGAACGGGGACATGACCGATCCACAGGTTTCGCTCAACCCGCCTGAGTTGGAACTGATCATCCGCGATTATGCGCAAACCAACGGCATCGAAAACTTCGAGCCCATGCTCTTCACCATCGAAGACTTGTCACGCGTTCCACAAGGCATCGGTTACCCCGTTGAAACCATGGTGGGCACGGTCCCCGTCCGGTATTTCACAAGCATGGTTGCCTTGGGACTGTTGGGTACAGCGGGACTCTCGTTCGCGTACTCGGGATACCTTTGGTTGAGCATCGAAAGCGCCAAGAGGGACGCGACCGTGGCCGAAAAACGTGCCAGCGATGCCAAGAAGAAAACCGAGCAGATGCTGATTGCCAATTTGCCACAACTGGCAGAGCGCACCAGCGTTGATTACAGCCGTTTGTTCAAGTACTCTGAGCTGATTTACAACCCTGTGATGAGCATCAAAGAAGCCAGCATCACACGGGATACTGGAACCATCCACGTTGACGTATTCATCTTCGGTGGTCCAACCAAGGAGCTTAATCCTTACAACGAGATCTCCGCTTTGGTGAATAGTGATTTGCCGCCAGGTTTGATTCGTAAAAACACATATGTCTCCGGAGATAGCAATGCCTACAAAATTCAGTTTGAGTTCCAATCATTGGATTCTACTATCCATAGTCTTATTGGGCTTAAGTAGTTATCCCTACAACCAGCTGAAAACGCAAAAAGACAACATCGATTCGCGGGCGCGCGCAGCGGTTCAAAAAGCCAAGAAAGAAGAGCAAAACGCCAGCGCTCTGGAAACAGATTTGCGCAAAGCCAAGGTTGCGCCTACAGCGGCCGATTCCAAGCCTTTAACGCTCAAATTTCAAGAATTCATCTACGGCATTAAAGCGGTGGGTGCGCAGTACGGAGCGGACGTGACGGCTATCGTGGCAAAGGACGGTCGTAGCCTCAGTAGCACCGCGCGGGAGTTGAACGCTGTGGCGGTTCCCCTGACCGCCGCGCCGGGTGTTAAAGTGGTAACGGTCGAGGTCAAGGGGAAATTTAAAAGCGCGGATGACCTGAAAAAGTTCTTTGACTTTTTGGCCGCCCAGAATTTGGCAATCGCCAACGTCGTGGTGGCAAGGGATGCATTTTCTGTGACAGTTGATATTTATGGGGTATAATATTCAATGACATCGTCTTCCGCGCCATCGCGCATCAAGTTCAGCAAAGGTACCGAACCTTCGGTTATCCTCGGTAAGACCACCAAACCGGCCGAGTCTTCGGCCGATGTTAGCTCCGTTGAATCGATGATGACGCCGAAAATCGTTATTGAAGAGCGGGACGGCAGCCATCCGTTGACCCGCAAACTGGACATTGGCCTTCCTCCGCCTGGTTCCGGTGGATATCGCAACGAAGAAATGGAAACCATTTTGGAAAAAATGGGCGTACCGCCCGTTCGTGTTCGATACGCCATGGCCCGTAAAGACCTGACGAACGAGCATTTGTCGCAAATCATGCGCGACTACAACTTTCTGTCGTTTGAAAACGTGGCCAAGGCATTGGCCATTTTGACCAATTTGGACTTTTTCCCCAGTGAAAATATCGCCAAAATTGATCCGACCCACTTTGAAGGTTTCCGGGAACATATTCCAATCTACCAAGGTTTCGCCCCCATCCATTTCGACGGGACGCACTTGATCATCGCGGTATCCGATGCTAGCGGTATCGCAGCTGCCGGTTCGCGCTTCTACGAGTACAAGACCAAGGTAGTGATTGCCGCTGAAAGCACCATTCAAATGGTGTACCGTCGATTCTTCTCGTCGACAGAAATGGCGTTCCACAAACTTCTCGAGCAGTACGTGGAGATTGAAAAGAGCAAGAACGAAGACTTGGAAAACCATCCAGGACTGTTGCGTGATTTGCTGGGCTCGTTGTTGCGCCACGCCTGCACATTGAAGGTCAGCGACATTCACATGCACATGACCGAATACGTGGGCCTTATCAAGCTCACCGTGGATGGCGTAAGCAATATTTTTCGCGCGGTACCCAAGGACTTGTACAACCGTTTGCTTTCCAAACTCATCACAGATGCCCGTGTGAAAGTTGAAGAGCTTCGTGCCAGCATGAAGGAAGGCGCGGTTGAATTCAGCGAAAACGATGCCGAAATCTATGCCGACGTGTTCACGCGGTATGGCTTTCGTTTACAGCTTGGCGACGCCAAGGGCGGCTACACGGCGGTTATTCGTATTTTGGACCGCAACTCCAATGCCGCCGAATTGGCAAACTTGAATTTTGACGTATGGACGTACAACGAACTCATGCGCATCATTGGAACGTCCGACGGTCTGATGCTCGTGACAGGCCCTACCGGCTCAGGTAAAACCACCAGCCTGTATGCCATGCTCAAAGAAATCGATCCCGTTTCGCGAAGCATCCAGACCATCGAAAACCCAGTTGAATACCGACACGGCTTGTGGATGCAATACGAAATTAGCCGCGTGGCTAAAGTTGAAGGCGACGAATGGGGCAAGATGCTCAAAGGTCTTCTGCGCAATGCGCCCAAGGTTATTTTGATGGGTGAGGTGCGTGACGCTGATACGGCCAAAACACTGATTGAAGCGGCCAATACGGGTCACTTGGTGTTCACAACATTGCACACGAACACGGCGTCCATGGCCATTGCTCGTCTGAAAAAGTTGGAAGTTGACATGGACTCCCTGGCGGGCATGTTGCTCGGTATTCTTGCCCAGCGGTTGACTCGCGTGCTTTGTACCGCTTGCCGCGTGGTAGACAACCGCGACTCGACCATGAATTTGTTGAGCGAAGCGCACCGTGGTTATCTTGACGAGTATCGTCCATTCAAATTGTTCCGTGCAAGCCCACGGGGCTGTGTTCACTGCGGTTACACTGGTTATACGGGTCGGAAAATTATTTACGAACTGCTTATCAACAAACCTGAACTGCGTGGTTTGATTGAGCGCGGCTCCAACACGTCAAGCATTGCTCGTGTCGGGCTGCGTCCAGGGTACAGTATGTGGGATGCCGGCCTTCGTTTGGTTGCACAAGGCATGACCAGCATGGATGCCCTTAAATTGGTGGCCAAAGAGGAAACTCTCGAAGACAATGACAAGAGTACCGACAAGTCGTCGGGCGAATAACTCGTGTAGAGAGGATCAACGACAATGGATAAGGCATTCAACTACCGTGCAAAGAACCGAAGCCGAGACATGATGGATGGCGTCGTGTACGCCGCCGACGCCGACTCTGCTTATTTGAAGTTGACCCAGATGGGGTATGTTCCTTCGGAAATGCCCACCCTGAATCCCCACTACACAATTCGCAACTTAATCACCAAGGGTTTTGACCGTAAGGAATTGGCGCGCTTTTACAGCTCCATGTCCAAACGTTTGAAAAACGGTCGCTCCGTTCCAGAAGGTTTGGACAACGCCATCGAATTCGTGGATGACCCTCGTTTGAAGCAGTCCTTGGCAATGATGCGCCAGTTTGTACAGGAAGGCAATTCCTTGGCCGCCGCCATGAAATTGTCGGGTTTCCCTCTGCGTGACGTAGAAATTGTCCGAAGCACGGCCGAAGCAGGTAAGACAGCGGAGTCGTTGATGCGGATTTCGCAAGAAATTTTCCGTGCAGAGACACTACGCAAGTCCATCATGGCCGTGATTCGGATGCCCGTAAT
>RRZU010956754.1_pt1 | contig 19488 bp, 21 predicted proteins | sample 2165561 | NCBI WGS metagenome assembly RRZU01 (sample SAMN10456909, study PRJNA506462) | wastewater metagenome | isolation source: wastewater sludge | place: USA: Moscow, Idaho | reverse complement strand
TTCGAGTGCGGGATAGCGTTCGCTGCTGGTCTTGATCAGCAGCGGTACCTCATCGGCCGTTTCGATTGTTCCCTGCCAGCGATAGACCGACCGGCACGGAGCCAGGATATTCACGCACGCCGCCAGCCGTGCCTCGACGAGTGCGTTTGCCAGCGCTTCGGCAGCAGGTCGGTCGGGCAGATTGGTCAGGACGAGCAGGGTGGTCACGGGGCGAATTCTACTCCTCCACTCCTTCAGGTCACCGGCACATTCGGCGTTGCGCCTGTCGGGTCGGCGAAAAACAGGTCGGGTCTGCTACGCTGACCCGACCTGGGAGTCCTGGGCGGGCTGGAGGACGTGGATTGCGTCGGCCACGGTCACTCCTGCCGATGAGTGATGATCGGGAAGGCGCGTCGCCCTTATGCCACCTTGACTTCGACCTTACGCGGCTGCGCGTGCTCTGCTTTGGGGATCAAGAGCTTCAGCACACCGTTCCTGAACTCGGCGCTGACCTTGTTGGGGTCGAGTTCCTTGGAGAGGGTGAATACCCGCCGGTAGCGCGACAGGTTCACTTCGGTGTGGCTGGCCTCGATGCCGCCGGGCATTTCCAGATCGATCTCGCCTTCGATCGTCAGGGTGTCGGCTTCCACCTGCAGATGGAGCTTGTCCCTGGGAACTCCAGGGAGATCGGCATACAGGGTGATTCCCGAAGCGTCCTCGATGACGTCGACCGGTGGGAGCAGGGTCGTTTCATCGCTGGGGCTCGGTTTCGTGACTTGGCTGTGCTCGGACATCTTCGATCCTCCTTATTGAATGGTGATGCGGCGTGGTAGCGCGGACTGCTTGCGGGCGACGCTGATGCGCAGCACGCCATCGGTGTACTTCGCGTCGACGAGGTTGGGATCGATATCGTCGGGTAAGGTCACCACGCGCCGGAAACGGCCCTCGAAACGCTCGTCGATATGCACCGTGGCGTCTTCGCCGGAGGGCTGCCGCTGGCGCTCGCCGGCAATGATGAGCATGCCTTTCTCGATCTGCACATCGAGACTGGCTGCGTCGATGCCGGGCGCGAAGGCATAGATGTCGACGGATTGCTGTGTGCCACCGACGTTCATCGCCGGGAAGCCGCCGCGGGCGATGCCGCGAATGCTCGGAGAAAGACGAAAATTCTGCTGCATCTCACGCTGCAGCCGATCCAGTTCCGCAAACACGTCGCGGGGAAACAGAGAGCGATAGATCATGTTGAATCCTCCATAATGGGTGAGGGCGCCACGACTGGCGCTGCATAGCGCAGTTGGGGGCGGTTCGGCAGACTTCAATATCCGGATTCGCAGTGCTTCAGCGGAATTGGCTATTGTTGTACGATTACCCTTGTCGATTGAGGATCATGTATGGAATTCAAGGACTACTACCAGATTCTCGGAGTCCCGCGCGACGCCACGGCGGAGGAGGTCAAGAAGGCCTTCCGAAAACTGGCGCGCAAGTATCACCCGGACGTTTCCAAGGAAGCGGATGCCGAAACACGCATGCAGGAACTCAACGAGGCGAATGCGGTGCTCTCGGACCCGGAAAAACGCGCCGCCTACGATCAGTTGGGACGTGGCTACCAGCCTGGCCAGGAATTTCAGCCGCCACCTGATTGGGATGCCGGCTTCGAGTTTTCGGGGCGAGGTTTTTCGCCGGGCGAAGCGGGTGATTTCTCCGATTTCTTTGCCGAACTGTTCGGTCGACCACACGCTGCGCACGGCTTCAGTGCCGGCCAGCGTGCGCACTTCCAGGCGCGCGGCGAGGATCATCACGCCAAGGTGCTGCTCGACCTCGAAGATGCCTTTACCGGAGCGACCCGGCAGATCTCGTTGCGCGCGCCGCGCACTGACGCGCAAGGCCGCGTCGTGCTGGAGAACCGCACGCTGAACGTCCGGATCCCGCAAGGCGTGCACGCCGGTCAGGTGATTCGCCTGGCCGGGCAGGGCGCACCGGGAATCGGTGGTGCAGCGGCCGGTGACCTGATGCTGGAAGTGCGCTTCAGGCCGCATCCGCGTTTTCGCGTACAGGGCCGTGACCTGCATCTGACGCTACCGGTCGCGCCTTGGGAGGCAGCCCTGGGTGCGGTGGTGACGGTCGACCTGCCGCAGGGCAGCGTCAAGGTACGCATCCCTGAAGGCGCGCAAAGCGGCCGGCAATTGCGGGTGCGCGGCAAGGGAATTCCGGGCGCGCAAGCGGGTGACCTGTTGCTCGACATCCAGGTGGTGCTGCCACCCGCGGATACGGCGAGGGCGCGCGCACTCTACGAAACCATGGCGCGGGAACTCGCCTTCGACCCGCGCCAGCAAGGGAGGGTCTGAGTGATGCGTGACGAGGAAATCCTGATCGGCAGCCTGATGGACAGTAGCTGGCTGACCCTCGAACAACTGGCTGCGGCGTGTACCGTCGAACCAGGCTGGCTGCTGCGCCACATCGAGGAGGGGCTGTTCCCGCACGCCGAGAGCGTTGCCGGCGTGTGGTGTTTTTCCAGCCACAGCCTGCTGCGCGCGCGGCGCATGCGGCAACTCGAACGCGATTTCGATGCCGTTCCCGAACTGGCTGCGCTGATGGCGGATCTGCTCGAGGAACTGGACGAGCTGCGCGCCCGCCTCGGTGTTGCTGAGTGAGTTTGACGGTCACTGGCGGCTGCGTGGAGTCTTCGCCCTGGTCGGCGGGCGCCAGCTCAACAAGCGGTCCTAAGATTGCATTAAGAATGTCGAGATAGGATGGCGTCCGTGCCTGCGGTTCCGCCCAAACGGTCATGACTTTGCAAGACACCTCCGATGATGAAAGTCATGACCGTTTCCCCTCTCCCCCAACCCCTCCCCCGCGAGGGGGGAGGGGAGATTCGAGAGTCGCTCGCGACTTTCATAGTAAGCACCGGGGTCGCAGGCCGAAGTTTTCACCATCCTCCATTCTCCATGAAAGACCGATCAGATGAACAAGCCTACCGTATTTACCGCCGCCGCCCTGCTGCTCATCGCTAGCAGCTTTGCCGGCAGCACTTTCGCCGCCGACAGCAAGACCGCCGCCCCTGCGGCCACGGCCCCGGCTGCCGCCACCGCTCCCGCGCCAGAAATCAGCAAGGAGCAGGCGGTCGAAATGGCGCTCAAGGCGCACCCTGGCACGGTGACCAAGGCCTATGAAGACACCAAGAAGGGCAAGAAGACCTGGGAAGTCAAGATCAACGGCAACGATGGCAAGAAGTGGGAAGTCCATTACGAAATCAAGTCGGGCGCTCTGGTCTCCGAAGAAGGCAAATAAGCATCCGCTCGTCGTCAATCAGCCGATCCATTCACGCGCTTTCTTGCTGCCGGCAGGGAAGCGCTGTCACAAGCATTGCAAATCATGAGCACTCCAAGCGATTCGACCGAAATCCCGGTCTGGGACCCGCTGCTTCGCCTGTTCCACTGGACACTTCTACTATGTTTCTGCACGGCTTACCTTTCGGAGGGCGAGTGGTTCGAAGGCCTCCAGGACCGATTGGATGGCGAGTTGCTGCAGGTCGTGCATGTCTGGGCGGGCTATGGGCTTGCCGGGCTGTTGCTGTTTCGCCTGCTCTGGGGCTTCGTCGGCCCGCGCTACGCCCGCTTCAGTGACTTCGTCTGCCGCCCCGGTGAAATCCTCGCTTATCTGTACGCGGTGCTGACGCTGCGCGCTCCCCGCCACCTCGGACACAACCCCGCTGGTGGGGCGATGATCATCGCCATGCTGCTGGCCTTGACTGCGACCGTCATCACCGGCCTGGCGCTGTACGGTGCCGACAAGGGGTTGGGACCGATGGCGGGATGGCTCGCCGGGAGCAGCGACACCCTGATCGACGCCATCAAGGAAGCGCATGAAGTGGCCACCAACGGCACGCTGCTGCTGATCGCCGGCCATCTGCTCGGCGTCGCTTGGGAAAGTCTTTTGCACCGCGAAAATCTGGTGCGCGCAATGATCACCGGGCGCAAGCGTGCCTGAAATCGTTGCTGGCGGCGATCACTTGTCGCCGGCAGGACAACAGGCGTCCCTCTCGGGACGCCCCTTGGTGAATCGCGGCCTATCCGACTTGCTGGCGTCTGCACGGCCGCGACGCCATGCTTGCTAGCCGGCGAAGTTCTGCTCGGCGAAGTGCCAGTTGGCGAGTTTGCCGAGGAAGGTTTCGACGAACTTCGGGCGCAGGTTGCGATAGTCGATGTAGTAGGCATGCTCCCAGACGTCGATACACAGCAGGGCCTGGTCGCCGGTAGTCAGCGGCGTGCCGGCAGCGCCCATGTTGACGATGTCCAGCGAGCCGTCGGTTTTCTTGACCAGCCAGGTCCAGCCCGATCCGAAGTTGCCGACGGCGGAAGCCTGGAAGGCTTTGGCGAAGTCCGCGAAGGAACCCCATTTGGCGTCAATGGCTGCTGCCAGGGCGCCAGTCGGTGTACCGCCGCCGTTGGCTGACAGGCAATTCCAGAAAAAGGTGTGGTTCCAGACCTGCGCCGAGTTATTGTAAATCCCGCCTGCCGGTGCTTTCCTGACGATCGCTTCGAGGTCGAGTGCCTCGTATTCACTCCCCTTGATCAGATTGTTGAGGTTGGTCACGTAGGCCTGGTGGTGCTTGCCGTAATGGTATTCCAGGGTTTCCTGCGACATGTGCGGAGCAAGGGCGTCGATGGCAAAGGGGAGTGGCGGCAACTGATGTTCCATGGATGTTCTCCGTTAGGCTCGTTATGGGGCGAAATAAGGACGACGTGCAAACCTGTTGCGAGGGTTTCTGCGTTCTGCCTGGCTGCGGGATTCTATTCGGGGCTTGTGGCGCTGGCAATGGCAGGCGCTGCGAAAGCGATGCCATCGTCTTCGAAAACGGTCAGTACTGCCGCCTCGGCGCGTCCACGCTGGAAGAAGACAGCAATCTGCTGCCCAGGTTCCAGGACTTTGCTCTCGCGAACGATCTGTCCCTGTGCGTTGCTGACAACACAGTAGCCGCGGGCGAGTACCGCCGCCGGATTGAGGTGCGCGAGGCCGGCTGCCAGGCGATCGAGGTCGGCGTACCTGGCCTGCGTTGTCGTCTGCCAGGCGCTGCACAGCCTCGCTGCCAGCGCTTCGAGGTGGCCGGCCTGGCGCACCGGATCGGGGCGGCTCAGCAGCAGGCGACGGGTGACGCTGACCAGTGTCGCCCGTGCCTGCGCACTGGCTTGCAGCAGGCCAGCGCCGAGGCGGCGCTGCAGCTTGTGCAGATGGTCCTGGTGGCGTGCCAGATACTGCGCCGGGCGCTGCAGTCGGTGCGCGAGCCAGTCCAGTTGCTGGCCGCGCTGGTTGAGATTCTGCTCGATCTGGCGGCGCAGGGCAAACCGACAGGCAGCGAGGCGGGCGAGCAGCGCGGCCTGTTCGGGTGCGGCCAACTCGGCGGCAGCGGTGGGGGTTGGCGCGCGTTGATCAGCAGCGAAATCGGCAATGGTGAAGTCTGTTTCATGACCAACCCCGCTGATCACCGGCAGCGGACAGGCACGTATTGCCCGCGCCACGGCCTCGTCGTTGAAAGCCCAGAGATCTTCGATGCTGCCACCACCCCGACATACGATCAGCAGTTCGCATTCCCGACGCTCGCCGGCGCAGCGAATGGCTGCGGCGATCTGAGAGGCTGCGCCATCACCCTGTACCTGCGTCGGGTAGATGACGATGCCGACCTGGCCGGCACGGCGTCTGAGCGTGCTCAGCACGTCGTGCAGCGCCGCCGCCTGCAGCGAAGTGACGATGCCGACGCGACGTGGAAACGCGGGCAGGGGGCGCTTGGCAGTGCTGTCGAACAGGCCTTCGCGTGCCAGCTTGTCCTTGAGGCGAAGGAACTGATCGTAGAGGTTGCCGATCCCGGTGCGGCGAGCCGCTTCAACAGTGAGCTGGAAATCGCCGCGTACTTCGTAGAGTGTCACCAGCACGCATGCCTCGATGTGCTGGCCGTTCTCCAGTCGCCAGCCGAGCAGTTGCGCGCGGCTGCGGAAGAGGACGCAGCGAACCTGTGCGGCGCTGTCCTTGAGCGAGAAGTAGACGTGCCCGGAAGACGCATGGCTGAGATTGGACACTTCTCCAGCCACCCAGCAGAGGGGAAAAGCCGCTTCGAGCCGCTCGCGGGCGAGGCGATTGAGCAGGGAAACCGGGATCACCGGCAGCGGTGTGGCCAGGTCGGCGCTGTTGGGGAGAAGGTCTGGCATGCGGGGATTCTACAGGGCTGACGGGTCTTTGCGTCAGCAGGTGTGCGGGCATGGCAATCACATTCTGCAGCGGCGATTGGCGATGGTGATTCGCCTGCTCGCTGCACGCATTCCCGGCAGGGATGAAAATACCTTCTGTGATAAGCACTTGGCCGTTTCACCAACAGGCTACCGGCATGGTTGTCCACAGATTCTGTGGAGAGGGAACGATTCGCGACGAAGTCGATTCGGGACTCCAGGGCTTGCTGCAAACGCCGGTGCAGGCTAAAGTGCCCGTCTGTGTAAATCTCCCGGAGGAAAACGTGTTTTCCATCGTTCAGGCTGCTGGCTGGCCCATCTGGCCCTTGCTTCTGGCGTCGATCATCGCCGTCGCACTGATTCTCGAGCGTCTCGTGGCGCTGCGGCGCAGCAAGGTCGTACCGCCTGGCCTGCTGCAGAGGGTCGTCACCGAGTACCGGCAAAATGGGGTGAACGTTGCCATGGTCGGCGATCTCGAGAACCACTCGCCGCTCGGTCGCGTCCTCGGTGCCGGTTTGCGCAACGTCGGCAGTTCGCGCGAGATCATGAAGGAAGCGATCGAGGAAGCCGGTAGTGTCGTGTCGCACAATCTCGAACGCTACCTGACGACGCTGGGGACGATTGCATCGATCAGTCCCCTGATGGGCCTGTTCGGTACCGTGGTTGGCATGATCGAGATTTTCGGGTCACAGGCACCGAGCGGCAGCAACCCCATCCAGCTCGCACACGGCATTTCGGTGGCCCTGTACAACACCGGTTTCGGGTTGCTGATCGCGATTCCAAGCATGATCTTCTGGCGGCATTTCCGCGCGCTGGTGGATAGTTTCGTCGTCGAGATGCAGCAGCAGGCGGTGCGTCTGGTCGAGGTTCTGCACGGCCAGCGCAATTCCTGAGGGACTGTCATGAACTTTCGCCGCGGTCGCGCCAGTGACGTGCCCGAAATCAACCTGATCCCGCTGATCGACGTGCTGCTGGTGATCATCATCTTTCTGATGCTGACCACCACCTACGCCAAGTTTTCCGGTCTGGAGATCAACCTGCCGACCGCCGATGCCAGCAAACAGACAGAGACACCCAACGAGATCAACGTCGGGCTGACGGCTGCCGGTCAGGTGTTGGTGAACAAGGTGCCGCTGGCCACGGTCAGCGTACAGGCGATCAGCGAAGCCTTGCGGCGGGCAGCCGGCGACACCAAGGAACCGGTGATCGTGATCAATGCCGATGCCAAGGCCAACTATCAGAGCGTCGTCGATATCATGCAGGCGGCGCAGACTGCCGGCTATCCGCGGATTTCCTTCGCTACCCAATCCCCGCACTGATGGCTCGTGCCGGCATGGCGCAGTGTCTGACTGGCTGCTGGTACCAGAGCCGTCTGGCGCTCGTGCTCTGGCCCTTGCTGCCCTTCTCCTGGCTGTTCGGCGGGCTGGTCGTACTGCGACGCTGGCTGTACCGCTCCGCTCTGCTGCGCTCATATCGCCTGCCGGTGCCGGTGGTGGTGGTCGGCAACCTGACCGTTGGTGGCAGTGGCAAGACACCATTGGTACTGTGGTTGGTGAGCCGCTTGCGCGAGCAGGGCTGGCGGCCAGGCATCATCAGTCGTGGCTACGGCGGTAGTGACGGGCAGGTGCGGCCGGTGGACGCGTCCTCACAGTCTTCCCTGGTCGGTGATGAACCCTTGTTGCTGGCCAGGCGCAGCGGCGTTCCGGTCTTCGTCGGCCGCGACCGCCCTGCCGCCGGGCAGGCCTTGCTGGCGGTTCACCCCGAATGTGACGTGATCGTCTCCGACGACGGCCTGCAGCACTATCGCCTGCAACGCTCGATCGAACTGGTGGTTTTTGACGGACGCGGCGCCGGCAACGGCCGGCTGCTGCCGGCCGGCCCCCTGCGGGAATCCTTGCGGCGTCTGGCGGGTGTGGGCGCCGTGGTGTGGAATGGCCCGCCGGAGAGCCGGGTGGTGGACGCGGCTCGCCACTCGCCGCAATTCGACATGCGCCTGGTCGGCCAGCATTTCGTTGCCGCGAGCGGAGAACAGCGCCGCTGCGCTGTCGCCGACCTGCAGGATCGCAAGCTGTATGCGATTGCCGGGATCGGCGATCCGCACCGCTTTTTCCGGCAGTTGCAAGCTCTCGGGCTCAAGTTCGCAGCGCATCCCTTTCCCGATCACCATCCCTATCAGGCCAGCGATCTCACCTTTGCCAGCGACGGGGTACTGCTGATGACCGAGAAGGATGCGGTAAAATGCGCATCGCTGGTCACCGGCGAGGCCTGGGTACTGCCGGTCGAGGCGGTCATCCGTTGTTCACAACCCGGCCAGGCAACCCTGTTCGAGACCATTCTGGAGAAACTGCATGGACGCACGCCTGCTTGACATTCTCGTCTGCCCGATCTGCAAGGCCAATCTCGAATATCGCAAGGCACAATCAGAACTGCTGTGCAAACCCTGCAGACTGGCTTTTCCAATCCGCGACGGGATCCCGATCATGCTCGAGGAGGAAGCGCGACAACTCCTGAGCGACGGGACATGACTGCTGCAAATGGCAGCCGAGGGGTTGAAAGTGCTTGTCGGGGAAAGGATGTCGGGGTGGTGATGCGCTTCAAGGTCGTCATTCCTGCGCGTTATGCCTCGACACGCTTACCGGCCAAGCCCTTGCTCGATCTCGCTGGCAAGCCGATGGTGGTGCGGGTGGCCGAGCGTGCGCTGCTCTCGGGAGCCGAGGAAGTGGTGGTGGCGACCGACCACGCGGAAGTGGCGGCGGCTGTCGAGCGGCACGGTCTGCGCGTCCTGCTGACCCGGGCCGAGCATGCGAGTGGCACCGATCGTCTGGCCGAGGTGATCGAATCGTCGGGATGGCATGACGACACGATCGTGGTCAATGTGCAGGGCGACGAGCCCTTGATCGATCCAGCCTTGATTGTCCGTGTGGCCGTTGAACTGGCAGGGAGTGGTGCCGAGATCGCGACACTGGCGCATCCGCTGTCGGAAGCGGCTGAATTTTTCAATCCGAACATCGTCAAGGTGGTCCTGACGGCAAGTGGCGATGCCCTGTATTTTTCGCGTGCGCCGATTCCCTACGCGCGCGATCACTTTGCTCGCGAGGCCGGCGGCGAGACCTTGCCGATCGGGATGCTCGCTTATCGGCATATTGGCCTGTACGCCTATCGCGCGCATTTCCTGCGCACCTACACTGGCCTGGCTCCCTCGCCGCTGGAAAGCCTTGAAGCGCTCGAGCAGTTGCGCGCCCTGTGGCACGGCCTGCGCGTCCGTGTGGCGATTGTCGATGATCTGCCGAGCGCAGGCGTGGATACCCCTGAGGATGCACATCGCGTGCAGGAATGGTTCAAAAACGTTTGACCGTACGCGCATTTGAGGGTAAGTTTCGGCCTGTTGATCACGACAGCGTTCTGCCGCAGCGCGGTAGCTGGAGTGCAAGTATATGAAGTCTTGGATAAACCGCTTGATTTGATTCTCTCCGAAGGCGAACCATGAAACTCATTCTGCTCGGCGCTCCAGGTGCTGGCAAAGGCACTCAAGCCCAGTTCATTCGTGAAAAATTCGGCATCCCGCAAATCTCTACCGGTGACATGCTGCGTGCAGCGGTGAAGGCCGGTACGCCCCTCGGAGTCGAGGCGAAGAAGGTCATGGATGCGGGTGGACTGGTGTCGGACGAAATCATCATCGGTCTGGTCACGGATCGACTGCAGCAGGAGGACTGCCGGAGCGGTTATCTGTTTGATGGTTTCCCGCGCACCTTGCCGCAGGCCGAGGCGATGAAGGTCGCCGGCGTGGCCCTCGACTACGTGCTCGAAATCGACGTCGCCGACGAAGAGATCATCGAGCGGATGGGCGGACGGCGCGTGCATCCGGGTTCCGGCCGTACTTACCACATCCGCTTCAATCCGCCGAAGCTGGCCGGAAAAGACGATGTCACCGGCGAGGACCTCATTCAGCGCGACGACGATCAGGAAGAAACGGTCAGGAAGCGGCTGCAGATCTATCATTCACAGACCAAGCCGCTGCTGGAGTACTACCGCGCCTGGGCAGCGACGGGTGATCCCAGGGCGCCAAAGTGCCGCAGAATCGCTGGTGTCGGGGGTGTCGACGAGATCATGAAGGCAGCTTTCGAGGCCTTGCAGTAAGCGCCATCGATGACCGTGGCGGGGAAACATCTTCCGGGTTTGAACGTTGTTTGTTTCGTGTAGTACTGGGGTCAATCCGGCTCACGGGGATTTTCCGGAGAGTCTGGGTCACTTTAAAGAGGGAGGTTGCTTATGTCGTCAGCTTTGATGTTCGCGCTGGTTTGCGCTGTCATTGCGGTGCTTTACGGTGCCGCAATGACCAAGTGGATTCTTTCGTTGCCAGCCGGCAACCCACGCATGCAGGAGATCGCCAAAGCCATTCAGGAAGGCGCTTCTGCCTATCTGGCCAAGCAGTACACGACGATCGGTCTGGTCGGTGCCGTGCTCTTTGTGCTGATCTGGTTTGCGCTCGGCAAACTGATGGCCGTCGGCTTTCTGATCGGTGCGGTGCTTTCGGGCGCCACCGGCTTCATCGGCATGAACGTTTCGGTGCGTGCCAATGTGCGTACTGCCGAAGCCGCGCGCAGTGGCATTTCCGCGGCGCTCAGCGTCGCTTTCAAGGGTGGTGCGATTACCGGCATGCTGGTCGTCGGCCTCGGCCTCCTTGGCGTGGCCGGCTACTACGCCTTTCTCAAGGGTACTGGCGCTGACTTCCAGCACACGGTGGAACCGCTGGTCGGTCTGGCCTTCGGCGGATCGCTGATCTCGATCTTCGCTCGTCTGGGTGGTGGTATCTTCACCAAGGGGGCAGACGTTGGCGCCGACCTGGTCGGCAAGGTCGAAGCCGGCATCCCGGAGGATGATCCTCGTAACCCGGCCGTCATCGCCGACAACGTCGGTGACAACGTTGGCGACTGTGCCGGTATGGCCGCCGACCTCTTCGAGACCTACGCGGTGACGGGGGTGGCGACGATGGTGCTCAGCGCGATGATGCTCAAGGGTGTCGTCGGTGCCACCGACAACCTGATCGTCTACCCGCTGGTGCTCGGTGGCGTGTCGATCATTGCTTCGATCATCGGCTGTTTCTTCGTCAAGGCCAGCGATGGCGGCAAGATCATGAACGCCCTCTATCGGGGCCTGGCGGTGGCCGGCATACTGGCCTTGATTGCCTTTTATCCGATCACCACCATGCTGCTCGGCGATGGCATCACCCTCGCCGATGGCAGCCTGATCAGTTCGATGAAAATCTTCTGGGCTGCGGCGATCGGTCTGGCGCTGACCGGATTACTGGTCTGGATCACCGAGTACTACACCGGTACCGATTTCTCGCCGGTCAAGCGTGTCGCCGAAGCTTCGACTACCGGCCATGGCACCAACATCATCGCCGGCCTCGCGGTTTCGATGAAAGCCTGTGCCTTGCCGGTGATCTGCGTCTGTGCGGCAATCTACATCACCCATGCGCTGGCCGGCTTGTATGGCATCGCCATTGCTGCCACCTCGATGCTGTCAATGACCGGCATCATCGTCGCGCTGGATGCCTATGGTCCGATCACCGACAACGCTGGCGGTATCGCCGAAATGTCCGGTCTGCCGAAGTCGGTGCGTGACGTGACCGACCCGCTCGACGCGGTCGGCAATACCACCAAGGCGGTCACCAAAGGCTATGCCATCGGTTCCGCGGGTCTGGCCGCGCTGGTTCTCTTCGCCGATTACACGCATGCGCTGGAAACACAGTTTGGCGGCCGCTTGCGTTTTGATCTTTCCGATCACATGGTGATCATCGGTCTCTTCCTCGGCGGCCTGATTCCCTACCTCTTTGCCGCCATGGCGATGGAAGCGGTGGGCCGGGCAGCCGGTGCAGTGGTTGTCGAAGTTCGCCGGCAGTTCAAGGAAATCAAGGGCATCATGGAAGGCAAGGCCAAGCCCGATTACTCGCGCGCCGTCGGCATGCTGACCGTCGCAGCGATTCGGGAAATGATCGTTCCCTCGCTGCTGCCGGTGCTGGTGCCGGTAATTGTCGGTCTGCTGCTTGGCCCGAAAGCGCTCGGTGGACTGTTGATGGGGACGATCATCACCGGCCTGTTCGTCGCCATATCGATGACCACCGGTGGTGGTGCCTGGGACAATGCCAAGAAGTACATCGAGGACGGCCATTTTGGTGGCAAAGGCTCCGATGCCCACAAAGCGTCGGTGACCGGCGACACCGTCGGCGACCCCTACAAGGACACGGCTGGTCCGGCGGTCAACCCGCTGATCAAGATCATCAACATCGTTGCCCTGATGATCGTTCCCTTGATGGTGCCGCCTGCCTCGGTGGCCAAGCCCGTCGCGGCGGCTGCGGTGGCGGTACCGGCAGCCAAGCTGTACTTCGCGATGGGTGCGACGGAAATCCCGGCCGACGCTGGCAAGACTCTCGAAATCGTCGTTGCCTATGCCAAGGACCATCCGGCTGCAAAGCTTGCCATTTCCGGATTCCACGATCCGAGTGGCAGTCAGGCGGTCAACGAAGAGGTCGCCAAGAAACGCGCAATCGCCGTCCGTGATGCCCTGAAGAACGTCGGTATCGCCGAGGAACGCATCGAGCTCAGGAAGCCTGTGGTCACCACCGGTACCGGAGATCCTGCCGAGGCCCGTCGCGTCGAAGTCAGCGTGCAGTAATTGCCCATATCAAGGAAAAAGGCCGCTTTGCGGCCTTTTTCGTGTCCTCTTGCAAGACCCCGTGCGTCGGCTACCCAGCGTTCAGCAATGGATTGAGGGTGTACGTGCCGGTCAGACTCGCATCGGCCAGAATGTGCCCCTGCATTGCCGCGCGCAGCTGCTGGCCGGTCAGCTTGCCATCGATGTCCAGTCTGGCGACATCCAGTGCGAAAAGCGTAAACACGTAATGGTGGACGATCTCGTCGTTCCAGGGCGGGCAGGGACCATCGTAGCCGTAGTAGTCGCCGCGCATGTCATTGTCGCCGGCGAACCAGTTGGTATAGTCATTGATTCCCTGGCGTGCGTCATGCGGGGCATGCGGACCGGATTTCCCGCGTGGCGTGACATCGTTGGAAAATTCGCCTGCCCTGATCTCGCTGAGTGTGGCCGGCAAATCAAGCAGCACCCAGTGGAAAAAATCGACCCGCGCCAGCGATGCCGGAACCGTGCGGTCTTCCTGATTGACGTCATCGCCCTGGCTGGGAACGTCCGGGTCGTGACAGATGAGGGCGAACGAGCGCGTTCCCGTCGGCGCGCCGCTCCATGCCAGATGCGGGTTGCGATTGCTGCCCAGGCAAACATGGTGTTCGGGGTCGGGGATACAGAATGCAAAGTCACCCGGGATCCGTTGTCCGTCACTGAAGCTGCTGCTGATCAATATCATCGTAAATTCTCCTGATTGATTACTCGGCCGCGCTGCGTTTGAAGTCGCGCAGGCGAAAACCTGCGACCCATAGTGTAGCGAAATAGACGCTCGCACCGAAGCCGACCGCTACAGAAAGACGCAGCAATCGTTCTCCCAGGTGCCAGTTGAGCCAATCGACCGTTGTGCCGACCACAAACCACAGCGCGGCGCCCATGCTCAGCATGGCGAAAGCGAGTCTGCCGTAAAACAGCAGCCAGCCAGGCTGCGGGGTATAAATGCCGCGCTGGCGAAGACCACGGTAGAGCAGCGTGGCGTTGAGGCTGGCGGCCAGTCCGATCGAAAGGGCCAGGCCGGCATGCTGCAGCCAGCCGATCAGGAGCAGGTTCAGTACTTGCGTGACGAAAAGGGTCAGCAAGGCGATCCTGACCGGAGTGCGGATGTTCTGGCGGGCATAAAAGCCGGGTGCCAGCACTTTGACCAGAATCAGGCCGAGCAGCCCAATACTGTAGGCGACCAATGCGTCGCGCGTCCTGAACACGTCGTCGGCGGTGAAAGCGCCATGATGGAACAGGGTGGTGATCAGCGGCACGGCGAGAATGCCGAGCGCCAGGGCCGCTGGCGCCGCCAGCAGAAAGGTCAGCCGCAAGCCCCAGTCGAGCAATCGGGAATATTCCTCGTGCCGCTCTGCGGCATGGCATTTGGCCAGCGAGGGAAGCAGAACGGTGCCGAGTGCGGCGCCGAGCATGCCGGCCGGAAATTCCATCAGGCGGTCGGCATAATAAAGCCAGGAGACACTGCCGGTTTTCAGGAAGGAAGCGAAGACGGTGTTCAGCAACAGGCTGACCTGCGCCACGGAAACACCGAGCACGGCTGGCGCCATCAGTCGGAAAATGCGCCTGACCCCATCGTCGTGCAGATTGATCGAAAATCGCGGCAGCATGCCAATACGCCTCAGGCTAGGGATCTGGAAGGCGAGTTGCAGGGCACCACCAAGAAAGACGGCCCAGCCGAGGGCCATGACCGGCGGGTCGAAGTAGGGCGCTGCAAAGAGTGCCATCAGAATGAACGAAACATTGAGCAGCACCGGCGTGAATGCGGGTACGGCGAAGCGGCTCCAGGTATTGAGAATGCCACCGGCCAGCGCGACCAGCGACATGAAAAGGATGTAGGGGAAAGTGATGCGCGTCAGCTTGACGGTCAGGGCAAACTTTTCGGGGTCATCGGTAAAACCCGGAGCCGAAAGGTAAACGAGTACCGGCGCGGCCGCCATGCCGAGCAGGGTGACCGACAGCACGACGAGAAACAGCAGACTCGCGACACGGTCTACCAACTGCCGGGTCTCCTCGGCTGGACGCTGGTTCCGGTATTGGCCAAGGACCGGAACGAAGGCCTGCGAAAAAGCGCCTTCGGCAAACAGTCGGCGCAACAGGTTGGGGAGCTTGAAGGCAACAAAGAAAGCGTCGGTCAGCGCCCCGGCACCGAAAGCGCGGGCGATCACGAAATCGCGGACAAAACCGAGTATGCGCGACAGCAGGGTCATACTGCTGACGGTGGCGAGGGTCTTCAGGAGGTTCATGGTTTGTCCGGGCAGCGCCTCAGGCGCAATCCCCTCATCTTAGCGCCTGGGACCCCGACTAGCAAAACGCCGGGATACGCTTTCCAGGCGCTCAGCGGGCTTCAAGCTACCGGCTTTTTGTTGCCGGTTCCGCCTGCGGATCGTAGCCGCTCAGTTCCATGAAACCGACACCCTTGTGCGAGCCGCTGAACTTGACCGCACCTTCCCAGTAGACGTTCAGCGTCGTCGTCCGGGCGTCGAACTCACTACTGGGGATCACCGGATCGACTTTCAGCTTGATGCCCCTGGCGGGTACCGAGATGGTCCAGTGGATCGGATAGAGCACGCCACCCGACGAAGGACTTTTCCAGGTGCCGCGGGATGTCGCTTCGAAGTCGGATGCACCGAGCGCGCTGACCACACCGTCCTTGCCATAGGTTCCCATGCGCAGCACCGGCCCGCCCTGGCGATCAAAGAGTTCGAAGATCATCAGGTCGGCACCATCCGTCAGTTGCAGCGCAAACCAGTTCCAGCGCAGCTTCGCCGCTTCGAAGTCGCCCCACTGATGATCGAACCAGACCTCACCATGCACCGCTTTGGCGGTTCCGCCAAGGGTCAGCGAGCCCTGCGCAGCCATGCGTGGGCGCGAGGTGTAATAGCTCTTGCCGGCGGCACCGAAATCCAGCAGACCGGCGACCGGCGTACCCGGCGCCTGGTGCAATACCGGTTGCCGGTGGTCATTGAGTTGCAGATCGAGTGCAAAATCCTTGCCGGCCATCTTCGCGGCATGTTGCGCGCCATCTCCCTGCAATTGCCAGCTACCGAACTTGAAGGCAAATCCGTCACGGCGCCCATCCGACGGGTTGCCTGCGGTGCGTGCCTGCTCGGTATACAGCTTCTCGGTCTGATGGTCGAGCAGTGAGCCGTGGAATACGGTGTGGGTGAGCGTTCCCTTGCGCAAGAAGGAGGCGAGATGAAACGAATAACGTTCGCCTGAATCCGCTTGCAGATGACCACTGTAGTACCACCATTCGGTGAGCGTGTCATGCGCTGCATCGTCGGCGGGTAGCTTCACCGGCGACATGGTCGCGGCAGCAATTGTCGCCGATTGCTCGCTCCCAGCGCCGGCAGTGGAAGCCAATGGTATCTTGTCGGAGCGTATGAAGACGACCCAGCCGACCGCCACCATCATGATCAGCCAGCCGGAGATGACCAGCCAGCGATAACGCCTGAACCAGCGCGACGAGCCTGGACGGGCCTTGCCACGGCTGCGCTGCCGTATTCCATAAGTACTGCTGATTCCAGTGTTCATTCGGACAGATCCTCTCGCTCTTCCCGCCCATACCCATCGGCGAGCAAAAGCAGGCGGCAAAGGGCATGGTGAATACTCAGGCTGCCAGTTTGCCCTCGACGAAGTCGATCAGCGTCGCCAACGAAGCGAAGACCGATCCGTCGATCTCGTCGTCTTCGACCGTAAACCCGAACTGTTCTTCGAGTGTGGTGATCAATACGACCACTGCCATCGAATCGAGTTCTGGTATGGCGCCGAGCAACGGGGTGTCGAGCGCAAATTCACGCGCTCGGCCCTTGAGGCTCAAGACCTCATCAAGAACGGCTACCACATCGTTTCTGATATCCATGTACGCTCCTGTAAAGGGGGATTTCCCCGGTTCCCGCCCGCCGGCAAGGCGGGTCGATGATTTCGCAGCGATTATACCGAGTCGAAGCAGGGCTCTCTGTGCGATAGCTCACGTCAGTACCGAGAGGAGGAAGGCCTGCGGTGACTGCTTGCGGCGAACGGGTATAATCACGTTCTTTTTTCTTGACTTGGAAGGATCGGCATGCGTTTACTCAGAATTCTCCCAGCTGTATTGGCATTTGCGCTTGCTGCGCCCTTTTCTTCGTTGACGGCTGCGGCGCCGACGGCCATCGACCTTTCGCATCAGCTTGACGAAGAACGTGCCGAGCGACTCGAGAAACTGATCGAACGCTTCAACTCGCGGCAGAAGGACTATGAGGTCAAGCTGGTCCGCCGTGTGCAGGGCGAGGCGCCCAAGGACCTCAACCTGGTGACGCGCGAGGAGCAGGCGCGCTTCGTCGCTGCGAAAGCGAATTTCAAACCCTTGCATCAGGTGATGAAGGAAGCGAATATGCCCTTCGATGGCGGTAAACTGGCGCCGGAACTGCGTGTCGGCCTGGGTGATGCCAAAGGAGAACTCTTTGCGTTGCCGATCGGGCTGTCGACGCCGGTGTTGTTCATCAACAAGGCGGCCTTCCGCAAGGCCGGACTCGATCCGGAAAAACCGCCGAAAACCTGGGCGGAGATGCTGAAAGCTGCCGACAAGCTGTTCGACGCTGGCAGCACCTGTCCCTACACCACTTCCTGGCCTTCCTGGGTGCATATCGACAACCTGAGTTCCTGGAACGGCGTAGAGGTGTCCGACGCGAAGGGGCGTCTGAACTTCAACGGCCTGGTCCAGGTCAAGCACACGGCGATGTTGACCACCTGGGCGAAAGCCCGTTTCTTCATTTATTTCGGCCGTCGCGACGAGGCCGACAACCGTTTTGCCGCGGGGGAATGTGGCATGCTGACCAGTTCGTCTTCGCTCTACGGCGCGCTGCATGAGAGCCGCAAGGTCGAAGTCGGCGTTTCGTCGCTGCCGTATCACGACGATGTGCCGGGAGCACCGCAGCAGACGCTGGCCGGTGGTTACTCGCTGTGGGTCGGCGCCGGCCAGAAGCCGGTCGAGTACAAGGGGGTCGCGCAGTGCGTGAGTTTCCTGATGGAGCCCGATTTGCAGGTCGAGTTCAGTGCGGTGGCCGGTTTCCTGCCGATGACTCCGGCGGCGCGTGCCGCCGCGGGCAGCAAGCTGTTGAAGGCCGATACCGCCGGCCTCAATGTCGCTTACGCGCAGTTGCAGGGACCAGGCGCTCTGCGCGTGCTGCGCGTTTCGGAGAACGAGCGGGTGCGGATCATCACCGAGGAGGAACTCGAAGCCGCCTGGTCTGGCAAGACGCCGGCCAAACAGGCGCTCGACAACGCTGTCCAGCGGGGTAATCTCCTCCTTGCCGGGGCGCCAAAGGCACTGGCACCGGCGCCGCAACGGAAGAAGTGATTGCTCCGTGCCCCGGCTGGCGCTTGCCGCGCGTCTTCGCGCACCGCTGCGGGGGGGCGCTGGCGCCGGAGAACACCCTGGCCGGTCTGCGTATCGCCGCCCGCCTGGGCCTGCGGGCGGTCGAATTCGACGTGATGCTGTCGGCGGACGCTTCGCCGTGGCTGCTGCACGATGAAACGCTGGAGCGCACGACGAACGGCGTCGGCCGGATATGCGAGACACATGATGCCGAACTGTGCGTCCTCGACGCCGGTGTTCGCCAGCACCCGGCGTTTGTTGGCGAGCCGCTGCCGACGCTGGCGTCGGCCGCCCTCGTCTGCCGGCAACTGGGTCTGCTGGCCAATGTCGAGATCAAGCCGGCAGCGGGTTTTGATACTCTGACCGGCGAGGTCGTCGCGCGCGCGGTGCGTACCCTGTGGGCCGGCGCAGAATTGCCGTTGCTCTCGTCGTTTTCCGAAGCGGCCCTGGCGGCAGCGCGCGCGGCCGTCCCGGAACTACCGCTCGGTATGCTCCATGAACGCCCACCGGCGGACTGGCTGGTGCGTCTTCGGCAGCTCGCGGCAGTGACCCTGCATTGCGACGCTGATTCTCTGAACGGCGATCTGCTCGGTGAAGCGCGTGCCAATGGCGTCGCGGTGCTCTGCTACACGGTCAATGATCCAGAGCTTGCGAGCGTGCTCTATCGGCGGGGGGTGGCAGCAGTGTTCAGCGATCGCATCGATTGCGTCGCCGGGGACTAGCTTGGTCGTGTTCTCCGCCTCAGGGCGATCAAGAGGCCGCGAATCCGACTTTCACGATAAAATCGCAACTCCTTGAACGAGCCCCACAGCGGGATGGATCATGATGACAAGCGCTGAAATCCGCGACAAGTTCCTGAAATTCTTCGCCTCCAAAGGCCACCAGATCGTTGCCTCGAGTTCTCTGGTACCGCATGCCGATCCGACGCTGTTGTTCACCAACGCCGGCATGAACCAGTTCAAGGACGTCTTTCTCGGTTTCGACAAACGGCCTTACCTGCGCGCGACCACTGCGCAGAAATGCGTTCGCGCCGGCGGCAAGCACAACGACCTCGAAAACGTCGGCTACACTGCGCGTCACCACACCTTCTTCGAAATGCTCGGCAACTTCTCGTTCGGCGACTACTTCAAGCTCGACGCGATCCGCTACGCCTGGGAACTGCTGGTCGAGGTCTATGGACTGCCCGCCGACCGCCTGTGGGTGACGGTCTATGCCGAGGACGACGAAGCCTACGACATCTGG
>RRZU010040383.1_pt1 | contig 19499 bp, 21 predicted proteins | sample 2165561 | NCBI WGS metagenome assembly RRZU01 (sample SAMN10456909, study PRJNA506462) | wastewater metagenome | isolation source: wastewater sludge | place: USA: Moscow, Idaho | reverse complement strand
GACGAGTACAATTTGTACTGTGTCACGACCCGTTTCGGCGAGTGCAACAAGCCTTTTGGTACGAGTGGCACGCAGGTGGCACGGCCGGTCTGCGGAGACGCAGAGACCGCGAGATCACGTGCTTCCCGACGAGAACTGGGATTTCTAGTCGACCATGCGGGGGATACCCGGGGCGGGGCTCGGACACCGACATCCAGTCGGATGAGGCGTTGCCTGACGGGATCTGAGCTTCGAGAAGCCCGGTCCTGATCGCCCTGGGCCCTGATGCGGACGGAGTCCACCGAAGCCGATCAGGTGCGGGAGGCGGCAGGTATCGTGGGTGACAACGCCCAAGGTAGGAGGCACGCCATGTCATCCGAGCAGACGGGACCTGAGGTCAACGAGGCAGACCTCGCCGAGCAGCGCGCCGGGATCGACAGCAATGAGGAGCGGGAGCCCGCTGATGGCAGCGCGCCGCCTCTGGTTGACGAGGCGGACTGGCTCGAACAACAGATCGATGCGCCGCTTGAGGACGACGGACCAGAGCGTTGACGCAGACATCCCCCGACTTCGGAAGAGGGGCGGTCGGGCCGCAGGTCGCGATGCCACGCCAGGCAGTCGGGACACCGTTCCCGCTGGAGTCTTGTGCTCTCGAGCGGGGGTGGCGCGTGGCCCTGATGGATGCCATCGATGACGCCGTGGTCATTCTCGATGATCGGGGAACGGTGCTGGCCATGAACACCGCGTTCGCCGAGCTCACCGGCTGCAGTCTCGACAGCGGCCCCCATGTGCCGCCCTACCCCTGGTGACCGACCGCCTGCGAGGACCCGCGGGCCCACGCCGACCTCGATCACAAGCTCGCTGCGGTACTGGAAGGCGAGCCGACCGTCCACGAGTTCCAGCTCTACCGACCAGACCGCTCCCGACGGTGGGTCGAGTCGAATGGGACATGCATCGATCACGGCTCCGGTGTGGTCACGCATCTGCGGATCCTGCGCGACATCTCCACCGGACAATCGGCCCATGGTCGGCGTGCAGCCGCTGCCGAGGTCAGTCGAGATTTCGCCACGGCGCAGGACATGGGCGATCTGATCAGCCTCGCAGAGCACGGCTTTGGCCTCCTGTTCGACGGTGAATGCACCATCCGTCTCGGTGACGGCACCGACCTGCACTGGTTCAACGCGCTCGATGTCGTCGAGCCCTCGGGGCTGTCCGCTGCGGTCCTCCACGGTCTCGACGGCAGGGTCAGCGCCGACTCCGCCAGCCTGCGCCCCGGCATCCTGCTCATCCCACCGCCTTCCGATATCGAGGCGAGGGCCTGGGTGCAGTTTCCGCGCCCACGGAGGATCAGCGTTGAGGAGATGATCGCCGCGGACGTGATGGCGGCTGCCTTCGCTGCGGGGCTTCAGCGGATGTCGGCTGCCCATGAGGCGGCGGGCAGGGAGGCCGACCTGAGACGCGCCGTCGAGAGCCACCGTCAGATCGGCCAGGCGACGGGGATCCTCGTCGAGCGGCATCGGTTCTCGACAGTTGAGGCATTCAACGAGCTTCGCCGAGCGAGCCAGGACCGCAACGTGAAGCTGCGCGATCTCGCGGCCAGGATCATCGAGACGGGTCTCGAACCGGGTGAGGCGTGACCGGTCGTAGCCTGGCACCCTTTCGGCTACGCTGCCTGCCCCTCAGGCTCATGGAGCCGTGACCGGAGCAGCCTGAGGACTCGACGCAGCTGCCGTGAGACCTGCATCTGCGAGACTCCCAGACGTGAGGCTATCTGGGTCTGGGAGAGGGACTCAACGAACCGCAGCCGGATCAGCAGACGGTCCTGAGCCGGCAGGCTCTGCACCGCACGATCGAGCCAGATCCGGTCGATGAGGTGATCGACGACGTCTTCAGCCGGGAGGGTCTCGATGAGACGCACAGAGGAGTCGGGATGCGTCGCACTATCCAGCGAGATGGGGTGGAAGCCGGTGGGCGCGCCCATGCACGCCGTCACCCGCCCCACTTCCACTCCGAGGTGGCGGGCAATCTCGGCGAGCGTAGGAGGATGCCCCAGCTCCTGCTCCAGCACCCTGCGGGAATCGACCACCCGGGGATGCAGCTCCTGGATCGAGCGGGGTGGGCGGACGATCCAGCACTGGTCCCGGAAATGGCGCTTGAGCTCGCCGGATATCGTGGGCACTGCGAAGGATGCGAAGGCTGGGCCCCTTCCGGGGCGGTACCGCCGGATCACCAGCAGTAGCCCGACCCTGGCGACCTGAATGAGGTCATCACGGTCATTACCGCGGCCGAAGAATCGGCTTGCGACGGCGGTGCAGAGCGGAAGGTTGAGCTGGGCGATCTCCCGGGTGAGGAGTTCGCGTTCGCTCTGCGCCCTGGTTACCAGGAGCTCCTGGAACAGGGTGTGCGTGCGGCTCTCTCGCGCTTGATGTGGGGTTGCTGCGGTTTGGGCACGTGGCATGGCAAACCTTCCGGACAGGTTCGCAAGTTAGGCACGTGGTTTGACCCCTTGACGCGTCCAACGATGCCACGGCACCGGTGCAGATGTGGCAACCGGAGGCATGTAGATCAGAACACCGGCCTACCGCCCGTGACGCCAAGGACAGTGCCAGAGACGTAGGACGCTTCGAGGTCGGAGGCGAGGAACACGAAGGCTCCGGCCAAGTCCGCGGGCTGGCCCGGCCGGCCCAGCGGCGTGTCCTCACCGAAACCCGGGATGGTTGATGGTTCGCGGGTGGCTGGTTGTAGCGGTGTCCAGATGGGGCCGGGGGCAACCGCGTTCACCCGGATTCCACGTGGCCCGAGCTCGGCGGCGAGGTTGACCGTGAAGTTGTTGATCGCCGCCTTGGTGGCTGCGAGTCGATCAGCGGGACCGAAGGGTCGTAGGCCTGGATCGAGCTGACGTTGATGATGCTGGATCCCTCGCCCATGGCGCCAAGCGCCTGCTGGGTGACCCAGAACAGGGCGTAGAGGTTGGTCTTGAAGACCCGGTCCATCTCGTCGGTGGTCAGATCCTCGAGCCCGTTCTCTCGCCTGGCCCATTGATGCATTGTTGACGAGGATGTCCAGCCCGCCGAGCTGTGCGACGGCGTCATCGACGGCCCCGCGCGCCGTCTTCTCGTCGGTCAGGTCGCCCGGCAACAGAATGCACCGCCGGCCCGCCTTCTCAACCCATGCTGCGACATCGTCCGCATCGCTCTGTTCCTGCGGGAGATAGCTGATGGCCACGTCGCAGCCTTCGCGCGCGAAGGCGATTGCGACGGCCCTGCCGATACCCGAGTCACCGCCCGTGATCAGCGCCGTGCGCCCCTTCAGCCGGTCGCGCCCCGTCCAGGTCTCCTCGCCATGGTCCGGAACCGGCGTCATGTCGGTCGTGAGACCCGGCGGCTGCTGCTCCTGTTCGGGGAGGCCTCCGTCCCTTGTCGCCTTGTCCTGTGCTGTCTCCTTGGGCCCATGAGGTGTGTTCGTGTTCATGTCCCTCCCTTACCCAACGGTGCCGCGAGTGACACACATGGGCAGTGGGCCTTCTGTCGGCGGTCGCCCGTCTGGATGTCCCAGCGGTGGCCTTGTGGCGACGGGTTGCTTCTGACACGGTGTCAGCATGTGTGCTGGTCGCATGGAGAGTCGAAGTGGAGACGAGCTGCTGCGGATCGGGGTCTTCTCAAACCTGAGCAGGATCAGCGTGAGGATGCTGAGGCATTATCAGGACAACGGGATCCTCGAACCCGACTCGGTCGACCCGTACACAGGTCACCGCTACTACCGGGCGGAGCAGCTTGTCACCGCCCACTGGGTGGTGGCGATGAGGGATGCGGGCCTTCCGGTGGCAGACATCGCTCAGGCACTGATCCACCGCGACAATCCTGAACGCCTCAGAGAGCTGTTGACCCACCAGCGAAGGCGGATCGCCGCCGAACGCGAACGGGTCGTCAACTTGGAGAACGCGTTCGACCGCATCAACACCTATCTTCAGGAGTCCCCGATGGACATCAACGTCCGCACCGAAACCCTATCCGCACACACCGTTGCCGCCATCCGTCGCATCATCCCCACCTATTCCGACGAGGGAGCGTTGTGGTCCGAGCTCTCGAACCTGCTGCCGGTCAGCACCGCTGTACCATCGCCTCATGGCCTGGGCGGGGCCACGTTCTACGACGCGGAGTTCCGCGAGGCTGACGTCGATGTGGAGGTGTGGCTCCAGGTCGAGGCCCCCTTTGTCGCCGTCGCGCCGCTCGCGTGTCGTCAGGTGCCCGCGGTCGATGTGGTGATGGCCACCCTCAAGGGCGGCTACGAAGGCTTGCCCGAGGTCACCGCTGCCATCGGCGCCTACATCGCGGCCAACGGGCTGGAGACGGGAACGATGTCCAACATCTACCGCGTAAGCCCGGCGCAGAATCCGGACCCCGCCACCTGGGTGACCGAGGTGTGCTTCCCGATCCACAGCTGAGCCGCGTTCCCGACCCCGGATGTGAAAGGACGCGCCGACCGGCCAGGTCGGCGCGTCCGGTCAGGAGAGGTCTCAGGCCAGATCGCCCTTGACGACGTCCGACTCCTGGTCGTCCTTCTTGGCGCCCGAGAACCGGTCGATCAGGTTCGACAGGTCGAAACCGGTGGTGTCCTTCAGGAGCTGGATGGTCTGCAACACGTTGTCGTTGACCTGACGCGGGAGAGTCGACGCGCCGTCCGAGGAGATCACGGTCAGCTTGTCGATGCTGCTCATTGGCGCAGCGATCCTGCCTGCCATCTCCGGGAGCACCTCGATGAGCATCTGCAGCACAGCGGCATCGTTGTAGTGCGCGAATGCCTCGGCCCGCTTGTCCATCGCCTCCGCCTCGGCCTGGCCGACCGCGAGGACCGCGGCAGCCTTGGCCTCACCCTCAGCCCTGACGGCCTCCGCCTCCGCGATACGGCGGGCCTTTTCTGCCTCGCCCCGCTTGGCGCCCTCGATGGCCTCCGCCTCTGCGAGCGCCGATCGCCTCGACTTTTCGCCGACACCCGTGAGGCGGGCCTTCTCAGCGTCCGCCTCCGCGTTGGCGATGCTGGCCGCCTTGCGTGCCTCGGCCTCGAAGATGGCAGCGTTGCGCTGAGCCTCTGCTGCCGTCTCCACCCGGTACCGCTCGGCGTCTGCCGGTCGACGCACCTCGGTGTCGAGCTGGCGCTCCTTCAGGGCGGCCTGCGCGACGGCAACCTTCTCCTGCTCCTGCAGGATGGCCTGGTCCCGATCAGCCTGGGCGAGGGGCCCTGCGGCCGCGGCCGTGGCGCGGGCTGCGTCGGTCTCCGACTGGATCTCTGCCTGCTTCAGCACCAACTCGCGCTGCGAGATGGCGATCTGCTGCTCGGCGGCGATCGTCGCCTGCTCGGCCTCACGGCGGGCCTCGGCCTCTGCAACCGCTGCCATGCGGCCGAGCTTGGCCGACTCCGGCCGACCGAGGTCGCTCAGGTAGGAGCCGTCGTCGGTGATGTCCTGGATCTGGAAGGTGTCCAGTACAAGGCCCTGGCCTGTCAATGACGACTCCGACTCGTCGGTGACCCGCTGCGCGAAGGCGGCGCGGTCACGGATGATCTGCTCGACCGTCAGCGAGCCGACGATCGAACGCAGCGAGCCCGCCAGGGTCTCCTGGGTGAACGTCTCGATCTCGTCCTGCTGGGAGAGGAAGCGTTGCGCGGCCGCGCGGATCGAGTCCTCGTTGCCGCCGACCTTGACGATGGCGACGCCGTCGACGTTGAGCTTGATGCCCTGGCCGGACACGGCGTTGCGGATGGTGACCATGATGCGGCGCGACGACAGGTCGAGCACGTGCAGGCGCTGGATGAACGGGACGACGAACACGCCGCCGCCCATCACGACCTTCTGGCCGCTGAGGTCGGTGGAGACGAGACCCGTCTCCGGGTTGCGCACCTCCTTGCCCTTACGGCCGGTGATGATGAACGCCTCGCTTGGCTTGGCGACCTTGTAGCGGCTCGCGATCAGCAGACCCACGAGCAGGAGGAGGACCACCAACCCGATGATGGCGATCGCGATGGGACTCAGTGTTGGCATGGCAGCCTTTCTTTCTGGCGGTTCGGTGCGCTGGTGGATCAGGCGGTGAGTTCTGGGGTGGTGGGGGTGACCTCTACGGCGGTGGGGGAGAGGATCGCTGAGACCCAGACCTCCTGGCCCGGCAGGACGGGCTCGGTGGCCTTTGCGCTCAACTTGCGGACGTGGCCCCCGACCGAGATGCGGATCTCTCCGTAGCCGCCCTCGGGGATCGCGGTGATCACCTGGCCGGAGTGGCCGATCATCGAATCGGAGCGGAAGCTGGCCGCGTCCTCACCGGACTTCAGTGCCCTGGTCAGCGAGATCGCTCCCCACGCTGCGAGCGCTCCGACCACGAGTCCGACGATGACGGCGACGAGCATGTTGTCGATCAGGGCGAGCCCGATGGCGCCGCCGAAGCCGAAGGCGCCGACGAAGGCGGCGAGGCTGGAGATGGAGAAGAGGTCGCCACCGAGGACATCGAGATGCAGCAGTCCGTCGAGGAGATCACCGACGACGAGCGTGACGAGCACCAGCGCCACGCCAATGGCCCCGATGGTGAGAAAAGTCGTCACTGTGCCCCTCGTTTGCTCTCTTCCACAGGGTAGCGGGCGTCCCGTCCACTGGGATCAGACCCCGGTCCCGGGTTGTCTGCCTGGACATGGCGACGGCCACGGGGGCATCGCGCCACCCGTGGCCATCGCCGTCGAAGAGGTCAGTTCTCAGACAGGTTCTCGTCCTCGGAGGCGACCTCGCCCTTGACCGTGTCCGGCTCGATCTCTCGGCTGGCCTGCGTGTGTTGCACGGAGATCTTCCGCGGCTTCGACTCCTCGGCCACCGGGATGGTGAGCGTCAGTACGCCGTCGGAGTAGTCGGCGGCGATTTGCGCCGAGTCGACGCCGCGGCCCAGCGAGAGCTGGCGGGCCACAGTGCCGTTCGCGCGCTCGCGGACGAGCCACTGCTCGGCCTCGCCCGCGCGGCTGGTGCGCTCGGCGCGGACGGTCAGCGTCCGGTCGTCGATGTCGATGTCGATGGACGAGGGGTCGACACCCGGCAGGTCGAACTCGGCCACGAAATTGTCGCCGCTGCGGTAGAGGTCCATCGCCAGGCCCGGCTGGGACGCCGTCCGGGCGACCTCATCGAAGAGACGGTCCATGTCGCGGAAGGGATCGAAGGTGCGTGCCATTTGGGAACTCCTCTCGTTGAAATGGCGGGTTGAGTGTTCTGGGCTCAACTTTAGGACGTATTCCTTGAACCGTCAAGCCCAAGTTGAGTTGAGTTCGCTCAAGGTTGAAAACCGGCCCTGGTGTCCTTGACCGCCCCGTGAAAAAGTGTCGATATCACTTTGATATCGACTACTTGAAAGGCGACACCATGAGCAACCCGCTCGTCCCCGCTCCCTCCACCGATCCCGACGGCGACTCCGTCGGTGGTCACCCCCGCCGGCCGCCCGGTCGGGCGCGAGGGGACCCGAGTCGACATCCAGGAGAAGAAGGCCTGGTACATCGACGGCCTGCTCGCGTTCGCCGTCGCCGTCGTCCTCCTCGGCGTTGCCGTCTCGCAGTTCGTGCCGGCCACCATCCAGCTCGACGCCGGCACCGGCGGTGGCCCGCAGTTGGTGCTGGCCATGCTCCTGTTCATCCTCGCGATGGTCGTCTTCTCCAGCCTCACCATCGTCAGCCCCGGCGACACGAAGGTGGTCCAGTTCTTCGGCCGCTACATCGGCACCATCCGCCGCTCCGGCGTGCTGATGACAGTGCCGTTCACCACGAAGAAGAAGGTCTCGGTCAAGGTCCGCAACTTCGAGACCAACGAGCTCAAGGTCAACGACGCCGACGGCAACCCCGTCACCATCGCCGCCATCGTGGTGTGGCAGGTGGCCGACACCGCCAAGTCCGTGTTCGCCGTCGAGAAGTACGATGAGTTCGTCGCCGTCCAGGCCGAGTCGGCGCTGCGCCACGTCGCCACCACCCACCCCTACGACTACGCCGGCCCGGGGGAGGAGAGCCTCCGCGGCTCCACAGAGCTCGTCGCCAAGGAACTGTCCGAGGAAGTGGCCGCGCGCATCGCGATGGCCGGCCTCGAGGTGGTGGAGACCCGCATCTCGTCGCTCGCCTACGCCCCCGAGATCGCCCAAGCGATGCTGCAGCGCCAGCAGGCGTCGGCCATCATCGCGGCCCGCGAGAAGATCGTCGAGGGCGCCGTGTCGATGGTGGAGACCGCTCTGGAGCGGCTCGAGTCCAACAACGTCGTCTCCCGGGACGACAAACGCAAGGCCGCCATGGTGTCCAACCTGCTCGTGGTGCTCACCGGTGACTCTCGCGTCACCCCCGTCGTCAACGCGGGCACACTCTACAACTGATGATAATCGTGGCGACGGCGGAGGTCCTGTGATGGCGGAGCGCAAGAGCGTCCTGCTCCGCCTGGACCCCGCCGTGCACGACGCCCTCGCCCGATGGGCGGCCGACGACATGCGCTCCGTCAACGCGCAGATGGAGGTACTCCTCCGAGACGCCCTCAAGCGCGCCGGGCGGATGCCCAAGGCCGCCGGAGACCTGCTGGTGAGGGGCCGTCCGCCGAGGTCATGCTCCGACGGCGACGCCGTCGGCTAAGCGGCGCCGTCGGCCGATCGCCAGCAGCCCGCCGATCAGCGCGACGGCGCCCCCCGCGGCGAGCAGCCAGACGTACTCGAGGAAGCCGCCGACGAACACGCCGTAGTAGCCCATGGCGACGACGTGGTCGATGTAGGCTCGCCACTCCTCGTCGACCCTGGCCAGGGCCTCCTCATCGACGTAGGGCGCCTCGGGGAGCAGCACCTGTTCGAGCGCGCCCGAGGTGTGCTGGTAGTCCGTCTGTGCCTCGTAGGCGGCGAGGTCCGCCACCCCGCCGACGGCGCCCGTGTCGACGAAGCGGTGCTCGAGTGCCGGGGTCTCGCCCAGCCCGGCGATGGTGTCGGGAACCACCTCGTCGACGGCGCTGGCCTGCTCCGCCGGGACCTCCTTGTCCCTGCACTCGATGGCGAGAAAGCCCGTCAACGCCTGGCTGATGAGGAACCCCAGCACGAGGGACAGGTCGAGGACGACGATGGACCCGGCTGCGTGGCGGCGAATGGCCACACTCTGCCTCACTAGACTGACAAGACACGCCCTCGTAGCCCAACTGGCAGAGGCAGGCGGCTTAAACCCGCCCGAGTGCGGGTTCGAATCCCGTCGGGGGCACCGAGGCTGGCTCACGCGGCGGCGGAGCGCAGCCTTCCGAGTGCGGCGACCTGGCTCCCGGCGAACAGGGCGACGTCGATCGCGACGGCGAGCCCGACCAGCAGCACGACAAGCGGCGCGAGCGTTGCGGAGAAGACGGCAAGCGCCAGCGCGGCGCCGACGTTGCCCACAACACGATCCGCAGGGCCGAGGCGAGGCGGACCCGGGCCCGGACCAGCTCCACGACGCCGGCCCAGAGCACGACGCCAGCCCGGTGACGGTCACAAGAGGCACGGGGAGGGCGACAGTGTCGGCGATCGGACGCCGGCGATCGCGATGATGAGGCCGAGCAGAAGGCAGTAGAGGGCGTCGAGTCGCAGGCTGAATCTGCCGAGTCGGGTGCCGTCCGTGGTTCAAGCCTAAGTCAGCGGCGCCGACCGTTCAGGCGAGCGCCTAGGCTGATCCCATGCTCCGTCGCTGCCTACCGCTGCTCGCCCTGCTTGTCGTGGGCTGCAGTGCCATCCCCGAACCGACGGTCACGCCGAGCATCGACGCGCCGAGTGTCTCGGCCGACGGGCTGCTCGACCGCGCCGCAGTAGCCGCGGCGATCGACGACGAACTCGACTGCTCGGCCGGAGAGGTGACGATCGACGAGTTCGACGACACGGTCAAGATCGTCGGCGACTGCGAGAAGGTCACCATCAGCGGGGAATCTGTGCTCGTCGTCGCTGAAAGCATCGGTTCGCTGCGGATCACGGGGTACGGCAGCGTCGTGATCGCACGCAGCCTCGACGAGGTCAGGATCGAGCCCGGAGGGCAGGCATCGCTCGTCCAGTACGAACAGGGCGCACCACAGGTGGACAACAGGGGCGAGATGTCGGTGGTGCGGAAGGCCGACTGAGGCCTTCAGCTCCGCAGAAAGGCCCGGACCGCGTCGATGGTGTCGGCCTCGTCCGCCCGCTTGTCGTCCCGGTAACGCAGGACCCGCGCGAAGCGCAGAGCCACGCCGCCCGGATAGCGCCGCGACCGCTGCACGCCGTCGAAGGCGATCTCGACCACCTGCTCGGGGCGCACCGAAACGGTCCACCCGTCGTCGCCCGTCGAGAGCTCGGTGAAGCGCCGCGTCTGCCACGCCAGCATGGCGTCGGTCATCCCCTTGAACGTCTTGCCGAGCAGCACGAAGCCGCCCGTGTCCGGGTCCCGGGCGCCGAGGTGGATGTTGGAAAGAGTCCCCTTCCGGCGACCGCTGCCACGTTCGACGGCCAGCACCACCAGGTCGAGCGTGTGCACCGGCTTCACCTTCACCCACGCCGATCCGCGTCGTCCCGCCGCGTAGGGCGACTCCAGGTTCTTCACGACGACGCCCTCATGCCCGGCGGCGAGCATGTCGCGCGCGAAGTCCTCTGCGACGGCCGCATCGTCGGTGACGATCCGGGCCACCCTCAGCGGTTCCGGGACGATCCGCTCCAGCTCGGCGAACCTGACGTGGGCGGGCTCGTCCAGCAGGTCACGGCCGTCGACATGCAGCGCGTCGAAGAAGAATGCCGTGATCTCGGTGCCCGCGTCGGCCGCGGTGCGTGCTGCCGTCTCCTGGAAGGCCATCGCTCTTCCGTCCGGATCCAGCGCGATGGCCTCCCCGTCCAGCACGCAGCGCGTCACGGGCAGCGCGAGCACCGCCTCGACGACCTCCGGCAGCCGCGCGGTCACGTCCTGCAGGGTGCGGGTGGCCAGCCGGACGACGTCTCCGTCGCGGTGGACCTGCAGCCGGATCCCGTCGAGCTTCGCGTCGACGGCCACCGCGCCTCCTGACCCGCCCGTCGCCTTCGCAACTGCCGCCTCGACGGTCTTCTCGGAGGCGGCCAGCATCGGAAGGACCGGCCGTCCGACCTGCAGACCCACCGCGCTCAGGGCGTCCCGGCCGCCGGTCAGCGCCAGGCGTGCAGCGGTCGCGACAGAGCCGGAGAGCATCGCCGCCCTGCGGATCTCGGCGAGCGGGACCCCTGCCGCTTTCGCCGCCGCGTCGAGCACCATCGCGTCGAGGGCGCCCTGTCGCAGGTTCCCCGTGATCACGGCGGCGAGCCACTCCTGCTCGGAGGCGGTCGCCGCCCCGAAGAGGTCGCGGAGCTCCGCCTTCCTTGCCGCGACCGAGCCCTGGCCGGAGAGGGCGGCCAGGCGATCGAAGGCCGCGTCGACGGCGGCGACGTCGAGGGTGGCCTCGACGGCGGGTGTCGGCCGCTCGCGCAGCGATCCCCAGTCGACCCCGGTGCGACGTTGCCGAAGCGTGCCTGCCAGATAGTGCGCGACCAGGTCGACGTCCTCGGGTGGCACCCTGCCCAACAGGTCGGCCAGCACCGCCACCTTCACCCCTCGGGCGCTCGCGGCGGAGACCTCAGAGGAGGCCCGCACGACCTCGGTCAGGAGAGTGGACACGGGACAATTGTGCTCGCGTCATGCGTCGTCCGCTGGAGATTCCCCCGTCGTTTCCTTGTCTCTGCCACACCTCGAGCGTAGATTTCGCGGGGCGCATCGGGCGGTGCGCAGATCTGGAGTGCACTGTGGAGGCCGCGCGATCCCCATGGCCGGGATTCCTGTCCATGATCATCGGCTTCTTCATGATCCTGGTCGACTCGACGATCGTCACGATCGCGATGCCGCACATCATGAGCGCCTTCGGGGCCGACCTGAACAACGTGATCTGGGTGACGAGCGCCTACCTCCTCGCCTACGCGGTCCCGCTGCTGATCACCGGGCGGCTGGGCGACCGGCTCGGCCCCAAGACCGTCTTCATCGCGGGGCTCTTCGTGTTCACCGCGTCGTCGCTGTGGTGCGCTCTGGCGGGCAGCATCGAGATGTTGATCCTCGCCCGCGTCGTTCAGGGGCTCGGCGCGGCGCTGATGGCTCCGCAGACGATGGCCGTGATCATGCGGACCTTCCCACCAGAGCGCCGCGGCGCGCCGATGGGGCTGTGGGGAAGCGTCGCGGGCCTCGCCATGCTGGTCGGTCCGCTGCTCGGCGGTTTCCTCGTCGACGCCTTCGGCTGGGAGTGGATCTTCTTCATCAACGTGCCGTTCGGGATCGCGGGCATGGTGCTCGTCGCAGTCAATGTGGCGAAGTTGGAGACGTACAGCCATTCGTTCGACTGGCTCGGCGTCGCCCTGAGCGCGCTCGGGCTCTTCCTGATCGTCTTCGGTATCCAGGGCCCGCGGCTGGCAGGCCTTGCGTCATTCAAACCCCTTGTGAGGGGTCGGTCAACCCCCTGAACTCGGCGGACGCACGGCAAACCGGCCTTGACAAGGGGCGGGATTTGAAACGTTTTTCTGACTAGGGGACGTCGAGCCTGACCACCTCTCCGTGGTGCGGCACGACCGCTGGGCAGCCGAGTCCCTGTTCGATGTCGGTGGCGAACGACGCGGCGACCTGCGGCTCGCCGTGCACGACGAAGACGATCTTCGGGGCGGGATCGAGGGCCTTGAGCCAGTCGAGCAGGTCGGACCGGTCGCCGTGGACCGAGAACTCCCTGTCGCGCACGATCTCGGCCCTGACCGGGACGTAGCGACCGTTGATCTTGACGGTGTGCGCCCCGTCCTCGAGTTGGCGGCCGCGGGTCCCGACCGCCTGGTAGCCGGTGATCACGACGGTGTTGCGCGGGTCGGGGAGCAGCCGCTCCAGGTGGTAGAGCACGCGGCCACCCTCGGCCATCCCCGAGGAGGAGATGATGATCATCGGATCGCGGCGACGGTTCAGCTTGCGCGACTCGGCCCCCCTGCGGGTCTCGGTCAGGTTGAGGCCGGTGAAGTCGGCCACGGTGATGTCGTCGTGCAGTTCGTCGTGCGAGTCGCGGTAGACGTCGAGCGCGGCGAGCGACATGGGGCCGTCGACGACCACCGGGACATCGGGGATCCGCCCCTCGCGTCGCATCTGGACCAGCGCGTGCAGCACCGTCTCCGTCCGGTCGATGGCGAAGGCGGGCACGACGACCTGTCCCCCGCGATCGATGGTCCGGCGGATCGCGTCGGCGAAGATCTCGTGCGCGACCTCCGGCTCGGGATGCTCGCGGTCGCCGTAGGTCGACTCGCAGAGGACGACATCGGCTCCCTCCGGGGTCTCCCTGTCCCTGAGGATCGGGTGATCGTGGCGGCCCAGATCACCGGAGAACAGCACGCTGTACGGGCCGGCCTCGACATGGATGCTCGCCGATCCGAGGATGTGGGCCGAGCGCGCCCAGCGCGCCCAGGCGACGCCTTCGACATCGATGTTGGTGTTCCACTCGACGGCGCGGAACAGGGGGAGGGTCGCCTCGACATCCGCGGTGGTGTACAGCGCCTCCGGGTTGTCGTGCTTGGACCAGCCACCGCGCACGGCGTCGTCGGTCGCCTGTTCCTGCAGCTTTCCCGAGTCGCGCAGCACGATCTCCGCCAGTCGGATCGAGGCCTCGGTCGCGTAGATCGGTCCGGAGAAGCCGTGCTTGACAAGGGCGGGCAGGTAGGACGAGTGGTCAGCGTGGGCGTGGGTGAGCAGGATCGCGTCGATCGAGGCCGGGTCGACGGGGAACGGTTCGCGGTTGCGGTTGCGCCACTGCTTCTCGCCCTGGAACATGCCCGCGTCGACCAGCAGTCGGGTCTCGCCGATGGTCAGGAGGTACTTGGATCCGGTGACGGTGCCTGAGGCGCCGAGAAAGGTCAGGGTTGGTGCGCTCATACCCGATCGTCGCACGCAACGCCGTTGTCGCACCGGAAAACGAAGGGAGGGGCCGACGGATCGTCGGCCCCTCCCAGCGCTGGTCAGGAGAAGCGGACCATGTTGTTGAACACGAACTTCGTGGTCTCCCGGTAGCCACCGGAGACCGTCTCGATGACGGTCGCCTCGGCATAGGACCGACACCCGCCCCGACCGGTGGCCGCGGTGTCGCACTCGGTGCACCAGTGGCGACCGTCCGACGCCATTCCAAGCGCCGGTGTTGCCGAGGGGGTTGCCCGCCCACAGGGCACACCTGGACGGCAGGTAGGTGAGGTTGTTGAACATCCAGTCGTTGGTGACGCTGTACCCCGCGCCCGCCTTCTTGACCGTCGTGCCCCAGATGTTGGTCCAGCAACGGCGGGTCTGGAAGTAGTCCTCGCAGGCCGTCATCCACACCCGGCCGCCGACCCGGTGCGCGCCCGGCGTGGTGTACAGGTCGCCCGGTCCGGGCGTCGGGGTCGCCGACGGTGTGGGCCGGGGCGTCGGGGTGGGGGATGGGGTGGCCGTTGGGCTGGGGCTCGTCGAGGGCGACGGGCTCGGCTCCGGCGTGGGCGTCGGGTCTGCAGTGACGGTGACGACGCGCTCTGCGCTCACCTCGTTGCCGTAACCGTCGGTGACGCTGTAGCCGAGGGTGTAGTCGCCCGGCTCCGAAGCGACCTCGCCCGAGTCGTGGGTGATCTTCAGTCCCTTGTCGCACGGGTCGGTCGCGACGACGCCCGCGAGGGGATCGAACGCGGCCACCTCGGACGCCTTCAGCGTCACGGCGGGCGCCTCGAGCTCCGGAGAGGCCTTCGTCGAGTTGACCATGACCTTGTCGACCACAGCGCGGTCGGTGGTGCGGTAGGTGGTCACGGTGGAGGAGCACTCCGTCACGGTGAGGGGGCTGAAGGTCGGCACCCGCAAGAAGAACTCGACCGGGCCGGCTGCCGGTGTGGTGAAGGTGTGCGTGCCGAGCCAGGCGTCCTGGGAGCCGATCCGGTAGGTGTACGAGGTCGCGGGCGCGAGGTTGTCGAAGGTGACGTGGTGGAAGCTCTGGCCGGGGGCCGCCGCCTCGCCCGAGACAGCCGCGAAGCTGCGCGCAGTGTGGGGGAAGGCCCTGTCCTTCACCTGGGACGTCGGGTTCGACGACTCGACGGCCGCCTGCGTGTCGTCGAGGGTGAGCGAGAGGGCGTCCAGGTGCAGGTCCGAGCTGGACTCGCGTCCCTGGTTCGGCCGCAGGGCGACCGTGTTGGTGCCTGCCGTGAGCGCATCGAGCGGGATGGAGACGGTTGCCAGTTTCGGCGTGGAGGCGTTCGAGCCTCCGAAGTCGGTGTTCCTCGTGGCGCTGGCCTGGATGGCGGCGTCATCCCCGCCCCCCGATGTAGCGGCCGTTGACGAACAGGGAGACCGCGTCGTCGTAGAGGACCTCTGCGGGCGCGCGCCACCCAGCTGCTCCGCGGTGACCGTGAACTCCGTGCGGAAGAGTAACGCGGGACAGTGGGTGGTGCCGGAGGCGTACTGCGTCAGCAGCGTCTTCGGCGTGTAGCCGCCCGAGAGCTCGCCGATGGCCCGCGCAGGGCGCCGAAGGAGCCCTTGGCCTTGGTCCAGGCGGCGTGGTCGAAAGCCGGGCCTCGTCCAGGCATCGGGATCCACGGACGGGTCGGTCCCGTCGTCGAGGTAGCGCCAGGTCGTGCCTGCCGTGGAGATGAGGGGGACCGGGGCGGCGCCTGCGGTCGGCGCAAGCGTCAACGCCCCGGCGAGGATCACTGTGGCGGTGAGCGCGCCGACGGCACGCCTCGCGGTGGACAGCATTCGTGACTCACTTGTTCGAGGTTCGGCTCGGACGTTAGGGAGCAGAGGTGATCCGGGCGTGACGCGTGGGTGGGCGGAAAATACCCTCGTGGCGCGTTGAAGCGCACGGTAGGATGGAGAGAGGAAGCCTCCATAGCGAGACTGAAGAGAGAGCACCTGAGATGGCAAATCCGATCATCGGTCGCCCGGACGCCTTCACGCGTCACAGCACCCCGCAGCAGACCTACCCACAGGGGTACGGGCAGCAGCAGGCCCCCGGGCAGGACCCGTACCAGCAGCAGTTCCCGCAGCAGCAGGGACCGACCTACAACCCGTACCAGCAGCCCGCGTCCACCGGCGCGGTGATGACGCTTGACGACGTCATCGCCAAGACGGCGATCACGCTCGGAGTGGTCGCCGCGGCCGCCGTGCTGGCCTTCCTGTTCATCCCCGTGCAGTTGCTGACCCCCGCCCTGATCGGCTCGGGCATCGTCGGCCTCGTCACGGTGTTCCTCGTCGCCGGACGGGCGAAGCTGCCAATCGGCGGCGTCCTGTTCTATGCGGTGGTCGAAGGCATCTTCGTCGGCGCCTTCTCGAAGTTCTTCGAGCTGATGTGGCCAGGCATCGTCGTCAACGCCGTCCTCGCCACGTTCGTGACGGCGGCCGCGACGCTCGCCGCCTACAAGTTCTTCAACATCCGGGTGACCGACAAGTTCCGCAAGGTCGTCACCATCGCGACGATGTCGCTGGCAGGCGTCCTGCTCGTCAACTTCGTGCTGTTCCTGTTCGGCGTCAACACCCCGATCCGCGAGGTCGGCTCCGGCGCGGGCTGGCTGGCCATCGGCATCTCCGTGGTGGCCGTCCTGCTCGCCGTGCTGAATCTGATCACCGACTTCGACTCGGTCGAGCGCGGCATCGCGGCGCAGGCCCCGGCGCAGGAGTCGTGGCGCGCGGCCTTCGGCATCACCATCACGATGGTGTGGCTCTACACCGAGATCCTGCGCATCCTGAGCTACTTCAGGGACTGACCGGACGCGACAGCCGCCTGGCGTACTGCGCGAGCAGCGTCCGGGAGCTGTTGGTCCAGTGCAGCGTGCGCCACGAGCGCACAGGCACCCAGTCGGCCCGCTGAGTCGATCCACCGATGTCATGGACGACCGGGTCGCTGGGTGTTTTGCATGTCGCCCCGTAGACGACACGCAGGGCGTGGAAGTCCTCGAGCGTGCCTGAGATGGAACGGCCGATCCAGTGCTCCGACTCGAGGGTCAGGACCCGGTCGATGACGATCTCCTGACCCGTCTCCTCGAACACCTCGCGCAGCACCGCATCGGACGGGGACTCGCCGGGGTCCACGCCACCACCGGGCAACGTCCACGTTCCGGGGGCGAGCGTTTGCGTCGAGTTCACCGTGCCGAGGATCCCGCGCTCGGAGGTGACGAGGGCGTAGGCGCCGATCCGCTGGTGGCGTTGCGGTTTCTCCCCTGACGAGGCCACATAGACGGTGTGGCGCTCCTGCGGGCGATGATCGGCCGCGGTGATCTCGCGCACCAGCCAGGTGAAGGCGATCTCCCTGTCCTCGACGAGCGTCGCGGCGAGGGGGCGCACGGGCAGGTAGCCGTGGTCGAACATGGTGACCCTCGGATGTTGCCCGTGCGTGATGGCGAAATCGGCCACAGGCGCCCCCAGAGGGTGGGTGACTCCGATGACGCGCATTCCGGAAGCTTAGTCGGTGCCGATGACGCGCATCGGCACGTGAGTCGCGTCTGGCCGTCGAACCACGCTTGGACGCATTACGCTTGTTCCGTCACAGAGGCTCGGGGCGACCCGGCAGGAACGGCAGGTGGTTCGGATGGAGTATCGCGACAATGTCGGGCTCGACCAGTCCCGCGTGCGCTACGGCGGCGGCGGTGGCGGCGGCGGTGGCCGCAGGATCGCCGTCGGCGGCGGACTCGGAGGCATCGTCCTGCTGCTGATCGCGCTGTTCTTCGGCGGCGACATCGGCAGCATGCTCGGAGGAGGGCAGACCCAACCTCAGACCCAGAACACGGCGGGGCAGCCCAACTGCGACAACACCGATGACCTCGAGGCCAACCCGGACTGTCGCTGGGTGGTCTACGAGAATGCGCTCACCGACTACTGGTCCGGCGCCTTCACCTCGGGCTTCAAGCCGCCGGCCGGTATGCAGATCTTCTCGGGCCAGGTGGCGACCGCGTGTGGCACGGGCTCCTCGGAGATGGGCCCCTTCTACTGCCCTGGCGACACCACGATCTACCTCGACGACCAGTTCACAGCCCAGCTGCTCCAGCAGCTCGGCACCGAGCGCAGCGACGTCGCAGAGCTCTACATCGTGGCCCACGAGTACGGCCACCACATCTCGAACCTGACCGGCCAGATGTCCGAGGCGCGCTCCAGCGGCAACGACACGGGCCCGAAGTCGGCCCAGGTCCGCCTCGAGCTGCAGGCCGACTGTTACGCAGGCGTGTTCTTCGCCAACACCATCAAGGATCAGAACTCGCCCATCGAGTCGGTCACCCAGGAAGACTTGGACCGGATCGTCGAGGCGGCCCGCGCCGTCGGCGACGACCACATCCAGCAGCAGTCCGGCGGTCGCGTCGTCCCCGAGAGCTGGACCCACGGATCGTCCCAGATGCGTCAGTACTGGACGGCCACCGGCTTCAGGAGCGGCGATCGGAGCAGTTGTGACACCTTCTCGACCGACGATCTTGGCGGTTAGGCCTCCGGGTCGGTGACGTCGGCCACAGTGGCCGACAGGTGCGCGAGCAGCGCGCCCCCGTCGAGCGTCGCGGCGACGCCATGCTCGCCTGCGCCGATGGAGACGCGGCCACCCGCGATCCGCTCGTCGGCGACGACCGGCAGGGCGGTCAGCGTGCCGAACGGGGTGATCGTGCCGCGTTCGAACCCGGTCACCTCGCGCGCCTCGTCGGCGTCGGGCATCGACAGCCGGTTCACGCGCAACAGGGAACGCAGCTTCGGCCAGGAGATCGTCCGGTCGCCTGGGACGAGGACGAGCACGTGATCTCCCTCGCCCCGCCGCACCACCATGGTCTTGACGATGGCGGAGGGCTCGACGCCGCGTGCCGCGGCAGCCTCTGCCAGCGAACGGACGCGGCCGTGCCGGGTGATCTCGTGGGCAAGGCCCGAGGCCTTGAGCGCCTCGACGGCGCGGTTGGTGGTCATGGACCAAGCGTAGGTCGGCTCAGCCGACGAGGCTTGTCATGTCGCGCCCGGCCATGTCCGCGTACTCGGTCGTCGAGCCGCACTGGACCTTCGCGACAGGGGCGGAGCGCTTGTGCGACATGTCGATCGTGACGATGCATTCCTGATCGGGCGACTCCTGGGCACGGGCGACGGCCTTCGCGAGCCCTGCAGGCTGGATGAGGGCGGGGTCGAACGGCTCGTTCGACGGCGACTCCGAGCGCCGAGTCTCGTAGACGGGCATCGCGGCGGGCCGGGTCCGGTTCAGGACGACCCCGTCCTCCGCATCGGGAAGATCGACGGCGTAGCCGGTCGTGGGGTTCACGACGACCGAGTAGACCTCGGTGGCATCCCCGACGACCTCCTCGATGCCGGCCGTGAGGTCGGCGACGCTCGTGAAGCCGAGCATCGACACCGCGGTGCCGTCCTTGCGGAAGAACACCGTCTCCGACTCGGGGCGCGAGGAGACGGTCATCAGGACCTCCCCTGCCCGGTACTCGACTATCTGCAGCACCTGCTTCCCGCCACGCACGCCCTGCAGGTCGGCCACGCTGAACATCCGGCCGACCGAGGAGATGGGATAGTCG
>RRZU011142830.1_pt1 | contig 19504 bp, 19 predicted proteins | sample 2165561 | NCBI WGS metagenome assembly RRZU01 (sample SAMN10456909, study PRJNA506462) | wastewater metagenome | isolation source: wastewater sludge | place: USA: Moscow, Idaho | reverse complement strand
TGCTAAAGTAAAAAAATTATTGTAAAAGTAGATTTCTAAATAAAAATTAGAAATATAATCAAAAAATTACAACCTAAAAATTGAAGTATTAAGATTAGGTGGTTGTGCAGTGGGCTCATGATGTACTCTTAGGTTATCTACTATCATAAACCCGGATTTTGCAATAGGATATTCTTGGTATAAATTAATCTTATAATAATTACTAAATTTCTGGCACAAATAATCTAAAATATCTTATTTATATTTATATGGCTTGGTGACTTGTTTTATATTTTCAAATAATCCATCCATCCAAGATCTTCTTTTCCTTGGAAGTGATATATTTAGTACTTTTTCATTCGCATGATTTGTCATCCAAGATCCTAATGCAAAGCAATAGGATCTTAATGTTGAAAGTTGCATATTTGTTTGTAAAATTTGATGTTTAAAAAGTGCCATAATATTGTATGCCACCAGCATAAATCTATGAGCAGCTTCAGTTGCATAGAATTTATCAAGTGCAAAATTATCTAATCCAAAATCATATTTTAATTCTTTGATTCTATTTTCTGCATCTGCTCTTGTATTATAAATATTATATACTTGATCAAGAGGAAGAGTAAGATTAGTAACATAAGCACTATATCTATATGTAGGTTCATCAAATAGTAATTTACCTCCACTATTTGGATAGTTTTCAACTTTTTTTCTAACTAAAATATATCTTCTTGTATTATTAGTATTATTTGGTTTGAAATATAGTTCTGCTACATCTAAACCTTTAGTAATAGATGACCAATCTTCAATTGAGCCTATTTCATATTTAAAATTTTCATAGAACTTTACTGCTATTACATAATTTAGATCTCTTTTTTCAAACCAAGATAAAAATTTATCACTATAAAATCCACTATCAGCTCTTACTAGTCCAACAGATTTATTTTTTAATACTACATCAAATGTCTCTTCCAAAAATGCTTTATAATTATTTGTATCTGAAGTATTACCTGCTCTTAGCCATGCATTTGCAACCATCTTTGTTTGATCTACAAATGCCATTAAAGGATGATGAGATTTTCTTCCTTTTTTCTTTGGATTATATCCAATAGCACTTCCTTCTTGATTTCCATATCTTGTAATAACTGTTGAATCTAAATCTATTGTTAGCTTTCCAACTTTAAACTGATCCATAAACCATTGTTGTAATTGTGGAAATATTTGTGAGTTTTTCTCAATATCAAATTTATAGAAAAATCTATTGTATGTACTACTTGAAGGAAGTTTATCTAGTTCAAATATTGATTGCAGTGTTGTATCATAACGAAGCCAATCTGTGTGAGAAAATCTATTACCACCTGTAATAATACTAAGCCAAAAACCTAATATTAAAATAGTTGGATCATATCCTCTATTTGAATTTGGTTGAGGAATATTTAGTTCATTTAAATAAGGTAATATTTGTAAGTGATCTATAAAATCTTTTAATAATTTCATACCTCCCCAAGGAGTTACTTTTTTATCTGAATAAGCAATTTTTAACTCACCTATTTGGTGATCCTTATAAATGAAGTTGTAGAGACTATTATATGCCAGTTTGTTTTAGATTATCATTTCTCTATTGAAAAATTTGGGTTCATTGGTTTTCCATCAATCAAGTAAAGTGTATATGATGATCCCATACCTCTAATAGAAATAGTTTGATTACTTCCTCCACCATTAACATAAACACCAGGAACATTTTTAAGTGCATCTGTAACATCGGAATAAGATTTTTTTTCTAATTCTTCAGCAGTAATTACTGAAATTGTTGCTGGAGCATCAGCCACATTTTGTTCATATCCTGAAGCAGATGTTACAACTTGAACATCATCAAGTTTTGTAGTTTCATTTGCTAAAATCAAATTTTGTGTCAAAATTAGTGTTGCAGCACTAACCGCTATTTTAATTCTTATTTTTTGCTATTCTGTAGCTTCTTTTTAAAGATATAATTTTTTAGAATTTGAGTTTAACTTGTTTTTTCAAAGGGGAAAATATGACGGAGAGACAGTTAGTTAATATAATAAAGTACTCACCTATTTTGGTTCTTCCTTTAATAATAATTATTATTTTTATATTAGAAATAATAAATTTTAAAAAAAGTTTTGAAGAAAACTATAATAGAGTTTCTAATTATTTAATAGAAAAAGAAGAGAAGTTACTTGAAAAAAATTCTACTATAGCTATTGAAATTTTAGAGTATAACTCCACACTAAATGGTCAAAAAATTGATGGAAATATAATCTTTGATTTATTCAAAAATATAAATAAAAAAACTAATGATTACTTTTTTATTTTTGATACAGATGGTAAAGTAATAGTTCATAGTTACCTAAGGCATTTAGAAGGACAAATCCTAAAAAATTCAGAAGTTGAACACTATAAATATGCTACAAATAAAATTATTGATAAAAATAATGATTCAACATATATTGAATATTATTGGCAAAATCCAACTACTAATAAACTCGAAAAAAAGATTTCTTTCATAAGAAAAATACCCCATACTAATCTAATAATTGGAAGTGGTTTTTATCCAAATGATTTAGTAAAAGTTGCAGAAAATCAAAGAGACACTTTAGTAAAAGAATATAGAAAAAGATTAAATGGGGCAATCGCTCTTGCTAGTTTAATGATTATTATATCAATGTTTCTTGCAAAAAACATTTCAAATAAATTAGTTTTTGCATTTGAAAATCTAAATCGTTCTATAAATAAAAAAGAAGAAGAGTTAGAAACTTTACAAAAAGATATAGAAAACAAAGTAATAACAAGAACTCAAAAAATAGAAGAAGATTTCAAGAAAATGGAAAATATTGCTTCAGTTGATGCTCTTACAAAAGTATATAATAGGTTTGCATTTTTTAAAGAGTTAGATAAACTAAAAGGTAAAAAATTTTGCTTAATCATGTTTGATATAGATCATTTTAAGGATATAAATGACACTTATGGTCATGATATTGGAGATTTTGTTTTAAAAGAACTATGCCAAGTTGTTAACAATAAACTTCGCCGAGGAGATATTTTTACAAGATATGGTGGAGAAGAGTTTATAATTATTTTTCCAAATTCAACTATTCAAGCTACTGTTTCCATAGCAAATCGTATTAGAAAAGATATAGAAAATCATGATTTCAAAAAAGTTCCTAAAGTTACGGTTAGTTTAGGAGTAATAGAAGTAAAAGCTAATACGTCTCAAGAAGTATTCTTAAAAAATGTTGATATTGCTCTATACAAAGCAAAAGAAAATGGAAGAAATAATGCTGTAATTTTTGAAGAGGAATGAGCTAAATTACTCATACCTCAACGCATCAATTGGATTTAATCTAGCAGCTTTTCTTGCAGGGAAATATCCAAAAACCACTCCTATTAAAGTTGAAAAAACAAATGATATTAATATAATTTGACTATTTATAATATATGGTAAATCAAAAGCTCCCACTGCTAAATACCCTATACCTAGTCCCATAAATATTCCAATAATACCACCCCAAGTTGAAAGTACAATAGCCTCTATTAAAAATTGCATTAAAACTTCACTTTGCATTGCACCAATTGCAAGTCTTATTCCAATTTCTCTTGTTCTTTCAGTAACTGATACAAGCATAATATTCATAATACCAATTCCTCCAACAAGTAATGATATACCTGCTATTGAACCTAAAAGATAAGTCAACATTTTTGTAGTGCTTGTCATAGTATTTAATATATCTTTCATATCTCTTATATGAAAATTATCAGCTTCTCCTACTTTAATAGCTCTTCTATCTTGCAGTAAAGAAGTAATTTGTGCTTTTGCATCTTCGATATACTTTTCTTCCATTACTGATACAATTATTGTAGAAACATCCAAATTTCCTTGAATTTTTCTCTGATACATTTTAAGAGGTGTTATAACAACTTCATCTTGGTCTCTTCCAAAGCTACTAGCTCCTTTTGAAGCTAAAACTCCAATAACATTACAAGGAAAATTTTTAAGCCTTATCGTAGAGCCAATTGGATTTTCATCTCCAAATAGATTTTTTACAACTGTTGTTCCTAAAAGACAAACCGATTTGCCACTAGAAACTTCACTTTCTTCAAAAATTCTTCCCTGTTCAACTTCCCAATCCTTGATAACAAAATAATCATTTGTAGTACCAACAATCAATGAAGAGTTACTTTTATTTCCAAATACTACATTAGCCATACTAGAATTCTCTGCTGTTACACCTTTTAGATTTGCAACTTCATTTTTTATTGCTGTTATATCTTCATTTTTAAAAGGTTTTGCACTATTATCATCTCTTGGAGCACCTCTCTTTTCTTGTCCAACTCGAACATTTAACATATTACTTCCAAGTTTTTCAATATTTTCTGTAACTTTTGCAGTTGTTCCATCTCCAATCATAACCATAGCAATAACAGAAGCAACTCCTATTACAATTCCTAAAATAGTAAGAATTGATCTTAATATATTTCTTCTTATCTCTTTTATTGCTATTAATAAAGCATTTAATAACATTATTTAAATCCTTTTTTTAAGGAGTCTTCAATATTTCCATCTCTAAAATATATTACTCTTGAAGCATAAGCTGCCATCTCTTCTTCATGTGTCACCATAATAATAGTAATATTTAATTCCTCATTTAGTTTTTTTAATAACTCCATAACCTCAACACTTTTTATACTGTCAAGATTTCCTGTTGGTTCATCAGCTAATAAAAGTAAAGGATCTGTAACTATTGCTCTTGCTATTGCAACACGTTGTTGCTGTCCTCCACTTAATTCTGCTGGAGTATTTTTTATAACACTTTCTAATCCTACTTTTTTTAATGCTTCTATTGCTAATTTATTTCTTTGTTCTTTAGGAACTTTTCTATAAATCAAAGGTAATTCAACATTTTCTAAAGCACTTGTTCTTCCTAATAGATTAAATCCTTGAAAAACAAAACCTATGTAATTTCTTCTTAATATTGCCATTTGATTTAAATTTAAATTCTCTACATTCACTCCATCAAAAAGATACTCTCCACTAGTTGGTTTATCTAAACATCCAATAATATTCATAGATGTAGATTTTCCACTTCCACTAGCTCCCATAATTGCAACAAACTCACCTTTGTAAATTTTTAAATCTACACCATTTAATGCATATGTTATATTAGCCCCTATTCCATAGCTTTTTTTGACATTTTTAAACTCAATTAAAACTTCTTTATTTTGCATTTTGGCTCTTTTGAGAAATTATGACTTCATCATCTATCTTTATCTCTTTAGAATTTATAGATGATAGTTTTGAATCACTATCAAGAACTTTAACTTTTACCTCTTTTGGATTACCATTTTCAAGTATATAAATTGAAGCTAAACCATCTTTAGTTTTGTTTTCTTTTGGATCTTGTGGTCTTTGAAAATTTGGTGGTCCTGCTAGTGTTGCCTTTTTTGCTGTAACTTGTTCATTACTTACTTTAGGAGTGAATCTTAATGCACTATTAGGAATTAAAATTTGATCTCTTACATTTTTTGTAATAATTTTTGCATTTGCAGTCATTCCAGGCTTTAATAATAAATCAGGATTATCAACACTTACAACTGTTTCATAAGTTACAACTCCATTTGTTGTAATTGGATTTAATCTTACTTGTTTAATTTTTCCTTTAAACTCTTTGTTTGCATAAGCATCAACCGTAAAAGTTACATCTAATCCTTCTTTAATATCAGCAACATCCGCTTCATCAATACTTACAACTAAATCCATATTTGTTAAATCTTTTGCCAATGTAAATAGTTTTGGAGCAGACATAGTTGCAGCCAATGTTTGCCCTATTTCAACTTCCTTGTTTAAAACTATTCCTTTTATACTAGATTTTACACTAGCTTTTTCTAAGTTTTGTTTATCATTTTTTAAATTTGATTCAGATTGCATAACTTTTGATTTAGCTGCTTCTAAACTTGAAAGAGCTGCTTCATAAGAAAATTTTGTATCATCTAACTCATTTTTTGATGGATATTTCCCATTTGAACTATCAAACATCTTTTTTGTTCTATCATAAAGTAATTTTTTGTTTTTTAAATTTACTTCACTCTCTTTTTGATTTGCTTTTGCTATTGCTAAAGCTGCCATTGAACTTTCAACCTGAGCTTCCAATTTTGTTGTATCAATCTTTGCTAAAACTTGCCCTACTTCAACTTCATCATTAAAATCAACAAATATTTCTTTTATTGTTCCTGAAACTTCGATACCTATTTCAACACTATTTGTAGGTTTTATATTTCCACTAGCACTAACAAGTACAGTTAAATCACCTTTTGATACCTTTGAAGTTATATATTCTATTTTTTTATCAGCTTCTTTTGGGAAAAATATATAAACTAATATAGCTACTATTAAAATAACTATTATTAAACTAATATACTTATATGATTTATTACTACTTTTATAACTGTTTAATTCATTTCTTAAATTACTCATTTTATGCCTTTTATCTTTTAATTTCTTGTTTGAAAATGAAGTTTTACATACTGCTGTAAAATGCTGATATCATTTATTTTTAAATCATATAAATTTATCTCTTTTGTGTTTCTCAAAATATCTAAATCATACATTGAAGTCATTCCAGCTTGGTTTGAGATCTCATTTGCTTTTATCAACTCATCATAAAGCTTTATATTATCTTCAATTGTTTTTATATGTTTTTTATAAGTGTCAATCTTTGTTAAAAGAGTTTCAAAATTATTTGATTCTTCATTCTTAACATCATTTACAAAAGCTTTTTGTTTTAATACTTCAAGTTTCGCTTCTTCAAGTTTTGTTGACTTATTATAATCATACAAAGGCATTTCTAAACCTAAAGCTACATTTCCACCAGCATCATCCTTATTTGTATCTTTTAAAGTAGTTGAAAAAGTATCTCCACTATTAGAGTAATCTAATCCTGTAGAAAAATATATTTTAGGTAAATAATCTGTTTTTTGTTTTTCATAATCTGTTTTAAGCATAGAAACTTTTGCTTGTTCTTGTAAAATATTTAAATTTTTACTCATAAAATCATCTTTTAAAATTAAAGAAAAATCTAGAATTTCTATCTCTTGATATTTCAAATCTGTATATATTGCTAATTCATACTCTTGCTCTTTTAATAAATTCTCAAGACTTATAATTTCTTTTTTTATTAAATTCTTATTCATAATTGCGTTGTTTAATTCAATAATATCAGTTTTACCTGCTTCATATTGAATTCTTTTTATAATCTCTTCAATCTCTTTATTTAATCCTCTATATTTAGCTTGATCTATTTGTAAATTTACCTTATTTATCTCTAGTAATATATTATAAATATTTTGCAAATATTGTTGATTTTTATTCTCCCAAGCTAACATATCATAATTGAATTTATCTTTCGCATACTCTATTTGTAATTCAATTCCACCTGATTCAAAAATAGATTGTTTAAAACTAATAGCAGCTTTTTTAGAAAACTTTCTGTCAATATTACTTTGAGTTTTCTCACCAAAACTGTGATATCTACTTATACTTGAACTAAATCCAACTGTTCCAATCCAACTACTTTTTAGATTTTCATATTTTGTTTGAATAGATTTCATATCTAACTCTTGATACTCTTTTTTATCTTTTTGAATTAATTGCAAATTATTCTGATTAGCAAGAGCAAAAGAACAAAATATTGAATAAATTAATATTTTTTTCAAATTTTTTCCTTAAATTTTTAAATATTGGAATTTTATCTTCACATATTTAACGATATTTTAACATAAACTAAATATAATTTTATCCATTAAGATAATTATTATCAATATTATAATAAAATTTCAAAAAATTTATAAGGATGAGTTTATGCAAGATGTAGAAAATTTAAAACATTTGGTTGATTATGGAGTAATTGCTCTATTAATTGTTATGAGTTTTATTGCTGTTTTCTTTTTTATAGAGAGAATAATTTTTTATAAAAGAATTGATGTAAAATCTTATAAAACAAAGAAATCATTAGATGTTGCACTTACAAAACATCTTACAATAATTGGAACTATTGCTTCAAATGCACCATATATTGGTCTTTTAGGAACAGTTTTAGCTATTATGCTTACTTTCATGACTATGGGAAGTGCTGGAGATATTGATGCTTCAAAAATTATGGAGAGTTTAGCACTAGCACTTAAAGCAACAGCAGTTGGTTTGGTTGTTGCTATTATTTCAATGGTTTTATATAATATACTAAGTAGATTTGCAGAAGTTTTGGAGAGCCAGTATGAAACTACAGAAGTATGATTCAATAAATGTAATACCATTTATTGATGTTTTATTAGTACTTTTAGCAATAGTTTTATTAACATCAACATTTATTACAAAAGGTATAATCCCTGTTAATCTTCCAGATGCACAAAATGCTAGTAATTTAAAAAGTGATAAAGAAATAGTAATAGTTATAAATGATCAAGGTGAACTATTTATGGAAGATATGAAAATAGCTATTGAAAATATAGAACTTGAACTTTTACAAAAATCAAGAGAAACTCCAATACATTTAAATACAGATAAAAATACAAAATTTGAACATTTTGTAAATGTTTTAGATATGTTAAAGAAAAATGAATTCTCAAATGTATCAATTGTTACAAAGAAATAAAGGTTTTAAAAAATGAAACGATATTTAAACTCTTTTTTTATAACTAGTTTCTTATATTCAATGGTTGGAGCGATTTTTTTATATGCAATGAGTGAAATAAAAATTGAGCCTAAAAAAGAAGAAATTATTACAAAAATATCTTTAAATAGTGTAGCTGTACAAAAAATAGAAAAGAAAATAGTTGAACCTATTATCGAACAAAAACCTGAGCCTGTTATTGAAAAAATTGTTGAAAAACCCGCTCCAAAAGTTATAGAAAAGACAAAAAAAGTTGAAAAAGTAGTTAAAAAAGAGAAACCTATAGAAAAGATTGTTGAAAAACCAGTAGAAAAAGTTGCTGAAAAAACTGAAAAAAGTATTGAAGAAAATCCAGTTGTTACACAAACAACTCCAAATACAAATCCAGTTATTGAATCAACTGAAGCAACTATAAGTAAAGTACAAATTGATAGTATTGAAGATGCTTATTTATCTAAAGTAAAAGCAAAAATAGAGAAAAACAAGGTTTATCCAAAAATTGCAAAAAGATTAAATCAAACTGGAAAAGTTGTAGTATCTTTTGATATTTTAAAAGATGGGAAAGTTATAAATATAAGAATTATACAAAATTCAAAGTTTGAAAAACTAGATGAAGCTAGTATCGAATTACTTACAAAAATTGGCTTCTTTGAAGCAATCCCAAATGAACTAAATAAAACTGTTTGGAATATTCAAATCCCTATTAATTATCAAATAAACTAAGAGTTTTCTCTTAGTTTACTAAATCTTTTATAAATTGTACAGCCATTCTAACACCTGTTCCACTTGCTCCATAAGGATTATATCCCCAAGCTTTTTCAACAAATGCAGGTCCCGCTATATCAAAATGTACCCATTTATTCTTATTTTCTTCATAGATAAAATTATCTAAAAACATACCAGCAGTTATAGCTCCACCATATCTTGTATTTGAGATATTACAAACATCTGCTATTTCAGATTTAATACATTTTTTTAGATATCTATTAAAATCTAGTTTCGTAGCATATTCTCCAGAATTTTGACAAGAAACCAAAGCTTTATGTTTAAGCTCTTCACAATTTCCCATAATTCCCGTTGTATATTCTCCAAGTCCAACAACACAAGCACCTGTCAATGTTGCAAAATCTAAAATATAATTAAAATCTTTTATCTCATCTTGAGCATAACATAAACAATCCGCAAGAACTAATCTTCCTTCTGCATCTGTATTTCTTACTTCAATAGTTTTCCCATTTTTTGCTCTTAAAATATCATCTGGTTTATAAGCATTTCCACCTATCATATTTTCAACAGCACCTACAATTGCATGAACTTCTATAGGAAGTTTAAGTGCAGCAATAGTTTTAATAGTATTTAAAACAGCGACTCCACCTGATTTGTCAGCTTTCATAGTAATCATAAAATCAGCTGGTTTTAAAGATAACCCTCCACTATCATAAGTAAGACCTTTACCAACCAAAACCACTTTTGTTTTTGCCTTTTTCGGTTTATATTTCAAATGAATTAACTGTGATTCATGAACTGAAGCTCTTCCAACACTATGCATAGACATCATTTTTTGTTTTTCAAGATATTTTTCACCAAAAACTTCACACTCTAAATCAAACTCTTTCGCAATATTTTGTGCTGCTTCTGCAAAACTTTTTGGAGTAAAATCAGCTGGTGCTGTATTTACCATATCTCTAGCACAATTTACAGAACTTGCTATAATTTTTGATTCTTCTAAAACATCTGATAATTTAGAACTTTTTTTCTCTACAACGAAATTTAATTCTAAATCATTTTTATTTTTTTCACTTTTGTAATTTTCAAACTTATAAGCTCCTAAAATAGCACCTTCTACTAAAGCTTTGAAGTTATCTTCTAAAAAATTATTTAAAACTAATTTTACAGTTTTAAATTTAGTTGAAGTTGCTTTTTTAATAGCTGTTGCTATTGCAATTGCTATTGAATCATAGTTAAACTCTTCAAAAGCTGAATAAATTTTTTTAGATTCTGGTAAAAAAATAGAAGATTCATCTTTTATTTTAAAATCTAAACTCTCTAATAAATCTTTATTTTCTCCTAAATCCTCAATTTTATTTACTAAAATTATTTCTAAATCAAAATCTTTTGATTTAAATTTCTCTACTATTTTAATTTTCATCTAACATCCTTCTTTCCATTTTTTTTGTAGCTTTATTGAAATAATAAATAATTCCACCACCAAATGTAACAGCAATAGGTATTGCTAAATACCAGTGTTCTTTTGCCCAATGAAGAACTACCATAATTTCATTTCCAAAATACCATACAGGAACTATTGTAATCGCTGCCCATGCCCATGCTGATATTAAGTTTATAAGTGCAAATTTTCTAGCATCGTATCTTGTAATACCAATTGACATTGGAATAATTGTTCTCATTCCATACATATATCTTTGAGCAAAAATTATTGGCCATCCATGTTTTTTAAGTAATAAATGGGCAAATGCAAACTTTCTTCTTTGACTAATTAATTTTTTTAAAACAGCTTTTTTATTAAATCTTCCAATATAAAAATATACTTGATCTCCAGCAAAACCACCAAGACCCGCTACAAAAATTGCTATGTATAAATTCATATCACCTGTATGAGCTAATAATCCTGCCATTACAAGACCAGCTTCACCTTCTAGCATTCCCCAAACGAAAAGTATTATGTATCCATATTTTCTTAATAAATATGCAAATTTTTCATCAAGTCCTTCAACAGGAGCATTGTATAAATTATAAGCAAGAAAAGAGATAAATAATATTAATCCCAACGCAAAAATTTTTCCAGAATATGGTTGAATTTTTCTAAAAAGTTCCCTCATTGTAATATCCTAACTAATCAAATTTTAATAACTCTTTTGCCTGTATCATATCTTTATCACCTCTACCAGATAGACAAACAATCACCAACTTATCTTTTAATTTTTCTTTTGCTTTTTTTAAATAAGCTATTGCATGAGCTGATTCAAATGCAGGAATAATTCCTTCTTTTCGACTCAACCAAACAAATGCATCAAGGGCTTCTTTATCAGTTATATTATCATATGTAACTGTTTTATTATCTTTATGAAAAGAGTGTTCTGGTCCAACTCCAGGATAATCAAGTCCTGCACTAATACTATGTGCTTCTAAAACTTGTCCATCTTCATCTTGAAGTAAATATGAACATTGTCCATGTAAAATTCCAGGAGTTCCTTTTGCTAAACAGCTTCCATGCTTATTTGTATCAAGTCCTAATCCACCTGCTTCAATTCCTACACAAGTTACTTCTTTATCTTCTAAAAAATGTGAAAACATCCCAATAGAATTTGAACCACCACCAATACAAGCAACTACATAATCAGGTAATTTATTCTCTTTTTCAAGTATTTGTTTTCTTGCTTCATAACCAATAACTGCTTGAAAATCTCTAACCATCATAGGATATGGATGAGGACCTGCAACAGTTCCTATTATATAAAAAGTATCTCTTGCATTTGTAACCCAATATCTTATTGCATCATTCATTGCATCTTTTAAAGTTTTACTCCCACTTTCAACTGCAACTACTTTTGCACCTAAAAGCTTCATTCTAAATACATTTAACTCTTGTCTTGCGACATCTTTTGCACCCATAAAAACAGTACATTCAAGTCCAAGTAAAGCTGCAATTGTTGCAGTTGCCACACCATGTTGTCCAGCTCCTGTTTCAGCTATTACCTTTGTCTTGCCCATTTTTTTTGCTAGTAATCCTTGAGCAATAACATTGTTTACTTTATGAGCTCCAGTATGGTTTAAATCTTCTCTTTTTAAATAGATTTTTGCACCTATTTCTTTACTTATATTTTCTGCAAAATAAAGAGGATTTTCTCTTCCAACATAATCTTTTAAATAATAATTTACTTCTTGCCAAAAATCTTTATCAAATCTATATTTATTGTAAGCAAGTTCTAACTCTTTTAAAATAGGCATTAATGTTTCAGGTACATATTGTCCACCAAAAATACCAAATTCACCTTTTGAATTTGGATCAAATTTACTAGCTTTTGGAATATAATTACTCATTTTTATCTCTTTATATTTCTAATACTGAATAAACAGGTACAAGTTGTTCTAACTTACTTTTACCTGGAAGAATTGTAAAATTTATTATAAAACATGCTTCAACTAAATTTGCCTCTAATTTTTTTATCAAATTAGCTGCTGCAAAAGCTGTTCCACCACTTACAACTAAATCATCAATTAATAAAACTCTTTTATTTTGAGTTGTGCTAAATGCATCTAGATGTATTTCAACCTCATCAAAACCGTATTCTAATTCATATTTCTCACAAACTGTTGTACTTGGAAGTTTTCCTTTTTTTCTTACAGGAACAAATCCTATTTTAAGTCTTGTTGCTAGTGCGGCACCAAATATGAAACCTCTAGCATCAATACCAGCAACATAATCTAAATTATATGATTTATATTTTTCTTCAAGATGGCTCATTAAAAGTTCAAAAGCATCTTTGTTATTTAAAAGTGTTGTAATATCTTTAAAACTTATTCCAGGTTTTGGAAAATCTTCAACTGTTCTTATAGAGTTTAATAAAAACTCTCTATCTTTGTCTTCTAAAAATTTAATCTTATTCAAAATAACCTCTACTACATTAAGAAAAGTGGCATATTCTAGCCAAATAATTATTATTTCTCTATGATATATTAATAAAAAATTATATTTATACATAATATAAAAAGAGAGATTATTAAAAAATTGTTAACAGCTGGAAAACAAGAAAATAAAATTAAAATTAAAAGTTAATAAACTTCATAACTTTGTGTTACTAAACCACTATCTCTTATTTTTGTACAAATTGAAGAAGTTTTAGTTGTATCAACTTTTAAATCAATTGTTATTGGAGTTTTTGTTTTATTAATTTCTAAAGACAGACAACCATTTTTATCACTTATCTTTAAATCTTCGATATTCCAATTTGTAGTTGTAATATTTATAGAATCAGTAATTTTGTCAATCTTTTGATTTAACAAATAATAACTTTGTATAGAATTTATAGCAGTATTTATATCTCTTTTTAAAGTTGATACTAAAGCACTATCTTTTGTATCCATAAATCTAGGTACAGCAAAAGCAACGATTATTCCTAAAATAACTATCATAAAAATTAGTTCTAGTAGAGAAAAAGCACTTTTCATTATAATCCTTTAAATAATTTAAAAGATTATAAATGTTTAATTCTTAAAATAATATTATTTATTATAAAATATTAGGGATATCTATATTTGTTTCTTTTTCAACATCAGCAACTGTTTCAAAGACAACTTCGATAGGAGCTGAACCTGAGAAATCATTCTCTTTATCAACAAATTTTGTAAGATTTTTATGAAAATCCAGTTTTACTGTACCAATTGGTCCATTTCTCTGTTTCCCAATAATTATCTCAGCCTCTTCGATAGGTTTATCTTGAAATTTAGATTTATAATCTTCACCTCTATCTTTTGCCTCTTTTTCTTTTCTTGCTTCATCTCTTTGCTTATAAACATCATCTCTATAAACAAACATAATAATATCAGCATCTTGTTCAATAGCACCAGATTCTCTTAAGTCACTAAGCATAGGTCTTTTATCTGGTCTATTTTCTAAACCTCTATTCAGCTGAGAAAGTGCAACTATAGGAATTTTCAACTCCCTTGCTAACATTTTTAAACCCCTACTAATATCTGAAACTTCTTGATGTCTATCTTTGTTACCAAGACCTTGCATTAGTTGAAGATAATCTATTATTACAAGACTTATTTTATTATCTTCATTTTGTGCTAATTTTCTTACTCTTGCTCTAAGTTGATTAATATTAACACTTCCACCATCATCTACAAAAAGTTTTTTAGTATTTAAATGATTAAAAGCATCCGTTAATTTTGACCACTCATTATCATTCATATCACCTTTTCTTAGATTTTGTAAAGGTATAGAAGTTTTTGCTGCAAGTAATCTTAACATCAACTGTTCAGCTGGCATCTCAAGAGAGAAAAATATAACACCCTTATCTCTTTCAATATTTTTTAATGCCATGTTTAAAACCAAAGCAGTTTTTCCCATAGCTGGACGAGCAGCAATAATTACTAAATCTCCTTCATTAAAACCTGTTGTTCTCTTATCTAAAGATTCAAATCCTGTTGTTTGTCCAATTAAAAACTTGTTTCCAAGCTTTTTCATTTTCTCTATATATGCTAAAGTATCACCTGTTACAGTTTGCATATCTTTTAATTCACTAGTTGCACTATTTGTCGAAATTTTATAAAGCTCACCTTGAATAGTATCCAATGCTTCATTTGCTGTTATTTGATCTTCAATTGCAACTTTTTTTATTGTTGTAGCTAAACTTGCTAATTCTCTTTTTACAGAAGCATCTTTTATCTCTTTTACATAAGCTTGAGTATTTGTAATAGGATTTGCACTTAAAATTTCAAGTAAAACTGAATCATCAATATCTTTTGAATTAATTTTATTTCTAATAAAATCTTCATCAATTGGCATATCTTCTTCATGAAGTCTTATCATTGCTTCAAAAATAGATTTATGAGCAGGAAGATAAAAATCTTTTGGTTTTAAAACACCTAAAATATCTTCTAGCTCTTCAGGATTAAAAAATACTGAACTAAGAACAGCTCTTTCAATATTTATACTATAAATACTATCCATTATATTTTTCTTTTTGCTTCAAATTCTACTTCTTCTACAAATTTATTTATAAGTGCTTCTCCACTAAGTTTTGCAATAATTTCACCTTTTTTCATAACAAGACCACTTCCTTTTCCAAAAGCGATTGCAACATCACCAGCCTTTGCCTCTCCAATAGCATTTACAACACAACCCATTACTGAAACATCTAAAGGTGTTCTAATATGTGCTGTTCTTTTTTCTATTTCTGCAACTGCACTTACTAAGTCAGCTTCAATTCTTCCACAAGTTGGACAAGAGATAATATTTAAACCCTCTTTTGAAATACCTAAATCTTTTAAAATAGCTTTTCCTACTTTAATTTCCTCTTCAAGTTCTCCTGTCATTGAAACTCTTAGAGTATCACCAATACCATCTAATAATAAACTTCCTAATGCAATTGATGATTTAATTGTAGAGTGAAATTGAGTTCCAGCTTCTGTTACACCTAAATGAAATGGATAGTTATTCATAGGTCTTAAAGTTCTATAAGCTTCAACAGTTCTTTGAACATCACTTGCTTTTAGCGAAATCTTTATATCTGTAAAACCTAAATCTTCCAAATATTTAATGTTATAATCAGCACTTGCAACCATTCCTTTTGCTGTTTGTCCATATTTATCTTCAAACTCTTTTTCTAAACTTCCACAATTTACACCAATTCTTATAGGTATATTTCTATTTTGGCAAGCTTTTACAACTTCTTGAACTCTTTTTTTATCTCCAATATTTCCAGGATTAATTCTAATACAATCTACAACTTCAGCAGCAATTAAAGCCAACTTATAGTGAAAATGTATATCTGCAACAATTGGTAAATCAACTTGTTTTTTTATCTCTTTTAAAGCATTAGCATCTTCAATATGTGGAACTGCAACTCTTACTATATCAGCACCTGCAAAATGAAGCTTTCTTATTTGCTCAACTGTGGCCTCTACATCTGATGTTTTTGTATATGTCATTGATTGAACACTTATTGGTGCATCACCACCAATTAGGACATTTCCTACTTTTATCTGTTTTGTTGGGTATCTATTTATCATGAGTGTGATTTTATCGTAAATTGTTTAAATTAAAGTGAAGATTAATTTTATAATAGATATTATTTTTTGCTTTAAAATATAAGCATTTTTTATACATCGAGGATAAATTGACGACTAGAAAAAATTTTTTATTTATTATTTTTATATTTTTCATATTATGTTTGTTTGTTATTTATGTATCTTATAGCTATATATTAAAAAAACAAGATGAACTTTTCTATAACCTATATTTAAACACTAATGATAAAATAATCGATACTACAAAAAACTCAATCGATGATAAAAAACATACAACGTTGGCAATTGCTCTGTCTTTAAGCAAAAATGAAAATCTTTATAAGTACTTAGAAAATGAAGAATATGAAAAACTCGATTTTAATAAAATTATTGATGAATTAAAACAGTATTCAAAATATAAAAATGTTTGGATTCAAGTTGTAAATAAAAATGCTATTCCTGTATACAAATCTTGGACAAAAGAAAAAGTAGATATTTCATTTAGAAAAGATTTACAAAGTACTTTATCGAATCCAAAAGTGTCTACTTCAATAAGCATGGGTATATATAACTTATCATTAAAAGCTAGAACTCCTATATATGGTTATAAAAATGAATTTTTTGGTGTTTTAGAAGTTATTTCACATTTAAATTCTGTTATCGAAGATTTAAAAAAAGATAAAATTGAGTCAATAGTTCTAGTAAATAAAGATGTAAATAAAGTTCTAAAATCACCTATTTCAAATATATTCATAAATGATTATTACGTTCCTCATGAAAATGCAAATAGCTATTTTGTTGAATATTTAAAAAATAATGACGTTGATAAATATTTTAATATGAAAGATTTTATAGTAGAAAACGGCTATTTAATAACAAACTACAATTTATTTAATGAAAAAAATGAAAAAGTTGCTTCAATAATAAATTTTTATGATTTAAAGAATATTGATGATTCACATATTAGTTCTATTAAAACTCAAAATATTTTAATGATAATGATAGTTTTAATAGTTTTATTTTTTATACTTATATTATATCTTTACACAAAATATACAAATAAAATAAAATCTCAAGAACAAAAAAATAGATTAATCTTAGATTCACAATCTAGTATTGTAATTATTACAAACGGAGAAAATATAATTGAATCAAATAAAAAATTAATTGAATTTTTTAACGATTGTAAAAATTTAGAAGATTTCAAAACAAAATATAAATGTATTTGTAAAAAATTTGTAAACATTGAACATGAAAACTATTTAATTGATACTAAATACAATGGTAGAAATTGGGCAGAACATGCTCTTTATAATCAAAATACAGATTTTAAAGTTGCAATTTATGATGCAAACCAAAATTTAAAACATTTTTCTCTTAAAGTTAGCCAATTAAAAGATGATAACTTAATAATTGCCACATTTACTGATATTTCTCAAGAAATTTTAGAAGCAGAAAAAGAAAAAAATCAGCAAAGAGCTATTTTCCAACAAGCTAAGTTAAATGCTATATCAAATACACTAAATAACATTGCTCATCAATGGAGACAACCATTAAGTGTTATAAGTACACTTACAAGTGGTATGAAATTGAAAAAAGATCTAAATATTTTAAGTGATAATGAATTTAAAAAATCATGTGACAAAATAATTTTTAATACAACTAAACTATCAAATACTATTGAAAACTTTACAAACTTTTTCACAAAAGATGATATAAATAAAGTCTCTGTAGTAGAAGCAATAAATCAAATAATAGAATTCTTAGACTCTATTTTTGAAAGAAATCAAATAGTTTGTCACTTTAAACACACAAATGATGTACTTTTAGATTGTGATAGTAATAGCTTTTCTGAAGTTATTTTAAATATTTTTGATAACTCTATCAGTGCATTAATAGAAAATAAAAACATAAACGAAAGATACATTATCATAACTTTAGAAGGAAAAACACTTAGTATAATAGATAGTGGTAATGGTGTTGATGAGACTCTTATTTCAAAAGTTTGCGAACCGTATTTTACAACAAAACATCAAGCATTTGGAATTGGACTAGGTCTTTATGTAGTTGAAGATTTTTTCATAAAAACTTTAAATAAAAAAATCGAATTAAAAAATGAAGATTTTGTATATGAAGATAAAAAACTAAGAGGTTTAAGATTTACTATAGAATTTGATTAAACTTTTATTTTGATAAATTTAGGTAAAATTGCCCATATTTAGAATAAAAGGAATTTAATGCAAGATTTTTCAATTTTTGATTTAATAATTATTGCAATTACATTATTACTTGGACTAAAAGGTCTTTTCAGAGGTTTTATCAAGGAAGTTTTTGGACTTTTAGGTATTGTTGGGGCTATTTTTGTAGCTTCAAGAATATCTAAAGAACTAGGAGATTTAATAGCTCCTATCTTAGTTTTAGAAAATGAAGCAACAATTAAACTAATAGGTTTTATAGTAGCTTTAGTTGTTGTTTGGCTCGTTATTTATAGTGCTGGTGTTGTTGTAAGTAAAATATTTAGTGCTAGTGGTTTAGGTGCAATAGACAGAATTTTTGGATTTATTTTTGGTGCTTTAAAAATATTTTTAATATTTGCTGTTATAGCATATGCGCTTTATCAAGTACAATCGTTTAAAAAAGTTATCGATGAAAAATTTGCAAATTCTATTGTAATGCCTCATTTATTAAGTGTTGGTTCTTTCATTATAAAATTAGACACAACAGCTATTACACAAAATTTAGATAAAGCAGTAGATTCAGTGAAACCAAGTGAGGTTATTGAAAATACTAAGAAAAACATAGAAAAAAATATACAAGAGACTAAAAAAGATATAGAAGAAAATATCAAAGAAGAAGTTACTGAGAATTTAGAAAAAAAATTTAAAGATGTAACAAAAGAGCTTTCAAATAAGCAAGAAGATAAAAAAGAGAATTAATAAAAGGATTTTAAATTGTTTGAAAATAAATATATACAACAAAGAATAGAAAAAGCTGATGCATTAAGAGAGTTAGGAATAAATCCTTATGCAAATGATAGTAAAAGAGAATTAAGTATTCAAGATTATTTAGATAAAAACAGTGATATTTTT
>RRZU013030806.1_pt1 | contig 19505 bp, 18 predicted proteins | sample 2165561 | NCBI WGS metagenome assembly RRZU01 (sample SAMN10456909, study PRJNA506462) | wastewater metagenome | isolation source: wastewater sludge | place: USA: Moscow, Idaho | reverse complement strand
GGTGATGCTATCCAACTTGACACTACAAATGTTTTATTTATTTGTGGTGGTGCATTTGATGGACTTATTGATATTATCGGGAAAAAACAAGGTGGCAATACCCTTGGATTTAATCAAAACAAAAAAACAAAAAAAGAGCAAGAGGCTATTTTAGAGATGGTTGAAGCTGATGATTTAGTAAAATATGGACTTATTCCTGAACTTATTGGGCGACTTCATATGATTACAACACTAAGTGAAATAGATGAAGAAGCGATGATTCATATTTTAACTGAACCAAAAAATGCACTTACAAAGCAATATAAAAAACTTTTTACAATGGATAATGTAAATTTAACTTTTGAACCTGACTCACTTACAGAGATAGCACAAAAAGCAATCAAACGAAAAACAGGTGCGAGAGGATTAAGGTCAATTATGGAAGATGTTATGCTTGATATTATGTATGAGTTACCAGAATACAAAAATCAAACAGTAACAATTACAAAAGATGTTGTGAATAAAACAACAAAACCAAAAATAGCTTAAAGCAAAAAATAAGGGGATAAAATGATATTTGATAAATTTATAGGTATGTTTTCAAATGATTTAGCGATAGATTTAGGTACAGCAAACACTCTAGTATCTATAAAAGGGCAAGGGATTGTTATCAATGAACCTTCTGTTGTTGCTGTTCAGCATGATAGATTTGGGAGAGATAAGATTTTAGCAGTTGGACAAGAAGCCAAACTTATGATAGGAAAAACTCCTATGAATATTCAGGCTGTTCGTCCTATGAAAGATGGAGTTATTGCTGATTTTGAAATGACTGAAAGAATGATAAGATACTTTATCGAAAAAGCTCATAATAGAAAAACTTTTGTACGACCTAGAATTATTATCTGTATTCCTCATGGAATTACACAAGTTGAGAGAAAAGCGGTAAGGGAATCAGCTTTAAGTGCTGGGGCAAGAGAGGTGTTTTTAGTTGAAGAACCTATGGCAGCTGCTATTGGAGCTGGTATCCCAGTTGCAAGTCCAAATGGACATATCGTAGTTGATATCGGTGGAGGGACAACTGAAATTGGTGTTACTTCACTTGGTGGACTTGTAATTAGTAAATCTATTAAAGTAGCTGGAGATAGATTTGATAAATCGATTATCGACTATGTAAGACAAACATTTAATCTTTACATTGGAGAAAGAACTGCAGAAGAGATAAAGTTTCAAATTGGAACTGCAGTTAAACTAGAGAAGGATTTAGCGATTCAAGTTAAAGGAAGAGATAATTCTGGATTACTTTCAACAATTGAACTTACAAGTGAAGGTGTAAGACAAGCGATGAAAGAACCATTTAAAGAGATTGCACTTGCTATAAGACAAGTATTAGAGGAGATGCCACCTGATTTAGCTAGTGATATCGTAGATAATGGTATCGTACTCACTGGTGGTGGTGCCTTAATTAGAGGACTTGATGTATATCTCTCAAATGATGTCAAACTTCCTGTAAGGGTTGCTGATGAGCCACTACTCGCTGTTGCACATGGGACAAGTAAAGTTTTAGATGAGGAAAAATTATTAAAATTAATCTCTAATGAATAAACATATTACATTTTTGGGACTTATGATTCTAGTTTTACTAGGATATATTTTTAACTTTGATAAATTGATGTCAAATCTATTTTTGGGTGCTACATCTGATGCAAGATGGAGCTACTCAAATTCTATTACAGTTGTAAAAGATTCAGTAAATAGCTACTTTAATCAAGCCCAAACATTAAATGATTTTGCTACACAAAGGGACAAAAACACTCATTATAAAATCCTCTATGAAAATGCTCAAAATGAATTGAATGAACTTAAATACAACATGCAAATTCTTGATGCAAATCTCTCTTATCAAACAATGTATGCAAAAGCAGTCAGTTATATCAATTTAAATGATTTTTCTAAAGTTATTTTAGATAAAAAAATGCCAGCTGGTAAATTGTACCCACTTATCACCCCACAAGGTTTTAGCGCAGGGATAGTACGAGTTTATAACAATCTTTCGATAGGTTATCTCAACACAAATGAAAAATCAAATTATGCAGTATTTATAGGGGATACAAATGCACCAGGTATAACCTCTGGTGCCGATGAAAATGGATATATTCTTATCCAACATATTCCAAAATGGTACACAATTAAAGTCAATGATGAAGTTGTTACAAGTGGAATGGATGAGATATTTCCATATGGTGTGAAAGTTGGAAGAGTTGTTGGTTCAAAAGAACTTTTAAATACAAAAATGGCTATCGTAAAACCATATGCCTTTGTTACTTCAAAAAGATATTTTTATATTATTACAAAAGTAAATAATATGTAACTTTTATCAACAATGAGGTATCATCAAAATTAGGAAAAGGATTCAAAAATGTTAAAAAAGATTTTATTAGTGTTGGTACTGTTTTTTAACTTTGCAGATGCTAAAACAGCTGTATTTGAGACAACAAGTGGAACTATTGAATTGGAGTTGAGAGAAGATTTTGCTCCAAAAACAGTTGAAAATTTTGTAAAATTAATTGAAAAGGGATATTACAATGGTATCATTTTTCATAGGGTTATCAAAAGATTTATGATACAAACTGGTGATCCAACAGGAACTGGTGCTGGTGGAGAATCTATTTGGGGAAAAGATTTTGCCGATGAACTAACTCCAAAAGCAATGTTTAATCGTGTGGGTGTTCTTGCTATGGCAAATCGTGGTCCAAATACAAATGGAAGTCAATTTTTTATCACGACAACTCAAACTCCTTGGCTTAACGGCAAACATACTATCTTTGGATATGTGGCAAACAAAGCAAGCTATGATGTTGTACAAAAGATTGAAAATATTGAAACAACTTACGGTGATAGACCTAAAATTGAACAGAAAATTATAAAAGCGTATATGAAGAAATAAATTATGTTACAAGCACTTTTTGGAAAGTTTACTGTTACTCCTGAACTTTTTATAAAAGAGTTGTTTAAAAAAGTGATAGATGAAAATACTTTACAAAAGATGCTTGAAACGGAAAAATTTTCCATAAATTATCAAAATGAAAAGGGGGAAAGTTTCCTCCATCTTTGTATTTTACATAGTAAATTTAAATCTGCAAAGTGGCTTATTGAAAAGGGAAAAATTAATGTTACCCTTCGAGATAATTTCAATCAAGAACCGATAGAAATAGCGATTAAAAAAAACAATCATCTCATTGTTGAACTCATCCTTAAAGCAAAACAAATAGATATTAATCAAGTAGATAAAGATGGTCGTTCTTTACTTCAAAATGCTGTATTATCTGGAAATACAGAGATTGCGCATGAGCTTATTCACAACCTAATTGATGTGAATATTGTAGATAAAAACAATAAAAATGTGATGTTTGATGCTATCTCGTATGGGGATGAAAATATTATCAATAAACTACTTACTACTGATATTAATCTCAATCAAAAAGATTTAGATGGGGAAACTATCTTACATAAAAAAGAAGCATTGCAAAATGATGATTTATGCGAGAAATTGATACGAAAAGGTGCAAATCCTACAATTTGTAATAATGAAGGAAAAAACTTTTTATTTCATTTAGCTACAAGAGGAATAGAAGGTGGTAGATTACTTGATGTAGCTATAGAACATGGGTGTAATATCAATGCAAAAGTGAGACATAATAATACTATCTTAATGGAAACTATGCTGGCATTTTATAAAATTCCTCATCATGAAAAGGAACGAAGAATTTCACTTTTAAAAATGGCTGAAAATCTTGTCCTCAAAGGGATAGACATAAATGCAATTAATGATGATGGGGAAAGTGGTCTTTTTGATGCTATTCGAAATCATGATTATAATATCTGTGCTTTTTTTGTAAATAAAAAAGTTAGCCTGAATCTTCAAAATAAAAAATATCAAACACCACTTTTAGTAGCAATATTAGAGGGTATTTCAAATATTGATATCATTTTATTATTACTCCAAAATGGAGCAAATCCATCTATTAAAAATGATGATGGGAAAGATGTACTAGAGATTTTAAATGAACTTATCTTATATACACACGAATTTAGAGAACTTAAAGATAGTTCTTTAAAACCTTATGGGAAAAAAGAAAATCAATATTTTGTAGTCTTAAAAGAGGTTTTACAAAATTCAAATTATAATCTTCAAAACCTCACTTCCATTGGTCAACCACTTTTTTTTGCACCTATGTTAGATGGGTACTATGATTTATTTAAACTCTATATGACCAATAAGTTTAATGTAAATGCTCTTGATAGTAATAATCTTAATATTTTTTATCTTTATGTACATACTGTATTTAGTCTCAACAAATATTTTGAAGCTTTTAGAAGTAATCTTATAGGTATGATTGGCTTTGGAGTTGATATTAATATTCTAGATGATGAAGGGAAAACGGTATTTTCTAAAATTATGAAAAAAGAAACCAATCCAAAACTTTTTGAAGTGCTGATTGAGATTACAAGATTTAAATATGACTCACGAGATAAGCAAGGGAGAACCCTTTGTCATCATGCCATTTTGAATAAAAATTTAGAAATTACAAAAATGATTTATGAAAAAAATAATGATGTTTTAAATATCTCAGATGGATATGGAATACTTCCAATAACCTATGCTGCGCTGCTTGGTTGTTTTGATATTGTCAAGTTGCTGTTAGATTATGGAACAATTTATATTAAATCAAATAAATCTATTCCAATGGCAGTTCGTGTTAAATTTGCACCTATGGTAAAAAATGTTGATTCCTTAAAGATGAAAACAACAGATAAAGACCTTTTACGAAAAATAAATATTTTAACAGATCAAATAAAAAGTGATTTTAAGGTGGTAGAAGAATGAAAATTATTATTAATGGTCAAGAGAAAGAATTTGAAGCAAACGTAACACTAAAAGATGTTATAGAACAACTTCAAATCAAAGATAAAGTGATGGCTAGTGCTGTCAACATGAATATAATAAAAAAAGAAAATTGGGGAACTTATACCCTTTGTGACAATGATAAACTTGAACTATTAGAATTTGTTGGCGGTGGTTGAAGAGAAATTAAATAAGGAAAAAATTAGCTAATTATTTTGTTTCATTATTTTCAATATCTTCATTTGTATCATAGATAACTTTTATCAAAATACCATTCTTTTGGTCTTTGAAGTAAATATCATCTTGAATCAAAAGATTGTATAAAAAATCTTTTTCGTACGATTTATCCAAAAATGTATTGTTAAAAGTATCTCCATCATAACATGAAATAACATTTTTACACACTCTATCTTCATAAATCGTCATATCTACTGCAACTGTTCCAAAATTCAAAACAGTTAACCGTACCCTATCCTCATATCTTTCAATAAACCCTTTATCATAAAATTTTAAAGAAGGTGTTTTAAAAACAATCGTTGCACCTCTTGAAGAAACAGGCTGTTTAGAACTACAACCTGTGAAAATAAAAAGAAATATTAAAGAGATTAAAAATCTATAAGCCATTAAGTTAATGATGATGTTTGGTATAAATTCATCAAATTTTCATAAAAATCAGTTGTTTCAAAATCATCTAATAATCCACTATTTAATGATAACTGTTGATGAATTTTTGCTAACTTCTCTGCTCGATTAGGAAACAAATCACTTAAGATTATAGAACTTATCTCTTTTCGTACCAAAATAGCAGGTGGAATAATCCCAAGATAAAACAACTCCATAATAGATTCACTATGATAATGAATATGATGATGACTTCCGTGAGGACAAGCATTGGTACTTACTAAAGTACTACATTTATCACAATAAACAAAATTACTCATAATCTCAATATTAATATCAATTCCAACTATAGTATCTGCAATAGAACTAAAACATTTATCTTGATAAAATGCCCCAATTCCAGCTTTCTCTTTTCCAAGTATCAACTGAGTACATCCATAATTGTGAGCAACTATCGCATTTAAAATTATTTCATTAAACCCACCAAAGATATAAGTATTTTCTAAAGGAATTAAAATCACTTTATCTTTTGGAAGAAAATTATCACAAAAATATTTTACGACATTGTACCTAGTCTTATAACTAAGTTCATCATCCGTATAAGGTTTTAAAAGGAAAATAACAATCAAATCATTTTTCACTAAGGCTGTCCTAATAAGCCTTTCATGAATTCTATGAAAAGGTTTACCTGAGAGCATAATTGCAGAGATAGATTTTGCTTCAAGATTTGCGATTGCTGTTCCTAATTCCAGTTTATGATTTTTAATATCTTCAAAAATAACTTCAAATTCTCCACAAATTGCATAATTCCCTAATCTTTGATATGTATTTACAACTCCAGGATGTAATGGATTATTAGTACCATAGATAAGCTTTACCCTCTCATCTTTATCTATTTTAAATACTTCATCACAGATAAGTTCCCCACAAACTTTTCCATCGCACACCAAGGTGACTTTATCCCCTTTATGTAAAGATTTTAAAACAGATTCATTTCGTTTTCCACTCGGTGCAAGGACAACAGAAAAAGGAAAAGTTGTCCCTTTGTATATTTTTGTCCTATTTACTTCAATAGATTCTTGTTCATTCATAAGTTTATCGACTGGTTTTAGAAGTCCCTCTTTTAAAAGACTTAGTGTTGCAAGTGCTTCTTGATCTATATATAATTTTTTACTCATAAAATCCCTTATTAGAAAATCTCTTTATTTTTTTATTTAGATAATACTTTTTTGTTTGAATTGGTATAATATCCAATAATTTATAAAGGGTTAATTTGTTAGTTCATATTTGTTGCAGTGTTGATAGCCACTATTTTTTAGAAAAGTTACAAGAAGATTTTCCAGATGAAAAATTGATTGGTTTTTTTTATGACCCAAATATTCATCCTTACAGTGAATATCTTTTACGACTTGAAGATGTCAAGTTTAGTTGTGAACAATTAGGGATTGAACTGCTTGAAGGTGCTTATGATGTAGAAGCTTGGTTACAACTTGTAAAAGGGCTTGAAAATGAGCCAGAAAAAGGGGATCGTTGTACAGTTTGTTTTGATACTAGACTTGAAGTAAGTGTTCAAAAAGCGATTGAGCTAGGTTGTAAAAGCTTCACAACTTCACTCTTAATCAGCCCGAAAAAATCTCAAGAGAAACTTCAAGTTATTGGGGAAAAACTGGCAAAAGAATATGATTTAGAATTTATTTTTAAAGATTATAGAGCTGGCACGGGGATGGAACTTCAGGGAAAAGCTGTGAAAGAGAATCAACTCTATCGTCAAAATTATTGTGGTTGTCTTTTTGGATTAACAGCACAAAGAATACAACAAGAGAAACTTCTCGATGAGATGATAAGTCCAATAAATCGACAAATTTTACCAGAATCGATTGAGGAGAGGTTGGAGCTCTATAGAAAACGAAATCAACTCAAAAAAGAGAATATTGAATTTAAAATCATCAAACAAAGATTTTTAAATTATCGTCTTTTAAGTGGTTGTGTTCTGATAAATAAAGAGGTAGTTCCTTCCTATTTTTTACCTTACTCAACTTTAAAAAATAAAAAAACAGCAGGGCAAATTGAATATACAATCAATAATATTTCTTATCTCAATCGTGATGAAACAAAACTTATCACTTTAGAATATTTCAATCATTTAGCAAATAAAAACTATAAAAGTATTTATGAACTTATCAAAAATCCACCTTTATTTGAGGAGGAACTCGCATTTCGGAATAAGATTGTTTCAACACCATTTGATATCTCTTGTATAGTGATTCTTGATACAATTATTAATGGAAAAATTGAAGTTATCTTAGATAGTCAGGTATTTGATGATGTCAGGGAGGATATCATCATTTTGTAATCATCACACGGTATAATGAAAAATAACCAAGGAGTTACTATGCAAGAAAAAATTTTATTTGTCTCAGTTGAGATTCCAATTATTATCAATCAACAAGATTTAGAAAAAGAGTTTCCGGGATTGATTTTAACTAAAATTGAGAATTCACTTGTTGGTGAAATCACTAATGATAAATTTATATTTACCACCTCTTTTGGGGTTATTACATTTTGTAACTTCAATCATGATGAGATAAAATCGTTTCTCCATAGATTGAAAATAAAAGAGGCAAATCATTACGAAACAGCACTTATCAACCAAGATTATCCAATGATAGTTGATAGTGAATTTGAGAAACCATTTATAGACTCTCAAGTGATAAAATACAATCAGTTTAATAAATCTATCGCTTCAATCATATCTTTAGTATTATCCCAAAGTGTTGGTCTTGAAATACGAGAAAAGTCATTAGAAAAAAAGCTTCAAGAGAGTAAAAAGCTATACGATAAAATTGAACACATAAAAGCGAAAGATAGGGAAAATCTAATGAATTTTGCAAGCAGTATTGCAAAAGAAAGGTTTGAAATATTAAGTCAACTCTATCTTTTAGATAAACCAGATATCCTTTGGGATGATTTTCAACTTGAATCACTCTATAATCAGCTAGCCCTCCAACTAGAACTCAAACCTAGATTTGAAGTAGTAGAGTATAAAATCTCATTTTTAAAAGAATCAGTTGAATTTATAACTGATAGGGTCAATCAAAAATCGAGTGAATTTCTAGAGTGGATTATTATTTGGTTGATTGTGATAGAAATACTTTTTTCAACTTATGAATACATTATCAAACCACTTTTATAAAAAGGTTTGATAATATTTGATATATGTTAAAAAGGATTATGACATAATCCCTTTAATCATAAAAAATACTGCGGCAGCAAGTCCAGCAGCAACAGGAACAGTGATAAGCCAAGCTGTAATAATCTTTTTCACCGCATCTCTTTTAACATACTTAATCCCTTTAGCTTCTTGAAAATTCTTTTTAGCTTCTGCAGATGATTCAATTTTTTCATCAATAAGCTTATGTAAAGTAACAATTCTTTGATAATTTGCTTTGTTTTTATCTTTTATCTCAACAAGATGAGCTAACTCTCTCTCAAAATTTTCTAAATCTTTTTTATCTTTTTTAAACCTTTTTCTCGCCTTTGCAATATAATTGCTCTCACTACTATCAAGATATTCCCTTAAAAATCCAACACCAAATACACCACCAACTGCAATATGAGTAGAACTTACTGGAAGTCCTAGTTGAGAAGCTACAATTACCGTAATTGCTGCTGCCATAGCAATTGAAAATGCTCGTATTTGATCAAGTTCTGTTATTTCACTTCCTACAGTTTTGATAAGTTTTGGTCCATACAGTGTAAGTCCAACAACAATTCCAAGTGCACCAACAGCCATTACCCAAAATGGAATATCAACCTTAGAAGCAATCTCATTTTGTGTCACAGCATCATAAATAGCAGCCAGTGGTCCGATGGCATTTGCTACATCATTCGCTCCATGTGCAAAAGAGAGTAATGCTGCTGCAAAAATAAGTGGAATGTTAAAAAGTGTATTGATAGATTCTCTTTTATTTTGTAGCTTTTCACTTCGTTTATTAATAGCTTTAACAACAATTAAATATGTTATAACTGCTATTCCAATACCAATTAAAGAGGCACCAACAAAATCGATTTTAATAATTTGTTTCATCCCTTTTAAGATAATATATGTACTAAAAGCCCATGCCATAAAAGCTAATAAATAAGGAACAATAAATTGAGCCGCTCCTACCATATCTTTTTTATAAAGAATCGTTTTTTTAATAAAATAAAGGAAAAGTGCTGCAACAATCCCACCTAAAACAGGTGATATTACCCAAGACATAGCAATATTACCCATCGTTCCCCAAGATACTATACTAAACCCTGCTGCCGCTATCCCTGCTCCCATAACACCTCCAACAATCGAGTGTGTTGTAGAAACAGGTGCACCAACAGCTGTTGCTAAGTTAAGCCACAGTGCAGCTGATAAAAGTGCTGCTGTCATTGCCCAGACAAATATTTGAGGATTTGCTATCAAGTCTGGATCTATAATCCCGTCTTTAATCGTTTTAACAACATCTCCACCTGCGATAAATGCTCCCATCGCTTCAAAAATAGCTGCTAAGATAATTGCACCTGTCATAGTTAAAGCTTTTGAACCAACTGCAGGTCCAACATTATTAGCCACATCATTTGCACCAATATTCATAGCCATATAAGCACCAAAAACAGCGCCTAAAATAAGAAATGTATTGTTTGGAATATTTAAATATGTTGAATAACTATATCCAAATACAAGAGCAACAAACAACAATGCTAATGAAAACTTAATGTAAGCAGACATTGATTTTGTTGTAACCATATTTATTTTCTCTATCGTTTTGATATCCATTTGTAACCTTTTTATTACCATAATGTAACTTTTTTATTGTAGGGATGAACATTATACTTTTAATTTGATTTAAATGCCCTTTTATTATTAAATGACTAGACAGCTATTTTTTTGTAAAAGTGGATTTCATCATACTCATTAATTGAATAAGAATAAATTTTTGTTAATGAAAATTTCAATGGGTTAAATTGGAGCGTTTTATTGTCTTTGAACGAAATAAACAAAACTAAACAATCTATCCAATTTTCTAAATTTTCTAAAAGTTTCCAGCCACCTTCAATCATAGAAAACCTACTATCAATATTCTCTAAATCATTACTAATAAAAACTTCTCTGTTAGGAACAGAAAAAAGTGGAATAGTTTTATCAAACTCTTTTTCTTTTGAATATATAAGTATATCAGGTGATTTTCCACCTTTTACAAATCTACTATCAAGTGTTGGTCTATCTATTCTTACAGTATTGCCACCAATAATAAGTAAATCTAGTTTTGTTCTTATTTGATGGACTAACTCTAAACTCTCTTTTGTTGTAATATATCCACCATCACAACTTCCATCGGCACGAATAGCAAGTTTAAAAAATCGAAATTTATCAGTATGCCATTTCAAGAATGGGAATAAGAGGTTATCACACTCCTCTTTTAAAACTCCTACTTCGACTTCAATTCCGTTATCTTGTAAAGTTTTCATCCCACCACTAGCAATATTATTTGGATCCAAAGAACCAATAGTCACTTTTTTCAATCCAAGCTCTTTTAAAAGATTTGCACAAGCTGGTGTTCGACCGATATGATTACAAGGTTCAAGAGTAACAAAGATTTCACAATCGTGAAAAAAATTATTATGATTTTCAATCAAAAAATTATGGATTTCAAACGATTCTTCTAAGTCTTTAAGATGTGAATTTGGATAAGCAACAAGATAAGCTGATTTAAGAGCGTTTACTTCTGCATGTGGAGAGCCAGCTTTTTGATGCGCTTCTATAGATAAGATTTGAGCATTTTTGACGATACAAGCACCAACAGCTGGATTTGGATAAGTTAAGAATTGGTATCTCCAAGCGATATCAACCGCTTGTTGCATATAGAAATTTTTCATATATGCCTTTGAAAATCACCAATTATAATATGTAGATGCACTTAAAATAGCACTGTATTGAAGTGTAAACGTTTCACCCTCTTCACTTTCAAAGGTAAATCTATTTTCGTTATCAAAACTTAAAAGTTTCCCTTTGAAAGTTCCCCCTTCAAAAAGTTTCCCTTTTACATTTTCCCCTACTGAGTTTTGGAGATGTTCTAATTTTTTTAATTTTCGCTCAATTCCAGGACTACTTACTTCAAGGAGATATTTCCCCCTCATTGGCTCTTTTATATCTAAAATAGGTGCAACCATTCGGCTTACCTCTTCACATTTATCCAAGCTTACACCCTCTGGTGAAGTGATATAGATTCTATAAATATTATTATCATTCTCTTTTAATTGTGCAATATCATAAAGCGACATTCCACAACCTTCAACTACTACTTTTATCTCTTCTTCTAATTCCATTTTATTCTCTTATTCTTCTTTTTCTTTGTCGTTATCTTTTCTTATCTTTGCAAATAACTCTTCAAGTTTATGAATTGATTCTAAATTTGTATCATTTTCAAATGTAAAATCGGGACATTTATACCAACCAGTAGAATTTAAAATATACGATTTTATTCTACTATTTGCACTATAAAGTGCTTTTTGAACCTCTTTTCGCTCAGCTGGAGTTAAATCGTTTCCATCATAATAGACTTTTGCATCATATTTTCCATTTTTACATTTTACATCTGTTATTGTGAGGGAATTGATTCGACTATCACTCAAATCTCCAAGTGCTTCAGGAACGAGCTCTCGCAAAAGAGACTCTGTTCGTTGCAAATTTATACTTTTATCTCTCATACAAATTATACCGTTTGAGCTTCTTTATGCTCAATAAATGTTTCGATATAATCTCCAATCTGAACATCATTGAATTTTTTAAACATAATTCCACATTCAAATCCATTTGCAACCTCTTTAACATCATCTTTAAATCGTTTAAGAGAGTCAATATTCCCAGTGTAAATAACAACACCATCTCTAATAAGTCTTGCTTTTCCACCTCTTACTACTTTACCATCTGTTACAATACATCCTGCAACTGTTCCAACTTTAGGTACAACAAATGTTTCTCGCACCTTTGCCTGACCTGTATTTTCTTCGATTACAATCGTACTCATCATACCAGATAATGTATCTTTAATCTCATCAATAAGATTATAAATAATACTATAAGTTCTAATCTCAACACCACTCGATTTTGCTTTTACTTTTACTTCACCAGTAGGTCTTACATTAAATCCAATGATTATACAATCATCACTAGCACTTGCTAAGGCTACATCAGCTTCTGTAATTCCACCAACTCCAGCACTTACTATTTTTACTTTTACTTCATCATTTTTAATATCTTCAAGACTTACCTTAATCGCTTCTAAACTTCCACCAGCATCTGCTTTAATAATTACAGGAAGTGCTTTTATTTTACCCTCAGCGATAAGATTTGACATCTCTTCAAGTGAAACTTTAGTTGATTTACTTAATTCTTTTGCTCTTGCATGTTCAGCTCTTGTCGTTGCAATAGCTTTAGCTTCAGCAGCACTTTCAAGTGCGACAAGTGAAACACCTGTATTTGGAACATCATTTAAACCAACAACTTGACCTGTTTTACTTAACCCTAGCTCTTTTACAGGTTTTCCAGCATCATCAAGAAGTGCTTTTACCCTTCCATATGTTGTATCAGCAACGATATTATCTCCAACTTTAAGTGTTCCATTTTGAACAATAACAGTAGCAACAGCACCTCTACCTTTTACAGTTGAACCTTCAATTACTGTAGCTTTTGCTAAAGCAGTTGGATCAGCTTGAAGCTCAAGAAGCTCAGATTGGATAAGAATATTTTCTAATAAATCCTCTATTCCAGCTCCCGTTAATGCAGAAACTCCAATAAATTCATAATCTCCACCCCACTCTGTTGGCATAATACCATGCTCAGCCATACCAGCTTTTACCATATCAATATTAGCAGTTTCTTTATCAATTTTATTTATTGCAACAATAATTGGAGCACCACTATCTTTTGCAGCTTTGATTGATTCAACTGTTTGTGGTTTTACGCCATCATCAGCTGCAACAACTAAGATGATAATATCTGTAATATTCGCCCCTCTAATTCTCATAGAACTAAATGCTTCATGTCCAGGAGTATCTACAAAAGTGATCTCTTTTCCATTTTTTGTAACAGTATATGCTGAGATATGTTGTGTAATTCCACCTGCTTCACCTGCAGCAACTCTACTACTTCTAATTTTATCCAATAGAGATGTTTTCCCATGGTCAACATGCCCCATAATTGTTACAACTGGCGGACGATCAACAAAATTAGAAGTATCAACTACCTCATCGTATGTCTCTTCGTAGTTTACCTCTTCAAGCTCATTTTTAATAGTGATTTCAATATCATATTCTTCTCCAAGAATCTCAATTTCATCATTTCCTAAAAAGTCATTTTTAGTTACCATCATACCAAGCATAAAGAGTTTTCCAATTACCTCTGCTGTTGATTTTCCAATTTTTTCAGCGAATTCATATACTCTACACTCTTCAGGAATAGTCACGCTTGTAATCTCTTCAGCTTCAGTTTTTTTGATATATTTTTTCTTTTTTGTTGATCTTTTCAGTCCTCTTGGAACATTTCCAAAAGCTGATGGTTTTGTTGTTCTTATATTTTCTGTTTGTTTTGGAGTATCTTGTAAAAATTTAGAAGTTTCAAGGAGATCCATATCATAAAGCACAACTTCCTCTCCAAGAATTGAGTCATCACTTTCTTTAAATCCATCGCTTGCATGAACAAATACATCAATTTTTTCACCACTAGTATGTGCTTTTGGTGGCACCTTTTTAACTGGTTTTTTAATTTTTGATTGTTGTTGTTTTTGAGCATATTCTTCTTTATTTTCAGGTGTATTTCCAAAAAGTTCACTCATAGATTTCATTGATTGTTTTTTTGGTTGCTCAAAATTTGTAGTTTTTATCTCATCAACTGGTCTTTTTTTCTTGACAATAGTGAGTTTTCCTCGTTTAAGAGGCGCTTCCCCCTCTGCTATTGATTGGATTTGTTTTGTTTCATCATTAACTTCCAAATCTTCAGCAACTACTCCATCAACTTTTGAATCTTTAATAATTATCTCTTCAACTTTTGCTTCTGATACTATTTCAGTTTTTGGTTTAGATTGTGTTTTTTTAGCAACTGTATTTGTAGTTACGCTTGATTTTTTAACTTTTGTTTCTGTTGTAGTTTTTATTTTGTCACTTTTACCTGTAACGATATAATTTACAATCTCTTCAGCTTGTTCATAAGTCAATTTACTTTGAGGTGATTTTAAAATGATTGATAAATCTGCTGCCTTTGCAATTACTTCTGCATGTGTTGCACCTGATTCTTCTGCTATCTCTCTTATACTTACTTTGTCTTCCATATTTCTACTATCTCCTTAAGCTGTTCTTCATAATCAGCTTTATTTTTACATTGTTTATAAACTGATTTAACCGACTTTTTGATATCTTCACAACATTTTTCACAAAGGTAAAAGCTTCTTCCCTTTCCGTTAAAAGAGATTAAAATTTTATCATTACATTGTAATCGTAACATTGTATTTTGTTCAAATTTCATTCTACAAGCAATACAAGTTCTTATCGGTTTATTTTTCAAATTCACGGATTGTATCCAAATCTCTCTTAATATTCTACTTGCACGCCACTATTATTAAAGTCACAAGTATATACTTTAAATTGTGGGAAATTTTCCTTCAGGGCTGTAGCTAAATTCTTTGCGTCATCACTATAAGCGATATTAAAAAATGTTGACCCACTTCCTGAAAGTGTACTCATCAAAGCTCCATTTTTAAGAGCAGTTTTTTGTACAGCAAAAAGTTCTGGCATCTGCTTCATTCGATAATATTGGTGCATCCTATCATTTGAAGCTTCCCTTAACATTTGCCAATTTTCACTAAAAAAAGCAGCTGTAAGTAGTGAACTATGGGATACATTAAATACTGTATCCTCAATTGAATATTTAAAAGGTAAAACCTTTCTTGATTCATTTGTACTAATCGGTCGATTTGGGATAACGACTACAACTTTAAGGCTTTCTGGTAACTCTTTTCTTATAAAATGCACTTCATGATCTTTAACTGTAGCAACTGTAAAACCTCCCATAACTGCTGGAGTGATATTATCTGGATGTGATTCATAACTAAGTGCTAAATTTAAAAGCTTTTGTTTGTCTATTTTCATATCGCAAATTGCATAAGCTGAGGCTATTGCACTAATGATAACCGCACTACTACTTCCAAGTCCACGAGAGAGTGGAATTTCATTAATAAACTCAAATCTAAAGTTTTGTTTTTTACTACTTAAATTGTCATAAAAATCATTGAATGTTGAAACAAACATATTGTTTGTTTTTAATTTTGGATTATTTGCACCTTCACCTTTTAAAGAGACACTATTAAATTTTGCTGGTTTTATAATCACTTTGTTTCTAATATTGAGTGCTAACCCTAAGGTATCAAATCCTGGTCCTAAATTTGCACTTGTTGCTGGTACAGTTACTTTCATCCGACTACTTCCTTATTAAATTTTTTCCCATAACGTACCATTTGGCGTATCCATTATGCTTATTTTCAATTTATTTAATTCATCTCTTATTGTATCACTTAAAGCAAAATTCTTCTCTTTTTTTGCTTCACTTCTTGCTAAAATTTTCTCTTCTATAATCTTTTTCTCATCTTCACTAATCCCAAATTGGAAGTAAATAAAAGAATCTTGATACCCAAGTCCAAAAATATCATTGATAAAATCAAACAACTGGGCAATTTGACTTTTGAGATTTTTATCTTTTGGATTGTTATCAAGTTTATCATTTGCAAAGTTCACAAATTCATCAATAGAAGCAAAAGCTTTTGAGGTATTTAAATCATCATTTAAAGCTTCTAAAATATGTTGTTTATAGACTAAAGATTTTAGATTTGTATCTGCATTTATCCCATAAACTCTTTTTTTCAATCTATAGAGTTTATCAAGTCTTTTTTTACTCGCTTCTAAATCCTCTGTATTAAATCCAAAATCAGCTCTGTAGTAAGTAGTGAGCATATAAAACCTAATAACCTCTCCACTATACTCCTTTAGTGCATCTTTTAAGAAAAAGCTATTTCCTAAAGATTTACTCATCTTTTCTCCATTGATATTTACAAAACCGTTATGAATCCAGTATTTTGACAACTCTTGTCCATAAGCTAGTCTTGTTTGTGAAGCTTCATTTTCATGATGTGGGAAAAGTAAATCAGCACCACCTCCATGAATATCAATAGCATAAGGTAACTCACGGTTTGCGAGATGTTTATCAATCATTGCACTACATTCACAATGCCAGCCAGGTCGCCCCTCTCCAAAATGAGTATGATAACTTACACCATCTATATTAAATTTCCAAAGTGCAAAATCTTTTTGATCTTTTTTTTGATTATTTGTTTCTATTCGAGAAATCGAAGCCTCATCACTAATTCTATGAGAGATATCACCATAATGAGGATCTTGTGCTGTTTCTAAATAAACACCATCTTCTAGCTTGTAAGCTCTTTTATTTTCTAAAAGTGTATCAATAAGTCCAACCATCGCCTCAAGACTTTCAGTTGCTTTTGGCTCAATCGTTGATGGGAGAATATTTAAAGCTTCCATATCTGCTTTATAACTTTGAATATAGTGTGTTGTAATCTCGTCAAGTGATTTACCACTATCACCCATCTTTTTAATTATCTTATCATCTATATCTGTAAAGTTTTTGACAAATGTCACCTCATAACCATTTGCTTTTAAAACCCTGTGAAGTAAATCAAAAACAATAGCACTTCTGGCATGTCCTAAATGAGCATCATCATAGACCGTCGGTCCACAGACATACATTTTAACTTTGTCTTTTTCTTGTGATTCGAAAAGAACTTTCTCCTTTTTTACACTATCAAACAAAAACATTTTAGCCATTATTTAAACAATGCCTCTAGGCTAGACATATCTTTTGTTTTCTCTTCATTTACTTTCACTTCTTCATTTGAAGGAGTCGAAGTTGTTGTTCCTCCAACTTCATTTACAACGATATCAAAATTTGTAAGCATCGAAGCAAGTCTGATATTTAAACCATCTTTTCCTATTGCTTTCCCTTTTTGGTCTGAATTTATAGTGATGATAGCTTTACTTTTTTCATTTGGATTTGTACTTTTTTCAATTTTAACACTATTTACAACAGCTGGACTCATCGCACGACTTACGAAAATCTCAGGAATTGGACTATAATCTATACAATCGATATCTTCTCCATGAAGTTGTTTACTTACAGCATTGATTCTAACACCTTTAACTCCAACAATTGCACCAATTGGATCAATATTAGCTTCTGTTGTAGAGATTGCAATTTTTGATCTCACCCCTGGGATTCTTGCACTTGATTCAATTGTGATTCTTTTATCTTTAAGTTCTGGAACTTCTAAAGTAAGTAAACTTTCTAAAAATTTTGGACTTGTTCTACTTACTTCAACAATAAGCCCGTGTTGTTTATCAACTTTCACACTTTTTACAACAGCTTTTAGAGAATCTCCAACTTTAAAAGTTTCCCCTTTTATCCTATTTTTTCTTGGAAGGATTGCTCTTACTTCCCCTATCTCCATAAAAGTATTTTCATTTCTATCAACACTTGTTACTGAACTTGTAACTGTTTTTCCAAGTTTTGAATTGTATTTTTTAAAAAGATTATCTTCTATATGTCTTTGAAGTCTATATTCAAGATTACTAAAAAGTATCGTTGCAGCATTTCTACCCATAGATTCAAATTCTAAATCATAATTTAAAAAATCTCCTATCTCTAATCCATCATCAAGTTTTTTTGCTTCATCTATAGAAATATAATTTTCTACATTTACTTCAATCTCTTCCCCATCAACAATATTTTTTCCATTTAACTTCATATCATCATTTGATACTACTTCAATTTTTTGGAAAAGATTTAATTTCTTTTTTTCTCTATTGATACTAGCATCAAATACAAGATTTCCACCTATCATTTTTTCTGCTGTCTTAATAAGAGATTCTTTAAGTGCCTCTTCTATCTCTATTGTTTTTAAACCTTTTTCATAGGCAATACTATCAATAATATCTATAATCTTTTCCATATTTTTCCTTTTTTTAACAATGCGAACGATTTTTGGGATTTTCCAATGCTGCTGCATTTTTGATGTGAGAATTGTAACCAAATAAAACTTAAATGACATTTGTTTAGAAAATATACTATATTTTGTCGATAAATAAAACTTTTTTAAATTTTATTTATGTATAGTATTACAAATACACTACAAAGAGGTTGATATGTTTTTTGGAACACAAAAACTAAAAGAAGAGATTGATAGTTTAAAAACAAAATTATCATCTAAAGAATACGAGCTAGGTTCTTCTATTGAACAAATAAAAGAAAAAGATAATGCATTGAACAATTTAGTTTCACAAAATCATCAGCTTCAAAGGACAATTGATGAACTAAATGAAAAGTTAAAAACACTGCATAATACAACTAATACTCAAACTTCATCTGATACTTTGGGTGATAACTTACAGAACTTACTTACAAGTGAAAATGAAAATCTTAAAGTCGGACTTTTAGATATCCAAGCCAATTTAGCAGATTCAACAGATTTAGCAAGGGAAAATCTAAGCAATACTCATAGTGTGAAAAATATCTTTAAAGATTCATCTCTAAAATTGCAAGATATAACAAATGAAATGAATTCTCTCTATTCAAATGCAACAGAAATAAATCAAGTTGTAAATCAACTGAATGAAAAAGCTATCAATATAGCAAAAGCTGTTGTAACAATTGATCAAATTTCATTTCAAACAAATATCCTTTCACTCAATGCTGCAGTTGAAGCTGCAACTGCTGGAGAAGCTGGAAAAGGATTTGCAGTTGTTGCTGGGGAGGTGCGAAACTTAGCGAATAGAAGTAGTGATTCAGCCAAAGAGATTAGTGCTGTTGTACAATCTATTCAAGATAGTGTTAAACAAACAAATGATAGAT
>RRZU012227140.1_pt1 | contig 19506 bp, 18 predicted proteins | sample 2165561 | NCBI WGS metagenome assembly RRZU01 (sample SAMN10456909, study PRJNA506462) | wastewater metagenome | isolation source: wastewater sludge | place: USA: Moscow, Idaho | reverse complement strand
TGAAGGAGCAAAAATAGATCCAAAGCTGGCTGCTTTATTTAATAAAACGCCAGAAGGGCATTTTTCAACGATTATCCAATCTGAAAAGGCATACGTCTTGTTTTTCATAAAGAGTAAAGAAGATGTCCAAAATGTCTCGTTTAACGATGCAAAAAATTATATTTATGCAAAGCTATCTGATGGTAAAGAGCAAAAGGCTATTGACCAATATTTTGAGAAATTAAAAGCTTCTGCTAACATTCAAGTTATCAGAGCTCCATAAGTTTTGTATGCATAAAAGAAGAGGCTTTAATATGCCTCTTCTTTTATTTTAGTAACGAGATAGATAATTTGTATCAAACGTATTTTCGATAAAGTCTGCGTTACCCATCATATTGAGGTGGAAATCTCTTACGGTTTTTATTCCCTCTATTTGTAACTCACTCAAAGCTTGTTTCATCTTTGCGATAGCTCTTGTTCTATCTTCTCCCCAAACAACTAGCTTACCTATCATCGAATCATAATGAGGTGGCACAACATAGCCTTGATATGCATGTGAATCCATACGAACATTTCGGCCACCAGGGATAATATACTTGGTAATTTTTCCAGGACTTGGTATAAATTTCACAGGATCTTCAGCTGTGATACGACACTCAATCGAATGTCCCTTGAAACTAAGTGCACTTTGATCAAACAGCTTCTCGCCCTCAGCCACACGAATCATCCACTCGATGATATCAATACCGCTAACCATCTCAGACACACAGTGTTCTACTTGAAGTCGGGAGTTCATCTCCATGAAATAAAAATTTTTATTCGCATCGAGTAAAAATTCGAACGTACCTGCATTTTCATAGCCAATATGCTTGGTTGCCTTGACCGCTACTGCATGTAAATTAGCACGTGTTTGTTCATCCAAAGCAATCGCAGGAGATTCTTCAATTAATTTTTGATGGCGACGTTGCATTGAACAATCACGCTCACCAATATGCACTACATTGCCGTGGCTATCGGCTAAAACTTGCACTTCGATATGGCGTGGATTTTTGATATATTTTTCCATGTAAAGCGTGCCATCGCCAAAAGCACTTAGCGCTTCACTCTCGCATGCAAGAAAAGATTTTTCAACATCTTCTATTTTTTCAACCACACGCATACCACGTCCACCACCACCTGCACTGGCTTTGATAATGACTGGTAAGCCTATACTTTTTGCAAGTTCTCTGGCTTGTTCCACATTACGCAAGGCTCCATCGCTACCCATAATGACAGGAACACCTGCTTGCTTCATCACCTCTTTGGCTTTTGATTTATCACTCATCAACACCATTGAATCAACAGAAGGACCAATAAATTTTATGCCATGATGCTGACAAATTTCAACAAAGCTTTGGTTTTCACTTAAAAAGCCATAACCTGGGAAAATAGCGTCACAACCGCTTATTTCAGCTGCTGAGATAATAGCTGGAATACTCAGATAACTCTCACTTGATTTCGCGCCACCGATACAAATACTCGCATCTGCATACTGTAAATACAAAGCATCTTTATCAGCAACAGAATACACAGCGATGGCTTGTTTACCCATTTCCTTAATGGTACGAATCGCACGTAAAGCGATCTCACCACGATTGGCAACAAGGATTTTTTCAATGCGAGCCATTTTAAACCTCCTCTAAAGTAGCCAAAATTACACTATTGATGCCAAAGCAAATGCTTTGTACAAGAGCTTGCATTACACTTTCTCCACAAGGAACAGTGGCATATCAAACTCTACGGGCTGACCATCTTCAACTAAGATTTCAACAATCTTACAATCAAATTCTGCTTCAATCTCGTTCATAATCTTCATCGCCTCGATAATACCTATTGGCTTACCTTTTTTCATGATAGCGCCAACACTTGCAAACGCAGGAGCACCTGGGGCTGGAGATTTATAAAATGTTCCTACCATAGGGGATTTGATAAAATCACCCTCTTTTTTAGTAGCTACAACAGGAGGTGTACTGCCAGAAGAAGCCACAACAGCTGGAGCTGGCGCAACCGCTTGAGGAGCAGTAGCCATGACAGGAGCATAACTAACGCTGTTTTCACATCCTTTTTGTAGCTCGATACTAAAATCGCCCTCTTTAATCTTTAGCTTAGTGATATCGCTTTTATCAAAAAAACGTAACAATTCTCTAATTTCATTTTTGTCCATGATACTATTCTCCTAAGGTTTGACAGAGTAAAATGTGTTATAATACCATACTTACTATATACACTCTCTTAAGGATAATCATGGGTTTAAAAGCAGACAGTTGGATACGGGAAAAATCGCTAAAAGAGCGTATGATAGAACCTTTTTGTGAAAATCAAGTAGGACAAAATGTTGTCAGTTATGGCGTGAGCAGTTATGGTTATGACATCCGTGTAGGAAGGGAATTTAAGATTTTTACCAATGTCAATTCAACCGTGGTCGATCCAAAAGCCTTTGATGATAACAATGTGATTGATTTTGTGGGAGACATTTGTATCGTTCCCCCCAACTCTTTTGCATTGGCGCGTACAGTAGAGTATTTTAAAATCCCTAAAAATGTTTTAGCCATTTGTTTAGGCAAAAGTACCTACGCACGCTGTGGAATTATCGTCAATGTCACACCATTTGAGCCAGAATTTGAAGGACACATTACCATCGAAATATCCAATACAACGCCTCTTCCTGCAAAAATTTATGCCAATGAAGGCATCGCACAAGTCCTCTTTCTAGAAGGAGATACGGAGTGTGAAACAACCTACAAAGATAAAAAAGGCAAATACCAAGGTCAAACGGGTATCACACTGCCTCGTATCTTAAAATAAGACCTTATGGCCTTATCTATAAAGACTTTAAGCCATCAAAATACATCAGAGTTTGATGGCTTTTATGCCATCTACTCTAGGGCTTTTCCTCTTTCGGAACAAAAATCTCGCGATGCGCTTGTGGCGATGCAACAGGCCTCTTGCTATACCATGTATCTAGCCTATGATGACGACAAAATAATTGGATTTTGTATCATGTATCATCCCTATAATGAAGACTTTTTCTTGCTTGAATACATGGCTATTGATGAAAAAAAACGCAGTCTTGGATTTGGTTCAACTCTTTTAAAACATAGTATTGAACAGCTTTTTGCAACGCATGGTACGCGAATCATTCTTATCGAAATTGACGCACCCAAAGAAGCCTCATTAGAACAGACTATTTGTACCAAACGAGAAGAGTTTTACCGCCGTTTAGGTGCTTTAAAGATTGAGTCATTTGAATATATATTGCCGTTGCAACTTCACGGAAAACCTCCACCTATGAAACTTTTAGTATACCACCCAACGGTATGTACACTTTCTAAAAAAATGCTTCAAACATGGCTTGAAAAGCTTTATATGGGTGTTTATGGATGCTCCAAAAATGACCCACGTATCACACAAATGCTACATGGTGTACCAGCAACATTACGCCTTATTTAAAAGAATAGTTATAAATATTTTGTATGGCGATTAGCCAATGATGAGTATCTTAGAATAACTTCAAGAAATACTCTCCAAAGGCAGTATCTCATTTAACCAACAATATACGGTATCTCAACCCTTGCGTATGTGCATCAACACTCCCATGAACAAAATCCATTGTATACAAAAGTGCTGGCATCTCTTGTTCAGAAGCATTATCTAAAAAAACTGACTGTGTCCAATAAGAAGTATCTTCATCAACAGAGATATCAGGAAAGATATTTGTATTGATGGCAGGTACACATGTTTCATCAACCAAAGTCATCATCTCTTCAATCGTGGGTATCCGCCACTTCGAATAGCCCTCTTCTACACGCTTTTTTGCTTCTACAAATGTCACTTGTAGATGTTCGCCAACGCATTTTCCCTGTTGCCATGTAAGCCCTAAAGAGCACCTGCGCCATGTGAGGTGTGTCGTTTTGTTGTAAGCTTCTTTCTTTTTGAGAACCCATGAAGAACTGTTTTTGTCACATGCATATCCTATAGAAAAGGCCAGAAAAAGGGCGAGAACAATCCTCATGAGAAACCATTTTTTTGCATTATTTTTCCACGCTTAGCAACAAACCATTGAGATACGATGAAGCACTTGCATTTAAAAGACAAGGGTGGTCACTGTCTTGTTGCATCTGCTCTAAAAGCGTAAATTGTACTTTTAAATCATGAGAAACATCCAGTGTTATTTCTAAAAGTTCTCGTCTTGCAATATGATGAGAACAGGAGAAAAAGGCTATCAATCCGCCATTTTTAACGGCTTTTGTACTCTCCATCAATAGGTATTTAAAGCCTCGCTTAGCCCCTTGTGCTTGTTCTTTTGTTTTGGCAAAGGAAGGTGGATCGATAATGACCATATCAAAAGTATTTTTATATTTTTTTTCCTTCATAAAACTAAACACATCGGCTACGTGTAGAGATTCTGAGCTTAAATTGTTATGCTCTAGATTGGCTTTTGTTTGTGCAATAGCCTCTTGTGAAGCATCGATAAACGTACACTCTTTTGCCCCTTTTTTGAGTGCATAAATGCCAAAGCCACCGCTATTGCAGCACACATCCAAAACGTTATCGTTTTCTTTGATATAACCAGCACATATGCTTCTGTTTTTACGCTGATCCAGATAAAAGCCTGTCTTTTGAGCATCTTCAATATCCACTAAAAAGGTGATGTCATTTTCATGCAACTCAAATTGACTCACAGGTGTTCCAAAAAGCGTGCCATTATGGCTTTCAAGCCCTTCGATTTCACGAGAGTGTTCATCGGATTTTTCTAAAATCCACGAAGGATTTAAAAAATGCTTGAGCGTGCTGATGATCAATTCACGGTAAAACTCCATCCCTGCTGTGTTGATTTGAAGAACAAGGATGTCGCCATATTTATCCACTATCAGCCCTGGTAAAAAATCAGCCTCAGAGTGAATCAATCTTAGTGCATTGGTCTGCTTGGCTAAAAATTCTCGCTTGGCAATTGCTTTTTTGATACGATTGTGAAAAAATTTTTTGCCAATTTCTTCTTTTCCAAACGAGAGAATACGCCCAAAAATAGTGCATTTTGGATTGACATAAGCTGTTGCTAAAAAACCGTCTTTTTTTGAAAAAACAGCCACGACTTCGCCTGCTTTAAACTCTTGTGGATCAGAATCAATCTCATTGGCATAGATCCATGGATTAAACCGTCTTATTTTCGAAACAATGGAGTGTTTGACGTAAACTTTATTCACGAATTTTTCCTAATGTGGTTTGTAGTTCTTGTATAAATTTTGGATGTTCAAAAACATGATTATGCGTCGTATTAGTAAACTTTACATGCAAAAACAGTGTGGGTATTTTTGCCATCAACGTTTCAAGATGAACTCTTGGTATCATTGTATCATTCTCTACTTCAAAAATACTAATGGGGGCTTTAACATGGGGAATGTATTTGACTGATTCAAACGGATGTTTTAACAGCATATCAATAGGAAAGTATGGATACATCTGCTTTGCTATTGAGAGAATCGAATCGTATGGCGTAATCAACACCAATCCCTGCACTTCTCTTTGAGAGGCAACATACGTAGCAATGCCTGTTCCTAAGCTTCGCCCAACCACAATGACCTCTTTGCCTTTTCCAAACGCATCGTATTGAGCAAGTGCATCGGCGTAAAGTGCTTTTTCGCTAGGCTTGCCACTGCTATCGACATATCCTCGGTAATTCAACGCCACAATGTCATAACCGTTTAGTGAACGGGTGACACGCACAAACGCTCTTGCATCCTCTGCATTTCCTCCAAAGTAAAGAAGAAGCGGTGCATTTTCGCCCTCTTTACGGTACAAGCCTTTAAGCGTTGCTCCTTCTACATCAAAACTAAGCGCTTTTATGGTGTCGCTCTCCATATTTTGCTCGTTTACGACCCACATCTTTGCAAATAACTGATCATCTTGTATCACGTACAAACAACCCATTGCTGCTAAATAAAATCCCACGACATAGCACATCATTCGTACTAACATATCCTTGCCTTCTTAAAAACATGGATGGATTATAGTGTTTTTTAGAAAAAAACGGAACTAAAATTGCTTTGTTCGTACGATTTAAATGTTTAAAGGCAAAATCGTGTTTAATGGAAAAAATATTTTAATTACAGGCGGTACAGGAAGTTTTGGGAAAAAGTATGTGGATATTCTTTTGCAAAATTATAAGCCCAATAAAATCATCATCTACTCAAGGGATGAGCTCAAACAATACGAAATGTCTCAACAATTTCCACAAGCATGTATGCGCTTTTTCATCGGTGATGTTCGCGATGTAGAACGCCTAAAAATGGCCATGTATAACGTCCACTTTGTCATCCATGCGGCGGCGTTAAAACATGTTCCCATCGCTGAGTATAACCCTATGGAGTGTATCAAAACCAATATTTATGGCGCTCAAAATGTTATTGATGCTGCACTGGAGTGTGGGGTTCAAAAAGTCATTGCTCTTTCTACGGATAAAGCTGCCAATCCTATCAATCTTTATGGTGCAACCAAACTTGCCAGTGATAAGCTTTTTATCGCCGCCAACAATATAAGAGGTGGCAGACGTACCCAATTTTCAGTGGTACGTTATGGCAATGTACTAGGCTCTAGAGGCTCTGTCGTGCCGTTATTTAAAAAACTGGCACAAGAAGGGGCAAAAGAGTTGCCCATTACCGATGCACAGATGACACGCTTTTGGATTACGCTAGAGCAAGGGGTGAAGTTTGTTCTAAAAAACTTCCAGCGTATGCGTGGGGGAGAGATTTTTATTCCTAAAATTCCTTCTATGAAAATGCTGGACTTGGCCAAAGCCATTGCACCTCATCTTGAGATTAAAATCATCGGTATCCGCCCAGGCGAAAAACTTCACGAAGTAATGGTTCCGCGCGATGATAGCCATCTTACATTGGAGTTTCATGGCCATTTTATCATTCAGCCCAGTATCACATTTACACAAAAACATGATTTTACATGCAATGGTCTTTCAGAAATAGGCACACCCGTAGGCTTAGGCTTTGAATACAACTCGCAAACCAATACACAATGGCTCAATGCTGAGCGCTTATGGGAGATGATCAACGAATGATTCCTTATAGCAAACAACTTATCGAGCCATGCGATATACAAGCCGTTGTTGAGGCTTTAGAGAGTGATTTTTTAACAGGTGGGGAACGCGTCAATGCTTTTGAAGAGGCTTTGGCAGAGTACCTTGGAGTCAAATATGTGTGTGTTATGAACTCTGCTACCTCTGCTTTACACGTGGCGTACCAAATCATTGGATTGCAAAAAGACGATGAGATCATCACCACTCCTATTAGCTTTGCAGCTACGTCCAATGCTGCTTTATTGTGCCAAGCCACACCTATTTTTTGCGATATCAAACACGATGGCAATATCGATGAGCATCGCATAGAAGCCCTCATCACTCCCCGTACAAAAGCCATTGTTCCTGTTGATTTTGGAGGCAATCCTGTTGAGATTGATGCGATAAAAACGCTGTGCGAAGAGCATAATCTCTACCTTATCGAAGATGCAAGTCATGCCCTAGGTAGCCAAATTGATCATCAAAAAATAGGACAAAAATCAGATATGACTATTTTTAGTTTTCATGCGATTAAGCCTATTACGACATTTGAAGGAGGCGCATTGGTGTGTGAAAATGCTGAATTTTACGCCAAAGCAAAGCTTCTTCGAAGTCATGGAATCATCAAAAAAGCATTGTGGGATTTGGATATGCTTTTGTTAGGTGAAAATTATCGCTTAAGTGATGTAGCGTGTGCGCTAGGGCTTTCTCAACTAAAACGCTTGGACGAATTTATCAACAAACGTACCACCATAGCGCGATATTATGATGAATACTTTGCCAATAATCCCTACTTTACAACCCTTGAAATCGATCCTCACAAAAAAAGCTCTTACCATCTCTATCCTATCTTGCTAGATCGCTCTTTGTGGGAATGTAAAGAGGCAATTTTCCAAGCTTTGCACGAAAAAGGCATTGGCGTACAAGTCCACTACAAGCCTATTTATCAGCTTGGTTATTATAAAAGTCGTTTTGGAGAGCATTATCTTTTAAACGCAGAAGACTTTTATCGTGCCCAGCTTTCAATCCCATGTCATCAAGGCATGAGCATGGAAGATGCTTTGTATGTTGCAACAACATTGCTTGATGTTTTGACTCTCTTTAAGGAAGCGCCGCTATGAGATTGGCGATCATCCCTGCTCGTGGTGGCAGCAAACGTATTTTTCGTAAAAATATTAGACCATTTTGTGGCAAACCTATCCTTGCATACAGTATTGAGTCGGCTTTAAAAAGCAAATGCTTTGATAGCGTAATAGTCAGCACAGACGATGAAGAAATAGCCGACATTGCACAATTTTATGGCGCTAATGTTCCGTTTAAACGCCCCAGATACATCAGTGATGATCATACCGGAACAGCCCAAGTCATCGCCCATGCAATTGTTCATTCTACGTATGATCTTCGTTTGATAAAGGCCGTATGCTGTATTTATGCCACAGCGCCTTTATTGCAAGCACACTATCTTCAAGAAGGCTATGATCTCCTCATGAACTCTTCTGCTGATTATAGCCTTAGTATCACGCGCTTTGCTACGCCTATTCAAAGGGCATTGAGCATTGATGAAGACCACCAAATAAAGATGCTCGTACCCCAAAATGCCACAAAACGAAGTCAAGATCTACAAGATACATACCATGATGCTGGACAATTTTACTGGGGAAAAACCCATGCGTGGCTAGAGGAAAAGCCCATCTTTTCGCCTGATTCAAGAGGTATCATCTTGCCTCACTACTTGGTTCAAGACATTGATACGCTCGAAGATTGGAAACATGCAGAATACATCTATAAGGCGATTCATTGCTCATGAAGACACTTATTCGAAGCGATAGCTCAAGCAAGATTGGTTGTGGACATATTATGCGTGATTTGGTCTTTGCTAAAACATTACAATCAGAAATTATCTTTGCATGTCAAAGCCTCAATGGACATTGCATGCGTTTGATTCCTTATCCTATTGAAACCTTACACTCAAATGACTTACAAGAGCTTATAGCGTTGATTTTACGCCTAAATATAGATCTTTTAGTGATTGATCATTACGAGATTGATGCGTTTGATGAATATACGATCAAAAAAGAAACAGGGGTTAAAATCTTGAGTTTTGATGATACGTATAAAGCGCATTGTTGCGATATTTTGATCAACCCAAATATCTACGCAGCCAAAGAGCCTTATACTTCTTTGGTTCCAAAAGAGTGTGAATTACACTATAAAAGCCCTTTAATCCGCGATGAATTTATACTCGAAAAAACCATCAAACGGCCAAAAATATACGATGTATGCATTGTCATGGGAGCAACCGATGCTGCGAATCTAAGCCTTGAAATTGTCAAGCTTCTTCCTGATTCTTTGGCAATTGCTATTTTGACAACACGTTTTAATGCACATCTTAAAGAGCTTCTCAACTATGTTAATACAAAACCTCATATACACCTTTACGTTGATGTCAGCCCCATGGCATCTATTTTAAATCAAAGCAAAAAAATTATTCTCACGCCCAGTAGTATTGTCCAAGAGGTACTTTTTTTAGGCATCGCGTTTATTGCCATCCAAGTTGCTTCCAATCAACAATACATGCGAAGCTATCTTGAAAACAACGGCTATGCTGTTTTAAAGGAGTGGGATGCCTCTTTGTTTATGCAACTTTACAACGCTTTCTAAAGCACAAAAAGAGATGATTTTACAGTGGAGAAATCATGAACGTATTCGCACGTATATGTTCCGACAAACGCCTATTTTAGGCCAAGAGCATACAGATTTTATAGAAAAACTAAAACGTTCATTGGATAGGCGCTACTTCTTGGTTCAATACGAAAGTAGTGACATTGGTGTCATTGATTTTACGCATATCTCTTCACACAGCGCTACTATAGGGCTGTATGTAAATCCTTATCTCAACCAAAAAGGGTTGGGATCGCTTTTGATGTCAGCTATTTTAGGCTATGCCAAAGAAACGCTCAATCTTTCGCTGCTCTATGCTGAAGCGTTTGCAACCAATACCAAAGCGATTCATTTGTATCAAAAATTTGGCTTTTTCAAAGTTGGAGAAAAAGAGATTAACAACCAACACATTATCTGTATGGAGCGCATTGATGAAAATAGGTCATTTTGATTTAAACACATCCAAAACGCTCATCATTGCAGAGCTTTCTGCCAATCATGGGCACAGTTTAGAAATCGCAAAAAAGAGTATTCGTGCTGCAAAACATGCTGGAGCAGATGCGATCAAGCTTCAAACCTATACGCCTGATTTACTGACGCTAAATTGTGACAAACAAGATTTTATCATCACAGGTGGCACCGCATGGGATAAAAAAACACTCTATGCCCTCTATAAAGAAGCCTATATGCCTTGGGAGTGGCACAAAGAACTTTTTGAGATGGCAAAACATGAAGGATTACTCTGTTTTTCAACCCCATTTGATCGCAGTGCGGTGGATTTTTTAGAAACATTTGATCCTCCTGCCTACAAAGTGGCAAGTTTTGAGATAACCGATTATGATTTGATTCGCTACATTGCCTCCAAACAAAGGCCTATCATTATCTCGACAGGTGTAGCAACACTGGAAGAACTTGAAGATGTGGTAGCCATTTGCCATCAAGAAGGCAATGCAAATATTATTTTACTGCAATGCACTTCCGCCTACCCTGCACCCCTTGAAAATGCCAATCTTTTAACCATTGCTGATCTATCCAAACGCTTTGGTGTGGTAGCAGGGTTTTCAGACCACACACTTGGCACAACAGCCCCTATTGTAGCCATTAGCCTAGGTGCCAAGGTTATTGAAAAGCATTTTATTTTAGACAAATCCATTGGTGGACCAGACGCTCATTTTTCACTCGATATCGCCGAATTTGCTGCCATGACAAAAGCCATCCGTGAAACTGAAAAACTCTTAGGAAAACCTTTTTATCCTGAAAATACACGTACCATCAAGGGACGAAACTTTGCTAGAAGCCTTTATGTTGCGCAAAATATTCGCAAAGGCGAAAGTTTCACACATGAAAATATCCGATCCGTTCGCCCTGCTTATGGGCTTCATCCAAAATATATTCACCAAATTATAGGCAAAAAAGCTTCTGTTGATTTAGCCTTTGGAACGGCTTTAGCATTTGAGCATATCCAAGCATAAATAAGGAAAAATCATGTCAAAAACGATCTATGAAAAAAATTTAGAAGCACTCATTGGTATCGATCCTCTGCTGGGCAGTGCATTGTTTTCCATACGTGAAAATAGCCAATTTGAGGTCTTTCAAGGCAAAGATCCTATCGATATCAATATCATTGACATACAAACGCATGCTTACTTGTATGCCAATCCCATAAACGATCTTGAACACCATGTATCAAGCATTGAAGAGCGTTTTTCTCGCCATTGCGTCCTTTTTTTTTATGGCATTGGAAGTGGTCTTGTGTATAAACTGCTCTCTGCCAATAGCGTTCATAAGCACATCGTCATTTTTGAGCCTGAACTAGAACTCATTTATATTGCACTCAATCTAGTGGATATTTCAGAAGCACTTACATCCGAGCAAATCATCATCCAATATACCAAAACACTTAGCTTTGCACATGCCATAAAACTGGTGTACAAAGCCGATATAAAGCCCTATGTAAGGCTTTATGATCTTCATTTGCATGCGTTATTTTATGAGCGCTATGAAGACGATATCCACGCCACTAACCAACTGCTGATTCGAGCTTTTAAACAAATGGTCGTTAGCCATGGCAATGACACCAAAGATGCGCTGATTGGTATTGAACAACATCTGTATAACTTTCCTTTTATGCTGCAAAATTATACCCTTGATAGTGTGCTAAAAAGCCCTAAAAATAGCCATGCTGTTATCATTTCGACTGGGCCTTCTTTGCATAAACAACTGCCTCTTTTAAAAGAGTATGCGCCCTACATGCGTCTTATTTGTATTGATGCTTCCTTGCCTATTTTACAAGCGCATGGGATTATTCCAGATGTTGTTGTTTCGATGGAGCGCGTTGAGCTGACATCACAATTTTTCAAAACCCTTTTACCTGAAGTTCTTGAACATACCCTCTTTGTGGTTTCATCACTGACACATCCTAAAACGATCCAAAACCTAGCCCATGCGAAAGTGGCATTAGCGATGCGACCACTGGCGTATATGCGCTATTTTGAAATGCCTCAATTTGGCTATGTTGGATCTGGTATGAGTGCTGCCAATCTTGGCTTTCAGATGGCGTATTTGATGAAACACAAAAATATTATTTTGATAGGGCAAGATTTGGCGTATGCAAAAGATGGTAAAAGCCATGCCAAAGGGCATATTTTTAGCGAAGAAGAGATCAAGCAAAGCCCTAATGATCTTTTTGTAACAGGCTATGGGGGTGGTGATGTTGTTAAGACGACCTTTGTTTGGGATATGTTTCGAAACTTTTTTGAAAAAGATATAGAATTTACCAACAAACACTCTATCCAAACCTACAACTGCACGCAAGGGGGTGCAAGGATTCATGGGGCTATTGAAAAAGATTTTAAACAAGTCTTAGAAGAGATTGTTTGCAAAAAATCACCAAAAAAGGCACTAAAACCAAAACGTATCAAACAAAACGAATACCTTTCTTTGCTTGCTTTTGCCTATCAAAAAACCCAAGAGATGATCACGTTTGGAATGACCTTTAAAGAGGAGATAGAAGCTTTGTTTACAACGTTGATGCACACTATGGAACAGTACGAAAAAACATCACTCGCAGAGGTTAATTTTGAGGAACTTTTGGAGCTTACGTTACGTATTGATGCGATTAAAGAGACCGTAGAAGGTTTAGAATTTTCCAAAATGTATTTAGATACCGTTCAATCTTTTGTTTATCATCAAGAGTTGGAATTAGCCAAAATCGTGGTTGAAAATGTAGAAACAAACGAGCAAAAGAAAGAAAAATTGATGCGATGGTTGGTAGCACACAAATATTGGCTTTTTTCGCTCGCAGGAGGCATAGAAGCTCAGCTACTAGCACTTACACGAGGCCGCACACCCCTTATGCAAGAATGCCGTAAGTGGCGCTTAATTTAAACACTATGCTAGCCACATGCGTGTGGCTAGCATCTCCTTATTTAAACGCTATTGTAACAATCTTAGAACATTTTGTTGAATAGCATTGGCTTGACTCATCGCATAGCTACCAGATTGTGCCAAGATATTAAACTTCGAAAAGTTCGCAGACTCAGCGGCAAAATCAACATCACGGATGTTAGATTCAGCAGCTTTAACATTGACCTGTGTCACCGAAATGTTGTTCATGGTAGAAACCACTTGGTTTTGGATAGAACCAAGATCACTTCTGACATTATCAAGCATTTTTTGTGCTGTTTCTGCAATGCTAATAACCGCCATCGCTCCTTTAAGTGTTGTCACACCTGCTGTTTTATCGGACGTGAGATTTTCAGCATTGGAATTAGCGTTAAAGCCCATAGCGCTGGCAATATCAGCGCTGATAGAACCACGGATGTTTCGTAGATTCACCGTTGCTTCAGCTGCTGCAGAAAAACCTACATTGGCAGCTGAAATACCACGAATATCTTTACCATCTAAGCGTGTTAAACTCAAACGTCCATAGTTTTCTACTTGAGCCCCTGCAAATCCAGCAACCGTGTCTACACCTGTACCCGAGAGCTTTATACCACGGCCATCACGGCTTGTGAGGACAAGATTTCCTCTGCTATCAACCGAAGCTTCAACGCCTGTTGTATCCTTAACAGCATTGATTGCAGCGACCAATGAGCCATCATTGTCGTTAGCTTTTACTTCGACAAGACCTATAGTGACGCCATTGAGTGCTAATCCGCTAATCGTACCTGAAACGATAGCAGCACCACCTGTAGCGATGACTTGATAGGCTGCTTTCACCCCTGTTTTATCGGAGGATTTATTGATAATTTCAGCCAATGTTCCTAGTCCCGTACCCGCACTTGTAGAGATGACCACAGATTCAAGTGAAATATCATTTTTGCCATCAATGGCTGAAAATGTCAATGTCACGTCATTCGCTGCGGTAATAACACCCCCTGTTTCAAAACGAGTTTGTCCGATTTTATCAGAGCTTGTAGCCCCAATACTGGCTTTGATAGATTGATTGGAATACGCACCTACTTGAAACTCTTTGTTTGTAAAAGCGCCCATAAGTAGGCTTTGTCCGTTATAAGCAGTCGTACTTGCGATATTATCCAACGATTCCATTAAACGATTAATATCCGCTTGTAGCGCTCGACGTGAAGAGGTGGTTTGACCATCTTGTGCAGCTTGAATGGCTTTGGTTCTGATAGTATCAAGGATTTTGATCTGCTCATCCATTGCTTTATCAGCTGTTTGAATTAAGCCAATGGCATCATTTGCATTTGCAATCGCTTGACCAAGAGAACTTGCTTGCGAACGAAGAGAATCTGCAATAGCCATACCTGATGCATCATCAGCAGCGGTGTTGATTCTCAAACCTGAAGACAATTTGGCCAAAGATCCGTCCAAATTTCTATTGTTGACGTTTGCACTGGTATGCGCATTGAGTGCAGCAATGTTGGTATTGATACGAAAACCCATGATAAATCCTTTTATCGTTTATTTCGCAGGCAATCCATGCCTTTGATAAAAACAACATCGGTTATGCCCTAAAAAAGTTTAGATACGCTAAAAAGTTTTTAAAATGGTTTTTTTTTCGCTAGAATACGAAAAAATGTTTACACGCAACCTATATCAATGGAAAAAATATTGAAAAATCTCATCATTGTGGAGTCCCCCACAAAAGCAAAAACGATTAAAAATTTTTTAGGCAAAGACTACACTGTAATAGCCTCGAAAGGGCATATTCGCGACTTGCCACAAAACAGCTTTGGTATCAAAATTGAAAATCATCAGTTCATCCCAGAGTATCGCGTCTCAAAAGACCACACGGCCATTGTTAAAGAGCTAAAAGATTTGGCAAAAAATGCCCAAACAGTCTATATCGCAACGGATGAGGATCGCGAAGGTGAGGCCATTGGCTATCATATTGCCATGGCTATTGGTAAAGATCCTCAAAGCCTGCCACGTATTGTTTTTCATGAGATTACAAAAAATGCGATCACGCATGCGCTTGAACATCCACGAAAACTCGATAACAACAGCATCGATGCACAACAAGCGCGTAGACTTTTGGATAGAATCGTTGGTTATAAACTCTCTCCCCTACTAGGATCCAAAGTTCAAAAAGGGCTTAGTGCTGGGCGTGTCCAATCTTCAACCCTTAAAATTGTCGTCGATCGTGAAAAAGAGATAAGAGCCTTTAAGGCTGAAGAATTTTGGAGCTTGGATGCACTGTTTAATAAAAATATTGAAGCTTCCTTGGTCGCATTTGAAAATGAAAAAATCGATAAAATGACGATCACAACGGCTCAAAGAGCGCATGCTATCCAAGCACAGCTTTTAAAAGAGAGTTTTAAAGTTGCTTTGATTGAGAAAAAAGAGCGTGAAAGTGCGCCTTCTCCTGCGTTTATGACATCAACCCTCCAACAAGCAGCATCAAGTGCCCTAGGTTATTCGCCCAAAAAGACGATGATGCTAGCGCAAACGCTTTATGAAGGGGTTCAAACGCACCAAGGAACACAAGGGGTTATTACCTATATGCGTACGGACTCTTTAAATATCTCTAAAGAAGCGATTGAAGCGGCTAGAGAGCAGATCTTAAACGACTTTGGAAAGGCCTATTTACCGTCAAAAGCACGTTTTTATAGCAACAAAAGCAAAGGCGCTCAAGAAGCGCATGAGGCCATTCGTCCGACTATTTTGAGCTTTACACCTGCGGTTGCCAAAAACTTTTTAAAACCCGATGAACTCAAACTCTATACCCTCATCTACAACCGTTTTTTGGCTTCACAGATGAATAATGCTCGTTTTGAGAGCCAGACACTTTTGTTTGAAAGTAAAAGTGGCACGTTTAAAGCCAGTGGTAGAAAACTTCTTTTTGATGGGTTTTATAAGGTTTATGGGGACAATGACAAAGATAAACTCTTGCCAGAACTAAGCCTCAATCAAGAAGTTTCTTTGAACAAACTCGAAGCCAATCAGCACTTTACTGAGCCTCCATCACGCTATTCAGAAGCCAGTTTGATCAAAAAACTTGAAAGCCTTGGTATCGGAAGACCTTCTACGTATGCACCAACGATTTCTGTTTTGAGTGCGCGTGAGTACATTACCATCGAAAAAAAGCAGATTGTCCCAACAGAGATTGCATTTACAGTGATAGAACTTTTGGAAAAACATTTTCCTCAAATTGTGGATTCTTCATTTACATCCAACATGGAAGAGCGCTTGGACTTGATTGCAGAAGATAAAGGCGATTGGCAGGCGATTTTATGGGAATTTTACGAACCCTTCAATGAACAAATTGCCAAAGGAAAAACAGCGATAGAAAGCCAAAAAGTCGTTGTTTTTACGGGAGAAAATTGTCCGCAGTGTGGTAAAGAATTGGTCAAGCGAAAAGGTCGTTTTGGCGAATTTATCGCATGTAGCACCTATCCTGTGTGCAAATACACCGAAAATCTTTCTAAAAAAACAACGGCCACGCCCAAAGAAAAGGTAAAACTTGACGTGCCTTGTCCTGAGTGCGGTGGCGATATTTTAGAGCGTATCTCAAAGCGTGGCAAATTTTATGGTTGTGGCAATTATCCAAAATGCAATTTCGTTTCCAACCATCAACCAACCGCCAAAAAATGCCCAGAATGTGGCTATATCATGTCTAAGCGTGAGGTGCGTAAAAAAGAAGTTTATGAATGTATTAAGTGTAAATTTAAGGAAGAAGCATAATGACAAAAGAAATTTTTTTATGTTCCATTTGCAATCTCTCTAGCGGGAGTTGTGCCGAGGATTGTGGCTTTTGTACGCAAAGTGCAAAACACCATGCAGATATTATACGTTATCGCTATAAAGAGATTGACCAAATTGTCCTAGAGGCCAAAAATGCAACAAGCTATGGCGCCTTGGGATTTTGTTTGGTAACTTCTGGATTAGGACTTGATGATAAAAAATTGGCATTTGTGTGTGAAGCAGCTAAGGCCGTTCGCAAGGCGCTTCCTTCTATTCATCTCATCGCGTGCAATGGTCTTGCTACCCTTGATCAGCTCAAAGCCCTTAAAGACGCTGGCGTTAATTCGTACAATCATAACCTAGAGACATCACAAAGATACTATGAGAAGATTTGTACAACACACCGTTGGCAGGAGCGTTATGAGACTTGTTTACGCGTCAAAGAATCAGGGCTCTTTTTATGCAGTGGTGGTATTTTTGGACTAGGCGAAAGCCCAGAAGATCGGGAGATGTTTATCCAAAGTATCAAAGAGCTCTCTCCTGCGACCATGCCTCTTAATTTTTACCACCACAACCCTGCTTTGCCTTTAAAAGCCAATCCACTAAGCGAAGAAGAAGCGCTAGAGATTATCAAAAAAGTACGAGTGGCACTGCCTCAAACGATGCTCATGGTAGCTGGTGGACGAGAAATTACATTTAAAAACAGACAATGCGATATCTTTGCGGCAGGAGCTGATGCGATTGTGATTGGAGATTATCTCACCACCAAAGGACAGCCACCAAAAGCAGATTTGGACATGATCAAATCCCTTGGCTATGGTATCGCAACCCAATGCCATACATAGGCTAAAGTTTTTGAAGTAATTTAAGAACAAATGGTTTTTATAATCCCATAATTTCTACAATATAAGTCACATTCAAAAAGCAAATTTTGCTATAATAAAAGTGACTATTTTTGAAAGGATTGACATGGGTAAAGAGAGTGTTACTATCATCAACAATCGTGATGGAAAAGAGTATGAGTTTCCCATCTTAAAGTCTACTCTCGGTGCCGATGTCATCGATATTGCAACACTGTATGGTACGATGGGAATGTTTACCTTGGATCGAGGTTTTACATCAACTGCGAGTTGTCGCTCACGTATCACTTACATCGATGGGGATATCGGTAAATTGATGTACAGAGGATACGATATCGCTTATTTGGCGACAAAAAAATCATTTTTAGATACGGCATTTTTGCTTTTACACAAAGAACTTCCTACAAAAGAAGAGTACAAAAGCTTTTTAATTGAAATCAAAAAGCGCTCCTTTATCCATGAAAGTATGCGTAAACTTTTTGATGCTTTTCCTGATAATGCCCATCCTATGGCTATCTTATCTTCAGCAGTTTCTGCACTTTCAGCTTTTTATTTTGACCATTTGGATATGGACTCGCCCGAACAAGCTAAAGAGATGGCGCATCGTATTATCGCGAAGATTCCAACCATTGCAGCATTTTCATATCGTTATTCACAAGGGCTTCCGATCATTTATCCCGATTTAGATAAAGGCTTCACAGAAAATTTCCTTTATATGTTACGTGGTTATCCACACCATCATATTGACCTAAAACCTATCGAAGTCAAAGCACTTGATACCATTTTTACTCTTCATGCAGATCATGAGCAAAATGCCTCTACAACGGCTGTACGCGTGGTAGCTTCAACACATGCACACCCTTATGCAGCTATTTCTGCTGGTATTGGCGCATTATGGGGAAGAGCTCATGGTGGGGCTAATGAATCTGTCATTCGCCAATTGGAACTTATCGGTAGTGTTGATAATGTCGACAAATATATTGCTAAAGCTAAAGATCCAAATGATCCATTTAGATTGATGGGCTTTGGACATCGGGTTTATAAAAATTTTGACCCACGCGCCACCATTTTGAAAAATCTTCAAAAACAACTTGTCAATGAACTCTCTTTGGATAGCGAATTGATGGCTGTTGCACACAGGATTGAAGAGATTGCTTTGAATGATGAGTATTTTATTAAACGTAAATTGTATCCCAATATTGATTTTTACTCAGGTCTTATTTTACAAGCGCTCAAAATCCCAAAAGAGATGTTTGCAGTTATCTTTGTGATTGGTCGAACACCTGGCTGGATTGCACAATGGATAGAACTCAAAGAACAACCTGATATGAAGATAGCACGCCCTAGACAACACTACATTGGTCCAGAAGAGCGAACGCCGCCAACCATAGAAGAATAACCTCTCTCATACGTTGCATGTAAGTAAAAGTCTTGCATGCAACATTTTTTACTTTTTTCTACTATATTTTAAAATTATCATAGAGCTTGAAAAGCCCATAAATAGGCCGTAAGAAGTGTTTTTTTCGTAAAAAATATGAGAGTTTCTAACGATCTGGATCAAGCTGACGAAGTTCAAAATACTCTTTTTGTAAAACAGCATTCTCATTTTTAAGATTCTTGATTTTTAGCGTCAATGTATCTTTGTCTTCTTGAAGATTGAGCAAGGTATCCAAGGAGCTTTTCCCAAACAAAACATCACCAATATACAATCCAAAAAAAAGTACCACCAGTGCTAATGCTATCATTTTGAGG
>RRZU010091184.1_pt1 | contig 19519 bp, 18 predicted proteins | sample 2165561 | NCBI WGS metagenome assembly RRZU01 (sample SAMN10456909, study PRJNA506462) | wastewater metagenome | isolation source: wastewater sludge | place: USA: Moscow, Idaho | reverse complement strand
TCTAAACCCTCAGCGAATACCTCCTGATAAAAACGGGTCTCTTTCAATTCCACATTCAATACGTTCAACATGTTCCGAATCTCCTCCCGCGACAGGCGCGGCAGTTTGTACACCAGCAAAGTCTCCACCCAGTCCACCAGCGCCACGCCGGTTGGACCGCCATCCACCGCAGGTTCTTCCGCCAACAAAGCCCGAGCTTCGGCCACCACCGCCGCCGGCGGGGCCAGAATCAGGCCCAACACCCGCAGACCCCGGCTGGGCGCAGGCTCGCGGAGCGCTTCTTCCAGATAGACCCGCTTGATCCAGGGATGGTCCAGCAGCAACTCGTAAGCCGCTTCCGCCGCTCCTTCCGTCGCCCTGTTCGGGAACATCGTCACCGTCCGCCACGCCCGGCGCGGCGGACGCCGGTACAGATACAGGAACAGTTCCGAGAACCAGCGGGCGTGAAAATCGGGATCGTGCTGAAACTGTGTCTCGACGAACACCAGCGGCCAGTCCGGCCGATCCTCCGGTGGGACCAGCACGCCATCCAGCCGGAAGCCCGTTTGCTTGATCTCCTCGGCGCGCAGCGTGTAACCCGTGGCCGATGTTTCCAGCCCCGCCAGTTCCAGCACCAGTTCGGGCCACTCCTGAAACAGCCGGTAAAACAGGCTATCCGTTTTCATCGGTATCCGCGTTCCTCCCGCAACCTCCGCGCTATATCCAGCATTTCCGAGTCCGCCAATCCGGTTGGTTTTGGGCGGGTGCTGGGCGGGTCCGAGGAGAAACGCATTTTTTAGACGCTGAAGCTTTCCCCGCAACCGCACATCTCCTTGGCATTGGGGTTGTTGAAGCGAAAACCCTCGTTGAGCCCCTGCTTGGCGTAATCCACTTCCATGCCTTCCAGGTAAGGCAAATTCTTGGTGCTGACCACGATTTTGACGCCCTGCGATTCGAAGATCCGATCATCGGGATCGATCGTGTCGGCGAGTCCGACGGTGTACATATAGCCGGAACAGCCGGTGTTGCGCACGCCCAGCCGCAAGCCCTGCGCCTGTTCCTTCTTGGCAAGATAGTCGCGGGCGCGGGCGGCGGCTTTTTCGGTCAAGGTGATCGTCATGGTTGGGTTCCTCGCTGAACGGTTAGGAATTGTTAGGGGTCGCCGATTTCGCCGCAAGGGAACGCAGCGCGGCCTTGAGCGCGGTTTCGGCCAGCACGGCGCAATGCAGCTTCGCTGGCGGTATCTCCAACTTTTCGACCAGCTCGCGGTGCCGAAAGTGCCCGGCTTCTTCCAGCGTCCGGCCCGCGACGCATTCGGTCAGCAGCGAGCCGCAGGCGATCAGCCAGCCGCAGCCGTAAGCCTTGAAGCGAGCGGCGACGATCACGCCTCGGTCGTCGGTTCGTAAATGCAGTTGCAGGATGCCGCCGCTGGCCGGTTCGCCCACCCGCGCCTCGGCCACGTCCGGTTCGCTCGGCTCCAGGGTCCCGACGTTGCGCGGATGCTCGAAATGTTCCCGCGCGGCGGCGCTCAACTCCAGCATGCGGGGCTTTCAGGCCGAGGCTGCGGCGTTCCGGTCGGGTTTGACCGCATCGTCGTCCTGTTGGGCGTGCCAGCCGTTCTTGCTGGCGGCCGAATGCAATTCACAGCCCTTCAGCTCGGCCAAGCACAGCTCTCCGGGATCGATGCCGGCATCCCGCAGCGCCTTGCAAAGCTGCCGGAGGGTGGCATCGAGAGATTGAATGTGGTCCAGCATCCGGTTGATGGCGTGCGCTTCTGGGTCGGGCAAATCGGGCGTGGCGCCGTAAGCGTCGAACCCCAGCTTGCGGGCGATTTCGCGACGCACGTCCGCGCCGATCTCGTCGGCTTCGATCACCCGGCCCGGCACGCCCACCACCGTGGCGTTCGCCGGCACTTCCTTGATCACCACGGAATTCGAGCCGATGCGGGCGTTGTCGCCGACTTTGAACGGTCCCAGCACCTTGGCGCCGGCCCCGATCACCACGTTGTTGCCCAGCGTGGGATGGCGCTTGCCCTTGTTCCAACTGGTGCCGCCCAGGGTGACGCCTTGGTACAGCGTGCAATCGTCGCCGATTTCCGTGGTTTCGCCGATGACCACGCCCATGCCGTGATCGATGAAGAACCGTCGCCCGATTTTCGCGCCCGGATGGATTTCGATCCCGGTCAGCCAGCGCGCGACGGCCGATAGAAAGCGCGCCAGCCATTTCAGGCCCATGTTCCACAGCGCGTGGTGGACGCGGTGAAACAAGACGGCGTGGATACCGGGGTAGGCCGTGAGAATCTCGAATACGGTGCGCGCGGCCGGATCGCGGTCGAACACGCAGGTGATGTCTTCGCGCAGCCGTTGCCAAAACGCCATAGCCAAATTCCAGAGGGTTGAGTGAAGAGGCCACTTGCGCCAAACGGCGACAAGGGCGGAGATTATAGCAATGCCCGTCCGCCCGCGCGCATTGCGCCATTCCCGATAACTTCTCGATGAATCTGGCGTGTTGGAGCGGGTCGCGAACAACAAATGTGGCTTCCGCCGCCGCGCGGTCCTAAGATTGTGTTCGTGACACTATCCGCGATCCTGGATGATGCTGGTTCGGGGTTGACGGCTGAATGTTGGGTTGAACGTGGAGGGTAGCGATAGTGAAGCCGTGGATCAATGAGGACATCTTCAAAAGCTGGACCGAAGCCCAGAAACGCCTTTGGGACAGCCTGTGTTCGGCCGTGCCGTTCCAGCCGCCGGCGGGGGTCGAAGCGTGGCGGGAGACCTATCTGAAGAATCTGGCGACTTGGGAAGCGGCGGTCAGAAAAACGCTGGCGCAGGAAGCGTCTTGGGTGCGGCAATGGGTGGATCAGGTCGCCCGCGAAAAGGGTGCGCCAGAAATCATGACCGTCTGGGTGCGGCAGATGGAAGAAGTGTTGCAGCGCTGGGTTCAGACCCAAAACCAGTGGTGGGACGAGTATTTCACGGTGCTGCGGCGGGGGAGCGGATTCGCTAACGCCGAACGGGCCGGAGCGAAACCGGCCCCGGTGGCCGAAGCCGCGCCCGCCGCGCCCGCCGCACCCGCCGCCGCGAACGAGGCTGCGGTCGAACCGGTAGCGGTCGCCCCGGCCGTCGAGGCGCTGGTCGAAACGCCGGTGCCGCCCGCCGCCGCACCCGCGCCGACCCCCGTGGCCGAGGCGCTGGTCGAAACGCCCGCGCCGACTCAGCCGGACGATCTCAAGTTGATTGTCGGGATCGGTCCGGCTCTGGAAAAGAAATTGCGCGCCCAAGGCATCCTCAGCTACCGGCAACTGGCCGCGCTGGACGAGGCGGGCATCGACCGGCTCGAAGCCGCCATCAAGACGGCGGGCCGCATTCGGCGGGACGATTGGATCGGTCAAGCCAAGGCGCAACATTTCCAGAAATACCAAGAACAGCTTTGATCGGCCTCGGGCCAGCCTTCGGGGCCGGCCGTTTTCGGGAGCAGACCGTCCGATGTCCGCACATGCCATCGCCGCCGTGCTCGGCGGCCAAATCCCCTTGGGCCGGTCGGCGACCGTGCAGGGCTGGGTGCGCACCCGCCGCGATTCCAAGGCGGGCCTGTCGTTCGTGACCGTTCACGACGGTTCGGGTTTCGAGCCGCTTCAGGTGATCGTGCCGGCCGAATTGCCCAATTATCAGAGCGAAGTGTTGCATTTGACCGCCGGTTGCGCGATCCGGGTCACCGGCGAGCTGGTCGCCTCCGCCGGCAAAGGCCAAGCGGTGGAATTGCGGGCCGAGACCATCGAGGTCGTCGGCGGGATCGAAGACCCCGAAACCTATCCCATCGCTCCCAAGCCGCACAGCTTCGAATATCTGCGGACGGTGGCGCATCTGCGACCGCGCACCAACAGCATCGGCGCCGTGGCGCGGGTGCGCCATTGCCTCGCCCAAGCCGTTCACCGCTTTTTCCACGAGCGCGGCTATTTCTGGGTGCATACCCCGATCATCACCGCCAGCGACTGCGAGGGGGCCGGCGCGCTGTTTCGGGTCAGCACCTTGGACATGATCAATCCGCCACGCACGCCCGAGGGCGGCATCGATTTCGGCCAGGATTTCTTCGGCCGCGAAACCTTTTTGACCGTTTCCGGCCAGCTCAACGTCGAAGCTTACTGTCTGGCCCTGTCGAAAGTTTACACGTTTGGCCCGACGTTTCGCGCCGAGAACTCCAACACCAGCCGTCATCTGGCCGAATTCTGGATGGTGGAGCCGGAAACCGCCTTCGCCGATCTGCACGCCAACGCCGATCTGGCCGAAGCGCTGTTGAAGTCGATTTTCCAGGCCTTGCTGACCGAGCGCGCCGACGACATGGCGTTTTTCGCCCAGCGGATCGACAAAACCTGTATCCGACGGCTGGAACAGGTGGTTCAGTCGCCGTTCGAGCGGCTGGATTACACTGAAGCGATCAGCATTTTGCAAAAGGCCGACCGCTCTTTCGAGTTTCCGGTGCGTTGGGGCATGGATCTCCAGTCCGAGCACGAGCGCTATCTGGCGGAAGACCATGTCGGCGGACCTCTGGTGCTGGTCGATTATCCGAAAGAAATCAAAAGCTTTTACATGCGATTGAACGACGATGGCCGCACGGTGGCGGCGATGGACGTGCTGGTCCCCGGCATCGGAGAAATCGTCGGCGGCAGCCAGCGCGAGGAGCGGCTGGACGTGCTGGACGCGCGCCTCGACGAGTCGGGCATGAACAAGGCGGCTTATCATTGGTACCGCGATTTGCGCCGCTACGGCAGCGTGCCACACGCCGGTTTCGGGCTGGGGTTCGAGCGCACCATCAGTTACGTGACCGGCATGAGCAATGTCAGAGATGTCATTCCGTTCCCGCGCACGCCCCGCAGCGCGGACTATTGACGGCACTTCCGGGCACTCGCCCCGCGCAGCCATGACCGATACCGCTCATCCGACCCGGCCGCCCAAAATCGCCACCGGTCCAGCCAATGCTCCCGCTTCGGCCCACCGACCGGATGAAGTGCATTTTGACCGCATTTTCGGGATGGCTAATACCGTTAAGCCGGCGGGCGCGGCCCATGAAGGTAGAGGTCGAGTAAATGTCTTGGCTTCAAATTTTGCCCTCGAAGAGTATCGGATCGAGCGCGCTCTAGGGGCCGGTGGTTTCGGCGTGACCTACAAAGCTTGGGATACGCTTTTGGAGACTCGGGCCGTCATCAAGGAATACTTCCCGGTCGAGTGGGCCTACCGCGATGCCGACGGTGTGACGGTCAACGCCAATATTCAAGGAAATACCCGCGAGGAGCGCGACAATTTAACCAACTATTCTCGCGGTCTGGAGCGTTTTCTGGACGAAGCGCGGGTTCTGGCGCGGGTGCAGCACCCGTTTGTGGTGCGGGTGAAGCGGTACTTCCGGGCGCACGGCACGGCCTACATCGTGATGGACTACGAGGAGGGGGAGCCGCTGAACGCGGTGCTGCAGGAGGGGGAGACGCTGGACGAGGGGGAGGTGCGGGGGCTGCTGGAGGACGTGCTGCCGGCGCTGCAAGCGGTCCACGAGCAAGGCTTTCTGCACCGGGACATCAAGCCGTCCAACCTGTACGTGCGGGCCCACGACCACCGGGTGATCCTGATCGATTTCGGGGCGGCGCGGGAGGCGGTGGGCCGACACAGCAAGAGCGTGACCAGCCTGGTGACGCCGGGCTATTCCCCGCCGGAGCAGTACACGACCCGCAACGACCGCTACGGTCCCTGGACCGACGTGTACGCGCTGGGGGCGGTGCTGTACCGCTGCGTGACCGGCCAGCCGCCGGTGGAGGCGGCCGAGCGCTTGCTGGAGGACAGCCTGGAGCCGGCGGCGCGGGTCTGCGCCGGCCGCTACGGGGTCCGGCTGCTGCGGGCCATCGACCGGGCGCTGGCGGTGCGGCCGGAGCAGCGCTTCGCCACGGTGGCCGAAATGCGGGCCGCCCTGAACGAGCCGCCCGCCCCAGACGAGGACGACGATGAGACGGTCCTCCTGGGACCGTGGTTGAAGCCCGGCGGCGGACCCGCCAGAGAACCTGAAGCGCCGCGCTTGATCAAATCGTCCGCGCCGGCGGCGGCGGAGCCGGTTGCGGACGGCGACGAGCTGAGGATTTTGCCGCCACTCGACGCCAACCACCTCACCGCTGGCCGGCGGCTGGAGGTGTTGCGGCCACCGCCGAACCCGGATTCGACCCGTCGCAAAGTATCCTCCCAAATCCTGGTGGGAGCCGGCTTGGTGTTGGCGGCGCTGGCGGTGCCGACGCTCGTCTGGTTATGGCCGTTCTCGATCAAGGAGCAACCGCCATCCCGCTCCGGTCTGGATCAAGTGCCACCACCCGCCGCGATTTCGGGTTCTCCGGTTGTCGCCGAGGCGCCGGTTTCCGTGGCGCCACCGGTTCCGGTTCCAGGTTCCGCGACGCCCGAACCGGGCGCCGGGCCGTCCGTTGCGGCGGCGATCCCGCCGCCGGCTGCGGTGACCGACTCCGCCGGATCGACCGCCGGACCGGCGCCCATGGCCGAACAACCGACCGTGCCGCCATCGGCGACCCCGGCGATCTCGGCGGAATCGCCGGTCTCGGAGACGGCGGTAACGGGATCGTCGCCCGTCGCGCCATCCGGCCAGCCGGTGCCGCTTCCCGGAACCGCCGATGCGGGATCGTCGCCCGCGCCGGAATCGAGCGATCCGACCGCGCGGCCCGAGCCGGTCGAGACGCCGGCTATCGATCGTCCACCGGAACCCGTGACCGGGACAGCCGGCGAATTTTTGACGCCAGAGGCTGCGCCCGCCGTCAAATTGCAAGCTGACAAGACGACTAAGCCCATCATTCAGGGATCGGTCGCGAACCGGACCGGCGCCCGGCCGGCCAAGGCTTCGAAGGCCCCGTCCCGCAACGCGCGGCGGCAGGCCGGTAGAAGGCCAGCCGCGCCGCGACCGGGCGCCGTCGAACCGGAACCTTCGGCGCGAGAAAGACCGGCCTCCAAAACCACTGTCGGCAATCCCTGGGAGCCACCCGTTTCGACTGGGTTCAATCAAAAATGAAATTTCCCAAGTGGCCATTTTTCCGCCGCCGCCGCGATCGGGAGCCGGAAGCCGTGTTCATCCAGGCGCGGTTCATTCGGACCGATTCGCTGGGCAAAGGCGATCTGCGACTGCGTTCGCCCTTATGCCGGCTGGGGCGGGCGCCGGGAAACGACATTTGCTTCGAAAACGATTCGGTTTCCGGCCATCACGCCGAAATCTATCATCTGCCCGATGGCACCTTCCAGATTTGCGACTTGGATTCGACCAACGGAACCTGGGTCAACGGGCAACGGGTTCGAACCAAGACGCTCAACAACAGCGACGTGGTGGAGCTGGGCGAGGTGCGCCTGCACTTTCTGACGGGCGACGATTGATCTCCGACCGGTGACTGCTTGCAACTGGAGCACGTGTCATGCCTCTCTATCGCGGTTTGAACAAGGGTTCGTCCGCGCCGCCAGCGATCGAGCCCACCCGGCGCGTCGCCCGCCCCGAACCGGGACCCAAATCCCGGCCGAAAGCCGCTCGTGACGCCGCTCAAGCCAAACCGGCCCCGACCAGCGGCCTCGTCCCGGATTGCCGGGTCGGCGCGGTCGTCGCTTGGCTGGCGATTGTCGCCGGTCCGGGACGCGGGCAGGTGTTGCCGCTGGGCTATGGGGTCAACGATATCGGCCGGGGCTCCGAGGCGCGGGTCCGGCTGGATTTCGGCGATGCCGCGATCAGCCGAGACAACCAGGCGGCCATCATCTACACCGCCCGCTCGCGCCGCTTTTATCTGCAGGCCGTCGCCCCCGAAACCTGGTTGAACGGCCAGCCGGCGCGGGGATCGGTGGAATTGGCCGGCGGCGATATCCTGCAACTCGGACAAACCCGGCTGAGGTTCGCGCCGCTGTGTGGCCCGGATTTCGACTGGCACGACAATGACTATAAATGACTATAACCGAGAGGCCGGGGGAAACATGGGGGGGTGGATCCACGACGAAGACATGACGCAGGGTAGCCGTCCCCGGCAGGAGGACGACTTCGGGGTGTTCGAGTTGCCGCCGCAACTGGAGGCGGGCGAGTTGCTGCTGGTGCTCGCCGATGGCATGGGCGGCGAAAGGGCCGGCGCCCTGGCCAGCGCCTTGGCGGTTCGCGGCTTTATCGAAGCCTACGATGCCGTGCCCGCGACCACCGTTCCCGAGCGGCTGGAGCGCACCTTGCGCCACGTCAACGGGCGGATGGCGCTGGAAGTGGCGACCGATCAGGAGCATCTCGGCGGAATGGGCTGCACCCTGCTGGCGGTGGTGCTGGCGGAGGAAGGGCTGTACTGGATCAGCGTCGGCGATTCGCCGTTGTGGCTGTGGCGGCGGGGGCGCTTGCGCCGGCTCAATCAGGATCACGCTTACCGCAGCGTCTTGGCCGAGCAGGTGAGCGCCGGCGAGATCAGCGCCGAGGATGCCGCCTCTCATCCCGACCGCAACGCCTTGATCAGCGCCGTCACCGGGGACGATCTGGAACTGGTGGATTTGCCGCGCCAGCCGTTCGCACTCAAGCCCAATGATCAGATCTTGCTGGCGAGCGATGGCCTTCTGACCTTGAGCGAGCGGGAAATCGCCGCCGTTCTGAAGGATGCCCGCACCGCTCCATCGCCTTGCCGGCCCTTGTTGGAGGAGGTGATGTCGCGCCGGCATCCACAGCAGGACAACGCGACCGTCTTGTGGGCCAAACGGGCATCGCCTGAACCGGACCGGCTGTTCTGGTGGCAACTGTGGGCGCGGAGTGCGCTGCTGGCGAGCGCCCTGGCGCTGCTCGGGCTCCCGGGCGTTCGGTGACGGCCGGTCCGGGACGCTGGACCGGGGAGCGTTCCAATCCCCCGATCGGGCGAGCCTACGCGCTGGTCGCGCCCAGCCAGGCGAACAGATCGCCGGGCTGCTCCAGAAAACCGTCGGCGCCCCATTCCTCCGGCCGGTCTTCGGCGCCCAGGTAACCGAAGCCGGCCACCAGCGTGCGCAGGCCCGCTCGGTTGCCGGCCAGCACGTCGCGTTCGGCGTCGCCCACGTACAGCGAGCGTTCCGGGGCCGCGCCCAACCGCTCGCAGGCGTACAGCAGCGGTTCCGGATCGGGCTTGCGCTTGTCGAGCGTGTCGCCGCTGACCACGCAGGCGGCGCGCGGCCAGAGCGCGAGCGTCTTCAGCAGCGGCTCCGCCAGCCAGCCCGGCTTGTTGGTGACCACGCCCCAGCGAATCGCCCGGGTCTCCAGATAGGCCAGCACGTCGGCCATGCCCGGAAAGAGCGCGGTCTCCACGGCGATGGCTTCGCGGTACAGGTCCAGGAAGCGTCGGTCGAGTTCGGGATAATGCGGATGGTCGGGCGTCAGCCCGAAACAGACGCCCAACATCCCCGGCGAACCTCGGGAAATGGTGGGGCGAATCTGCTCCACCGGCAACGGGCCGAGACCGCGATCACCGCGCAGCCGGTTCAAGGCCGCCGTCAAGTCCGGGGCCGTGTCCAGCAGGGTGCCGTCCAGATCGAACAGCACGCAGGCGGGAGAGGCGATGGGGTCGGTCGCGGGAACGGTCACGCCGAATCTTCCTGCCGGCAATGAACCAGGTAGTTCACCGATACCCCAGCCCCCAGCCGATAGCGGCGCAGCAAGGGGTTGTAATGCATGCCGGTCAGGTGGCGGAGCGTCAGCCCCGCGGCCCGCGCCCAGTCGTCCAGCTCGGAGGGGCGGATGAATTTGCGGTAGTCGTGCGTGCCCTTGGGCAGCAGCCGCAACAGGTATTCCGCGCCGATGACGGCGAGCAAATAGGCTTTGGGGTTGCGGTTGATGGTGGAAAAAAACAGGTGGCCGTCCGGCTTGAGCAGCCGGGCGCAGGCCCGGATCGTCGAGGCCGGGTCGGGGACGTGTTCCAGCATTTCCATGCAGGTCACCACGTCGAAGCTGGCCGGTTCGCTCTCCGCCAGCTCCTCGGCGGTGATCCGCCGGTAGTCCAAGGCTGCGCCAGATTCCAACTGGTGCAAGCGCGCGACCGCCAACGGCGCCTCGCCCATGTCGATCCCGGTGACCGAGGCGCCGCGCAGGGCCATGCTCTCGGCCAAAATGCCGCCGCCGCAGCCCACGTCGAGGGTCCGCTTGCCGGCCAGTCCGCCGGTCCGTTCCTCGATGTAGTTCAGCCGCAACGGATTGATGTCGTGCAGGGGCTTGAACTCGCTGTCCGGGTCCCACCAACGGCTGGCGAGTTCCTCGAATTTGGCGATTTCCTGAAAATCCACGTTCGGGTTGGCGGTCGTCATGTCCTGTTCCATCGGGCGGCTGAAGGTTGAGCGAGGAAATTGCGCTGGCCGGTTTGAGGGAGAATCGACGGCGGTCACGCCCGATGTTCGGCGGCGACTTTGCGCCGCCACTCCCGCGCCCGCCCGATCAGGTCGGCGATGTCCAGCGTGGTCAGACGCCGGTCGGCCAGCAGCCGCCGGCCGGCGACCCAGACATCGGTGACCTGGTGGCGGCCGGTGGCGTAGACCAGTTGCGAAATCGGATTGTAGACCGGCTCGGTTTCCGGATGGCCGAAATCCACGGCGACGATGTCGGCGGCCTTGCCGGGCGTCAGCGACCCGATTTCCGCTTCCAGGCCCAGCGCCCGGGCGCCGCCGAGCGTGGCCATGCCCAGCACGCGGGCCGCCGGCAGCGCGGCGGCGTCGCCGGCCACGCCCTTGCCGAGCAGGGCGGCGGTGCGCATCTCGCCGAACAAATCGAGGTCGTTGTTGCTGGCCGCGCCGTCGGTGCCGATGGCCACGTTGACGCCGGCGGCGTCGAGTCGGGCGGTGGGGCAAAAGCCGCTGGCCAGTTTGAGATTGGATTCCGGGCAATGGGCGACGTGAGCCCCGGCCCGCGCCAAGCGCTCGATCTCGACCGGTTCGAGCTGGGTCATGTGCACCGCCAGCAGTCGCGACGTCAACAATCCCAACTGCTCCAGCCGTTCGAGCGGTCGGCAGTCGTGCTCGGCCTGGGATCGGACGATTTCGGCGGCGGTTTCGTGGACGTGGATATGGATCGGAAGGTCGAGTTCGGCGGCCAGCCGGCCGATCCGCTCCAGCGCCGACGCCGAAACCGTGTAAGGGGCGTGGGGCGCGAAAGCGGTGCGCACCAGCGGATCGGCGCGCAGGGCGTCGTGCAAGGCCAGCCCCTTGGCCAGATATTCATCGACGTTTCGCGCGTAACCGGTCGGGAAATCCAAGGCGATCAGGCCCACACAGGCGCGCATCCCGCAGTCTTGGACCGCCGAGGCGACCACGTCCGGGAACATATACATGTCGTTGAAACAGGTGATGCCGCCCCGCAACATTTCCGCCATCGCCAGTCGGGTCCCGTCGCGGACGAAATCGGGGGCGACCCAACGGGCCTCGACCGGCCAGATATGATCCTGCAACCAGCTCATCAACGGCAGATCGTCGGCCAGCCCGCGCAGCAAGGTCATGCTGGCGTGAGTGTGCGCGTTGACCAGTCCGGGGATCAGAACGTGCCGGTCCAGATCGAGGGAAACCTCGGCGCGGTAGCGGGCAGCGGCTTCCTCGCGCGGCAGGACGGCGAGAATGCGACCGTCCTGGATGGCGATGGCGTGTCGTTCCAGAACGCGATGTTCCGGTTCGACCGGCACGATCCAGCGGGCGCGGAGCAGGGTGGCGATGGCTTGCGGCATGCGCGGTTCTCGGGGTGTCGGCGTGGGATTATAGGCCGGAACCGGCAAGCAGGTAAAAAAACGCCCCGGAAGACCGGGGCGCGGATACGGCGAGTCGAAGCGGCTCGGGAATTACTCGCGGCACATCTCCGTGACCGTGGTGATCTCCACGCGGCGATTCTGGGCGCGGCCTTCCGGGTTGTCCTTGCCGTTCGGCAGGGTGTTGGGCGCGACCGGCTGGGATTCGCCCATGCTGCTGGCCTTGAGTTTGCCGGCGGGGATGCTCCTGGAGACCAGGAAGCTGGCCACGGTATCGGCGCGGCGCTGGCCCAAGCGCATGTTGTAGGCGTCGCTGCCCTTGCTGTCGGTGTGGCCGACGATCTTGACGACCGAGACCCGCTCGGCGCGCTTGATGTCGGAAGCCAACTGGTTGAGCCGGTCGCGGCCGCGCGGCTTCAGCTCGGAACGGTCGAAGTCGAAGAGGGTGTCGGTTCCCAGCGTGATCTTCTCGCACTGCGGCGGGGCCGGTGCGACCGCGACGGCGCCGCATTCCGGGACATCCTTCTCGGCGGTCCACCACGGCGTGCGAATGCAGCGGCCGTAGGGGTCCTTGACGATATGATCCCAAGGATCGACGGCATAGATGCAGCCGTACTTGTTGATCGCGTGAGCGGGCAGGGCAGCAAACAGCATCATCGAGGCAGCCAAGCCCAAGCCAAGCTTATGCAGATTCACTTTCATCGATATACTCTCCCAAATAGGCACCAAAAATTTCTGTGCACGGCACGTCATCAATCTCAGGTCGCGGCGGGGACCGGGTCGGTTAAACCGCGATCTTCCACTTGGCCAGTATATCCGACCGCTGGATGCTGCGCGCAGCAAACGGGCGGGCCATGATGTGTAATGATACAACGTTGTGTCAGAATTGCAAAAAATGTTGTGCTAGCAATAAATGACCTAATTTTGCGCGCTATCTCGGTATTTTGGCAAGAGTTTTTTTGCGTTAACCGGCTGCGGGCCGGGCTTGTCGTAAAATCGCAACACGAAATTTTTTGGCTGTTCTCCCGAAAACTCACCGAGTCGAGTCGCTCATGTCGCATGAAAACGATCGGGTGCGCGCCGTGGTCTGGCGCGAAAACGCGCTCGAACTCCTCGATCAGCGCCTGCTGCCGGGAGCGGAGCGCTATCGGCGGATCGCGTCGGCGGCGGAGGTCGCCGACGCGATCCGCGAGATGGTGGTGCGCGGTGCGCCGGCCATCGGTATCGCCGCCGCCTACGGGGTGGTGCTGGCGGCCAGCGCCCGCCATGCCGAAGACCCCGATCGCTGGCGGCGCCTGATCGGCGAGGATCTGGCGTTGTTGGCGGCGGCTCGGCCGACCGCCGTCAATCTGTTCTGGGCGCTGCGGCGGATGGAGCGCGCGATCGAAGCGCTCGACGGCGATCCGGTCGAATCGTTGCTGGCCGAGGCGCGGGCGATTCACCGGGAGGATATCGCCGCCAACCGGCACATGGCGCAACGGGGCGCGGCGTTGTTGGGCGAGCGGGGCGGGGTGTTGACCCATTGCAACACCGGCTCGCTGGCGACCGGCGGTTACGGCACGGCGCTGGGCGTGATTCGCGCGGGGTACGCGGCGGGGCTGATCGAGCGGGTCTACGCCGACGAGACCCGGCCGTGGCTGCAAGGGGCGCGGCTGACCGCCTGGGAGCTGGTGCAAGACGGTATCCCGGTGACGCTGCTGGCGGATGGGGCGGCGGCGGCCCTGATGCGGCAGGGCGGGATACGGTGGGCCATCGTCGGCGCGGATCGGGTCGCGGCCAACGGCGATGTCGCCAACAAGATCGGCACCTATCATCTGGCGGTGGCCGCCCGGTATCACGGCGTGCGGTTCATGGTGGTGGCGCCGACCTCCACCGTGGATGTCGGCATCCCCGACGGGGGGGGCATTCCCATCGAACAGCGCGCGGCGGAAGAGCTGCTGACGCTCGGGGGGCAACCGGTCGCGGCGGCGGGCGCGGCGGTCTGGAATCCGTCCTTCGACGTGACCCCGGCGGAGCTGGTGGATGCGCTGGTGACCGAACGAGGGGTGGTGCTGGCGCCGAACGCGGCGAAAATGGCGCGGTTGATGGAGTAGGGACGCGCCATCAAGCGCCGTCCGATACGGCTGGCCGGGCGGGCGGGCGTCCATCCGGCGTCCGCCCGCCCGGCCATCAAGCCATCAGGCTTTAAAGAGCCAGCGACTTGCCCTTCGAGCCCAAATCCTGGAAGGCCTCGTTCAGGCGGGCCACCATGTTCTCTTCGGCCGCCCGCAGGTACTTGCGGGGATCGTAGTACTTCTTGTAAGGCTTGTCGGTTTCCGGGTCCACTTGGTAGAGGAAGGCTTTGGGGTTCTGGGTGACGAACTTGCCGATCGCTTCCGAGTAGGCGAACTGCAAATCGGTGTCGATGTTCATCTTGAACACCCCGTAGCTGACCGCCTGGGTGATCTTGTCCTTTTCCGAGCCGGAGCCGCCGTGGAACACCAGATTCAGCGGCTTCGCGGCGGTCTTGTGCCGTTGCTCGATCAGCGCCTGGGAGTTTTTCAGGATTTCCGGGCGCAGTTGGACGTTGCCGGGCTTGTAGACGCCGTGCACGTTGCCGAAGGAGGCGGCGACCGAGAAATGGCCGATCGGCGACAGCCGCTCGTAAGCCTGCAACACGTCTTCCGGCTGGGTGTAGAGATGGGAGTTGTCGGCGCTTTCGTCCATTTCCTTGCCGATGCCGTCTTCCTCGCCGCCGGTCACGCCCAGCTCGATCTCCAGGCTCATGCTCAAGGGCGCCATGCGCTTGAGGACGCGGGCGCACTCGCTCAGGTTGAACTCCATCGGCTCTTCCGAAAGGTCCAGCATGTGGGAGCTGAACAGGGGCTTGCCGTGCTGCTTGAAGAACGCCTCGCCGTGATCGAGCAGCGCATCGACCCAGGGAATCAGGCCCTTGTTGGCGTGGTCGGTGTGCAGCACCACGCAGACCCCGTAGTGTTCGGCCAGCAGATGGACGTGTTGCGCCGCCGACACCGCGCCCAACACCTTGGCCTTGGAACCGTCCTTCATCCCCTGTCCGGCGTAAAACTGGGCGCCGCCGTTGGAAAGCTGGATGATGACGTCGGCCTGATTCTTGGCGGCCGCTTCCAGCACCGCGTTGATGGTGCTGCTGCTGCTGACGTTGACTGCGGGCAGGGCGTAGCCGCCCGCCTTGGCGGCGGCCACCAAGGTCAGATAGTCTTTGCCAGAAACGACACCGGGTTTGAGTTGCGCCATGTAAAGAGTCCTCTCGTTGCGGATCATTATGATTGAACAACAGCCAATAGCGGATTGAGTATAGCGTCTGCGCGGCCACCATCAAAGCCGCGAGGCGCGAACCGGGTCCGGTGCCGTCCCGGCCGGACGACGAGCCTGCAACCGGCGGCGGGCGCCGATTGATCCAGGTCGGGTATGGGTTCAAAATGACCTGATACAAAAAGTGCAAATAAGCGGCTGTTCGTGTCGTTCGATCAACCCGACCCCGAGGAGGCTTCTCGTCATGAGTGAAGTTGCCGAACTGCTGGGCGCCAACGCCGACTACCTGCTGGGCTTCGACAGCCCTAAAATCAAAAAGGAGTTGCTCCACCTGCCCGGCCCGGATTTCGTGGATCGGGTTTTCGCCGCATCCGACCGCAACAACCGCGTGCTGGGCAACCTGCAACGCCTGTTCGGCGGCGGGCGGCTGGCCGGCACCGGCTTTTTGTCCATTCTGCCGGTCGATCAGGGCATCGAGCATTCTGGCGGCGCCAGCTTCGCCAAGAACCCGATCTACTTCGACCCGGAGAACATCGTCAAGCTGGCCATCGAAGGCGGCTGCAACGCGGTGGCCTCGACCTACGGCGTGCTGGGCATGATGGCCCGCAAGTACGCGCACAAGATCCCGTTCCTGGTCAAGATCAACCACAACGAGCTGCTGACCTTTCCCAACAAGGCCGACCAGATCCTGTGGGGCACCGTCAAGGAAGCGCACGACATGGGTTGCGCGGCGGTCGGCGCCACCATCTACTTCGGCTCGCCGGAAAGCGGCCGTCAGATCGTCGAGGTCGCGCGAGCCTTCGCCATGGCCCACGAACTCGGCATGGCCACCGTCCTGTGGTGCTATCTCCGCAACAACGCCTTCAAGACCAAGGAAAAGGACTACCACGTTTCCGCCGATTTGACCGGCCAAGCGAATCACCTCGGGGTCACCATCGAAGCCGACATCATCAAGCAGAAGCTGCCGGAAAATAACGGCGGCTTCGAGGCGCTGAACATGGGCGGTTCCAGCTACGGCAAGTTCGACAAGAAGATTTACACCGACCTGGCCAGCAACCACCCGATCGATCTCTGCCGCTACCAGATCGCCAACTGCTACATGGGCCGCGCCGGGTTGATCAACTCCGGCGGCGAATCCAAGGGCGCGGGCGATCTCGAAGCGGCTGTCATGACGGCGGTCGTCAACAAGCGCGCCGGCGGTATGGGTCTGATCTCGGGCCGTAAGGCGTTCCAGCGGCCGATGAAGGATGGCGTCGCCATTCTCAACGCCATTCAAGACGTTTATCTCGACGCCGGCGTGACCGTCGCCTGAGCACGGTATCCCGACCGACCGATCGAGCCCCGCGCGATGCGGGGCTTTTTCGTTGAATCGCATCTCAAACAGGAGAGACGAAGCGTTCGGGAGGTATTGCCTTTTGATGCACCGCAAGCCGGTTCTGCACCAACATAGAGCGGCCAACGGATTGGAGCGGAGAGAATCGGCATTAAATAATATTTTATTATCAAATACTTATATTTAAATCGATCATTGGCATGAAACGTGCCGAAAACCCGCATCGTGGATGATTATCCTCTAACCGCGTCTTGCGCTCTGGCTGTACGGCCCAAACTTGGGAGCGAACCCCTATGATCACTCCAACTTCGCCCGCCGCCATCGCGCTCGCCATCGTGGGCAGCGGCGGTTCCGGGGCCATCACCGCCGGCAGCCTGTTGCTCGAAGCCGCCGGCCAGTTCGGCTGGTACGGCCTGATGACGCGCTCGGTGGGGCCGCAAATCCGCGGCGGCGAGGCGCTGGCGATGGTGCGGCTGGCCGCGGCGCCGGTGCTGGGACACGGCGACCGTTTCGATGTCCTGCTGGCGTTGGATTGGCATAACGCCGACCGCTTCGTGGACGAAGTGCCCCTGGATGCCGACAGCCTGATCGTCGCCGATGCCGAGGCGGGCGATCCGCCGGCCGCCATTCTCGCCAGCGGCGCGCGCCTGGTGACGTTCCCCCTGACCGATCTGGCGGACGACATCGCGGGAGGACGGCCCAACATCATCGCGCTCGGCCTGCTGGCGCGTCTGCTCGGCTTGCCGCTCAAGCCGCTGGCGGCGCTGGTGGGGCGGGTGCTGAACCGCAAGGGGCTCGATCCGGCGCGGTTGCAGCAGGCGCTGGCCGCCGGCCATGGCGCCGCCGCCGCGCTGGACGGTTCGGTGCAACCGCCGCCCTTGGCCGCCGATGGCGGGACGCGCTGGCTGTTGACCGGAAACGAGGCGGCGGCGCTCGGCGCCTTGCGCGGCGGGGTGCGGTTCGCGGCGGTTTATCCGATCACGCCGGCCACCGATCTGTCGGAGTGGCTGGCGCCGCGCCTGGAGCGAGCGGGCGGCCATCTCATCCAGGCCGAGGACGAGATCGCGGCCTTGAACATGGTGCTGGGCGCGGCCTACGGCGGCGTGCCGGCGCTGACCGCCACCTCCGGTCCGGGGCTGGCGCTGATGAGCGAAACCCTGGGCTTGGCGGTGGCGGCCGAAATCCCGGCGGTGGTCGTCAACGTGATGCGCGGTGGTCCGTCCACCGGCATTCCCACCAAATCCGAGCAATCCGACCTCAACATGGCGCTGTACGGCCTGCACGGCGATGCCCCTCACCTGGTGCTGGCGCCGAGTTCGGTAAGCGATTGCTTGGCGGTCACCCAGTGGGCGGTGCGACTGGCCGAAGCGCTGCAGTGTCCGGCCATCGTGCTGTCCGACCAATTTCTGGGGCAGAGCCAAGCGGTGTGCGACCGGCCGCCCGCCGAAAGCGCGGGCGTCTCACCGCGCTTGATCGCTCGGAACGGCGTCAACGATTACGACCGCTACGCGGTGACCGCCGAGGGCGTTTCGCCCATGGCGCTGCCCGGCACGCCGGGCGGGCAATACACGGCCGATGGCCTGGAACACAACGCGCACGGCACGCCCTCCAGCCGAGCCGCCGACCATCGCGCCCAACTGGACAAGCGCCGCGACAAGCTGCTGCGCCACGATTTTGGTCCGGCTTGGGTCGAGGTGGACGGCGAGGGGGAATGGGTGGTGCTGACTTGGGGGTCGGCCGCCGCGCCGGCCCGCGAAGCCGCCGCGCTCGCCCGGGCGCAGGGGCTGGCGGTCAAGGTGCTGACGCTGAAATTGCTGTCGCCCGCGCAACCGGCGCGGCTGGCGCGACTGCTGGAGGGCGCGCGCCGGCTGCTGGTGGTCGAGCAGAGCCATTCCCAGCAATTCTACGGTTATCTGAAAGCGCATTACGCGCTGCCCGCCGCAGTCCGGGTCCTCAGTCAGCCCGGTCCTCTGCCGATTCGGCCGGCGGCGGTGCTGGCGCAACTGTTACAATGGAGATAAACGCATGGGCAAACCTCAACCGATCATGACCCGCCACGCGGCCAAGGACTACAAGTCCAACGTCACACCGATCTGGTGTCCGGGCTGCGGCCATTTCGGCGTGCAGTCGGCGCTGTTTCGCGCCCTGGAGCATCTCGATCTGCCACCGGAGCAGGTGGCGGTGATTTCGGGCATCGGCTGTTCCTCGCGGCTGCCGGCCTACACCGAGTGCTACGGCTTTCACGGCATCCACGGCCGGGCGCTGCCGCTGGCGACCGGCCTGAAATTGGCCCGGCCCGAGCTGACGGTGATCGTGGCCAGCGGCGACGGCGACGCCCTTTCCATCGGCGGCAATCACTTTTTGCACGCCTGCCGGCGCAACGTCGATCTGACCTGCATCGTCATGGACAACGAGGTCTACGGCATGACCAAGGGCCAGCCGTCGCCGACCACCGGACCCGACTGGCCGAGCAAGCTCGCGCCGGAAGGGACCGGGGTCAACCCGCTGCGCCCGCTGGCGGTGGCCTTGGCCTCGGGAGCGGGATTCATCGCCCGCGGGTTTACCGGAGATCCCAACGGTATCGCCAAGCTGCTGGTCGAGGCGATCCGTTATCCCGGATTCTCCCTGGTGCAAATCCTCAGTCCCTGCGTGACCTATCGTCCCGAGGAAAAGCTGTGGAAACAGCAGGTCCACGGCGTCGGGATCGAACCGGCCCTCGAACCGGCCGAAGCCGCCCGGCGGCTGTTCGCCGACGACGGGCTGAGCACCGGCATTTTCTATCGGGCTGCGTTGCCGTCCTATCCCGGCGCCGTCCGGGCCGGCAGGTCCGATCTGACCGCCATCGAAGCCGAGTTCGCGCTATGACCGCGATCGCCACGCTGGAGGAGTTGCTGGCGCACGCCCACGGCCTGGAGTTGGAGGCGGTGGAGCGTTACCAGGAGCTGGCCGATCAGATGATCGTCCACAACCAACCCGAGCTGGTGAAGCTGTTCCAGACCATGGTCCGGGTGGAAAGCCTGCATGTGGACAAGGTGCGAGAGCTGGCCGCCGATCGGGAGCTGCCGCGCATCGCGCCGTGGGAGTATCGCTGGCCGACCCCGGAATCGCCGGAACGCGTGCCGGTCGGGGGCGATAGCTACGGAATGACGCCCCGGCGGGCGCTCGAACGGGTGTTGGCCGGCGAGGAGCGCGCCCATACCTGCTTCGTG
>RRZU010157593.1_pt1 | contig 19522 bp, 20 predicted proteins | sample 2165561 | NCBI WGS metagenome assembly RRZU01 (sample SAMN10456909, study PRJNA506462) | wastewater metagenome | isolation source: wastewater sludge | place: USA: Moscow, Idaho | reverse complement strand
TGACTGCCTCCCTGGCGCGCGGAGCGGGGAAGACGCTCAACGGAGCGCACCGGCGTCCGACGGGGATCGACATGGGCACCGAAGCCACGAGATCGACCGTGGAGGCTCACCTCCCGGTGGAGGCGACCGATCACCGCCGCACGGACGCCAGCGTCGGCATCGACCCACTCCTGGTCCGCCGTGTGCTCGTCGGCGTCGTCGTGCTCCTCGTGCTCGGACACCTCGCGTTCGTGGTACCGCAGATCGGGTTGGGTCACGTGTTCGACCTCGATCGCGAGAGCGGACCGGGCACCTGGGTGTCCACCACCCTGTTCACCCTCGCCACGGCCACGGCACTGCTGCTCGCGGCCCGGGTGCCGTCCGGACGCCGCCGTTGGGCGCTCATCGCCCTGGCCCTGGTGGCGTGCGCGCTCGGGGCCGAGGAGGTCATCGGCTTCCACGAGTCCGCCTCGCTCGAGCTCGCCACCGCCGCCGACCTCGCCGGGGCCGACTCCGGTGGCACGCCCTACATGGGCTACGCGCTGCTGCCCTTCCTCGCCTGGGGCACCTGGATGGTGGCCAGGCGCTGCACCCGTCGGCCCAAGTGGGGTCTCGTGGCCGGCGCCTCGGTGTGGTTCGCGGCCACCTTCGTCACCGAGCAGCTCGATGCCTGGAACCTCGCAGTGGCCCCCGGCCAGCTCGAGGCCGCGCTGTACCTCCACCGGATCATCACCGCCTTCCAGGAGGGCGGCGAGATGCTGGGGGTCACCATCGTGATCGTCGCGCTGCTCGAGGAGATCCAAGCGCTCGGAGCGGTGCGCCTCGAGGTGGGTCCGCGTCGGACCCGGTCGCGGCCCGACGCCACGTGGGCGTGAGCCCTCGTCTGCCGGCTGCTCAGGGGCGGAGGATGGCGCCGAGTAGGGCCTGGAGCTTGGCGCGGGTCTCGGCCAGCTCGGTGGTCGGGTCCGAGTCGGCGACGATGCCGTTGCCCGCGAACAGCCGGGCCCGGTGCCCGTCGATCTCTGCACAGCGCAGGCCCACGGCCCAGCGGCCGTTGCCGGTGGCGTCGACCCAGCCCACGGGCCCGGCGTAGCGCCCCCGGTCGAGCTGCTCGAGCTGGGCGATGGTGGCGAGGGCGAGGTCGCGGGGCACGCCGCACACCGCCGGCGTCGGGTGCAGCGCCGCCACGAGCTCGAGGACCGACGCGGCCGGCGCCGAGAGGCGGCCCTCGACCAGGGTGGCGAGGTGCTGCACGTTGGCCACCGGCACCACCGACGGCTCGGCCTCGGCGTCGAGGTAGGAGCAGAAGGGCAGGAGCGTGTCGTGGACCATGTCGATGGTGAGCTGGTGCTCATGGCGGTCCTTCGCCGAGGCCAGCAGGGTGGCGGCGAGGCGGGCGTCGGCGGTGGGGTCGCCGCCCCGGGGGGTCGTGCCCGCCATCGGGTGCGAGCGCACGACGTCGCCCACCCTCGACACGAGCAGCTCGGGGCTGGCGCCGACCATCCCGTCGATGGAGCTGATCATGCAGCCCGGGTAGGTGCGCCGCAGGCGGTCGAGGATCGTCACCGGGTCGAGCGGCTCATCCGCCTCGACGAGGATCTCGCGGGCCAGCACGGCCTTGTGCAGCTCGGTCGTGGTCATCCGCTCTGTGGCTTCGCGCACCGAGGCGCACCAGTCGGCCGGCGGGCGGACGGGTCGCACGGAGAACGCCGACGCCTCGCTGTCCCCTGCGGCACCCTCGCGGCCCGAGGCGACGGACCCGATCGACTCGGTGACGGCCTCGACCAGGCGAGCCTCGGCGGCGGCGTGCTCGACCTCGTCGCGCCCGACCGTCGTGCACCAGCGGGTGCCGTCCTCGGCGCGACCCACCACCAGCGCCGGCACCACGAGCGTGCCCGAGGCGCCGGGGTCGAACGGCAGGGCCCCGAAGGCCACCGCGCCCGTGCCGGGCAGGCGGACATCGTCCTCGCCGGCCATCGCGGCCAGGGCTTCCTGCGCAGCACCCACGGACGTGGCTCGCTCGGCGCCGCCGGCGATCTCGAGGCGCACGGCCTCACCGCGACCGGCCAGCCCGCTGCCGCGCTGCTCGAACAGCAGGCCGTGGGCGCCGGCGACGGCCAACAGGTCGACGTCGTCGTCGAGGCGCCGGGTGACTGCCCGCAGGCCCCAGAGGTCGCGGCTCATCGACGACTCCGGGCCGGGACCATCAGTGGGCGCGGGTCGCGGTGATGAGCTGGGAGATGCCGACGGTGAGGAGGCGCCGCTCGACCTTGGCGAAGCCGGCGTCGGCGAGGCGCCGGAGCATCACCGCCGGCTCGGGGAGGTAGGCCACCGACTTGGGCAGGTAGCGGTAGGCCGACGGGTCGGAGAGCAGTCCGCCGATGCGGGGGACGACCTTGCCGAAGTAGATGCCGTGGCCCCAGCGCAGGACGGGGTTCGGCGGCTCGGCCACCTCGAGCAGGGCGATGCGCCCACCCGGCCGGACCACCCGGGCCAACTCGTCGAAGAAGCCGTCCAGCTCGACGAGGTTGCGCAGGGCGAAGCCGCACGTGACCCCGTCGGCGCTGGCGCTGCGGATGGGGAGGCGAAGGGCGTCGGCCTGCACGAGCGGGGCCTCGGTGCGGGCGGCGGCCAACATCCCGTAGGACAGGTCGAAGCCGAGGGGCCGCAGGCCCGCCCGGGTGAGCTCGCGGCAGAAGTCCCCGGTGCCGGCCGCGAGGTCGAGCACCACCGAGCCCGCGGACAGGTCCAGCTGCTCGATGGTGGTGCGCCGCCAGCCGACGTCCATGCGGAAGGTCATGACCCGGTTCACCAGGTCGTACCGAGGGGCGATGGTGTCGAACATCGACCGCACCGCGGCGACCTTCTCGTCGCCTTCGGGCAGCGGCTCGACGTCGGCGTTCCTCACACTGCGAGCGTACGGCGCCGGGCGCCGGCGACCCTCCCTCAGATCGTCATGGGGATGTCGGCGCGCAGGGCCGGGAAGAGCACGTCGAGCAGGGGGCGGTCGGGTCGGAGGCCACCGGTCGGTCGGGCCTCAGGCGGCGTCGGCGCGGGGGACGCCGCAGTGCTTGCAGTTCGGGTAGGCCCGGGAGGTGGGGCGCCCGCAGGCCTCACAGCGCACGACCTTGATCTCGCCGCGGCGCAGGCGGGCGATGCTCGACCAGAGGATCCCGCCGACGGCGACGACCATGCCGAGCTCGAGCAGGTCCCGGAAGTACTCGGCGGCGAACACGGCCCTCATTCTGGCGTCGCCGGCTGCCTATGGTGGATCGATGGCCATCGACTTCACGTTCCCGCCCGAGCTCGACGAGATCCGCCTCAAGGTGCGGGCCTTCGTCGACGAGGTCGTGCGTCCCGTCGAGGACGCCGCCGCCGCCGAGGACTGGGATCGCGACCAGTGGATCAAGGGCATCATCGAGATGCGGGGCAAGGCCAAGGAGTGGGGGCTGTGGCTGCCCCACATGCCGACCGAGTGGGGTGGCATGGGCCTCGGCCACGTGGCCATGGCCAGCGTCTCGGCCGAGGCGGCCCGCTCGCGCATGGGGCCGTTCGCCCTGAATGCCCAGGCGCCCGACGAGGGCAACATGCACACCCTGTTGCACTGGGCCACCGACGAGCAGAAGGAGAAGTACCTCAAGCCGCTGTGCGATGGGTACAAGCGCTCGTGCTTCGCGATGACCGAGCCCGAGGTCGCCGGCTCGGACCCGACCCTCATCCAGACCCGTGCCTACCCCGACGGCGACGAGTGGGTCATCAACGGCCACAAGTGGTTCATCTCCGGTGCCCGCGGCGCAGCCTTCGCCATCCTCATCGCCCGCACCGAGGACGACCCCGACCTGCCCCAGGCCGCCAACAGCGCCTTCCTCGTGGACATCCCCAGCGAGGGCTGGGAGGTCGTTCGTGACGTGCAGACCATGTCCGGGGGGCACAACCACTGCGAGATCCGCATCACCGACCTGCGCGTCCACAAGGACCAGATGCTCGGCGGCCGAGGCGAGGGCCACCTGCTCGGTCAGGCCCGCCTGGGCCCCGCCCGCCTGGCCCACTGCATGCGCTGGATCGGCCAGGCCGAGACCGCCCTCGAGATGATGGTGGACCGCTCCCTCGAGCGGTACTCCCACGGCTCGCTGCTCGCCGAGAAGCAGGGCATCCAGTGGATGATCGCCGACTCCACCATGGAGCTCTACCAGTCCAAGCTCATGGTCCTGCACGCCGCCTACCTCATCGACAGCGGCAAGGACTTCAAGAGCGAGGTCTCGATGGCCAAGCACCACGTGGCCAACGCCCTCTGGAAGATCATCGACCGGGCCATCCAGGTCCACGGCGCCCTCGGCTACTCCACGGACACCCCGCTCGCCGACATGCTCACCCAGGCCCGCTGGAGCCGCTTCGCCGACGGCGCCGACGAGATCCACCAGATGCGCATCGCCCAGCGCACCATCGCCGCCTACAAGGACACCGGCAGCACCCGCACCGCCACCGGCAACCTGCCCCTGTAGGCCGGCGCTGGCGCTTCCGTTCTCGGAACCGTCAAGCCGCTCGCAGCGGTCTTCGCCTTCCGGCTACGTGACGGTTGCGCACCCTTCACGGTTCCCGGCAGCCTGCTCGCTACCCGCCGCCGCCGTTACTCCTGGCAGGTGGCGCCCTCCTCGGGGAGGGTGAGGTCGATGAGGTAGGCGGTGCTGGCGTCGTCGACGCAGGCGCTGCGGCCGGAGCCGACGTGGCCGGTGGCGTCGAGGGTGAGCAGGTGGCCGTCGGCGAGGTTGTCGGCCACGTCCACCGCCTGCTGGTAGGGCGTCGCCGCGTCGCCGGTGTTGCCGATCACGAGCACGGGCGGCGAGCCGGGCGCGGTGACGACGTGGGGGTCGCCCGACGCCGGCGCCGGCCAGAACGCGCACGGCAGCAGCTCGTTGGCCACGGAGGCGCCGGTGCGCGGGGCGGCGGCGATGAGCTCGTCGGCGAAGGCCTGGTACTCGGCGCTGCCCTGTGGGACCGGCGAGTCGACGCACTCGACGGCGGCGTACGCCGTGTAGCCGCCCAGGTCGTAGTACTGCTGGGCCAGGTCGGCGAGGCCCGAACCGTCGCCGTCGAGAGCATCCGCCAGCGCCTGCCAGAGGGCAGCCGGGTCGTCCGGTGAGAACTCGTAGGTGGCGTAGACGGCGCCGGTCTGCAGCTCGGCGGGGCCCACCTCACCGTCGCCGCCGGCGACGGGCGCCTCGTCGAGGAGGGCGGCCACCTCGTCATAGGCGGCGGCCGCATCGTCGAGCGGGCAGTCCGGGTCGTCGTCGCACCGGGCGAGGATGTCGTTCACCTGGCCCTCGATGGCCGGCCCCTGGGTGAGGAGGAAGTCGGTGAGGCCCTGGGTCGGGTCGACCACGCCGTCGAGCACCATGGCCCGCGTGCGCTCGGGGAACTGCTCGAGGTAGCCGAGGCCGAGCGCAGTGCCGTACGAGTAGCCGGCGTAGGAGATCTGGTCCTCGCCGAGGGCCACACGGATGGCGTCCATGTCCTGGACGACGTCGCGGGTGCCCACGAAGGGCAGGACCTCGCCGTCGGTCTGCTCGCACTCGTCGGCGACGGCCTGCGCCGCCTGGTCGAGTTGGCGCTGCTCACGTCGGGAGTCGGGCTCGGGGTCGATGTCGAGGAAGGTGTCGACCTCGTCACCGCAGGTCAGCCCCGCGCTCCCGCCGACGCCCCGGGGGTCCCAGCCGATGATGTCGAAGCGGTCGAGCACCTCCTGGGGGAAGGGCTCGGCGAGGGCGAACTCGACGCCGCTGGCTCCGGGGCCGCCCGGGTTGGTCAACAGCACGCCGATGCGTTCGTCGGGGTTGGCGGCGGGGACCCGGGCCACCTCGATGTCGATGGTGGCGCCCTCCGGGTCCGAGTGGTCGAGGGGGACGGTGACGGTGCCGCACTCGCCGAAGCCGACGTCGCATGTCCCGAAGTCGATGGTCGTCTCCGGCGGCTCCGTGGTGCTCGGATCGCCGGGGGTGAACACCTCGACCGTCGTGTCGGGTGCACTCGACTCCTGGACCCCGCTCCCGCAGGCCGCTGCGGCCAGGGCGACGACGAGGGCGAGGGCCACGACGGCGACGTGCTGGCGGCGGACGGACGAGTGGGGGCCGGACACGGCCCCGAGGCTACGACCCCCGTAACCTGGCGCCATGTCACGACCCTTCCACGTCGGCGTCTTCACCCCCCAGGGGTGGAAGACCGAGCTCAAGTCCATCCCCGACCCGCGGGACCAGTGGCAGCGGGTGGTCGACACCGCCGTCCTCGCCGAGGAGCTCGGCTACGACTCCGTGTGGGTCTACGACCACGTCCACAACGTCCCCGTCCCCTCGAACGAGTCCATCTTCGAGTGCTGGACGACGATGGCCGCCCTCAGCCAGGTCACCAGCCGCATCCGCCTCGGCCAGATGGTCGGCTGCGCCGGCTACCGCAACCCGGGCCTGCTGGCCAAGATCACCTCGAACATCGACGTGATGAGCGGCGGGCGCCTCGACTGGGGCATCGGCGGCGGCTGGTACGAGCACGAGTACCTGGCCTACGGCTACGACTACCCCGAGGCCAAGGTCCGCCTCGGCATGCTCCGGGACACGGTCGAGATCGTCACCGCCATGTGGCGCGACGCCGAGGCGACCTATGAGGGGACGTACCTCTCGGTGGCCGGCGCCCAGTGCGACCCCAAGCCCCTGCAGGACCCCCACCCGCCCATCTGGATCGGCGGCGGCGGCGAGCAGGTCACCCTGCGCATCGTCGCTCGCCTCGCCGACTACTCGAACTTCGGGGGCAAGCCCGACGAGTGGTCGCACAAGCGCGACGTGCTGGCAGGCCACTGCGACGCGGTCGGGCGTGACCTCGATGAGATCACCATGACCTGGTCGCCCGAGCTGTTCGTGCGCGAGACCGAGGAGGAGATCGTCGCCGCCGGCTCCCAGTCGTTCTGGGGCGAGCCCTTCGACTCGTGGCGGGCGGGCAACCTCGTCGGGACCCCCGAGCAGGTGCTCGAGCGCATCGAGGAGTACCGGGCCCTCGGCTGCGGCGGCATCGTCGCCTGGTGCTCGGACCTCCCCGAGCACGACACCCTGCGCCTCTTCGCCGACAAGGTGCTGCCCGAGCTGCGCTGACGTGACCTGCCGGCGCCGCCCCCGCCACGCTGCGGGACTCGTCGCCCTGGCGGCCGCCCTCGTGGCCTTCGGGCTGGCCGCCGCCCTCCCGGCGGCGCCCGCCCAGGGTCGGGACGGTGGACCCGAGGAAGTGGCCGGTGCGATCACCGTCGTCGGCTCGGTGGTGGGCGACGACTGGTCGCTGCCCGCCGATGCGCCGCCGGCACCGAACTCGGGGTTCTTCTCCGAGCGGGCCGACCCCGGCCGCCACGTCGACGTGCACGTCGTCGACGTCACGTGGCGGATGCTCGAGCCCGTCGAGGGCGAGTTCCACGACGACCTCGCCGGCCGGGCCCAGGACATGGACCTCGAGCCGCTGGCCGACCAGTTGGCCGTGCCCGGGCGGTACTGGCTGCGGGTGTGGCTCACCAACGTGCGCTGGGCGCCCCGCTGGGTGGTCGAGGACTGCGGCCTCGACGTCGCCGGCACCGACGAGGGCGGCGGCCGCCACCTGCCCATCTGGAACGGGTGCTTCTGGGGCCACGCCGTCGACCTGTACCGCCACCTCCTCGTCGACCTCGGCATCGCCGACGACCCCGACCTCGTGTTGGCCTACGTCCCCGGTGGCTTCGAGTGGGCCGAGTTCGACTTCGACGTCGTCGACCGGGCCGTGGCCGCCGGCGAGCTGACCGTGCCTGCGTTCGTGGCCTGGTTCCACCAGATGGTCGCCGACCTGACCGGCCTCGTGGGCGACCAGGCCGCAAAGCTCGTCTACACGGGGGAGGACCACCCCTTCGCCTCCCTCGGCATCGCCGACGACCTCCTCGCCCGGTACGCGGTCGAGCACGGGATGGGGGTGCGCACCGGCATCTCCGAGCTGTCGAACTTCCACCTGAACGAGGTGCCCGCCTACGGGACCACCATCGGCCAGGACGGGCATCTGGTCACCGACGAGGACTGGGTGCTGCGGGCGCCCGGGCGCATCTCCGCCGCGGAGCACGAGTGCTACCTCGACTGCGGGTTCCACACCGACCAGTTGGGCTACGCCGTCCGCCAGTCCAACCTCCATGCGCTGGCCACGCTGCGCACGAACTGGCTCTACGTCGTGCCCCATGACAGCTACCTCGACCGGTTCGCGGCGCACTGGTCCTGGGTGCGCCACAGCCTCGGGCAGACGGCGGCGACCTCGGCCGACGCCTGGGTGGCGCTGCGGCGGGCCACCGACGAGTACTGGGCCGACGACGACACCGCGGACGAGGCCGGGGTGGACTGGAACGGCCGCCCCGTCGTTCACGACCTCGAGCGCTGGGTGCACCAGCTCGAGCAGGCACCCGGCTGCCACGGGCGCCCGGGGAGCGAGGTGCACGTCGGCGTGCTCGCGCCCGAGAACGGCGTCGCCCGGGAGGGCCGCCGCACTGACGCCGCCGCCGGGCAGCCCCACCTGTGCTTCTCGGTGGACGACACCTTCCTGGCCCCCACGGAGGCGGCCGACCTCGACGTGCTGGTGACCTACGTCGACCGCGGGCGCGGCTCGTTCGTGCTCACCGTCCCGGGCGAGGGCGGCCGTCTCCGTTCACCCGAGGTGGCGCTCACCGACACCGGACGGCGCCGCACGGTCCGATTCAACGTCGCCGGCGGCCGCATGGACGCGTCGCTGCCGGGTGGCGCCGACCTGCGCCTGACCCGCGTGCGCGGGGCCGACGTCGACGTCCAGTTCGTGCGGGTGGTGAAGCCCTGAGCGGGCCTCGCCTCACTCGTAGTAGCGGTAGACGACCTCGGCCACGCAGGACGGCTTCGACGCGCCCTCGACCTCGAAGGTGAGCTTCATCGACACCTGGACGCCGCCGGCGACGTCGTCGACGCCCACCAGCTCGGCGCCGGCGCGCAGGTTCGAGCCCACGGGGACGGGGGAGGGGAAGCGCACCTTCTCGCAGCCGTAGTTCACGCCCATCGAGAAGCCGTGCACCTGCACGATCTCGGGGATGAGCGACGGGGCCAGCGAGAGGGTGAGGTAGCCGTGGGCGATGGGCCCACCGAAGGGGCCGCTCTTGGCCCGCTCGGGGTCCACGTGGATCCACTGGTGGTCACCGGTCGCGTCAGCGAACAGGTTGACCTGCTCCTGGGTGACCTCGTGGTAGCTGCTGTAGCCGAGGTGCTCCCCGACCTTCGCCTTGAGCTCGTCTGCGCCGTTCAGGACCGTGGTCATGGCCCGATCATGCCGCGGCCGGGCCTGCTCGGACCAACGGGCGCCAGCCGGGACGCCGGCTACTGGAACCAGATGCGCTGGTAGTCGCGGCTCTGGGGGTGCAGCAGCAGGGCGAGCATGGCGACCGGGAACATGGCGCTGATGACGAGGGTGGTGCTGAGGCCGCCGGCCACCAGCCAGAACACGTAGGGCAGCACGGCGATGGCGGCCACGCCGACGCCGAGCAGGTAGCCCCACTTGCGCTCGTTGGCGATGCCGTAGCCCGCAGCCACGCTGCCGGCGGCGAGGGCCAGCACGAGGGGGTTGGCGAACCCGCCGAAGAGCACGTCGAAGGCGGCGCTGATATAGAGCAGGAGTACGGCCATCTGGAGGGTTTGAGGTTGCGACGCATTGGTCCAGCGGCGGGTCTGCATGGCTGACAGTCTGGCAGGACCCGCAACGGACCAGGTGGTCGGCGTTGTGCTCGCCGCCGGCGCCGGCACCCGCCTGCGACCCTTGACCTGGGAGCGTCCGAAGGCCCTGTGCCCCGTCGGCGACGTGCCGCTCGTCGACCTGGCGCTTGCCCGCATGCGGCCCCTGGTCGGGGAGCTCTCGGTGAACGTGCATCACGGCCGTGCCGCCATGGAGGTGCACCTCGCCACCCGACCCGACGTGCACGTGTCCCTCGAGGAGCCTGTCGCCCTCGGCACCGCCGGCGCCCTAGGGCAGCTGCGCCCGTGGATCGCCGGCCGGGCCGTCGCCGTGGTCAACGCCGACGCCTGGTGCCCGGACCCCCTCGACGCGCTCTTCGCGGGATGGGACGGCGAGCGGGTCCGTCTGCTGCTCGTGGACGCCGACACCCTCCACCCCCGGGTGTCGGTGGCCGGCTGCCTGCTCCCGTGGGCGGCCGTGTCGGACCTCCCGGCCGAGCCGAGCGGCCTCTACGAGGTCTGCTGGCGGCCGTGGGCCGACCGGGGCGCCGTGGAGGTCGTCCGCCACGACGGTGCCTTCGCGGACTGCGGTACGCCGGCGGACTACCTCGCCGCCAACCTCACGGCCTCCGGTGGCGCGTCGGTCATCGGGGCGGGCGCCGCGGTCGAGGGCCTGGTCGAGCGGGCGGTGCTGTGGCCAGGCGCCCGGGTCGAGGCCGGCGAGGTGCTCCGCGACGCCGTCCGCACCCCGGGCGGGCTCACCGTCCTCGTCCGCTGAGCGCCGGCGCCGTCAGGGGCGCGAGCGCTCCCGGAGCTGGACGTGGGCGGCGCGCAGCTGGCCGCAGGCGGCCGAGATCTCGGTGCCCCGGTTGCGTCGGACCGTGGCGTTGGCGCCGAGGTCCTGGAGGCGCCGGGCGAAGGTGGCCACCTTCTCGGGAGCGGTGCCCCGCGTCCGGTACCCCTCGGTGGGGTTGAGGGGGATGAGGTTGACGTGGGCGCGGAGCGATCGGGCGTAGTGGGCCAACTCGGCGGCGTCGCTCGGACGGTCGTTGACGCCGTCGATCAGGGCCCACTCGAACGACAGCCGGCGGTTCTTGGCCGCGAGGTAGGCCGCGCACGCCTCGTGCAGCACCTCCAGCGGGTAGCGCCGGTTGATGGGCACGAGCTCGTCGCGCAGCTCGTCGTTGGCGGCGTGCAGCGACACCGCCAGGTTCACCGGCAGCGCCTCCTCGGCGAGGCGTCGGATCCCCGGCACGATGCCCACGGTGGAGAGGGTCAGGTGGCGGGCGGAGAGCCCCAGGTCGCCGTGCAGGCGCTCGACCGCCGCCCAGGTGGCGTCGTAGTTGGCCAACGGCTCACCCATGCCCATGAACACCACGTTCGACAAGCGGCGCGGCGCCGCCGCGGCCCGGGCCCGCACCACCTGTTCGACGATCTCGCCCGTGGTGAGGTGGCGGTCGAACCCGGCCTGGCCCGTGGCGCAGAACCCGCAGGCCATGGCGCAGCCGGCCTGGGTGGACACGCAGACCGTGGAGCGGTCGGGGTAGTGCATGAGCACGGTCTCGATCTCGCGGCCATCGGGAAGCGCCCAGAGCCACTTGACCGTGTCGCCTTCGTCACCCACGGACTCGGTCACCGCGGTGAGCGCCGAGGGCAGCGCGGAGGTGAGTCGCTTGCGCAGCGCGGCGGGGAGATCGGTCATGGCGTCGGGCCCGACGCCGCGCTCGTAGAGGCCGGCCCACACCTGGCGGGCCCGGAACGCGGGTTCGTCGGTGAGCAGCTCGGCGAGGTCGTCCCAGGAGACGTCGTAGCGGGTGGGCACCACCCCCGAGGGTAGGGGGACGGCTGCGGGACGACCGGTAACGTGGCCGCCGTGTCCGCCCCCGAACCCGACGCCGACGAGCCCGCGAGCACGTCCTCGCCGTCGGGCGGTGAGCCGGCCGTCCCCAAGCACCAGCACCGCGACGTCCAGGGTGGCGTGGCGCGGGCCGCGGTCTTCGGGGCCAGCGACGGACTCGTCTCCAACGTCTCGCTGATCCTGGGGGTGGCCGGCGCCAGCCCCGGTGCGGGCATCGTGCGCCTGGCCGGCCTCGCCGGTTGGATCGCCGGCGCCATCTCCATGGCGGCGGGGGAGTACGGGTCGATGAAAGCGCAGACCGAGCTGCTCGAGTACGAGCTCGACCTCGAGCGCATCGAGCTGCACAGGAACCCGGCGATCGAGACCCGCGAGCTGACCGAGCTCTACGAGTCCCGCGGCCTCGAGCCCGAGCTGGCGCGCGACCTCGCCACCGCGATGATGCGCGACCCAGAGACGGCCCTCGAGGCCCACGCCCGGGAGGAGCTGGGGATCGACCCCGAGGCCCTCGGCTCACCCGTCGGTGCCGCCGCCGCCAGCTTCGGCACCTTCTCGATCGGCGCGCTGCTGCCGCTCATCCCGTGGCTGGTCGGCAGTGGTACCGGGGCGGTGCTCGCCTCGGTGGTGCTCGGCATCCTCGGCGCGGCCACCGTGGGCATCCTGCTGGCTCGCTCCACCCACGGGTCCTACGTCCGGATGGTGGTGCGCTACGTCGGCATCGCCATCCTGGCCAGCGGCGTGACCTACCTGGTGGGGTCCGCGGTCGGCGTCTCCACGGGCTGAGACACCTCTGTTCGGAGCGCCGACGCCCGCTGGAAGTGGATGTCGGTCGAGACGGTCACGAAGCCGAGGTCGCGGTAGAGCCGCACCGCAGGCCCGTTGTCGTCGTCCACGTACAGCATCCCCTCCGTCACGCCCTTCGCGTGCAGGTGGGCGAGGCCGGCGAGCACGAGCGAGCGTCCCAGGCCGTGACCGTGGGCATCGGGATCCACGCCGATCACGTAGATCTCGCCGACCACCGGGTCGGCGTCGAGGTGCACCTTGGTCCAGCAGAAGCCGGCCAGGTGCCCCTCCCGCTCGTGCAGCAGGAACCCGTCCGGGTCGAACCACGGCGCCCGCTCCTGCGCCCGCAGCAGTTCGACCGTCTGGCGCCCCTGGTCGCGGTGCTCGGCGAAGGCGCGGTTGTTCACCCGCACCCACGCCTCCTCGTCCTGGCCGACCACGAAGGCGCGCAGGGCGACGGTGTCGACCGTGCCCTCGGCGGGCCCGACCGGCAGGGGCACGCGCATCTGCCACAGTGCCCTCGTCTGCTCGAGGCCCAGGCCGCTGGCGATCCCGAGCTCGACGGTGCCGCTGGACCTCACGAACCAGCCATCGAAGGGGTGGTGTTCGTGCAGCGCGCCACCGAGGGCGATCCCCGTGGCGACCCGGTCGTGCGGCGACAGGCCGCGACCATCGAGGCGCAGCTGCAGTCCACCGTCGCCGTCGACCCAGGCGTAGCCGATGGCAGCGCCCCGGTGGTTCCGGGCGACGGCCCGGACGGGCCGGCCTGCTCGAGGTTCGCCGGGTTCGACCAGGACGGAGATGGCGCCGGGCATCGCCGGTAGCCTCGCACGTCGTGGGCCGACCGAGATCACCGAAGGGGCGGGCCCGCGAGACCCTCGTGCGCCTGGCCGAGGAGTATCCCGAGGCGCGCTGCGAGCTCGACCACGAGTCGCCCTACCAGTTGCTGGTGGCGACCATCCTCTCGGCGCAGTGCACCGACGCCCGCGTCAACATGGTCACGCCGGCCGTCTTCGCCCGCTACCCGACGCCGGAGGACCTCGCCGAGGCCAACCCGCTCGAGGTCGAGGGGCTCATCCACTCGACGGGGTTCTTCCGCAACAAGGCGAAGAGCCTCCTGGGGATGGCCAACGCGCTCGTCGAGCGCCACGACGGGGAGGTGCCGACGGCCATGAAGGACCTGGCGTCGCTGCCCGGCGTGGGGCGCAAGACCGCCAACGTGGTGCGCAGCGTCGCCTTCGACCTGCCGGGGCTGCCGGTGGACACGCACGTCGGACGCATCTCCCGGCTGCTGGGCCTCACCACCGAGACCGACGCGGTCAAGGTGGAGCACGAGCTCAACGCCATGGTCCCCGCCGCCGAGCGGGGGCGCTTCAGCCTGCGCCTCATCCTGCACGGCCGTCGGGTGTGCATCGCCCGCCGGCCCCGCTGCGAGGACTGCGTCCTCAACGACTTCTGCCCTTCGTCGCTCGTCTGAGCAGGCCGGGACCGGCCGGGTTCCCAGAAAAGGGACGGAGGGTGCGTGCCTTGGGGCGCAGGGTGGGGGTATGATCGAGCCAACCAGGTTCCCGCCACCTGGTAGAAGGCGACAGACGGGTCCGCCGCCCGATGTCGCCCGCGCCGGCGCCCCGCAAGGGGCGCCGGTGACGTTTTCGGCTCAGGTACCCCGGGTACCCCGATGGTCCGCGTCGCTCAGCGGAGCTGGCGCACGAGCGTGGCGAGGCGCCGCGACGCGGCCTGGAGCGAGCGCTCGACCTCGTAGAGGTCGCCGGCAAGGTCGTCACGGCCGGCGGTGCGCATGCCCTCGGCGGACTCGGCCACCCGCTTGATCATCTCGTCGAGGCCCGTGGCGACGGACGACAGCTGGGCGTGATCGAGGCTCACGGAACGGCTCCTGGCTCGGCGGAGGCCCTTGTCTACCCGCGACGGCCGGCACACGCAGATACCGGCTCGTTGGCCGCGGTGACCCCCCGGTACCGTGATGCGGCCATGCCCCGCCCCCTCCCGTCCCGGCCCCGGAGTCCCCGCTCGTGTTGAACCGCCTCGACCTCCGTGAGGCGTCGGGCGACCTGCGTGGGCTCCTGCCCCGACCCGAGGTGGCCGGCGCCGAGCCCGTCGCCGCCGTGCGGGCGATCCTCGACGAGGTGCGGGCCCGGGGGGACGCCGCGCTCCGCGAGTACAGCGAGCGCTTCGACGGCGTGGTGCCCGAGGCGCTGCGGGTGCCGTCCGACGAGATCGCCGGCGCCCTCGCCGGCCTCGTTCCCGACCTGCGGGCTGCGCTCGAAGCGGCGGCGGCCGGCATCACCGACTTCCAGCGCTCCCAGTTGGCCCCCGAGCACGACTACGAGCGCGACGGCCTGCGCGTCCGCGACCTCCGTCGCCCCGTCGACCGGGCCGGCTGCTACGTCCCCGGCGGACGGGCGGTCTACCCCTCCACGGTCCTGATGACCGCGATCCCCGCCAAGGTCGCGGGCGTGGTCGAGGTGGCCCTGTGCGTGCCGCCCGACGCCACCGGGCACGTCCCCGCCGTCACCCTCGCCGCGGCGGCGATCGCCGGCGTCGACGAGGTCTACGCCGTGGGCGGCGCCCAGGCCATCGGCGCCCTGGCCTACGGCACCGAGACCATCCCCGCGGTGGATGTCATCGTCGGTCCCGGGAACGTGTACGTGTCGGTGGCCAAGCGTGAAGTGGCAGGCACCGTGGGGGTGCCGTCCTCCTTCGCCGGCCCGTCCGAGATCGTGGTCGTGGCCGACGACACGACACCGGCCACCTACGCAGCCGTCGACCTCCTCGTGCAGGCCGAGCACGGGCCGGGCGGCCTGGCCTGGCTGCTGTCCTGGTCGGCCGAGTCCATCGACGCGGTGGTGGCCGAGGTCGAGCGCCTCACCGAGGCGGCTCCCCGCCGCGACGAGATCCTCAGCACCTTCGCCGAGGGTGGCTACGCCGTGCTCTGCGCCTCGCCCGAGCAGGCCATGGAAGTGGCCAACCTGATCGCCCCCGAGCACCTCCAGCTGATGACGGCCGACCCCGACGCCCTCGTCCCGCTGGTCCGCCACGCCGGCGCGGTGTTCACCGGGGTGCTCGCTCCCGCATCGGTCGGGGACTACGTCGCCGGTCCGAGCCACGTCCTTCCCACCGACGGCTCGGCCCGCTTCTCGAGCGCGCTCACCGTCGATGACTTCCAGAAGCGGCTGCACGTCATCAGCCTCGACGAGGCGGCCTTCGCCGCGGCGGCACCGGTCGTGGCCACGCTCGCCGAGGCCGAAGGCCTCGTCGCCCACGCCGACTCCGTCCGCCTCCGCGAAGGCGGGCCCCGATGACGGTCGCGCCGCGCGACGACCTCGTCGTCCTCGAGGGCTACCACTCGCCGCAGGTGAGGGTGGACGTCCGCCTGAACACCAACGAGTCGCCGGCGCCGCCGCCGGACGGTTGGGTGGCCGACCTCACGCAGGCGGTGGCTGACGTCGAGTGGCACCGCTACCCCGACCGTGGGGCGAGCACCCTGCGGGCCCGGATCGCGGCCATGCACGGGGTCGCCCCCGAGCAGGTGTTCGCGGCCAACGGCTCCAACGAGGTGCTCCAGTGCCTCCTGCTCACCTACGGCGGCACCGGCCGCTCGGTGGGGGTGTTCGAGCCGACGTACGCCCTGCACTCGCACCTCGCCCACATCACCGGAACCGGCGTGCTCGTGGGAGAGCGCACCGCCGACTTCGCCCTCGACCCCGCCGAGGTCGACCGCGTGATCACCGGTGGACGGCCGACGGTCACCTTCCTGTGCTCGCCCAACAACCCCACTGGGGTGGTCGAGCCCGAGGAGGCCGTGCGCGACGTGCTGGCCAAGGTCGAAGCCGTCGACGGCCTGCTGGTGGTGGACGAGGCCTACGGGCAGTTCGCCCCGTGGTCGGCCCTGACGCTCGTCGACGACGACCGCCCTCTCTGCGTCTCGCGCACCTTCTCCAAGACCTGGTCGATGGCCGCGGCCCGCCTCGGCTACGTGGTGGGTCCCTCGTGGCTCGTCGCCGAGCTCGACAAGGTCACCCTGCCCTACCACCTCGACGCGCTGAAGCAGGCCGCCGGCACCCTGGCGCTCGACTACGAGGACGCCATGGACGAGCGCGTCGCTGCCATCGTGGAGGAGCGCGGCCGCCTCGTCACCCGCCTGCGTGACCTCGACGTCGACGTGTGGCCCTCCGGCGCCAACTTCGTGCTGTTCCGGCCCCGTTCGGGCGACGGCGATGGCGTGTGGCAGGGCCTCGTCGACCGCTCGGTGCTCGTGCGCAACTGCGCCTCGTGGCCTCGCCTCGACGGCTGCCTGCGGGTCACCATTGGCACGCCCGACGAGGACGACCGCTTCCTCGACGCCCTGGGGGAAGTCCTGTGAGGCTGCGGAGCGGAGCGGAGCAGCAGGGACGACGAACCGGATCCCGAAGGGGTGCCGACGAAGGAGGCACGAAGTGATGAGATTCGCCAGCCGCGAGCGCTCGACCAAGGAGACGACGATCTCCATCGAGCTCGACGTCGATGGGACGGGCCTGACCGAGGTCTCCACGGGCGTCCCCTTCTTCGACCACATGCTCAGCCAGCTCGGCCGCCACGGCGGCTTCGATCTGCGGGTGCGGGCCGAGGGCGACCTCGAGATCGACCACCACCACACCGTCGAGGACGTCGGCATCGCCCTCGGCGAGGTGCTGGCCGCGGCGCTGGGCGACAAGGCCGGGGTGCGCCGCTTCGCCTCGTCCTCGGTGCCCCTCGACGAGGCCCTCGTCGAGGTCGCCCTGGACCTCTCCGGCCGCCCGTACCTGCACTACGAGGTCGACTTCCCGGGCGAGAAGATCCTGAGCGACCCGCCCTTCGACCCGCAGCTCATCGAGGAGTTCTGGCGTGCCTTCGTGGTCGCCTCGGCCATCACGCTGCACATCACCAAGAGGCGGGGCAAGAACACCCACCACATCATCGAGGCCACCTTCAAGGGCGTGGCCCACGCGCTGCGCAACGCCGTGCGCATCGAGGGCGCGGGGGTGCCGTCCACCAAGGGGACGCTGTGAGCGTCCCCGTCATCGCCGTCGTCGACTACGGCATCGGCAACCTGCGCTCGGCCCAGAAGGCCCTCGAGCACGTCGGCGCGGAGGCGCACCTCACGGCCGACCGGGGGCTCATCGCGGCCGCCGACGGCGTGGTGCTGGCGGGTGTCGGCAACTTCGGCCGCTGCATGGAGGCGCTGCACGAGGCCGGCCTCGCCGAGCCCACCCTCGACGCCGTGGCCTCGGGCCGCCCCGTCATGGGCATCTGCGTCGGCATGCAGTTGCTGTACGAGGCGTCCGAGGAGGCGCCCGACACCGCGGGCCTGGGGGTGCTCCCCGGCACCGTGCGCCTCCTGCCGGACACCGAGAAGCGCCCGCAGATGCAGTGGAACCTGCTCCAGCGCCAGGGCCCGTCGGCGCTGCTCGACGGCATCGACGACCCGCTCTGGATGTACTTCGTCCACTCCTACGCCCCGCCCGCCGGCGACGCCGTCGTGGCCACGTGCGACTACGGCGGCCCCGTCACCGCGGTGGTCGAGCAGGGCAACGTCTGGGCCACCCAGTTCCACCCCGAGAAGTCGAGCGCCAAGGGCCTGGCCGTCCTGGCCAACTTCGCCAAGGCCGCGTCGCGCCAGGCGAACGCCGTCGGACAGCAGGCCTGAGGGTGGACCTCTACCCGGCCATCGACCTGCGCGGCGGGCGCTGCGTACGTCTCTACCAGGGCGACTACGCGCAGGAGACGGTGTACGCCGACGATCCCGTCGCTCAGGCACGCGCCTTCGCCGACGCCGGCGCGCCGTGGATCCACGTGGTGGACCTGGACGGCGCCCGCTCGGGCGAACCGGCGCACACCGAGGTCATCAGCGCCATCGCCGCCGCGGTCAACGTGCCGGTGCAGACCGGCGGCGGCATCCGGGACGAAGCCACCGCCGAGCGCCTCTTTGCCGGCGGGGTGGCCCGCGTCGTGCTCGGCACCGTCGCCCTGGATCAGCCCGAGCTGGTCGCCCGCCTCGCCGCCCGCCACCCGGTGGCGGTCGGGCTCGACGCCCGGGCCGGCGACGTGGCCGTGCGGGGCTGGGAGGAGGCATCCGGCCGCTCGGTGCTTGACGTCGCCCGCGAGTTCGAGGCCGCCGGCATCGCCGCCCTCATCGTCACCGACATCGGCCGGGACGGCACCCTCGAAGGCCCGGACGTCGACGGGCTCGGCGCCGTCCTCGCGGCCACGAGCGTGGACGTCATCGCGTCCGGCGGCGTGGGCGCGCTGGCCGACCTCGAACGCCTGCGCGGCCTCGAGGCCGGGGGCCGTCGCCTCAGCGGCGCCATCGTCGGACGCGCCCTCTACGAGGGGGCCTTCACCCTCGACGCCGCCCTCGTGGCGTCGGTGGGGGGCTGAGGTGCGCACCGCCCGGATCATCCCGTGCCTCGACGTCGACAACGGCCGCGTGGTCAAGGGCGTGAACTTCGTGGACCTGGTCGATGCCGGCGACCCGGTCGAGCTGGCCGCCCGCTACGACCGTGAAGGGGCCGACGAGGTGGTCTTCCTCGACATCACGGCATCCTCCGATGCCCGCGACACCATCGTCGACGTGGCCCGGCGCACGGCCGAGGAGGTGTTCATCCCCTTCACCATCGGGGGCGGCATCCGCTCGGTGGACGACGCCAGGCGCCTCCTGCGCGCCGGCGCCGACAAGGTGTCCATCAACACCGCCGCCATCGACCGGCCCGAGCTGATCACCGAGCTGGCCACGGAGTTCGGCACGCAGTGCGTGGTCGTGGCCATCGACGCCCGTCGCCGCGCTCCGGGCGCCGACGGGCCCGCCTTCGGCGTGTACACCCACGGTGGCCGCAACCCCACCGGGCTCGACGCCGTGGCGTGGGCGGCCGAGTGCGAGCAGCGGGGTGCGGGCGAGATCCTGCTCACCTCCATGGACCGCGACGGCACCCGGGACGGCTTCGACCTCGAGCTCACCCGGGCCGTCTCTGACGCATGCGGCATCCCGGTCATCGCCAGCGGCGGCGTGGGCTCGCTCGACCACCTGGCCGACGGGGTGCTCGAAGGGGGCGCCGACGCCGTCCTGGCCGCATCGATCTTCCACTTCGGCGAGCACACCGTGGCCGAGGCCAAGCAGCACCTGGCGGCGCGGGGGATCACGGTC
>RRZU011673486.1_pt1 | contig 19532 bp, 13 predicted proteins | sample 2165561 | NCBI WGS metagenome assembly RRZU01 (sample SAMN10456909, study PRJNA506462) | wastewater metagenome | isolation source: wastewater sludge | place: USA: Moscow, Idaho | reverse complement strand
CGCCACCGCATCAAGCGCCTCCACTTCCAGCCGTTCAGCCAGCCGGGGTTCGTGCTCCTGTGACAGCAGGCGGCGCAAACGGACGTGCAGCGCACGCGCCAGAGGATCGGAGAAGGTGGTCAGCAGCACCCTGGCATCGGGATGCCGCCGGGCCAGTACCACGGCACGGTGCAGCGCAACGATGGTCTTGCCAGTGCCGGCGGAGCCACCGACCCGAGCTGGCCCCTTGAAACTGCTCTCGACCAGTTGTCTCTGGGCCGGGTGGAGAAACGTGGTCCAGCGATCCCAGGGAAACTCCAGCGCACGGGCCAGTTCCTCGGTGTCTCGCATCACCCGGAAACGCCGCTGCGCATCCGGATGGCTGAACGGATCGGCGCCCGCAGGAGCCGGAGCAGGCGCCTTCGGCCGCCCCCCCGTGGCCAGTTCCAGCAGAGCCTCAGCCGCCTCCGCCGGCAGGTGATCCGCCAGCTTGAGCAGTTCATCCTCGTCGGCCGCCAGCACCTCATCCGCCCAGTCGGATGGCACGCCATAGCCGAGCAGATCCTCGCGGCTCACACCTTTCAGTGCAGGTTGCGGGATCCCGATCGAGGCCTTCAGGACACCACTTACTGAGACCATGGCACCGAGAATCATCGGAACAGGTGCCACATCGCGCACCTCGACCCACTGCGCCGCGCCCGTCTTCGGATGGGTCTCCAGCCGCCGCCGCGAGGCCCACTCATAGGCCTTGTCGTGGTGATCGACATAGCACAGCATGAAGCTGCCGTCCATGCGGTGAACGATCAGCCGGATGTCGCTGGTGACCCGCACGGACCAGAAGTTCTTGTCCCGCGCCTTGTCGAGCTTGTGCAGTTTCATGCCCGGCTGCGCCGGGTTGAGCTGCAGGTCGAAGGCGGTGGTCTTGACGGCCTTCTGCTCGTCGCCGGTCAGGCGGGCGAGGCTGGCGGTGAAGGTGTCGGCGATGCGGAATTCCATCAGGCTTCTCCAGCCATGTCCTTCACCTTGCCCAGAAAGACATGCACATCCTCGTGGATTTCATCGGCCGTCATGACGCCGGCAATGGACTCTCGAATCAAATGAACTGCAGGATTGGCAGCCTTGAGCTGATGGAACAAGGCACCTTCTTCTTCAAACAGCATTCGCTTACCATCGACTACCTGAAATACATTGGCCGTGACGGTTCGCCAAGTGCGCCCCGGCGCCAGTGTCAGGTTTTGATCCACAAAGAACGCATCAATATGCTGCAGAACCGGCTGCGCAAATAAGTCGTCTTCGCGCAGTTGCATCTGCAGTGCGGCAGCACGTTTCCATGCAGATGGCACGAGCAGGTAGTTTTCGATATTCTTGCGCTTCCACTCGGCCAGCACCGGGTTGCCGGGTTTGGGGTGGAACGCCTCGCGGTCGTCATCGAAATCGAACAGCATCATCCGCTTGATCGAAGGAATGATTTGCTGGAGTGCCGCAAAATGATGATCGGCACGCTCCTTCATGTTCTTCTTGCCACCACCGTCCATCGTCTTGAAGACGATCTTGTCAATCGCGTCCTGCGCACCGCACGCTCCTGCCCACGCACGCAGGATGCGCTCATCGCTTTCACCTTCCACGTACAGAATGTACGGACAAGCCAACAGCCTGGTCACATCCTCGTTGGACACGTCTGCCATTGCCTGCAGCACCGCAGGCGTGGACTGGATACGTGTCGGGACGCGGTGCAGCAAGGACACGATCTGACTGGCGTCCACCCCTCGCACGAATTCCTCGGCATGGGTCGCGATCAGAAACTGCGTACCGGTTTCCAACGATTTTTTCTTGAAATAATCCACGATCTCGCGCTGGAGATTAACGTGCAGATGCGCATCCGGCTCGTCCAGCAAGATTGTCGTCGGCCGATAGCCGAACAGAAAAGCCAGCAGCGTCAGGGTTTGGTGAAAACCGCTGCCGCCTGAAATGATGTCGTATTGCCGACCATTCTGTGAATATTCAACCGTGATGTAGACATCCTTAGTGGACTCGTATTGTGGCGGACTGATCCTGACCGAGAACCAGCGCTCGATGATGCTCGCCAGCTCAGCCCAGTCCGAAGAAGACACCGGACCGGTAGATGAATCAGCCTTGTCTCTGGCTTGGGGTGCATGAACGCGCAACAGCAGGTTGCGCAGCACGCTGCCGGGTTGCCCCTTGCCCACCTGCTGGCGCATGGGCGAGATGTCCAGGAATTTCTCCGTCGGCTCCAGCCCGGAAAATGGGGGCACATAGGCGATGCGGGGCAAGCTGCCACTGGCCTCACAGGCACGAAAGACAGACCACCCGCCCACCGGAATCGCGTACATCGTCTGGGGGGAGTGGTAACGCAATTCCACGCCGAACGTTCCCGCCACGCCGGCCGAATCCTGCCACTCCACCAGAATCTCGATCAGGATGAACTCTTGCCTTTTCTTGCCGGTGGCCTTGTCCAGCGGGTACGCGCGGTCTGTCCGGTCCTTCCAGAGCAGGATGAACTCCGGCACAGGGAGCGCCGTGAAGTTCGGCAACACGACTTGAATGCCTGTGGCGCCTGTGCGCTTGGAGCGATGAAACTCGTCGACACAGAATTGCCAGATGGCGAGCGCCTGCAGGACAGTGCTTTTTCCGCTGTTGTTGCGCCCGACGATCAGATCAAAGCGGGAAAAGTCGTAGACCTGCTCGCCTACGCTCTTGAAGTTTCTCAGTGTCAGTTTTTTGATCATCTCGCTTGCTCCTGACAACCAATTCCGATAATCATCTTTTTGTTATTTTCGGACCGACATAAGCGACAAATATTTTCTCATCCGCGCAAACAGGCCATGAAAAATGAATTCTCAATTGCAGATATTTTATCTTTCCATGCCAAGGACAAAATAATGCACCCCCAGCTTCAAGCGGATGCTTGAATGTCATTTCTTTGCGGAAGTCATTCTTCTCTGTGTCGGATGAGTCAGTAAATCTTGCATTGTTACCTGCAAAATAGTTCCGATATATTTCATGCCCACTCGATGTCCTGGTTCCGTTTTTATCAAAAGCTTGCGTCAGTCTATGCAGGCAGTCCAGCAAGCCCATGATCTGTTGCGCCGCGCCGTTTGCAAAAGGCAGTCCGATCAGTGGCGTGAAGCAGTCATCTGAAAATAAAAGTCCACCAAATCTCCGAGAAACGGTAGCCTGAAGCATTTTCCAAGAATTCACTTCAGCAGGAGCCACACGAAGTTTTGATTCAAGCGCGGAACAACTCCAATAATTTTCCAGAAAAACAGACTTGGGATCAGCCTGATCCTGACAAACCACCTCAAGAGGAGTACGCAACCAACAAGACGGCTCGATACTGGCCAATCGCCGGTCGAGTCCATTCAGAACGCCTACGGCTGCCTCACCCACTGCGCTGTCCGTGACCACATTTCCGTCACATTCAAGGTAATCATCTTCCGTATGAAGGCGGTCAGCGTCCCAAAATGGCCCATTGCGACTAACCCACTGTATGAGTGCTTGTCGCTGATCGCGCTCCGACGTTTGAATAGCTTGGATCAGAGACATAGTGCCGGTGACAGCGATTTGACTAATATTTTTACGGCAATATATTTCTAGACCAAAATTTTTTGCCAACTGCCGCATAGCCATCAATCGTCCGACGGCTGCATGGAATTCGTCAAGACTATTGAACTGTCCGTGCAAAGAGCAGTCATTGAAAAATAGCTCCACGTCAATCACCCCATCCAGCGAAGTGATTAACGTCTTTGTCAAACTGGTCGAAAAATCCTTCCGGCCAGAAATCGACTCCGCCATCGGGGGCCATCTGGGGCGAAACAACCTGCTCGCCTGGGAGGGATCTGGGTTGGAAAAAGTACAGCTTGATTTGTTCAGGAGACAAACACCCTGCTCGCACGGACCGACGCAGTCCATTCAGGACATGGTCGCTGTGCGTCTCTACGATCACCTGAACGCCTGCCTTGGCAACCTCGGCAAGGAACCTGCCCATCAATGCTTGACCACCCGGATGCAAATGGACTTCAGGATTTTCGATTAGCAATATATCTCCAACTTTTGCGGATAGGGCTGCAACGATGATTGGGAATACCTGTGTGAGTCCGAATCCGACATGGATCGGGCGATGAAAATCTGTGTCATCTGAGGTGCGCAAACCGAGTGTCACGAAATTGGTTTGCGGAACTTGCTGCACCAGCAATCCACATCCGGGAAAGAATGTGCGCATCCTCGCCTCAACTTGGCGCATCCGCGTGGGTGATACGCCGTCGATCACGAGCGGTTCCAGGACTTTCTCGTCTCTGCCCCGGTGAAGAACGCTCACCGCATGCTCTCCTGCCGGCCCTACCACGGTTGCTACCTGCTTATCCTCCAGTGCATAAACTTCACGCGGCCCTGACCTCTCCGCCGTTATGTATGTCAGATCGCGCACACGTCGTGCGATCGAAAGTGCATGAGTATCAACAGTCCTCGGGAGAAGAAATTGAAGTTCTTTTGGTGAATCAATCTTTTCACCATTAATGAAAACAGCATCAATGCTCATGGACATGGACATTTCCGATCGTTCACCGGAAAAAATCCACCGGCAGCTCGCTTTCGAATCCAAACAACCAATACCAAAACTTCGGCGCCCATGAATCTTGTCGACGACATCTTCCATCGTGCCGAGACGGATGGATTCTCCGTTAAGCATCAGTCGGGCTGACCACTCATGCTCACGCATAGTCTGGTGCAACAGGACCATGGCTTGCAGCACCGATGATTTCCCTGACGCATTGGTTCCAGATAGCAGGGTCAGTTCAGCCAGCGGCAGTTTAAGTTGCTCAAAACATTTGAAATTCTGAAGATTGATTTGCTCAAGCATCGAAAACCTCCTTGAAAACTTTTTCCGCCATCCAGAATCGTTCTCTCACCCGCTGCGGACCATTCGGGCCATATGTGATTGCCCGAATAAAATCTTCGTTTCTCATGAGTGGGGAAAAGGCTTTCACCAGTTGTGCAGATCGTGCTTCCACCAGACTTTCAGGATAGTTTGATAGGCCTGTTGACATGACATCCCAAAGTGATGCATTGATGGTGCTTCGCCCATCTTGTCCTTCGGTATGTTTTCTGAATGCATGCTGCCTGAAAACCACATAATTATTAACTAATCCCCGCCTGAATTCATTTGACAGTCTTGTTAAATCACTTTGCGACATGGAATTCATTCTTTTCAACCCCAGGGCCAGAAAGTCATCCATATCACCCTTGTACTCGGACAGAGGCAGGAGCTTAAAAGCACAAAATCGGTTGACAAACTCACGATCGCGCATCGTGTCAACAGCCAGACTCTTGCCTGTCACCTTTCTGAAAAGATCATTATCAGCCTCTTCCTTAAGAAACCGTGTGGCACTTCCCATATAAAGGCAATTTCGCATTTGCTGCCGCGTCAACGGAACTCCACCATTGACCCGCTCAAATATATCAAGGCGCGCTCGCTCAGGAACTTTTGCGTCAATGATGTACAAAATCAAATTACAATCTTCTATTCTATTCTGCAACTTTGGCGACAATTCAGAGAATCTTTTTCCATTCAGCTCTTCTTGAGTCGGCAGCTTGAGTTTTAGTTTGTCATTAACAAAACGCTGAAAGGTCGAAAGGCGCTGTAATCCATCAACCACAATCATCCGACCCACACTATCTTCTGCCAGATAAAAAACCGGCAGCGGAATTCTCATAAGAACAGACTCAATAAGTTTACTTTGTTTATCATCCGGCCATATAAAATCTCTCTGGAAGTCTGGATGCATGATAAATGCACCTTTCTCCACCCTGCGCAACACATCATGAACGGTCCGACTCTCATTGCGGATCAGGACCGTGTCGATCGGATAATCGCCCCACGATGAATCTGCATCCCGGTCCAGTCCTTCAATTTCTTCTGCATTGGATTGAAGCTTTTGCGTACTCACGATAGTTCCGATCATCCTGTTTAAACCCTGAACACCTTCATCACCTCGTCTCCGAGATGATTGATGACTTTAACCGCGATCCGCCCCGAAGCCGGGCGCTCGAACGGGCGCGAGATGTCGCGGTTGAGCGTGGCCCAGGCGTCGGCGTCGATCTCCGCCTTCAGCGTGGTCTTGAGCGCCTTGTACGGGTCGTTGGCGCCGAGGAAGTAGGCGTGGCGGACGAAGAAGCTTTCCTCGTTGTAGTCGGTGTCGATGAACCAGCAGGCGATGCCGTCGGGGCCGTCGCTGCGGACTTCGCCGGTGGCGGGGTGGAAGACATCGACGCCGTTGACCTTGACCTGCAGGCGCCGGCCGGGGCCGGGGGCGTCGAGGATGTCGATGTCCGGTTCGCCGAAGATGACGAAGAGGTTGCCCTTGCCGGTGTTCTTGAGGTCTTCGGCCATGTGCAGGTCGGCGTTCATGCGCGCCTTGAGCACGGGGATGCGGCCGAGCTTGCCGAATTCGGACGAATGCGCGTCGTAGTTGAAGGCGCAGGCGACGAGCACGTCGAAGCCGCCGTCGCCGGCCTCGCGGGCGGCCGAGACGAGGTCGGGGCGCGAGACGGTGCCGAATTCGGGGCCGATGAAGACGGCGGCGCGGCGTTCGGTCTGGCCGTCGGCGTCGGTGTAGCGGCCTTCGGCGCAGACGTATTCGCCGGGCCAGGGCACGAGCGAGGTGAAGGTGATGCGGTCGGCCTTGTGGGCCTGCTGCACGCCGGCGGTGCGCAGGTTGTCGAGGATGATGCTGACGAAGTCGCGGCTTTCCTGGCGGGCGTCGTAGCGGGCTTCGGATTCGGCGGCGGTGTCGATCAGGTCGTCGTCTTCATCGACGGCGAGGGTGCGGTGGGGGGAGAGGCTTTCGACGGTGAAGGGGCCGGCGACGCGGACCTTCTTCTTGTCCTCATAGGGCTTGTCGTGCAGGAACTCGAATTCGGCGCGGGCGGCGATCGAGGCGTCGATGTCCTTCTGGCGCTGGATGCGCTGCTGCCACCAGCGGGCGTGGGTGGTCTTGGCGTCGGCGGGCCAGGCGGGGTCGGCGTCGCGGGGAATTTCCCATTCCTGCCAGGTCTTGCCGAGCAGGGTGTTGAGTCGGGCGCGCAGGGGTTCGAGTTCGATCTGGTGGTGTTGCCAGAGGTCGTCGATCTCGGGGTTGTTGGCGATGGACTTGAGAGTGATGTGGGGGACGCGCTCGCAGACGAAGCCGTGGTTGATGTTGCCGCGTGTGGGGGTGGTGGCGGGGGCGCTGCGCGTGACCTCGGCTTCCTTCAGTTGTCCTTCGCGGCTGTCGGCGAGCAGGTAATACGGATACCGCGCCCCCATGATCCGCGCCCGCGCCAGGGCCAGCGCCACCCGAGAGGTATCCATCGTGATCCACCGCCGGCCCCACTGCTCCGCCACATAAGCCGTGGTCCCCGACCCGCAAGTCGGATCAAGCACCAGATCACCGGGATCCGTCGCCATCAGAATACAACGCTGTATTACTTTAACATTGGTCTGAACAACATAAACTTTAGGATCCGTAAAACTTCCAGTACCAGTATCTCCCCAAACATTTTTTATGGGTACAACAGGATAATCATCCAAGTACCTGACATAAGCCAAAGATGAACCAGAAACAATTACACGCCCGGCCATCTTAAGCCGACTCATCCCTATTGGAGGGGTCGCCCACTGTCTTTTTCCAACATCATAAGAAACCCCTTCAAAGTCAACAGAATACCTTGTCGTACTAGCTTGAGTTTGAGAAGTCAATTGATCAATACGAAATATTTTCGGCACCAGACTCGACTCAACCGCTGATCCATCCGAATTTCGATAAATCCGCCCATCAATAGTAGCAACATGCCTATACAATTGATCCGAAGTCGCCGAATCCGACTTATTCAGAAACAATGACCTATATTTACATATTGACTTATTTTTGCAAAACCACAGAACATAATCGGCAACCGAATCAATAAACTGACTGGAAGAGCTAGTTGTTGTGGCATTAGATATTTGCGCAATGAAGTTTTCATCCCCAAAAACCTCATCCATCACCGCCCGAACCCGATGCACATTCTCATCCCCGATCTGCACGAAGATCGACCCGGATTCGGTCAGCAGGTCACGCGCCACCGTCAGCCGGTCGCGCAGATACGTCAGATAGGAATGGATGCCATCGCGCCATGTATCCCGGAACGCCTTCACCTGCTCCGGCTCGCGGGTGATGTGCTCCGCATTGCCGTCCTTCACGTCGCGGCTCGTCGTGCTCCACTGGAAATTCGAGTTGAATTTGATCCCGTAAGGCGGATCGAAATAGATGCACTGCACCTTGCCCCGCAAGCCCTCGCGCTCCGCCAGCGACGCCATCACCCCCAGACTGTCCCCCAGGATCATCCGGTTCTGCCAATGCCCGTCGTGCCGATAGAACTCCGTGCGCGCATCCTCGCTCGGCAGCCCGTTGAAATCGGCGAACAGATCGGCCGTGAACCCGCCCTGCCCCACCTGCGCCTCGGCCCGCTCGGCCGCCGCACGCGCGGTCTGGCGCTTCAGATCCTCGATCAGCACCTGCGGATGCACCTTCTCCTGGATGTAGAGCGGCGGCGCCTGCACCCGCAGTTCCGCCTCCTCATCCTGCGCATCCTTGCCCCGCCAGACCAGTTGCGGATCCAGATCGCGGTTGCGACGCGCGTAGGCCACGCGGATCGGACTTTGCTCGTCGCGGCGCATCACCGACTGCAGCTCGGCCGTCGGGATGTTCTTGCGCGTCGCGTCCTCGTGGCGGATGGCGTCGATGGTGAGCGCGGAGGAGGAGGGAGAGAGAGAAGCAGTGTTCTTCTTGGAAGGCATGATCAGAACGCGGTCCCTGAAAAGCACGTCAGAAAAGGAAAAGCCCCAGGGGTTCGGCGACTCTCGGGATGGTGGAGAGGGCGTACTGCCAAGGGGCGGATAGGCTAGTCATCGTAGCGCATCAGCGCCCTGCGCGGTCAGGGCACCGGACAGCATCTGCTCGAACTGCTCGCCCACCTTGGCCGAGAAGTCGCTCTCGATCTGCCACACGTCGGTGAACTCGGCAAACGCCCAGCGCCCGTGCGTGCCCAGCCGGTTCACGCCCGGCACCCAGCAGGTCTCCATCGTCAGCTTCTTGACCTTGGCGTCCTCGCCCCGGTAGCCCTTGATCTCGACGATCAGGTTCAGCGGATCGGCCGCGCCGCGCCCGTCGTCCACCCGCACGATGAAGTCCGGCCGGTAATGCCGCAGCGCGCCGCCCAGCCGGTACGGCACCTCCAGCCCGAGCTGGTGGTTCTTCACATACGCCAGCACACGCGGATGCCGCTCCGCCACCCGGCAGAACTCTGCCTCCCAGTCGCTGTCGAGCACGATCCAGTTCAGATGGCACTTCGGCGGTGGCCCGACCGTGTCCCACAGCTCGCGCTTCGTGGTCGTGAAGTTCACCCGCTCGGTCGAGCCGCTCGGGTTGAAAGGGTCGAGCACCGCCAGCATCGGCCGCCCGTGCTGCGTCGTCTCGGCGCGCGAGATCGCCTCGGTGATGCGCTCGCAGGCCCGATCGGACAGTTCCTGGTACATCAACTGCCAGGGCTGGGTGTCGCCCTTGCAGACGAGGTGGTGGTCAAGCCAGTGACGCACCAGCCGCTTGAGCTGAAGAAACAGCCCCGTGCGCGGCACACCGTCCGCATCGCGCCAATGCTTCCAGAGCAGCCGCTTCGTCAGCTCCATCACCAGCGTCGAGTGCCGCATCTGCTTCAGATGCTCCAGACTCAGATCGACCGACTCGCCGACGATGCCGGCATTGAGCGTGTGCGACGGCCCGACATCGTCCGGTGTCAGCACCAGCGTCGAATCCTCGGTGAACTCGGCCGTCAGTCGGTCCACGGGCAGCTCGACCCGGTAGCCCTGCACACGCGGAAAATTCAGCGCCAGCGCTGCCCGCTCGGCCAGCGCCCGCACCTGCACCGTCTCGCGCGGCGCCGCCGGCTTGCTCACGGTCGGCTTGGCAGTGAAGTCGAACGGGATGCCCAGCACGTCCGCGTACTCGACCGGAAAGCGTCCGTCCTCGCCCAGTTCATACGACTGCCGCCGCAGCGCCCGCCCGATCACCTGCTCGCACAGCAGTTGTGTGCCGAACGCGCGCACCCCCAGCACATGCGTCACCGTGTTGGCGTCCCACCCTTCGGTCAGCATCGACACCGACACCACGCAGCGGATCGACTCGCCCAACTTGCCGCGCTTGCCGACGGTGTTCATCACCTCGCGCAGCAGCCGCGCATCGTCGAACCCCTTGCCCGAGCGCAGCTCCTCGGCCAGCGGCCCGCCGCGCTCCACCACCTCGCGGCGGAACTGCTCGATCTCGCCGGCGGCGGCCGCACGGAAGCTGTCGTCCAGCGCCTCGCCCGATTCGAGCTGCTCGCTGTCGATCAGCAGCGTGCGCGGACGGCCCAGCGCGTTGCCGTGCTCGTCGAAGTTGCGGAACAGCGCAAAGCGGCCCTGCTGGAACCGCCCGTCCTGCCCCTGCTCGACCCCTGGCCGGTGGTAGCCGGAAATCAGGTCATAGACCAGCTTGGAGCTGGCCGTGTTGTTGCAGACGACGATGAAGCATGGCGGCACCTGGATGCCTTCCTGCTTCCAGACCTCGAAGGTCTTCTCGTAGTGGCCGTACAGCGCCTCCAGCGCCGTCTGCAGCTCCACCGGCAGACCCTCGGGGTCCAGCCACGCGCCGGCGCCGCGCCCCTTCTTGGGCATGCGCTTGCCGATGTGCTCCCAGAGGTTGCGGAACTTGGGCACCTCGGCGCCAGGGATGTTGTCCGCCACCGGCACGCGCGGCAGCTTGACGATGCCGCACTCGATCGCGTCCATCAGCGAGAAGTCGCTCATCGTCCACGGGAACAGCGTGCCCTCGCGGTACCCCGATCCCGCCAGGAAGAACGGCGTCGCCGACAGGTCGATCACCTGCGCAACACCGATGCGGCGCTGCACCGCCTCCAGCCCGGAGATCCACAGCCGCGCCGCCTCGTTGTTCTCCTCGGCCTGCTTCTTGTCGTCGCCCTTGAGCGTGTCGGCCGGCTCCTCGGCGTCATCCAGGCGGGCGCGGTAGCAGTGGTGCGCCTCGTCGTTGATGACCATGACGTGGTGCAGGCGCTCCAGCTCCGGCATCACCCGGTGGATCATCTGCCCCTCGGTCTCCAGCGTGTCCAGCGCCGCACCACCGCGCCCCTGCAGCAGCAGGCGCCCACCCTTGGCCAGCTCCAGCCGCTCGCGCCGCTTGAAGGCGTGGTAGTTCGTGATGACGATGCGCGCCTTGCCCAGGTCGGCCAGCAGGTCATCGGGCACCAGCTCCCGGGTCTTGTAATAGTTGTCCGGGTCGCTCGGCAGCAGCACGCGCAGCCGTTCCTTGATCGTCAGCCCCGGCGCGACGAGCAGGAAACCGTGCGTGAAGCGCTTGCTGTCCCCGAGCCGGATGGCGTTGAGCGTCTGCCAGGCGATCAGCATCGCCATCACCGTCGTCTTGCCCGCCCCGGTCGCCAGCTTCAGCGCCAGCCGCATCAGGCCCGGATTGGCCGCATCGCTGGCCGCCTTCAGGTGATCGAGGAAACGCCGGGCCACCGCACCGCGTCTGGGCGCCACCTCGGTGAGCCAGATCACCGTCTCGGCCGCCTCGATCTGGCAGAAGAACGGGCGCGGCCCGCTGAAGTCGTGATCGCGCCAGTGCCGCAGCAGCCGCTCGGTGATGGGACTGACACCCCAGTCGGACGGATTCTTCAGCGCCCGCCACTTGTCCACCTCGGCGCGCAGGCCATTGAGCAGCGCGACATCGGCATAGGCCTGCTGTTGCGTTGACAAGCCGATGTCGTCGAAGAGCAGATCGGCCTGTCCTGCCCGCCGCTTCCGGGGCTTCGGGATAGGCGTGACGAAAGCAGCGACTCGCCGGCTTTCGATGATGCGATCTGTGGGATGACCGCTGGCATCCAGCTCCCAATGACGGCCAGGATAGGCGTAGGGGGAGTTGAGAATCGGTTGTTCGTGAAAGGACTGAGACACCGCCATGATTCGCACTTTAAGTGCATAAGCAGCGACAAGGCCCGTGATTCAGTTCACGAAAACAAGTGAAACGCCTTGAAATTGGCAACAGAAGAAAGCCTTGCCGCCCAAAAGCAAAGGGCTGATCCCTTGTGAGGATCAGCCCTTCTTTTTTCATTGGTCGGGGCGGCGGGATTCGAACTCGCGACCCCTTGCACCCCATGCAAGTGCGCTACCAGGCTGCGCTACGCCCCGACTGCTGAGAAAGAAATTATAGGATGAATTGCGCGATAGAGTCCAGCGTTTCGGGCGATTTTTTTTGATCAGCCCAGCAAGGCCCGGATCGCCAGCAGCTCGGCACGCAGTTGCTGCGGGGTCAGCGGCCCGTCCGAGGGCTCGGGCAGCGGCGGCAGCAGCAGCGCCGATGGCGAGGGCAAGGCCTCATCAGGCTCGGCGCCGGCCGCAGCCAGCGGCAGCGCGGCGGCCTCGGCCAGGGCCTCGTCCAGATCCTGCTCGTCCTCGAGGGCCCGGATCGCGCCGGGGCCCAGTTCGGCCAGCCGGTTGCGCGCGCCGCTGATGGTGAAGCCCTGCTCGTAGAGCAGATCGCGGATGCGGCGCACCAGCAGCACCTCGTGGCGCTGGTAGTAGCGCCGGTTGCCGCGCCGCTTGACCGGGCGCAGCTGCGCGAACTCCTGCTCCCAGTAGCGCAGCACATGCGGCTTGACGCCGCACAGCTCGCTGACTTCGCCGATCGTGAAATAGCGCTTCGGCGGGATGGCGGGCAGGTTGTTTTCCATTCCGGATCAACGGGTTCGGAGAAAGTCCGGAGACTTTACTCCGAGTCCCCGTCGCCGGGGGCATCGCCCTGGACCGCATCCTTGAGCTTGTGGCTGGCGTGAAAGGTCACGACCTTGCGCGCCTCGATCGGGATCGACTCGCCGGTGCGCGGGTTGCGGCCCGGGCGCGGCGCCTTGCGCCGCACCTGGAAGTTGCCGAAGCCGGAAAGCTTGACCTCCTCGCCACGCGCGAGCGAGGCATGCATGAACTCGAAGAAGGCCTCGACCATGTCCTTGGACTCGCGCTTGTTCAGGCCCAGCCGCTCGAAGAGCAGCTCGGCCAGCTCGGCCTTGGTCAGCGTCGGAGTCTCGATCGAGACGACGCGGGCGGGCACGGGATCGTGGTCGTCGATGGGCATTCGGTCTCCTGGCGGCTCACAGCATCATCGTCTCACTCGCCACGCAGGCGTGCGCCCACCGCCTGGCGGGCGGCCTCGATCGCGGCCTTGACCGCCGCGTCGCTGCGCTCGTCGGTCAGCGGAGCCTCGTCGTCGAGCAGCTCCAGGCGGATCGCCAGGCTGCGTTCGCCGGGCTGGAAGCCTGCGGCACCCGGCGCCGGCCGGTAGACATCGAACAGCCGCGCCGAGCGCAGCAGCCCGCCGGTGTCGGCCGCCAGCAGGCTGCCGATCACCGCGTCATGGCCGGCCGCCTCGCCGACGATCAGCGCGATGTCGCGGTTGACCGCCTGCTGGCGCGCCACCGGCTGGTAGGCCGGCACCGGACGGGCCAGCAGCGCCGGCACATCCAGCTCGAACAGCACCGGCGCGCCCTGCCCGGCCGGCAGCTCGTAGCCCTGCTTCCAGCGCGGATGCAGCTCGCCGACGAAGCCGACCGTGCGGCCGTCCAGCTCGACGCGGGCGCAGCGGCCCGGGTGCATCGCCGGATGCTCGGCGGCGACGAAGGTCGCCACCCGCGGCGCCAGCAGCGCCTCGACATCGGCCTTGACATCGAAGAAGTCGACCGCACGCTCCCTGGCGCCCCACTGCAGCGGCTCGACCGGACCCCAGGCCAGACCGGCGAGCTTCAGCGGCTGGTCGATGCCGACCACCGTCTGCTCGCTGGTCTGCACCGAGGCGTCGCGGCGGAACACGCGGCCCAGCTCGAACACCCGCACGCGGGTGGCGCGGCGCGCCAGGTTGTGGCGCAGCACCTGCACCAGCGAGCCCAGCAGGCTCGAGCGCATCACCGACAGCGGCGCGGCGATCGGGTTGAGCAGGCGGATCGGCTCGAGGTTGCCGGCCAGCTCCGCCTCCCAGCGCTCCTCGACGAAGGAGAAGTTGATCGTCTCCTGGTAGTCGAGCGCGGCGACCGCGCGGCGCAGCGCATGGCTGCTGCGCTGCGCCTCCGGGCGCACCCGGGCGCTGACGGGGGCCAGCGGCGCGCTCAGCGGCAGCTTGTCGAAGCCGATGACGCGGATCACCTCCTCGATCAGGTCTTCCTCGATCTCGAGGTCGAAGCGCCAGCTCGGCGGGGTGACGGTCAGCACGCCCTCGGCCTCGGTGAACGCCAGGCCCAGGCGGCGGAAGACCTCGGCGCACTGGCCTTGCGTCACCGGCATGCCGATGACCTTGGCCGCGCGCGCCACCCGCAGCGCCACCGGCGAGCGCGCCGGCAGGTTCGGCTGCACATCGGTCACCGGGCCGCAGGCGGTGGCCTCGCCGCCGCAGATCTCGAGGATCAGCTGCGTGATGCGCTCGATGCGCGCCACGGTCTGCGCCGGGTCGACACCGCGCTCGTAGCGGTGGCCGGCGTCGGTGCTGAAGTTGTAGCGACGGCCCCGGCCGGCAACCGCGTCCGGCCACCAGAAGGCGGCCTCGACATAGACGTTCTTCGTGTCGTCGCCCACCGCGGTGGCGTCGCCGCCCATGATGCCGGCGAGCGATTCGACCACCTGGCGGCCGTCGGCATGCTCGTCGGCGATCACGCCAACCTGGCCGTCGACCGTGATGGTGTTGCCGTTGAGCAGCTTGAGGCTTTCACCCTCGCGGCCCCAGCGCACCACCAGGCCGCCGTGGATCTTGTCGAGGTCGAAGATGTGGCTGGGCTGGCCGGTCTCGAACATGACGTAGTTCGAGATGTCGACCAGCGCGCTGACCGGGCGCTGGCCGCAGCGCGCCAGCCGGTCGACCATCCACTGCGGGGTCTTGGCGGTGGTGTCGATGCCGCGCACGATGCGCCCGGAGAAGCGGCCGCACAGGTCGGTCGCCTCGACGCGCACCGCCACCGTGTCGTCCAGCGTCGGCACGACCGGCTCGGCCGTCAGGGCCTTGAGCGGCGCGCCGGTCAGGGCAGACACTTCGCGCGCGATGCCGTAGACGCTCAGGGAATGGCCGAGATTCGGCGTGAGCTTGAGCGTGAACAGCGTGTCGTCGAGGTTCAGGTACTCGCGGATGTCGGTGCCCACCGGCGCGTCGGCCGGCAGCTCGAGCAGGCCGCCGTGGTCGTCGGCGATCTTCAGCTCGCGCGCCGAGCACAGCATGCCGAAGCTCTCGACGCCGCGCAGCTTGCCCTTGCCGATCTTGAAGGGCTTGCCGTCCTCGCCGGGCGGCAGCTCCGCGCCGACGGTGGCCAGCGGGATCTTGATGCCGGCGCGGGCATTCGGGGCGCCGCAGACGATCTGCAGCGGGCCGTCCTTGCTGAACGGGCCGGCCGCGACGGTGCACACCCGCAGCTTGTCGGCGTTGGGGTGCTGGTCGGCGGTCAGGATCTCGGCGACGACGATGCCGGTGAAGGGCGGCGCGACCGGCTGGAGCTCCTCGACTTCCATGCCGGACATCGTCAGCAGGTCGGCAAGCTCTTGCGTCGTCAGCTCAGGGTTGCAGTACTCGCGCAACCACGATTCGGGAAATTGCATCTTCTGGTCCTTGGAATCCGGGGCGTGGCGGGCTGGGCCGGGAAATCAGCGGAACTGGCCGAGGAAGCGCAGATCGCCCTCGAAGAACAGGCGCAGGTCGGCCACGCCGTAGCGCAGCATCGTCAGCCGGTCCGGGCCCATGCCGAAGGCGAAGCCGATGTGGCGCTCCGGATCCAGGCCGAAGTTGCGCACCACGTTCGGGTGCACCTGGCCGGAGCCGGCCACCTCCAGCCAGCGGCCCTTCAGCGGCCCCGACGAGAAGGCGATGTCGACCTCGGCCGACGGCTCGGTGAAGGGGAAGAAGCTGGGGCGGAAACGCAGCTGCAGATCGTCGGTCTCGAAGAAGGTGCGGAAGAAGTCGGTGAAGACCGCCTTCAGGTCCTTGAACGAGACGTTCTCGCCGATCCACAGGCCTTCGCACTGGTGGAACATCGGCGAATGGGTCGCGTCGCTGTCGACGCGGTAGGTGCGGCCCGGCGCGATGACGCGGATCTCGGGCAGCGGATCCTTGCCGGCATGGGTGGCGGCATGCTGGCGCGCATAGCGCACCTGCATCGGCGAGGTGTGCGGGCGCAGGCACAGCGGGCGGCCGGCCTCGTCCTTCATGTCGACGTAGAAGGTGTCCTGCATCGAACGCGCCGGATGGTTCTCCGGATTGTTCAGCGCGGTGAAGCTGTACCAGTCGGTCTCGATCTCGGGGCCGTCGGCGACGTCGAAGCCCATCGAGCCGAAGATCTGCTCGATGCGCTCCATCGTGCGCGACACCGGATGCAGGCCCCCGACGGAGCGGCCGCGACCGGGCAGCGTGACATCGAGCGCCTCGGCCTTGAGCTGCGCCTGCAGTTCGGCCTCGGCCAGCGCCTGGCGGCGGGCCGTCAGCGCGGCTTCGATGCGCTGCTTGGTCTCGTTGATCGCGGCGCCGCGGGTCTTCTTCTCTTCGGGCGACAGTTTCGCCATGCCCTTGAGCAGCTCGGTCACCTGACCGGTCTTGCCGGTGTAGCGCGCCTTGGCGTCTTCGAGCTGGGCGGGCGTGGCGGCCGCCGCGAAGTCGGCCTGCGCGGCCTGCACGAGTTGGTCGAGATCGTTCATCGGGGGACGGGTTGTGCATGCTGCCGTCGCGCGCACCTGCGGGCGACGACAGCCAAGAAAAAAGGCCGAACGCAGTGTCGGCCTTTTTCGAGGGACACGGAAACGGCGCGAACCGCTTCCGGTGCCGTCAGACTCAAGCGAGCTGGGCCTTCACCTTCTCGACGATGCTGCCGAAGGCGGCAGGATCGTTGACGGCGAGGTCGGCCAGGACCTTGCGGTCCAGGTCGATCTTGGCCTTCTTCAGGCCGGCGACGAACTTGCTGTACGTCAGGCCCAGAGCGCGCGAACCGGCGTTGATACGCGCGATCCACAGGCGACGGAATTCGCGCTTCTTGGCACGGCGGTCACGGTAGGCGTACTGGCCCGCCTTCATCACCGCCTGCTTGGCGATGCGATAGACGTTCTTGCGACGACCACGGAAACCCTTGGCGAGGGCGAGGACCTTCTTGTGACGGGCGCGGGCGGTAACACCACGTTTGACGCGAGGCATTGTGTGACTCCTTCAGTGTGGTGAATTACAGACCGGCGAACGGCAGCATCTGTGCCATGTGACCCATGTTGGTCTCATGCACATTGGCGGCACCGCGCAGCTGGCGCTTCGTCTTGGTCGACTTCTTGGTCAGGATGTGGCGCTTGAAGGCTTGGCCGCGCTTCACGGTACCACCCGGACGCACGCGAAAACGCTTCTTCGCGCTGCTCTTGGTCTTCATCTTGGGCATGACTGCTCCTTGGAATGTTCCTGCGAGGCGGCCCGAACGACTCGGACTCTTGGGGGCCTGCGGGCACTGAGCGACAGCGGCGACCAGACCGCTGCGCGCTCGAAAAACGTCGATTGTCGCCGAGCGGCGACTTTTGTGCCAGCCCCGCGCAAGCGCGGGAGCTGGCGGAGATCATTTCTTGCGCTTCGGCGCCAGCACCATGATCATCTGGCGGCCTTCGAGCTTGGGCATGTGCTCGACCACCGACACATCGGTCAGCTCGTCGCGCACCCGCTCCAGCAGGCGCATGCCGATGTCCTGGTGGGTGATCTCGCGGCCACGGAAACGCAGCGTGACCTTGCCCTTGTCGCCATCCTCGAGGAAGCGGCGCAGGTTGCGCATCTTGATCTGGTAGTCGCCTTCGTCCGTGCCCGGACGGAACTTGACTTCCTTCACGTCGATGACGTGCTGCTTGGCCTTGGCCTCCGCGGCACGCTTCTGTTCCTGATACTTGAACTTGCCGTAGTCCATCAGGCGGCAAACCGGTGGGTTGGCCGTGGCGGCAATTTCAACCAGATCCACATCCATGTCGCCAGCCATGGCCAAGGCCTGCTGAATCGACACGATGCCGATGGGTTCATTGTCAGGACCAGAAAGACGCACTTCTGGCGCTGTGATTTCACGGTTCAGGCGGTGCTTACGCTCCTCGCGCTGACGACGATCACGAAATTCGGTAGCGATGGTTCTCACCTTCAAATAAAACGCCACAACAACGTGGCACAGACGCACATAGTGCGCACCAAAGGTTTTTCAAGCGAAAAATCAAGCCTTGGAAGCGATGTCCTGTGCGATCAGGTCGACAAACGCGTCGACTGACATCACACCGAGGTCTTTGTTACCCCGGGCGCGAACTGCCACGGTGCCTGCGGCCTTCTCCTTGTCGCCCGCGACGAGGATGTAGGGCAGCTTCTGCATGGCGTGCTCGCGTATTTTATACGTAATCTTGTCGTTGCGCAGATCAGTCACCACCCTAAGGTCTTGATTCGGCAATGCTTTTCTGAGCTTTGCAGCGATTTCACCACAGTAATCGGCCTGTGCGTCAGTGATATTGAGCACCGAAACCTGCACCGGAGCCAGCCAAGTGGGCAGCGCGCCGGCGTGATGTTCGATCAGAATACCAATGAAGCGCGCAAGGCTACCCTCGATGGCGCGGTGCAGCATGATGGGGCGGTGGCGGTTGCCATCCTCGCCCACAAACTCGGCATCCAGGCGCTCAGGCAGATTGGGGTCCACCTGGATCGTGCCACATTGCCATGGGCGACCCAAAGCGTCCTTCAGCGTGTATTCAATCTTGGGACCATAGAACGCGCCTTCGCCTGGCAGGTATTCAAAGTCACAACCCGATGCCCGCAAGCCATCGGCCAGCGCCTGCTCGGCACGATCCCAGCTCTCTTCAGACCCAATGCGCTTTTCAGGGCGGGTGGACAGCTTGTAGATGATGTCCGAGAAGCCAAAGTCCTTGTAGACCTTTTGCAACAGCTGAGTGAATGCGACCACCTCCGACTGGATTTGGTCTTCGGTACAGAAAATGTGGCCGTCGTCTTGTGTGAAGGCGCGCACACGCATGATGCCGTGCAGACCACCGGTGGGCTCGTTGCGATGGCATTGGCCGAACTCACCAAACCGCAATGGCAGATCGCGATAGCTCTTGATGCCCTGCTTGAAGATGATGATGTGCCCAGGGCAGTTCATCGGCTTGAGCGCGTAATCGCGCTTTTCCGATTCGGTCACAAACATGTTCTCGCGGTACTTGTCCCAGTGCCCAGTCTTTTCCCAAAGGCTTTGGTCCAGGATTTGAGGCCCCTTGACCTCTTGGTAGCCGTTGTCGCGGTACACGCGGCGCATGTACTGCTCCACCTCTTGCCACACGGTCCAGCCCTTGGGGTGCCAGAACACGGTGCCGGGCGAATGCTCGTCGATATGGAACAGATCCAGCTCACGCCCGAGCTGGCGGTGATCGCGCTTTTCCGCCTCTTCCAGCATCGTGAGGTACTGCT
>RRZU011565386.1_pt1 | contig 19551 bp, 22 predicted proteins | sample 2165561 | NCBI WGS metagenome assembly RRZU01 (sample SAMN10456909, study PRJNA506462) | wastewater metagenome | isolation source: wastewater sludge | place: USA: Moscow, Idaho | reverse complement strand
GGTCACCATAGCCCAGATCGGCGATGACCTTGCGTGCCAGCCGCGCGAATGCCGCCTGATCGCCCAGAACCTCGTTCACATGGCCCAGATCGGAGCCGGCCTGCTGTTCGACAAAGGGCCGCCACAGATCGGCGACATGCTGCGCCGCCGGCGGCAGCGCCCGACCCGAGGCCATCTGCCGCAGAATATAGCCCGCCGCCACCGCCAGCGGCGCGTCGGCGGGGGATTTGATCTGGCCGTAACCCTTGCGCTCGGCCTCATGGCCGATCTTGACGTCGATATTGCTGAGCGCGCCGGGCATGTCGCGGGCGCCAAGCGCCTCGCAGCGGGCGGTCTCCATCGCCTCATAAAGATCGCGGGCCATCGGGCCGGGAGGGGCGTATTTCGCATGCGTCCCGGCATCGTGGTGGCGCAGCTTCATCGCCAGCGCATCGGCTGTGCCGCGTGCCAGCAGCACCTCGTCGCGGGTCATGCGGCGGCTGACCTGCGGCAGGCGCATGGTGTCGCCCGTCACCCCCGAAGGGTCGGCGGTAAAGGTCACGTTCAGCTCGTGATCCTCGGCCATGGCGCGGGTGGCCTCGGCCAGGGCCTTTTTGAACGGATCGGCGGGGTTGTCGGATTTGTTCATCACCACCTACATAGAGCATCACGGGCCGGCTGCGGCAAGGGGATGCCGCGCTATCCAAAGACCGACCAGCCCATTTTCCGGGCCAGTTTTTCGGCGGCCACCGTGCCGGCCTGCGAGTTGCCATAGGCGTTCAGCCCCGGCGACCAGATCCCGACCGAGGCCCGGCCCGGCGCGATCAAAAGGATGCCGCCGCCGACCCCGCTTTTCCCCGGCAGGCCGACGCGAAAGGCGAAATCGCCCGAGCCGTCGTAATGCCCGCAGGTCATCATCAGCGCGTTCAGCCGCCGGGCCTTTTGCGGGGTCAGAAGGCGCGGCGCACCGGGCAGGCCGGCGATGCTGCGCCCGGCGCGGGCCAGTTGTTCGCAGGTCAGTTCGATGGCGCATTGGTGGAAATAGGTGCCCAGCACATACTCCACCGGGTTTTTCAGATTGCCGTGGGATTTCAGGTAATTCGCCAGCGCGGCATTGCGAAAGCCGGTATCGGCCTCGGACTGGGCGACGAACTTGTCGATATGGATGTCGGGATCGCCGGTCGCGGCGGCAAGAAAGCCAAGGATCTCTGACAGTGCGTCGCGGGGGCTGCGGCCGGTCAGCAGCTCATCGGTGGTGACCAGCGCGCCGGCATTGATGAAGGGATTGCGCGGCCGGCCCTTTTCCAGCTCCAGCAGCAGGATCGAGTCAAACCGCGACCCCGAGGGCTCGCGCCCGACCCGCGTCCAGATCTGTTCGCCAATGCGGCCCAGCACGCAGGCCAGCGAAAACACCTTGGAGACCGACTGGATCGAAAATCGCTTCTGCGCATCCCCCGCCGTCACCATCGAGCCATCGGCCAGGGCTACGGCGATCCCGAATTGCGCCGGATCGACGCGGGCGAGCTCTGGGATGTAATCGGCGACCTTGCCCCAATCCGCCATGGCGCGGATGTCGCGGTCAAGCTGGGGCAGGAAATCGGCCAGTTCGGTGGTCATGGCGCTGCCTCCTCGGTGAAAGAGGGGTTCCTCTGCGGTTCAGATCATGCGTCAGATGAGGGCGCGGAACGGATCGACCGGGTTGCTGGCGGGTTTCATGACGCCCCCTATTTGATCGTAAGACGGACATAGAGCTGATCACCCACCTGAAAGGCGGGTGCGCCCCCATCCATGACCTTGCCATCCCAATGTTTGTTGAGGGTCGAGCGTGGGTTATCTTTCCCGGATACCCGAAAGACCGCATATTTTCCGGCCTGTGCAACAAGGATCTGATCCCGTTTCGTCGCCGACCTGTAGGCCGCTGGATAGGATCTGCTGATATCCAAGGACGGATCGACGCGAAGCGTTGCGAGAAACAGCTCCGGATTTCTGGCAATGACCGTGGTGCCGCCGCATAGATCCTTGCCCTGTATTCCGCCTTTCGGCAGCGGTGGCCATGTTGAGATGGTGCCCTTGTCAACAATCATCACCGCAAGAAACTGCTGGTCGGGTAGCGTGGCGATCTGAACGGTCTCGCCGCCGGGCAGTTTTCCGCGCTGGTTTGCGGCCGGCAGGCTGCATCCCTTGGGGCCAGCAAGCGCCGCACCCGCCGCCATGACCATATGGAGCGCCAAGGCACCGGCAATGAAACTTCTCAAAATGGCCTCCAACCTTGATATTCGTTGAGCCGAGCAACCATGCCATGTCGGGATGATGGCGCGTTTCGCTCTGGCCCATGTCACCCCGCCTTGACCGCCGCGCTTTCGGGCAGTTCCTCGTCGAACAGGCGCTGATAGAACTCGGCCACCGTCTGGCGCTCAAGCTCGTCGCATTTGTTCAGGAAGGTCAGGCGGAACGCATAGCCGATATTATTGTCGAAGATGCGCGCGTTCTGCGCCCATGAAATCACCGTGCGCGGCGACATCACCGTCGACAGGTCGCCCTGCATGAACGCCGTCCGCGTCAGGTCGGCCAGCGTCACCATCTGGCTGATGGTCTTGCGGCCCTTTTCGGTGTTGTAGGTCGGGTTCTTGGCCAGCACGATGGCGGCCTCGGCGTCATGGGACAGGTAGTTCAGCGTCGAGACCAGCGACCAGCGGTCCATCTGGCCCTGGTTGATCTGCTGGGTGCCGTGATAAAGCCCGGTCGTGTCGCCCAGACCCACGGTGTTGGCGGTCGCGAACAGGCGGAAGAACGGGTTCGGGGTGATGACCTCGTTCTGGTCCAGAAGCGTCAGCTTGCCATCGGCCTCCAGCACGCGCTGGATGACGAACATCACGTCGGCGCGGCCGGCGTCGTATTCGTCAAAGACGATGGCGGTGGGGTTGCGCAGGGCCCAGGGCAGGATGCCTTCGTGGAAGACCGTGACCTGCTTGCCGTCGACCAGCTTGATCGCGTCCTTGCCGATCAGGTCGATGCGGCTGACATGGCTGTCAAGGTTGACGCGCACGCAGGGCCAGTTCAGACGCGCCGCGATCTGCTCGATGTGGGTGGACTTGCCGGTGCCGTGATAGCCCTGGATCATCACCCGGCGGTTATAGGCAAAGCCCGCAAGAATCGCCAGGGTCGTATCGGGATCGAACTTGTAGGTGCTGTCGATGTCGGGCACGCGGTCGCTGCGTTCGGCAAAGCCCTTGACCTTCATGTCGCTGTCAAGGCCAAAGACCTCGCGCAGGTCGATTTCCTCGGTCGGTTTCGCGTTCTGATCCAGCATCGGACGGCCCTTTCGATTGTCCCATGCTTGATGAATGATTCGCCGTGCAGGTGCAAGCGCGGGGGGCGCCGACCCTTGCCCGAAGCCGTGTTTTGCGGCAACGAGGGTGATGAAAACGGTAAGGGATGCGAAGATGAGCGGATTGCTGGCGCTGCTGGACGACGTGGCGGGAATTGCCAAGATCGCGGCGGCTTCGGTCGACGACGTGGCGGGGCAGGCGGTCAAGGCGGGGGCCAAGGCCGCCGGCGCGGTGATCGACGACGCGGCGGTGACGCCGAAATATGTCAACGGCTTTTCGGCGGCGCGCGAAGTCCCCATCGTGATGAAGATCGCGCGCGGATCGCTGTTCAACAAGCTGGTGATCCTGCTGCCCATCGCGCTTTTGCTGTCGGCCTTCGCGCCCTGGGCGATTGCGCCGCTGTTGATGATCGGCGGCGCCTATCTGTGCTTCGAGGGCGCCGAAAAGGTCTGGCACGCGCTGGCACAGGACCACGGCAACGACCCGCATCTTGAGGCGACGCCCGACGGCGCCGGGCTTGAGGAAGAGCGCGTCAAGGGCGCGATCAAGACCGACTTCATCCTGTCGGCCGAAATCATGACCATCGCGCTGGCCGCCATCCCCGAAAGCGATCCCTTGTGGATGAAGGCGCTGATCCTTGTCGTGGTGGCCATCGGCATCACGGTCGCCGTCTATGGCTTCGTGGCGCTGATCGTGAAGGCCGACGATCTCGGCCTGCATCTGGCGCGGCGCGGCGGCGTGATGGCGGCGCTGGGGCGCGGCATCGTGCGCTTCATGCCGCCCTTCATGCGGGTGCTGACGGTGGTGGGCACTGCCGCGATGATCTGGGTCGGCGGCCAGATCGTCATTCACGGGCTGCACGAACTGGGCATGAACCAGCCCTATGAATGGATCACCGGCACCGCCAAGACGGCGGCGGCCGCCGTGCCCCAGGCCGCGGGGCTGGTCGCATGGGCGGTGACGGCCTTTTTCGACGGCGTTTTCGGGGTGGTCCTTGGCCTGATCCTGATGCCGCTGGCCACGCATGTCATCGGCCCGCTGATCGGCGCGGTCTCGGGGCTGTTCGGCGCGAAAGGCTGAACCGGCAGCGCCTGACATGACGAAAGCGCGCCGGTGACCCCCAGCGCGCACCCGCGTTTCGCGGCGACGATCCCCGCCGCCGCCCGCCACGCTTGCCCTTGGGGCGACGGCGGGACTATCAAGTTCCAAACCACCTTACAGGAGGCCACCATGCCGATCCCCGCCGCCGCACTCGATGCCCTTGCCGCGCTTCTGGGGGCGCGCTTCTCGACCAGTGCCGCGGACCGCGATCTGCACGGCCAGTCCGAGACCTTTCACACCGCGCCGCCGCCGGATGCGGTGGCATGGCCGGTCTCGACCGACGAAGTGTCGGGGATCATGGCGATCTGCCACGCCCATCGCGTGCCGGTGATCGGCTGGGGCACCGGCACCTCGCTTGAGGGGCACGCGCTGGCGACGCAGGGCGGGCTGGTCATCGACCTGATGAAGATGGACCGCGTGCTCGATGTCCGCGCCGAGGACATGCAGGCCAGCGTCCAGCCCGGCGTCACGCGTGAGGCGCTGAACACCGAATTGCGGGCCACCGGCCTGTTCTTTCCCGTCGATCCGGGCGCCAATGCCAGCCTTGGCGGCATGGCCGCGACGCGCGCCAGCGGCACCACCGCCGTGCGCTATGGCACCATGCGCGACAACGTGCTTGCGCTTGAGGTGGTGATGGCGGACGGCACCGTGATCCGCACCGGCACGCGGGCGGCGAAATCCAGCGCCGGCTATGACCTGACCGGGCTTTTCGTCGGCTCGGAAGGGACGCTTGGCATCATCACCGAACTGACGCTGCGCCTGCATGGCCAGCCCGAGGACGTCGCCGCCGCCGTCTGCGGCTTTGCCACGCTGGATGAGGCGGTCGAATGCGTCACCGCCACCATCCAGTCCGGCATCCCGATGGCGCGGATCGAATTCGTCGATGGCGACGCGGCGCGCGCCTTCAACCAGTATGCCGGCACGCATCTGCACGAAGGCCCGCATCTGATGGTCGAGTTCCACGGCTCTCCGGCCTCGGTCAAGGAGGACGCGCAGCGCTTCGGCGAACTGGCGCAGGAATTCGGCGGCACCGGCTTTGACTGGGCCAGCACCCCCGAGGACCGCGCCGCGCTGTGGAAGATGCGCCACGGCGCCTATCGCGCCTGCCTTGCGCTGCGCCCCGGCGCGACCGCGGTGGTGACGGATGCCTGCGTGCCGATGTCGCATCTGCCCGCGGCCGTGGCCGCCGCCGCCGCCGACATCCGCGAGGCCGGCCTGATCGGCCCGATGGTCGGCCATGTCGGCGACGGCAATTTCCATTCGCAACTGCTGATCATGCCCGGCGATCAGGCGGAACTGGCCGCCGCCAAGCGCGTCGCCACCCGCATGGCCGAACGCGCGCTGGCCGTCGGCGGCACCATCACCGGCGAGCATGGCGTGGGCGTCGGCAAACGCCCCCTGATGCGCGCCCAGCATGGCGAGGCGGTCAAGGTCATGGCCGCGATCAAGGCGGCGCTGGACCCCGAGGGCATCATGAACCCCGGCAAGCTGGTCCCGGATGTGAACTAGGGCCGCGCCGGCCCCATGGGCGGGATGGCGTAGATCACGCCATCGTGCTTGCGCGTCCGGTAGCGGCCGATGATCGTGCCCCCCAGCTTTTCGGCGATGCGGCGGCTGGGGCGGTTCTCGATGGCGACCGGATAGCGGAAATGCGGCGGCGCATAGCGCTGCGTCGCGCGGCGGATCAGGGCCGTGACCATTTCCAGCCCATGGCCCTGTCCGTGAACCTCGTCGCGCAGCCAGATGCCGATTTCGGGGCGGCCGCCGGGGATGCGGTGCAGGCCCAGAAGGCCCAGAAATTCGTCGGTCTCGGCCAGGCGGGCGGCGAAATGCAGGTCGGTCCCGGCGCGGGCGGCCTCGATCCAGCCTTCCCATACGGGCCGGAATTCGTGAATGGTCTGCGGCGGCTCCCATGTCAGATAGCGCACCAGCCGTTCGGTGATGCAGGCGAAAGCCTCGGCCGCGTCGGCAGGCGTGAAGGGGCGCAGGATCACCCGATGCGTCTGAAGCTGGTCCGTCAAATCCCTTGCCCGTCCGAAAAATGTCTTGTTCGCCAGAATCGCTTGCGATGCTGACAAATTCGTGATGGTCACGCCAGCGTGACTTTGCATTCGTGCTTTGCGATAAGTTAACAAAGCGCCCGCAAAAAAAGGGGCGTATGAGGCAGAGGGCAGTAATGAGACTACTCAACAAGCTTTTGATGGTGGTGATGCTGGTCGCGCTTGCGGCCTGCGGCGGCGGCCGCGGGTCGGGCGGTCGTCCGGTGATGGCCGGGCAGGGATCGGGGCCGCAGTTCGGCGATACTGCCCCGCACGCCTGGGTTGGCGGCCACCCCTATAACAACCCGGTGCATGGCATCGACATCTCGCGCTATCAGGGCGATATCGACTGGGATCGGGTGCGCAGCTCGGGCGTCAGCTTCGCCTTCATCAAGGCGACCGAGGGCGGAGACTATGCCGACCCGAGTTTCCGCCGCTACTGGAACGAGGCGGCGCAGGCGCGCATCCCGCGCGGCGCCTATCACTATTTCTATTTCTGCCGCTCGGGCGCCGAGCAGGCGGCGTGGTTCATCTCGAACGTGCCGCGCGAACGCGGCGCGCTGCCGCCGGTGATCGACCTGGAATGGACCAGCTCCAAGACCTGCCCGCGCCGCCCGCCAAGCTGGGAAATCCTGCGCGAGGCCAAGATCTTCAAGGACATCCTGCACCGCTATTACGGCCAGCGCCCGATCATCTATACCACGGTCGACTTCTATCGCGACAACAACCTGGGAAGCTGGCCCGAGGAGTTCTGGCTGCGCTCGGTCGCGAACCACCCCCGCTTTACCTATCCGGGGCAGCGCTACACCTTCTGGCAGTATACCGGCACGGGCGTGGTTCCGGGGATCGGCGGCAATACCGACCTTAACGTCTTCGCCGGTTCGCCGGGCGAGTGGCGGGCATGGCTGAACAAGCGCATGCAGTAAACCGCGGCCTGCTCTGGGCCGAGTTCGCGGCGCTCTATATCGGGGCGCCGCTGGGCATTGCGCTGTTCATGCCGGGGCGGCTGCTGTTTCCGGCGCTGGCGGTGTTCAGCGCCGCCGGGCTGGTGCTGCTGTGGCGCACCGGCGGCTTTGACTGGCATAGCCTCTTGCGCGGCTGGCGCCGGGTTCCGGTCCGGCGGGTGCTGGTGTTCGGGCTGCTTGTCGGGCTGACCGGCTGGGCGATCATCCAGATCATGCAGCCAGCCAATGTGCGGCCCTGGACGCCGGCGCGGCTGCGGTTACTGGGCCTGATCTGGCTGCTTTACCCGATCCTGTCGGCGCTGCCGCAAGAGCTGATCTTCCGGCCGCTGTTCTTTCACCGCTTCGGTAGCCTGTTTCCCAGCCAGCGCGTGGCGATGGCGGTCAATGCCTTCGTTTTTTCCTTTGCGCATCTGATGTACTGGTCCGTCATCGTCGCCGTGCTGACGCTGATCGGCGGCTGGATATTCGCGCGCGCCTATCTGGTTCGCGGCTTCCCCTCGGCCCTGATCCTGCATGCGATCGCGGGGAACGTGCTGTTTACCGTCGGCATGGGGGCCTATTTCTGGTCGGGCGCGGTGGTCCGTCCCTTCTAGATCGCTTGACTTCGCGCCGCTGTCGCTATTCATGCGGGACCGATACGCAAGGGGAAAAGTGATGAGCGCCTATCGCAGCCATACCTGCGGCGAACTGACCGCCGCGAATGCCGGGTCCGAAATCCGCCTGTCGGGCTGGGTCCATCGTGTCCGCGACCACGGGGGCGTGCTGTTCATCGACCTGCGCGACCATTACGGCATCACGCAGGTCATCGCCGACAGCGACAGCCCGGCCTTTGCCGCGCTGGAAAAGCTGCGCGCCGAAACCGTCATTCGCATCGATGGCCGCGTCAAGCTGCGCGATGCGTCGCTGATCAACCCCAAGCTGCCGACCGGCGAGATCGAGGTCTATGCGACCGCGACCGAGGTGCTTGGCCCCTCGGACGATCTGCCGCTGCCGGTCTTTGGCGATCAGGACTACCCTGAGGAGACGCGGCTTGCCTACCGCTTCCTCGACCTGCGCCGCGAGTCGCTGCACCAGAACATCATGCTGCGCAGCAAGGTGATCCGTTCGATCCGCAACCGCATGTGGGATCAGGGCTTCACCGAATTCCAGACCCCGATCATCACCGCCTCGTCGCCGGAAGGGGCGCGCGACTTCCTGGTGCCCTCGCGGCTGCATCCGGGCAAGTTCTACGCGCTGCCGCAGGCGCCGCAGCAGTTCAAGCAGCTGATCATGGTTGCGGGCTTTGACAAGTATTTCCAGATCGCGCCCTGCTTCCGCGACGAGGACCCGCGCGCCGACCGCAGCCCGACCGACTTCTACCAGCTTGACATGGAGATGTCCTTTGTCGAGCAGGAGGACATCTTCGCCACCGTCCAGCCGGTCATTCAGGGCCTGTTCGAGGAATTCGGCGGCGGCCGTCCGGTCGATCCGAACTGGCCGCGCATCCCTTACGCGGAATCGATGCTGAAATACGGCAGCGACAAGCCCGACCTCAGGAACCCGATCGAGATGCAGGTGGTCAGCGACCATTTCCGCGACTCGGGCTTTGGCATCTTTGCGAAACTGCTTGAGCAGGACGGGACCGAGGTCCGCGCCATCCCCGCGCCGACCGGCGGCAGCCGCAAGTTCGCCGACCGTATGAACGCCTTCGCGCAAGGCCAGGGCCTGCCGGGCATGGGCTATATCTTCTGGCGCAAGGCCGAGGACGGCTCGACCGAGGCTGCCGGTCCCATCGCCAAGGCGCTTGGCCATGACAAGACCGAGGCGATCCGCGTGCAACTGGGTCTGGGCGAGGGCGACGCCGCCTTCTTCCTTGGCGGCAAGCCCGAGAATTTCGAGGCCGTCGCCGGCCGCGCCCGCAACGAGATCGGCCGCGAGCTTGGCCTGACCGACGAGAACCAGTTCAAATTCGCCTGGATCGTCGATTTCCCGATGTATGAAAAGGGCGACGACGGCAAGATCGACTTCTCGCACAACCCCTTCAGCATGCCGCAGGGCGGGCTTGAGGCGCTGTCGGGCGACCCGCTGTCGGTCAAGGGCTATCAGTATGACCTGGCCTGCAACGGCTATGAGCTGATCTCGGGCGCGATCAGGAACCACCGCCCCGATGTCATGTTCAAGGCGTTCGAGCTGGCCGGTTACGGCCATGACGAGGTCGAGAAACGCTTTGGCGGCATGGTCAAGGCCTTCCGTTATGGCGCGCCTCCGCATGGCGGCTGCGCGGCCGGGATCGACCGCATCGTCATGCTGCTGGCGGACGAACAGAACATCCGCGAGGTCATCATGTTCCCGATGAACCAGCGCGCCGAGGACCTGATGATGGGCGCCCCCAGCGAGCCCACGAACGAACAGCTTCGCGACCTGCGCCTGCGCGTCCTGCCCAAGGAATAAGGCATGGGGCCCCGTTTGCGCGGGGCCTTGCCGCAAGGGTGGCATTTGAAGAAAGCGTGATCTGACCTTCGGCGCGATTCATGCGATAAGCACCACCGGGGCGTGAATTCCGCCCCGCTCTGAAAGGTGCCCGCATGTCCTTTGGCTTTCCCGAGCTTGCGTCGATCCGACTGGGCTATGGCCTGTCGCCGCTGATGCCGCCGCCCGCCGATGCCGCGGCGGTGCTGGCCAGCGTCGCCCATGCCGGCCCCGGCCCCGAGGCCATGACCACCGCCGAGGCAAGCCGGCTGGCGCTGGAACTGCGCAGCATGGGCGAGGCTGCCAAGACCGCGCCCGAGCCGGTGGTCGAGGAATACCGCGCCTTTGGCCGCAAGCTCAGCCGGATGATGCTGACCGACCTGCAACGCCGCATCGCCCGCGCCGTCGACGCGCCGGTGGGCTTCGGCGAAAGGCTGGTGCAGTTCTGGGCCGACCATTTCACCGCGCGCCCCCTTGGCGCGGCCTATCAGCCGCTGGGCCTTGCCTATGTCGACGAGGCGATCCGCCCCTATGTCAACGGTCGGTTCGAGGACATGTTCTTCGCCGCCGACACCCATCCGATGATGCTGGTCTATCTGAACCAGAACGAAAGCCGCGGGCCGAATTCGCCCTTTGCGAAAAAGCGGCTGGCCAAGGGCAAGACCATGGGCCTGAACGAGAACCTTGCGCGCGAGGCGCTGGAACTGCACTCGATGGGCGTCGGTGCGCCCTATGCGCAAACGGATGTACGCGAACTGGCCGAACTGCTGACCGGCCTGACCTATAACCGCGAACGCGGCTTCATCTTTCAGCCGCAGATGGCCGAGCCGGGCGCCGAAACCGTGCTGGGCAAAAGCTATGGCGGCGGCAGGCGCGACGGGCTGGACGCCATCCGCGCCGCGCTGACCGATATCGCGCGACGGCCGGAAACGGCGCAATACATCTCGCGCAAGCTGGCGGTGCATTTCGTCTCGGACAACCCGCCCGACGATCTGGTGCAGGCGATGGCGGCGGTCTGGCGCGACAGCCAGGGCGACCTGCCGCAGGTCTACCGCGTGCTGGTCACCCACCCGGCGCTGGCCGATACCTTTCGCCAGAAGGTGCGCCAGCCCTACGATCTGCTGGTTGCGGGCTTTCGCGCCCTTGGCGTCACCGGCGCGCAGATCACCGCGCTTGAGCATCCGCTGAACGCGCGCATGACCTTTGACCCGATGAACGCCATGGGTCAGCCCTGGGGGCGGCAGAACGGCCCCGACGGCTGGCCAGAGGAGGCCGAGGCATGGATCGCCCCCCAGCAACTGGCGGCGCGCATCACCTGGTCGATGAACATGCCGGGCCGCATGGTCAGGAACCTGCCCGACCCGCGCGAACTGTTGCAGACCAGCCTTGGCGGCACGCAATCCGAGGCGCTGGCCTGGGCCGTTCCCAAGGCCGAATCCGAGGATGAGGGCGTGGCGCTGATCCTGGCCTCCAGCGATTTCAACCGGCGATAGGAGCGCGCGATGTCGAAGCTGATTATGGATCGGCGGCTGTTTCTGAAAAGCGCCGCGCTGATCGGGTGCTCGGCGGCGGCGCATCCGCTGATGAGCTCGATGACCTTTGCGGCGCTGCCCGGCGACAACCGGCTGGTGGTCATCATCCTGCGCGGGGCGATGGACGGGCTGGACGTGATCCAGCCCTATGGCGACCCGATGCTGCGCAAGCTGCGCAGCAAGCTGTCGCTGGGGCCGCAGAACGGCGCCATCGACCTTGACGGCTTTTACGCGCTGCACCCGAACCTGAAGCCGCTGCTGCCGCTGTGGCAAGCGGGCGAGATGGCCTTCGCGCAGGCGGTCTCGACGCCCTATCGCGACAAGCGCAGCCATTTCGACGGCCAGGACGTGCTGGAGGCGGGGACCGGCAACGACCTGCCCGTGGACCGCCGCATCGGCGGCTGGCTGAACCGGCTGTTGCAGGCCATTCCCGGCGCGCAGGCCGAAACCGCCTATTCGGTCGGTGTCGAGCAGATGAAGATCCTTTCGGGCACGGCCAAGCATCTGAGCTGGGCGCCGCAGGCCTCGCTGAGCCTGTCGCCGCAGTCGCAGATGCTGCTTGAGCATATCTACCACGACGACCCGCTGTTTCGCGACGCGGCGCGCGATGCGGCACAGATCGGCGCCGACAACCCGATGATCGACCGCGCGCAGGGGCCGGCGGCCGACGCGCATGCGCTGGGGGCCTTTGCCGCCACGCGCCTGAACGGCGAAAGCCGCATCGCCGCCTTCTCGATCGCGGGCTGGGACACCCATGCCGCGCAAGAGGCGGTGCTGGGCCGCGCGCTGGACCGGCTTTCGGCGGCGATCCTTGCGCTGCGCGACGGGCTGGGCGCGAACTGGCGGCGCACGACGGTGCTGGCGATGACCGAGTTCGGCCGCACCGTGCGCGAGAACGGCTCGGCCGGGACCGACCACGGCACCGGCGGCGTCATGCTGATGGCCGGCGGCGCGATCCGGGGCGGGCGCGCCTATGGCGACTGGCCGGGCCTGGGCGAGGGGCAGCTTTACGCCGACCGCGACCTGATGCCCACGCGCGATGTGCGCGCCTATGCCGGCTGGGCGATGCGGGGGCTGTTCGATACCAGTCCCGACCTGCTTGAAAAGACGATCTTTCCCGGGCTTGACCTTGGCGCCGATCCGGGAATCCTTGCCTGACCAATCACAGGGGGCAAGACCATGAGCGAACGTCCGACCGGGCAGACCGTCGAAGGCTTTACCGCACCGCCCGCACCCGGTCCGCAGGTGATCGCGGGACGCTATGTGACGCTTGAGCGGCTGGACCCCGCCCGCCATGCCGCGGACCTGTTTGCCGCCAATCGCGATCAGGACTGGGTCTGGGACTATCTGCCCTATGGCCCCTTCGCCGACCTTGCCGCCTATCGCGCCTGGCAAGAGGCCATGGCGGCCAAGTCCGATCCCTTTTTCTATGCGCTGCGCGACAATGCCAGCGGGCGCGTGGGCGGCCTTGCCTCGTTCCTGCGGATCGATCCGGCGCAAGGCGCGATCGAGATCGGCCATATCGAGATCGCGCCGCCGATGCAGCGCACGCCGGCGGCGACCGAGGCGATCTCGCTGATGATCGGCTGGGCCTTCGACGCGGGCTATCGCCGGGTCGAATGGAAATGCAACGCGCTGAACGAACCTTCGCGCATCGCGGCGCTGCGCTATGGCTTCGCCTATGAGGGAACCTTTCGCCAGCACATGATCGTCAAGGGCAGGAACCGCGATTCGGCCTGGTATTCGATCATCGACAGCGAATGGCCCGACCTGGCGCGCGCCCATGCGGCGTGGCTTTCGCCGGAAAACTTCGATGCCGACGGACGCCAGCGCAAAAGCCTGTCCGAGCTGACCGCCAAAGGCTGACGGGGCAGGGGCGGCGGGATCTGCGCCGCATGGCTTGGGCGGCAACGCGTGGGTGCCAGAGCCGGCGCGGCTTGGGCGGCATAGCCTTGCGCGGCAACGGCTTCTCCGGCAGGGCTTACGCGGCCTTGCACGGCTTGCAGGATGGCGGCCTGTGCAGCCCCCTCTGTGCAGCCTCTGGGCGGCTATGGTAGCGCGGGGCAGGGTGGTCCGGGCAAGGGCCGGTGAAAACGACCCAGCGGCGGCAGCCGGCTTGACTGCGGAACGCCAGCCCTAGCTGATGCGCACCGCGCTTAATCGGTCCTGCACCAGCCCGCTGATCCGTGCAAGGTCGGTCGCCAGCGCCCGCCCGTCGGCATGGTCGCGTGCAAGCGCGGTCGCCGCGTCCTCAAGCATGCGGTCATGCGCCGAACGTGCCACGCCGGCCAGAAAGCGCGCGATATAGTCGATGGCGGCGGTATCCTCGGCCACCGACAGCACCTCGGCCACATGGGCAAGGTCGTCGCGCAGCGCGCCCGGATCGGCGGGGATCACCTCGTCGGGAAGCAGGCGCAGGCCCTTGGGCTGGGCCTCGGGCGGCAGCGCGGCAAGGATGGTCTGCTGAAATACCGCAAGGCTTTCGATGGGCTTGGGCAGAAACCCGTCCGCGCCGGCCGCCATCGCCGCCTCACGCTTGTCGGGATCGCCCGAGATGCCAAGGATCACCGGCACCCGCGGCTGCGTGCGCGCGATCGTCGCGATCATGTCGGCGCCATTCCCGTCCGGCAGGCCCATGTCGATCAAGACCGCGCAGGGCCGATAGGTCTGCAGATGCCGCAGCGCCGCGCGGATGCTGTCGGCCCGCCGGATGCGCGCGCCCGAGCGCAGGCACAGCAGCCGCACCGCCTCGGATGCGACGCGCGAATCCTCGACCACAAGGACCGTCAGCCCGGTCAGGGGTCGGTCCGGCAGGGTGGCCCGCCAGGTGGGAAAGTGGTCCCCACCAATCCATTCCTGTTCAATCATCACGTCAGCCCCGCTGAGAATCACGTTGGAACTTCAGATTCGCGCGATTCAGCTAATAAGCCGTTAACGCGTCCGCTGTTTTCCTTTCCCCCGGCGCGGGATGGTCCTAGAAGGGCGGAAAATCTGGAGGATCGGATGATCGGACGCCTGAACCATGTCGCCATCGCCGTGCCGGACCTGTCCGCCGCGTCGGCGCAATATGCCGATGTTCTGGGCGCGCGGGTCGGCGCGCCGCAGGACGAACCCGACCATGGCGTGACCGTGGTCTTCATCGAGCTGCCCAACACCAAGATCGAGCTGCTTTATCCCCTGGGCGAGGACAGCCCCATCAAGGGTTTCCTTGAAAAGAACCCCTCGGGCGGCGTGCATCACATCTGCTATGAGGTGGACGACATCATCGCCGCCCGCGACCGCCTGCGCGAACGCGGCGCCCGCGTCCTTGGCTCGGGCGAGCCGAAGATCGGCGCGCATGGCAAGCCGGTGCTGTTCCTGCATCCCAAGGACTTCAACGGCACCCTGATCGAGCTGGAGCAGGCCTGATGAACCTGACCGGAGGAATCGTCCTTTACGCAGTGCTGTGGTTTCTGGTGCTGTTCGTGCTGCTGCCCTTTGGCCAGCAAAGCCAGGCCGATGCCGGCGAGGTGACGCCCGGCACGCCCGCCAGTGCGCCCCATGAACCCAAGCTGAAGAAAAAGGCGATCATGACCACAATCATCGCCGCGGTGATCTGGGCCATCATCGCCTATGTCATCCTTGGCGGCGTCATCACCCGCGCGGATATCGAGGGCTGGACGCAGGGCCTTGGCCGGAACTGAGCCCGTAGCTGAGATGGAAAAGATGGGTGAAGGCGGCTGCCGCCATCACCGGCCCGACGATGTTCAGCACCGGCACCGTCAGCATGACCGCGATCATCACGCCCAGCAGCGTCACCCGGGTGGACAGGCTGCGGCGCAGGTCTGATGCCTGCGGTTCGCGCAGGTGGCGGCGGGCGGCCATCTGGAAGAACTCGCGCCCCAGCAGCCAGCCGTTCCCCGCGAAATAAAGGACCGAGGCCAGCGGCCCCAGAAAGGGCGTCAGGATCAGCGTGACCAGCGTCACCGCGATCACCGCGCCCATCACCGCCAGCGATTCCCAGAGTCCGTCCCAGAAGTCGACCGGCAGGCCGCGGGCGGCGGGATAGTGGATATCCTCGACCGCCTCCGAGACGCGCTCGGCGAACAGGCCCGAAAAGCCCGCGGCGACCGGCACCATCAGGAAGATGCTCATCACCGGAAACAGGATGAGCGAGCTCCAGGACAAGGCCGGCGCCAGCGGGACGGCGCCAAGCCAGGGCAGGCTCAGCGTCTCGGGCGCGAGGTTGCGGATCGCCCAGAAGGCGCCGGCCTGCAGCGCGGCGAACAGCAGCAGCGTCAGCCCGACCCCCAGCGCCACGGCGCCAAGGATGCGCGGCCGCAAAAGGTCGCCGAAGGCCAGGAAAAGCGCGCGCAGGATCATGCGAGAAATGTCGTCTTGGCGGCAATGTCCGGGCGCGGGCGGTCGGGCGGCGTCGGGCCGCGCTGGCCGATATGGATCAGGCCGACGACCTTCTCGCCGTCCTTGACGCCCAGATGGGCGCGGGCGAATTCCGGCTGCGTGGCGGGGCCGGTCAGCCATGCCGCACCATAGCCCGCCGCAAGCGCCGCGTTGACCAGTTCAAGGCAGACCGCGCCCGAGGACAGGAATTGTTCCCATTGCGGGATCTTGGGGCTGTCCACCGGGGCCGAGACGACGGCGACGATCACCGGCGAATCAAAGGCCGAGCGCGCCTTTTCTACCGCTGCCTCGTCCGCGCCCTGCGCGGCGGCGAAGGCGGCAAGTGCCGGGGCCAGCCGGTCCAGCGTGGCACGCTCCAGCACGATGAAACGCCATGGCTCAAGCTTGCCGTGATCGGGCACGCGCGCGGCCAGTTCCAGCAGGTTCAGCAATTCCTCATGCGAGGGGGGCGGCCCGCTCAGCAGTTTCGGCGGGTGCGAGCGGCGGTTGCGCAGAAAGGACAGCGTGGCGGGATCGGTGTGTTGCATTCGGACCTCGGGGACTGACTGGGGCCTGACTAGCCGCGCGCGCCCCCGGGCGCCAGACGCGGCATTGCCTTTCGGCGCGGTTGCGGGTTCAAGAAAGCATGACCGATCTGAGCCACCTTGCGCAACCGGGCACCCTGATCGAGGTGCGGGTGACGCCGCGTGCCTCGCGCAATGCCGTGTTGCTGGATGATGGCGCGATCCGCGTCACCGTCACCACCGTGCCCGAGGACGGCAAGGCCAATGCCGCGGTGGTCAAGCTGCTGGCCAAGGCGCTGGGGGTCGCGAAGTCGCGGCTGGTGCTGGTGCGGGGGGCGACCTCGCGCGACAAGGTGTTTCGCCTCGACTAGCTGCGGTCCAGCCGATAGTTGCCCTCGGGCAGATTCAGGGCGGCGCGCAGCTCCTCAAGCTGTTCGATGGTCAGCAGAATCTGCGCCAGCTCGCCCGTGTCGGGGTCGAACTGCTCGATCACCACGCGGTCGTCGAAGGTCTGGATCACCACATCCTCGTTCAGCGGCCTGCTGCCGATCTCGGTTTCGGGCAGCTCGTCGATCAGGGTGATGATCGTGGCGTCGAATTCGTGCTCGATGGTGAACATCGGGGTCCTTCCCGTTCAGCTTTTCTCAACAATCGCGTGATACGTTCACAGGGGCAAGAGCGGGGCTTGGCGGCCAGACAAAGCCGCGGCTAAAGTGGCGGCAAAAGATGCGGGTACACGTCGCGGGTTGAGGTTGAGGTAAGGCATGGCGAGGGCATGGCAGACGGCATTGGCGGTGCTGGGGCTGGCGGGATGCGTGGCGGTCCCGGTGGGGCAGGTTCCCGTCGATGGCGCGGCGCCGGTCACGACGCAGATTCGTCCCGCACCCGACACGCGCGGTGGCGCGCGCGAATCGGCCCGCGCGTTCATCCAGGTCATCAGCCGGATGGAACCCGCCGTCGAACGCGAATGCGTGCAGCGCCGCAGCCAGCCGATCAACTGCGACTATCAGTTCGTGGTCGACGACCGCGCCGGGCTGGAGCCCAACGCCTATCAGACCATCGATGCGAATGGCCGTCCGATCATCGGCTTCACGCTCTCGCTGATCGGCGAGGCGCGCAACGCCGACGAGCTGGCCTTTGTCGTCGGGCATGAGGCCAGCCACCACATCCTTGGCCATATCAACCGCAAGTCCAGTGCCGCGACCATGGGGGCGGTGATCCTGGGCGGACTGGCCAGCGCCTATGGCGGCAGCAACGAATCGATCCAGACCGCGCAGGATTTCGGCGCCCAGTTCGGCGCCCGCTTCTATTCCAAGGACTGGGAGCTTGAGGCCGACTATCTGGGTGCCATCATTGCGCTGAACGCGGGCTACGACCCCGAACATGGTGCGCAGTTCTTTGCCCGTATCCCCGATCCGGGGGACAAGATCCTGGGCTCGCACCCGTCGAACGCGGCGCGCATGGCCCAGGTCGCGCGGGCCGTCGCCGACTATCGCGCCGGCCGCGTGCGGTGATTCCGGCCCGCTGTTGCGATGGTGCCACATGTCAATATGACGCATCTTCGCGTTGAAAACTGTCTAAAAACACAACTTTACCAAGAAACGCTGGGATATTGCGCATCTGCAAGGCCGGTATGACCGATTAACCTGACGTTAATCACACCGTTTCGTGTAGAATCTTCTTTCATAGGCGAGACTCTGCCGATAGTTTCCGAGACAGTTTTATTGAGTCACTGTTCAGTTCGGAAGTTTTGGTTAGGGAGCGTTTATGATCGGTGTCATTCTCTGGAGCAATCCGGCCAAGGAAAAGGCCGTGATATGGTGCGAGGATCACGGCGCGCTAGCCTACCTTCAGGGGCAGGAGAACCTGCTTTTCCCCGGCTGCTGGCCGGAAGCTGGCGACCTTGTCGAACTGGAACTCGAGACCGTGAACGACCTGCGCCACGCGCGCGCCGTTTCGCTGGTTTCTGGCAACAAGCGTTCGGATCTGCCGGACCTGCTGCGCGGCATGGGTGAAAAATCGGCTGCAAATCAGCCGGTTCTGCGTGTCGTTTCGAACCGTGACCTTGCACAGAACGGGCAGTCGCCCAAACAGGCGGCCACCCGTTAGAAAACCCCGTCAGGCGCCGCGCGCAAGCGCGGCGACCCCGGTCCGGGCCTGATCGGACAGGCCCAGCGGCCGCATCAGATCCGCAAAGGCGTCCAGCTTTTCCGGCGTGCCGGTGATTTCGAAAACAAAGCTCTCCAGCGTCGAATCGACGACGCTGGCGCGAAAGATTTCGGCGATCCGCAGCGCCTCGACGCGCTTTTCGCCCTTGCCCGAGACCTTGAACAGGCCCAGTTCGCGCTCGACGCTGGGGCCTTCGACCGTCAGGTCGTGGACCTCGTGCACCGGCACGATGCGGCCAAGCTGCGCCTTGATCTGCTCGATCACGGCGGGGGTGCCGCGCGTGACGATGGTGATGCGCGAGCGGTGGCCCAGATGATCGACCTCGGCCACGGTCAGGCTGTCGATATTGTAGCCGCGCCCCGAAAACAGGCCGATGACGCGGGCCAGCACGCCCGCCTCGTTATCGACCAGCACGGCAAGGGTGTGGCTTTCGATGGCCTGGGCGTTGGGGTCGCGCAGGTCATAGGCCGAATGGCTCGTTGCGCCCTTTTGGATGTTCAGTGCCGCCATGTTCGTCTCGCTTTCCTAAATCAGACCAGCGCGCCGCCGGCGCCCGTGATGGCGCCCTCGGTCGAGGCCTCGCCCAACAGCATCTCGTTATGCGGCTTGCCCGAGGGGATCATCGGGAAGCAGTTCTCGTGCTTCTCGACCAGCACATCGAGGATGAAGGGCCCGTCGTAATCCAGCATCTCGCGGATTGCGTCGTCCAGTTCCGCCGGGTCCGAGACCTGCCGCCCCTTGCAGCCGAAGGCCTCGGCCAGCTTGACGAAATCGGGCAGGCTGTCGGACCAGCTTTGGCTGTAGCGTTCGCCATGCAGAAGCTGTTGCCACTGGCGGACCATGCCAAGGCGTTCGTTGTTCAGGATGAACTGCTTGACCGGCGCGCGGAACTGCACGGCGGTGCCCATTTCCTGCATGTTCATCAGCCAGCTTGCCTCGCCCGCGACGTTGATGACCAGCGCGTCGGGATGGGCGACCTGCGCCCCGATCGAGGCCGGCAGGCCATAGCCCATCGTCCCCAGACCGCCCGAGGTCATCCAGTGGTTCGGGTCGTCGAAATGCAGGAACTGCGCCGCCCACATCTG
>RRZU011850583.1_pt1 | contig 19566 bp, 16 predicted proteins | sample 2165561 | NCBI WGS metagenome assembly RRZU01 (sample SAMN10456909, study PRJNA506462) | wastewater metagenome | isolation source: wastewater sludge | place: USA: Moscow, Idaho | reverse complement strand
CTCTTGCACATATTCCTCGGGGTTTACAAACACGCCATCCTTTTCCACCGCAAAATGCAAATGATTACCGGTAGAAAGCCCCGTAGAGCCCACATAGCCCAGCAGCTGCCCTTTTGTAACACGATCGCCCGCTTTGATATCCTTTGCTAGTGCCGAGCAATGCGCATACATGGTTTTAAGCCCGCTGCCGTGGTCAAGCACAAGATAAATGCCGTTTTCCCAGCCCTCAGCGCCCTCCTGCGCTTTGTCGGCCACAGCCGTATCCACAACGCCTGCCTCGGCGGCATAGATGGGCTTGCCGTGCTCGGCGGCAATGTCAAGGCCTGTGTGATTGCCCTTTCCAAAGCGCGTGCTAACTACGCTGTAATCCGGCAATGGCCATTGCATGGCATCTGCATCGGCAGCACCTTGCGCGCCGGATGCTGCGGGCTTTGTGCCTTGTGTTTTGTCATTGGCAACAAAGCCTTGCCACTCGGCAAGCGCCGCTGCGTAATCTTCTTGCAAGGCATTATAACTGTCTGTGCCCTTATCGGCATCAGCGGGCATCGCGGCTATCTGCGCTTCAATGTGCGCCTTTTCCTGCTCTAAACCGTTCAGTTTTTTCTTGGCATCCCATTTTTCCACCGCATCGGCATACAGCTTTTTTTGTGCATCGTTGGCAGGTATAGCATCTTGCTCGGACAGCGTAAAATCGCGAAGCTTTTGCGTATCGTCAATGCTTTCTAAGCGATACTGGCCATCCTCGCCCTTTGCCGCGCGCAGCGTGCCGTTTACGATGTAAGGATACAGCTTATCGCCCTTTAACGCATGGATTTTAAACGTGTAAGCAATATTGGGATTGCCCGCTTGCACATGAAACGCAAAGCTGTTTTCGTCTGCAAGCAATAGCGCGCGATTCTGCACAGCAAAGCTGTCGGCTAGCTGCGCATAGCCGTTTTGAAACAGCTGCTGCATGCTTTCCTCTGTGGTGCAAGGCGCAAAAAGCGCAATATATTCGCCCGCATCTTGGGCACTGGCGCTGTACATGCCCGCGCCGCCAACGGCACTTTGCATGGCCATTTTATGCGCAAAGTCCTCGGCGCGCATAAAGGTGTCTGTGGTATACACATTCGCCAAAACAGGTAGCATCGCATATGCCACATCAATATATGCCGCTGTGTCGCCGCCATTTTTTTCGCTTATGGTAATTTGCGGTAAATCATCCCGAATGATTGCATCGGCGTTCCCTGCTTTTGGCGCGCAAGACACCAGTAAAGAGGCCGCAATGCAAAGCGCCAGTACTAAGGCGGCAACGCCCGTACCGCGTCGGCGCTTTTTGCTGTCGATAATATCTGCAAAGCGCTGCTTTGTGTGTGTGCCGCTGCCAAAAGCAGCCGCATAAATGCGCTGTTTTGCCGCGCTTTGCATCGCGCGCAGCACCGCTTCGCCATAGGCGCGGCGCTCGCCATCGCAGGCATTTGCCAGCACGGCCTCATCGCACGCGGCCTCGATATCGCGCCCTGCCGCACGCACCATCCAATATGCAAACGGGTTAAACCAAAGCACCGCGCGTGCACACACCAGCACAAGCTTTACCCATAAATCCCCTTTTTGATAATGCGTCAGCTCATGCGCTGCGATAAAACGCGCGTCATCCGCCGGCGTAGCTTGTGTGCCAACATACAGCGCGGGCCGTATAAAGCCCAGCAGCAACGGCGTGCTGATTTGCGCCGATTGGTATACGGGCAAACGCCCGCAGGCCGCATCATACACCGCGCCTTCGGTGCACAAAACACGCGTTTTACGCAATTTGTGCGCGTAATGCAGATAGGCGCTTATGCAAAACGCCGCACTAAGCACCGCGCCCAAAAACCAAACGAATGGCAAAGCTTGCATCAGCTTTGTAATATTGATCGGCGCTTGCGCTGTGGCGCTTGCAGATGCAGCCCCGTTTGTGCCACTAGCAGATGCAGCCCCGTTTGCGGCGCTTGCAAAAGCCCCCGCTTTGTCTGCGCCGTTCTGCGCATTGGCGCTTACAGCGGCAGGCGCGTAATTCCAATAAAAATCCGTATCGCCATTGCTTTTGGGTGCAGCCACAATGGGCAAATTGCCCTGCACAGGCGCTTGCGGCAACGAAAAATCAAACGGCAGCGCCATGCGCAGTGCCAGCACCAGCCATGCAAAGCGATACATCCGCGCCGAAAATACGCGCGGTGCCAAACGCTTTAACGCCAAAAGGCATACAATTGCCACGGTAACCCACGGCAGATAGCCAAGCATCGCAAAAAACAGCTTACTCATTTGTGTTCTCGCTCCTCTCTATCCATTTGCGCATTTTGCAGCATCGCGGCAAGCTCTTGCAAATCGGTTTGCGTTAGGCCCTCATCGTGTGCCAGCGCCGCCACCAGATTTTTCACAGAGCTTTGATAAAATTTATCCAGCAGGCCGCGGGTTTCGCGGCGGCGATAGCTTTTTTCGCTAACAAGCGCCCGATACTGCATCAAGCGCCCCTCGCGCAAAGGCTGTAAATATCCGCGCTCGCAAAGGCGCCCCAAAAGCACCTTCAGCGTTGCCATTGTCCACCCGTTATCCAGCAGCGATAAGATTTCTGCCGTGCGCAAAGGGCTTTCGCTGCCCCAAAGCACCAGCATAATGTCCAGCTCGGCTTGCGGCAGGCTTTTTTGCGGCAAGGCGTTTTGCATGGTTTTCTCCTGTGACATATAGTCGCCTTCTTTCTGTAGACATTTGTCTTTATTGCAATCATAGCAGCTAAATAGACATTTGTCAATATAAAAAAGATGAAAAAAAGCACGCAATATGCTATAATGGCCATAAAGTGGTTATATAAGCGCGTTTTGCCGCGGTGGGCTGCGCCTATGCGGCGGCAAATGCATTCATAGCGCGTGCAAACGGCTGTAAACGAAAGGAAGGAAGCTGCATGTTTCACATTTGCCTTTGTGATGACAACCCCCAAGCATTACAGGAATACGCAAGCATGATTACCGATATTGCAAAAGCAGAAAGCATTGCGCTGCGCATTTCGCGATATTGCAGCGGCGAGCAGCTTCTTTTTGAGCCGGAGGATGTGCTGAAAAGCTTTGATATCGTGTATCTGGATATGCTTATGGGCAAGCTAAGCGGCATTGAAACCGCGCGCGAGCTGCGCCGTATTGGTTTTGCGGGGCAAATTATCTTTTTAACCTCCAGCAAGGACCATGCGCTGGAGGCCTTTGATGTGATGCCGCTGCATTATATTGTAAAGCAGGAAACGGGAAATGATAAATTTAGCCAAGTGTTTTTGAAAGCAATTACCCTTACCAAAAACCACCAAACACAATCGTTTGTATTTGAAACACAGGGCAAAATGAACCGCGTGCCGATGGAAGATATTTTATATTTTGAGGTGCGCAATCGGCAGGTGTTTTTACATACCGTGCGCGAACAAATGCGCTTTTATTCGCAAATTGCCATTGTGGAAAAGCAGCTTGAAGCAAGCTCCTTTGTGCGGTGTCATCGTTCGTTTGTGGTTAATTTGCGGCATATCCGCAGCATTTCCAATTGCGATATCGTGCTAACAAACGCCGCTGTTTTGCCTGTGGGCAGCAAATATCTGAAAGATTTAAAAAACAATTTTTCAGAATATTTGGAAAACAAAGCTGTGATTTTTTAATGTTTGCTTGTTTAAGCATACTGTCCGATATCAAGTTTTAGTAAAAAGGAGGCGCTGAACACCATGACGACAATGCATGTATTGTACGCGGGCTGTTTTGCGCTTTTTTTGTTGCTGTTTTGGCAAATTTATAACGCACGTGCGCTTTTTGGCACGGGGCGCCCTGTGCGTTTGCCGTGGCTTTATGCGCTATTGGCCATTGGCAGCGCGCTGCTGCAAATGTATTTTATGCACATTGGGCGGCACATTTCCACCACGTATGTGGTGCTGCTGATTTGCATGGTGGGGGCGTTTGGCGCCTTAAACACCGAATATTTATATGTCAATTATTTAAACGCCATCACGTTATCGCTTGCACTTGTATCCTTGCGCGCGCTGGTAACCAGCTTGCTATCTTTGGGGATGTCTGTGTCCATGTCCACCATTATGCAAACCACCTCACATCGCATGCAAACTATGTTGGCCGCTTTGGTAATTATGAATTTGTATTTTCTCTTTTTCCCCATTTCGGCCAAATCGGCTGGGCTTTGGGCGCAGTTTTTCGCGCAGAAAGGCCTTGTGCGTTCCATGTCCACCGTTGGCACAATTATGTTTTTTTATCAGGCATTTTGCGCCGAAGCGTTTTATTATAATCTAAATTTTTTTTGGTTTATTTTTTTGCATCTTTTGGGCACAGTGCTAATTTTAGTGGGATACTTTACCGTGCTGCGCCACACGGTGGCATCGGTGGCCTGGCTGCACGAGGCATGGCGGCTGCAAACGTTGGAGCAGCTTTTACAAAAACAGCTTTCGCATTATCGCGCCTTTTCGCAATATACAAGCAGTATCCGCCGATTTAAACACGATTACAATAAAATTATATCGGTTGTGCGCTCGCTTTTATATGCAGGGCAAGGCGAAAAAGCGCTGGCGGTTTTAGAGGATATGGACCATTTAATCCAAGATGATATTATGGTGCATCATCCTTTTTCCAACAATATGCTGGTGGATGCCGCCATGCAGGAGCTTGCAAACGAATGCTTGGAAAAGGATATTGCGTTCGATGCAAATATCTATGTGCCCGCTTCGCTTGCGCTTTCACAAATGGATATGAGCTGCTTTTTTTTAGGGCTTTGCACGCAGCTTATGATGCGCTGCCAAACAGCCGCCGCCGGCAACGCGCCGCGCCATATCACCGTAACGGGCGAGGGCGTGGAAGCATGGTTTATCGTGTCGGGCGAGGCCAGCTTTGACAGCCCGTTTTTAGATGAAACCGATGATGCCATCGACATCGAGGTAAACCCCGCGTCTTCCAGCCTTGCTTTTTTGCGCAAAATTGCCAAAAAGTATGGCGGATTTGTGCAGATTGAAAGCAGCGAAAGCAAAAAAATATTTCGCTTAAAAGCCTATTTAAGCGCTTCGATGCCGCGTAGCTGCGATTAGCCGCGAAAGGAAAAAAGATGTTTCATTTGAACGCATTGTTATATACCATCGCCGCGCTGGCCGCACTTTTGATTTATTTGCGGTTTTTTATCGTCAGCCTGCGGTTTCTTGGCATCAGCGTATATGAAACCGGCGCCTACCACAAGAGCGCAACGGCTGTGGCGGGCTTATTTGACGTACTAATTTTGGCCGCCTGCATGCGTTTGTTTCATCCGCCGTTTCTATTTTTGATTGCATTTTTGCTCATCTTTGTGGAATGTGCCATTTTGTACAACGGCTCGCTTTTGGTGGCATATTGGATGGCGCTGGGGATGGTGTTTTCCCTTTCTGTTACGCGCGGCGTTGCAGCGTCGCTGGTAAGCCTTGCCTATAACCAAAGCCTTTACGTTGCAGCACACACCGACAATTTGCGCTTGATTACCAATCTAACTGCGGGGCTTTTGTTAAGCGCCTTTATCACCGTTACAAAGCGCTATAAGTTTAGCGCAAAGCATTTAATGACGCTGATTTCCTGCCGTTCTCAATTTCGCACAGCGTGCGTTGTGCAAACATTTTGCACGTTATATATGTTTTTGCTCAGTATGGGGTACCTATTTGATATTTCGCTTGTATGGCTGACGGTTTTTCAGTTAATCAGCAGCTGCTTAATTGTGTTTTTGCAGCATATCCAAGTAACAAACACCATGCGTTTCAGTGTGCGCACCGAAGAAAAGCTGCGTGCACAGGTGGTGCAAACGCAGCTTGCCCGCCAGCTTTCGCACTATGGCTCTTACCAAAAGCATGTGGAAAGCTTTCGCACATTTAAGCGCAACTATAATACCACTACGGGCAATCTGCGCGAGCGCATTTTGCGGCACGATTATGTGGGGGCCATCGCCCTTTTAGACGAAGCCGACACGCATATGCAAGCGCTTTCGCACTCGCATAAAGAATATTCCAACCATGCGCTTTTAGATGCCATTTTTGGCGAGTGTGCAGCGGGTGCCGCGGCAAATGGCATCGCGTTCAGCGCAGCGGTATTTGTGCCGCAAGGCGTGCATGTAAGCGACCTCGACCATTGCCGCATTTTTTCTAATCTATGCACAAACGCGCTCGAAGCCTGCATGCAGCAAAGCCCCGACGCCGTGCGCGAAATCCGCTTTCACAGCCATAGCGGCAGCGAATATTTTACCATTGTGGCCGAAAACACCTTTTCCGGTGTAGTAGCATTTCAAAACAATTTGCCCATCACGCAAAAAGACGATAAGGCCGAGCACGGCCTGGGGCTATCCATTGTGGATAGCCTAACGCAAGCGAACGGCGGCTTTGTGCATATCAAAGCCGAGGACGGCATTTTTAAAGTGCGTGTGCACTTGCCCATCAGCATGTAAGGCAATGGGCGGGCGCTTTTATCGCGCGGCTTTGCGCATGCGCCTTGCCGCCGTTTGGCCGCAGCAGGCGGGCACGCCGTGCAGTACAGCCCGCGCGGCTATGCGCTGTACATAAACATACCCCAAGCGGCAGGGATTTGATTGCCCGCGGCAAGCCATGCGGCGGCGCTTTTTTGCAAGCTGGTGTTTTGCGGATAATCAGCGGGGTCGTCGCACAAATCGCCAAAAATCCTTTCTTCGGCCTGCCTGTCGTTAACATTGCACAGCGGCGTAAAACGGTTTTTAAACAGCAAAATGCCGGCTTGCGGCTTTACAAGCATGGGCAGCGCAGGGCTTAAAAGCCACGATTCGCACACAAAGCACAGGGGCTGTAAACGAAAAAATGCCGCCGCCTGCCGATATGCATCCTCGGTGTTTTCCTGCGTGAGCGAGGGGCCCTTTGGGATATGCACATTGAGCACTGTTTCATTGGGCACACTGTGCACCAATGTGCGCAGCTCCTGCGGAAACGCAATGGGCTGAAACTGTAAGCGCCCCAGCCGAAACAGCTCCATGCGGCAATGGGTGGGCAGCCAATCATATTCCATCAGCCCGTGCTGCTGCGTTTTGGCAAAATGTTCTGCTTCCCACACGGTGATATCGCTGAATGTGTCGTAATAAATTTGCTGGGCAATGCCGCGTTTTTCATATTCTTGCTTTGCATCCATCGCCAGCAAAATATACAGCAGTAAAAACCATAGTGCCGCATCGGGCTTTTGCAAAATCTGCTGATAAAAATCTGGCGATTTTCTTGCAAACAGCGCTTTCAAATTTGCCACCTGCGCGTGCGTGGCGGGCGCTGCAAATAGCTGCTGCACCGCCATATACGCATCGTGCGGCAGCCCGATTTTCTCGCAAAAATGTTTCATATATGCTCTCCTGTTCTAGCCTATGTAAGGATAAAATGCCAATTGTGTTATAGTGTATCATATTTGTACAAAATTGAAAATACTGCCAACATCATTTTACTAATATAGCCGTGCGCGCCATGCGCTGCATGATTGCTCGGCGGCGCGTTGCGTGCGCATCGCGCAACCGTAAATGTGCTTGCAATGCGCAATTTGCCAAACGGCTGCCGCAAAGCATGCGCGCCCATTTGGCGCAGCACCGATGAAAGGCAATAAAAAAACTTGCAGAATGCGTTTCTGCAAGTTTTTTACAGTATCCATCCATCGCAAACGGCCTGTGCATTTTTGCACCCAAAGGCGGATTACGAATGCGCGTATCGCGGATCCAGCAAGGGTTTGCCATCTTTATCTACCAACACGGTCAACCCGCCCACATTTGTCCAATGTGCCATCAGGTACTGCACACCCGTCTGCGTGTCGGTGATGATTCTTGTTCCCTCCATCAAACCATCTTTGTCGCTTACAATAAAACGTCCTCCCATATGCCATACTCCTTTAAACTATAATTGTCATCCCCGAGCTCTGCGAGTGGGGACATATACGCCTTTTGCGGCGCTTACGCCCTAACAAATTTTTCGTCTTGTTGCACAGTATATGTTTCATCTACAATATACCGTTCCACTTTCATGTGCAAATCGTATTTGTTGCGCAAATTGATTATGGTTTGCATCATGGGTGTAGCGTGATGTGCATCAATGGCTGCCTGCGTTTCCCAGCTATCAATCAGCAGAATTGTTTGCGCATCTTCGATAGGCGCAAAATATTCGTACTGTATGTTTCCCGCTTCTGCACGAATCAAGTTTGCCGTGCCGCTACTTTCCATTTCTTGTGCAAACTTCCGCGCGTTGCCATTGTTTCCTGTGTAATAGATGTGAATGGTAATGCCCATAGCAATTGCCCTCCTAAGTGGATATCATCATTTGCCCAGCCGCTTATGGTTTGCGCCTCGGCCAATGACCACGCATTTGCATCAAATGGCTGTGGCAAAGACCCATGTCCTATTATATTACAATAATAGCAGACAACAGTAAAAATATCAATGGCAATGCGCATACTCAGGAATGCAACCTGTGGCTGCGGGTTAAGCAATCTATATGCGCAATAACTGCTACTAAAATTATTTTGGTAGCAGTTATTTTATATCTGATACATTGATACTGTAGGCTTGACGATGTGTGCAATATTGTAAGCAGATTACTTGCTGTGTTTTTTGTAAAAACATCTTGACAGCTAATCCGAGTTAGCCTATAATATAAATCAGCTAACTTAGATTAGCCATTTTGCAAAACAAGGAGTAAACGAATGTGAAACAATATAAGCTTTTATATTACATTGGTATGTCAACAAGCCTGCTGATTGGGCTATGGCACTTTTTTGTGCCTACCCTATACGGTTGGTACACTTATATACCAAAAGAGTACGAAGTTTTGTCGGTAACGATTGATTATGTGAATATCTGCTTTTCTATGCTGCTGTTTGGGCTGAGTGCGTTGCTGATTTGGTGGGGCAAGCGTATCTTCAAGGGCAATCAGGAAGCCACTACCCTCTATGCGTTTATGGCCTTTGTTTGGGTGGCTCGAACGGTAGTTGCCTTTGTCAAGCCCATCCCCAACGGTGCCAATCCGTGGCTCTCCTATGGGCAGCTTATTGCTTCGATTGTGATTGCAATTCTGCTGATTGTTCCGCTAATAAAATTACATATAAACAGAAAACGAGGTAAGGAAAATGAATAAAAAAGTAAAGCCGTATTATATAGGAGCAGGCGTACTATTTTTAGTTTCTGGGCTTGTGAGCAAGCATTATCTGCTGATGATTTGCGGCATGGCTTTAATTAGCTTGGGATTTGCATCTGGCAGTAAAGAAAACGACAAAGAAAACAAGCGCCAAGATGACAAATAAAGCAGGTTATAACAATGAACGCAATTAATCTTACCATCGGCATACTCATATTCTTACTGCTATTGATATTTGCATGGTTTGCGGTGCCGTACTCCCCCTTAAAAGCCGAGTTTAACCGCGCTTTTAAAAATATATTGCAGAAAAACACGCCCGCAATGGGCAGCTTTTCCCCCGCGCTTTTAGCAGGCAAGCCTAAGCTTCTGCGCGACTATATCGCATACTGCGGCTTACTCAATCGGCCGATGATGCACCATAGCGTAACCACCCACAATGATGTAGACTTTTTACTGCAAACCGATAAGCCAATGGTGAAAATACAGTACACGCAGATAAATTTTGCAAACAGCTATGAACGTCTTGCTTTTATTGACACAAAAATGGCGGACGTGGTGCCGTTTCAAGGGCTTGACGCTTTGATAGATGGAGCCGCCAAAATGCATGGCGTGCTGGGCAAGTTATGCACGGTTTTCAATGTTGGCGGGCACGAAATGAACCAATCCGCTATGGTGACAGTTCTTGCAGAGGGCATTGTCTGCCCGTCATTCTTCATGAACGAAGATATTGTGTGGGAGCCGCTTGACGATAAACATTTAAAGGCAACGATTTCCCAAGATACTATTACCGTAAGCGGTGTGTTTGAATTTGATGAAAACGGAGCGATTATCAGCTTTTACACGAAGGACAGATACCAAGAAGATAACGGACAAAACAAAAAGCTTGATTGGATTGCCCGCTGTGGCAGCTATGCCCAAAAAGACGGCGTAAAACGCCCCACTTTCTTTCAAGGTGTTTGGGTGTTACCCGACGGCACAGAGCAAATCTATTTTGACTGCAAAAATGTAGACGTGCAATTTTGTATGGAAAATTAAATGCAGGCAAACCATGAAAGGACGAATCCATGATTTTCAAAAGAGCAAGTGCACAAGCAGCACGAATTGAGGAGAAATGCAATGCGTGAGCTTGAATATAAAAATCTTGATTTTTCTTATGCCGATGGGTTATTAAACATTTGGGCAGATGCAGATGCAGTGCAATACACCAACATGCAGCTGCCCTGCACGATAGACGATGTAAAAAAGCGAATAGAAGCTTTCAAATCTTTTGATGTTTTTGCCGTAATGCAAAACGAAGAAGTAATTGGAGTGATAGGCTGTCCGCCAATTAGGCGAGAAAATTTGCAATTTGGTCTTTTTTATCAGTTTCGCAAATCTTCGTGGGGGCAAGGCAACGCTACAATTGCAGCAAAATGGCTGCTTGATTATATGAAACGGAAATATAAAACTGTTACACTGTTTGCCGATGTAATAGTGGACAATGCAGCAAGCGAAAAAATATTGCAAAAGCTAGGCTTTGAACAGTTTTCGCAAGAATGGATACAACGTGATGGTGTAAGCCTTACCGTTCATAACTATCGGTTATGAACGGTAAGGCTTTTGTTATTTACGCAAACTATGGTTATCGGCACAAAGCCTGCGGCTTAATATTACAAAAGCAACGTTAAATTTTACCATATAACGTTGCTTTTCTTTTGTTATGCGCCGCGATAAAAGATGCTGGATAAAAGTGTCGCTGTAAAAAAGCTGCTGTGCTGTAAACGGGGCATGCGCCGCAAACAAAAAACTTGTATGATACTGTCTAAAAAATGTTTTATTTGTTTCAATTATTCGCAAGTTATGGTATGATATTAAATGCACAACTTTTTGCAGTATCTTACACATAAGGAGCGCACGCATGACATTGAAACTCTTGAAAGCTGCCAAAACAAAACCGATTCTTGTGTCTTTGTTATGTGGTATTGTTGCAGCGGGGCTTTACTGGTTAAGCGCCAGTGGGGTTTTAACACACGGCACCAGCTTTGACGCGTTGTATGCCGCCGATGTACAACTGACGGATGCGCTGACGCAAAAACCAAGCGTAGTAAACCCGAATATTTATGTAATTGGCATTGACGAAGATTCCTTGCGAGAGCTTGGCGCGTGGAACGACTGGGACAGGGACATTATGGCGCAGATGATACAGGTGCTGAATGCTGACCCAAATGCGCGCCCTGCCGTAATCGGCATTGATGTAAGTTATTTTAGTGAAACAGACCCTGTGCACGATAAAGCACTTGCCGATGCTGCTGCGCAGGTGGGAAACGTGGTAATGGCCGCAGAGGTAATCTACGCGGATAGTGTGCAGTATGACGAGCAAGGCAAACCATTTGTAAAAAAGATGACTGTCAGCGCAATTGATTATCCCTATCAGGCGCTGCGCAGTGTTACATCGCAGGGCATCATCAACACACTGGCTGAAAAAGATGGCGTTATTCGCAATAGCATCCACAAGGCAGAGCATCAGGGTGAAACCATTTACAGCTTTGGGGATACGATTTACCGCGAATATGCAAAGAAGCACAATTTGCCCCTTGACACACAGCCCCCGCTTGACCCTTTAAACCGCTATCGCATCCCATTCACGGGCCTGCCCGGGGATTATTTTGGCGGCTCGTTTGTGCAGGTGTTAAATGGCAATATCTCACCACGGCTATTTGCAGACGCTATTGTTCTGATTGGCCCCTATGCCCCCGGCATGATGGACCAGTACTACACCCCCATTGATAGCGGACGCATGATGTACGGTGTGGAAATCCATGCAAATATTATCGATTCCTTGTTGTCGCAAAATTTTAAGCAAACAGTGCCAATTTGGGTACAGGCCGTCGTTCTCTTTTTGATTACCATACTTGCATATTGGCTTTTTTATTTGGTAGAACCAAAAATGTCTGCCGTTATTTTGCTCGTCATGATTGCGGGATATTTATACAGTGTAACGCTTTGTTACTCTTTGGGCTGGATTATCAGCGCGATTTATCTGCCAATTGTAGTGACGCTGCTTTATCTTTACCGTCTGGTGTATCGCTACTTTACAGAGAAAGCCAAGCGGCAAATTGCCGTAAACACCTTTAAACGCTATTTGGAGCCGCAAGTAGTAGAGCACCTATTGCGCGACGATATGGCAAAGCAGCATATGGACAGTGTAAAACGCGATGTTGCCATTCTTTTTGCGGATATTCGCGGCTTTACCCCCATGTCTGAAAGCTTGCAAACATCGCAGGTTGTGGGGATTTTAAATGAATACCTTTCTTTAGCGTCAAGCGCCATTTTTCAGCAGCAAGGCACGGTGGATAAATTTATTGGTGATTCGGTTATGGCTATTTTTAACGCGCCGCTTGATCTGGACGATTACACCTTTCGCGCGGTGGCGGCGGCACTGGATATCGCGCAAGGCACCAAAGCCATGCAGGCGCAATTGCAGGAGCGTTTTGGCCGAACCATCCATATCGGCATCGGCATTCACTGTGGCGAAGCCATTGTGGGCAACATCGGCGCAAATTTTAGAATGGACTATACCGCCATTGGCGATACCGTGAATACTGCCGCAAGATTAGAAAACATGGCGCAGGCAGGGCAAATATTGGCAAGTGCTGCTGTGTATGAACGGGTAAAGAATCGCGTGCAGGCAAGCAGGCTTGGGCAGTTTACGTTAAAAGGCAAAGCAAATCAGGTTGAGGTGTATCTGATCGAGAAGATACTTGACCAACCCAATGTTCCAAAAAAAGGAGAACAATCATGTTAAAACACCCCTATAAAAAAGCCGCTCTTTCAATTCTTGTGGCAATGTGCCTTATCGCAAGCGGCTGTGCAGCTCCATCCTCGTCCGCTATATCGGCAAGCAGTTCCTCTGCGCCCGTTTCGCAATCCCAAGCACAGCCCCTTGCGCTAGACACCGCGCGCGCTGTGTCGGTGCTGGAATGTTCCGGCGCGGTGCAGGTAACCAGTAACGGAGAGAAAGTTGATGCGTTTCGCGGGATGCGCCTGCGGCAAGGCGATTCAATCACCACAGGCGCGGGCGCCGTTGCATACCTTGACCTTGATGGTGATAAGCTGGTTACAATGGACGAAAACACCGAAGTGCGTCTTGATGTGCTTTCGGAAAAAGAACAAAACCAAAAGACCGAACTTACCCTATTATCGGGTACCGCGAGCAATAGCATCTCCAAGCTAAAGGATGCAAGCTCGTATAATGTAAAAACCTCTAACTTTACTATGGGTGTGCGCGGCACCATTTTTGTGGTGCAGGTAGCGCGCGATGGGCAAAGCCCCACCGTGTCGGTAGTGGAGGGTGCAGTGGAGGTAAAGCCGCAAACTGCCACCCAAGAAGGCATGATGATTGGCGCACAGCAAGCCGTTAGCCCAACCGAAGCGCTTTGGGATGGCTTTGTGGAACACCCTGCAAACCCTGTTGCACAGCCCATTCAGTTATCAAGCCTAAGCACCACGGTGCTGAGTAGTATTTTGGTAGAGCTGGAAAACCGTGCGCAAGCCCTGCCCGAGCAACGCGAACAGTTTATAAAAACAATGGAAGAAATTAAATCCATTAGCCCAGAGGCAGCCGCTGCGGCACCCGCACTAAAGCAGCACCTTGAGGACGTGCGCGAAAAGCCCGCATTAACACCGCCGATTACGCAGCCTGTCACTCCGTCGGCGACTACGCCTCCCAATAAACGCCCTGCGCCACCGTCGGCAACCGCAGCTCCCGAGAAACCAACTGTTACCCCGCCGCCTGCCACCCCCGAGCCTACAAACCCCGACAATTCGGGCAGCATGCCAAAACCGCCGCAGCCATCACCTACGCCAAAACCAGTGGTAAAGCTGAAAACGCCGGAGGTAGAAATTCACAACTTTACCCAAAACGTCATCAATATTAGCTTTCCACAGGTTCCAAATGCCGTTTCCTATTCTATTTCGGTGATGGATGCAAATGCGCACAACATTTTCACGCATTCCCTGCCCGCGCCCGTGGCGAGAACAGTCCCCATTTATTTTGAAAGTTCCTTTAGCGAGCCAATCAAGCACAGCGGGCGTTATACGCTTGTCGTTACGGCTATCGCCGATCGTCCCGAAAAAAATTCCATCCCGTTCCGCCAGGCAAAAGACTTTGATATTTCCGAAAAAGTGTTTGAGATCACTTCTGCCAAGCTGACATATCTGTCGCTCAGTTTTGACCTTGTTTCCTATCCAACGGGGGTAGACTGCTACGACGTACAGGTGCAAAACGCCACAACAAATACAACATTTCTGCAAGTAAGCGCCCGCAGTGACGCGCATTTTGAAATGAACTTAGATCAGCCGTTGGCATCGCCCGGTATCTATGATGTGCTCGTCACGCCCAAATCAAGCACTAACCCAGGCGCAACCTTTGCGCCCTACCGCTATCCTGTATCAATTGAGCAGTATGCCAGCCCTGAATTGATTGCGTTTGAGTTATCGCACGATTTAAACTTTTTGGTAGCAAGCTTAAAGAAATTACCCAGCCCCAGCGTGTTTAACGAGGGGCTGAAGATAGCGCTTTACAAGGACGGTGTTGAGGTGCCGCTTGCCGATGATTGGTCCTATAAGGAGGATAGCACCACCGCGCCGCAAACCATTGCCATTCGATATGCGCCTGCTGGTGTACCAACAAAAATCCCTGCGGGCGATTATACCATCAAGGTAAAAATCGAAGATGCACAAGGCAGAAAAATCCCATCTGCACAGGTTAGCAAAGACACCCATGTTTTATCAGAATAGGAGGGCTGCTACATGAAAATTACCTTGCTAGGCACGCGTGGCTCTGTGCCAAACCCCAGCAGAGAAAATTATTTGTACGGTGGAAACACACAATGCGTGGCAGTTACGCAAGATGCCTGCAATATCCTTTTGGATGCGGGCACAGGCCTGCTGATGGCACCCAATGTAATGCAGGGAAACGTCTATCACATTCTGCTTTCTCACTTTCATCTCGACCATATCAACGGCATCCCCATGTTTGACCCCTTGTTCGAAAGCGGCTCTACCGTGCATTTTTATGCGCCCATGTTTGAGGGCAAAGATGTGCGTTATTGGATGGGCGAAATTTTGCGCCCACCCTTTTGGCCAATTTGCCCCGATGAATTTTTTGCCCATATTGAATACCACACCGTAATGCCTGGCGAAAGCTTTTTGCTGGAGGATACGGTGCTTGTGTCCACCATCGCGCTGAATCATCCCAATGGCGCAATGGGTTACAGCCTTTCCCACGCGGGCAAGCGCCTGTGCTATATCAGTGACCATGAGCACACCCCCGCATTTGAAAAGCCGATCTCTGCCTTTGTACAAAACTGCGATGTGATGATTGCCGATGCTTGCTATACGCCAGAGCAATATGCAAAGCACAAGGTGGGGTTTGGGCATTCGGTGTTTGAGGATGTGGCGCAATTGGCTGTGGATGCGGGTGTAAAGCAGCTGATTATTACCCATCATGATGGCAAAAACAACGATCTATCTCTTGCGGCACTGGAAAAGGAGTTGCAGGTAAAATATCCAAACAGTGCGTTTGCCAGAGAGGATGCGGTAACAACGTTATGATCAATATTGATGTTAACAGGGTGTTAAATGTGGGCATTGCGTTATCCACAGAACGCGACCGAAACAAGCTGCTTGATCTGATTATTACCGAAGCTATGGAGATTTCCCATGCGGACGCGGGCACGCTGTATCTTTGCGAGGATGATGTGCTGCGTTTTAAAATTATGCGCAATCACAGCTTGGGCGTTTATCGCGGTGGCGTGGGAGAAGAAATCGACTTGCCTGCGGTACCATTAACACTGGAAAACGTTTGCGCCTACACGGTACTGAAACGGGAAACGGTGAATATTCACGATGTGCGGCATAGCGATAAGTTTGTTTTTTCGGGGCCCGAAAAATATGACCAAATTACCGGCTACCATACGCGTTCCATGTTGGTGGTGCCGTTTGAGAACACGCGCGGCGATATCATTGGCGTGTTACAGCTTATCAACGCCTGGGATGAAAACCAAAACGTGGTGCCGTTTTCACAAGATATTACCACCATTATTACCTCGCTTGCCTCGCAAGCGGCGGTTGCTATCACCAATTCCATCTATTTACAAGAAATTAAAAGCTTGTTTCATTCCTTTGTGGAGGTTATGTCAACGGCAATTGACGAGATTTCGCCGTATAATGTAAACCACACCAAAAACATTGCAAGATACACCGATTGCTTTGTGGATTACCTGAACGAGCTTCACTGCCAGGGAAAATACGAGGGACAGTTTGACGCAAACCGCAAGGAACAAATGATGATGAGCGTTTGGCTGCACGATATCGGCAAGATGATTACCCCAACCGAGATTATGAATAAGCCCACACGCCTTGCCAATAACCTACAGGTGCTCATCGCCCGCTTTGATATGATGAAAGCAATTGCACGCATCGAATTGGCGGAGCAAACAATTACAAACCCTGCATATCTGGCAAAGCTGGACGAGATAAACAAGGCGCTCGCCTTGATTATGCAGGTGAATGCGCAATCCAAACTGGACGACGACAGCGCAAGCGCTGTAGCAGAAATTGCCAAGCGCACCTACACCGATTTGGATGGGGCCATCGTGCATTGGCTTACCCCCTCGGAGCTTGAGCAGCTGTCTATACGTGCAGGCACGCTTACCGAAAGCGAACGCGTGGTAATGAAAAATCATGTGGTGCTCACGGCAAAGCTATTAAGTAAAATCAAATTCAGTAAAGATTTGTGCCATGTGCCTGTTTGGGCGGCGCTGCACCATGAATTTTTGGATGGCACAGGGTATCCAAACGGTTTGAGCGGCGCGCAAATTTGCACCGAGGTGCGCATTTTGAGCATATTGGATATTTACGATGCGCTCACCAGTGACGACCGCCCGTACAAAACACCTATGACGCATGAGGCGGCAATGCATGTTCTGCGTAAAATGGCTGAACAAGGCAAGCTGGATACCCAGCTGATTGCGCTTTGGAGCGACTGCTGCGCTGCCAATACCCAAGCGATGGCCCATAGTGCTAAATGCTGATTTATTAAAGATATCACGGCCAACAAAGACGGCGCCTGGCTGACCAATGCGCAATCAATCATCCGTAAACGCAGCATTGATTGCGCATCCCGCCTATGGCCGCGCATTTGCATCAAAAGGCCGTGGCACAGCCATATGGCCAATCAATCGCTGAACAATAGCATACAAAATAAAAGCCATCAATCATTGCTGATTGATGGCTTTTATAAATGGCGTGTTGCTGTAGCTGTGCGCGGGTTTTACGGGGGATTTAAACTGGCATGGGGATGATACGCATACTCTACAGAATACATCGAGATTTATCGTTTGATCTCTCGTATCATTGAATACTCATTTAATAATGTACCGTCTTTTAATCGGATTGCGTTGGGCTTTACGCCTACTATTCTAAATCCCATTTTTTCATACAACGCTCTTGCTCGAATATTCCCCTCGACAAAATCAAGCTCTATCTGCATAATGTTTTTGTTTTCTTCTGCTATATGGTTTAATTCGTTTAAAAAGCGTGTTCCAATACCTTGATTCCAAAATTCACGCAATAAAGCAATTGCAACATTTGCACGGTGTCTGGTTTTTATGCCTTCACTCCATGTAATCTGACAATTTCCAGCCACTTTTCCATCAACCAGGCACACTAGCATCGCTTCGTTACTGGATTTGTTGATTCTATCAAAGAGTTTCTTTTCATTTTCAGCAGTATATTTACTACATTCCTCCGGATAACGCAAAATGAAATCCGTTTCACCTGCTGAAATATAGAGATAATCTAACATACCTTGAATATCTTCGTCTTTTGGGCTACGGATTAAAGCTTTGCGTCCGTCTTTAAGCCTATATTCAATATCTTCAATAATCATACTACTCCTCCATAAATTCTGTTTTGTTTTACTGCCCATTTTATCAATTTTCTGCATAGCATATTAGGGGAATAGATTATGACCCTTTCTTATATCATTTCTATAACTTTACTATATAAATGAACATCCCCCCACTAACCCATACTAAATAATGAACCCCTTGCATTAGACTGATTGGTCTAACTCAAGGGGTTCATTATTATAAGGGGAGAATTAATTGCTTTTTCGTTATTTATTTCCACACTCGCTTTTGCTTTGTGAATTCCTGAACATATCCATATAATGAGACCGGTGACATTATCATCTGATAGCATAGAATAAACAGGATAAATCCTATTATATTTCTTCTCACCTTTAATCCAAGCTCATTGAACACATTCTGTTTTTCTTTACTATATAAAATGTAAAAGCTGACTAAGGTTAATGGCAGTACTAAAAGATACATATAGCCTACAATGATTGGGATGCCAAATAATAATAGCACCACTCCTGGAAGAAAGAAAAAGGTATAGGAAAAATCCATATAGATAATGGCAATATCCATCATTGTTAGATATTTATAGTACATATTGGGTTGCTTCCAAGGCTTCACAGCTCGAAATCCCTCAATCATGCCACGCGCCCATCTAGACCGTTGTTTTGCAAAATGAGATAATTTTGATGGAACATCAGTAAAGCTTACCGCCAGCGGCTCATAATATACCTTGTCGTCATTCTCTAAAAACTTCCACGTAAGCACAATATCTTCGCCGATGGAATCAGGCCATCCACCCACTTCTCTGATGCGCTCTGTATTGTAAATGCTAAAAGCACCTTGGGCAACTAAGGTTCCTTGAAAAAGTCCCTGCATCTTTTTAATTGATGCCATACTGATAAAGTAATCCCATTCTTGCATCTTGGTTAAGAGATTCGTACGGCTATTCTTTACCATAACTGCTCCCGCTACAGCCACAACCTCTTTATTTTGCAGGATACGTGCGACAAGGAAACGTAGTGCTTTTTTATGCAATAGCGTGTCCGCATCTAAGGTAATAACATATTCTGTTTCTACATGAGTAAGACCAGTATTCAGTGCAAAATGCTTTCCCTGCTTGCTCTCAAAAATATAATGGATATCTAGATCAAAATCTTTTTGCGCACGCAGAACCTCTGCGTATGTATCATCAGTAGAATTGTTATCTGCTAAAATAACCCTTATGTTTCCTTCAAAATCTTGATTATGAATATATTCTAAAGTATTGTAGATTTTATCGCCTTCATTGTAGGATGCGATAATAATTGTAATTGGAATATTAGGATTTAAATCATGCTCATACTTTTGATTATCAAAGATTGTACTAAAAATTAAAAATATGTTCAGATATCCTGGTACGATGGCAACCCCTCCAATTATTAGGATTGCTAAAAATTCGCCTACCACATCTGCTAAGTCCATGAACCACGGAATACAAAGAAAAACACAACCAATTTCAATTAAAATGCATAAAATTGTTATAATAATAAATTTATATTT